>Ga0070731_10002428_pt1 | contig 17803 bp, 16 predicted proteins | sample Coa_R1_2_FD_66448 | JGI IMG/M metagenome (GOLD analysis project Ga0070731, IMG submission 66448) | Surface soil microbial communities from Centralia Pennsylvania, which are recovering from an underground coalmine fire - Coalmine... | ecosystem: Environmental > Terrestrial > Soil > Unclassified ...
GGTGATGCCCCGGAAGACTTCTTCGGGGGTCGCTTTTATGTCGATGACGGTCTCGTGGGATCTGCTCATAGTTCACTCCAGATTGACGGATTCGCTCGCCGGTTCTTCCAGCCTGACAGCGGGATAAACGGCGGAGAGCAGGCGGAAACGCCGCCCGCCTTCGGCGCGCTCGTTATGATATTTCGCCGCGAGGTGCGCGATGGAGGCGGTCATCTCTTCGGCGAAGGCGGCGCGGGATTCAGCGCTCGCGAAGCGGATCTCGGTTTCGAGCGTTAGCGTGGCGACGCGTTTTCCAGCACGGCGGGCGCGGATGCAGAGAGACGCCAGCGCGCGAATCATGCGCGCAGCAGTAGAAGCGAGATAAGCGGCAGAGAAGCGGTCCGCAGTGACGCGGTCAGCATTGAAACGGTCGGCGGTCTGTGGAGCAATCAGGAATTCGCGGGCCACGGCGCGCACCACGCGCTCCATGCAATTGCCTTTACGGCGCTCCTCGATCAACTCCAGAAAGCCTTCCCGCTCTAGTTCGCGCAAGTGGTAGTTCAGTTTCTGCCGAGGCACGCCGAGGCGGCGGGCGAGTCCGGCGGCGGAATCAGGCTCCGTTAATTGTTCGAGGAGACGAAGCCGGCCGGGCTGGAGTAAGACGCCCGCTTTTTCGGGGCTCTGTACGATTTGCAACGTCGCCAGCATGCATCGATTTAAGCACCGGAATCAACTCCTGTCAAGACAAATTATCTTGTCGGTTGCCACCCTAAGCGCAAGCTATCTCACTTTCCAACTAATCCCGACTAACAGATCGAGCTGATTCTGATTCGAGGAATAGGTTGATCCAAGTGAGTAATAGAGCCCGCTTACCGGCGCCGTCGCCCAACGCGTGTATCGGACCTGCGGGGCCAAGCGCAGGCGTCCCCAATTGAACTCGACGCCTCCACCCGCGACGAATCCCACGCTTGGACCGTAGCTGACCGGGACGCTCGGGCCAAATGGCAGGGGACCGGGCGTAGTGAGAGAAATCTGGCTGGTTCCGGCAACCCTCCCGCTAATCGTGCGTGGCGCAACTCCGGCTTCTACAAAAGGATGAAGAACCGGCAGTCGCAGCTTGTACTTCAATAACAGTGGAAACTCCCAGTCATTGTCGCGCTCCCTGGCGGTGGAATAATCGGTATCGTGAGCAAACGTTCTAAAAGAGCCCTGGCGATGATACACGGCGTCAAACTCGACGGCCAATCCATGCGCCAAGCCAATCTCGATCGTGGGTCCCACATCGTGGAATCTCGACTCAAGCCTGAACGCGGAGTCGACGCTGGGTCGATCGGCGTAAGGTGAGGGGAACAACGACACATCACCAGTAACGCGCCCGCCGCCGATTGCGCCGACAATAATCGATTGCGCAGCGCAGGCACAACAGGTTAGGAAAATAAAAAGATGACGCACGAGAGCACGGGTGCAACTCGTTCGCCATTCGGGGCCGTATTCTGAAGATTCACTGGCGAAGCGGCCCGCGCTGGTACTTCCTTAAAGACGGAATGAAGACAGCGTCAGCCCCGCGCGCGTCTTCGGGCGGGCTTCTCCTCAGCGACAACGTGTTCCGCGCTGGTCTCCGATGCCGCCGGCTTCTTCGCCATTGCCAGACTCGCTTTGAGCGCTTCCATAATATCCACGACCTTGCCCTGCTGCGGCTCGGGCGTCGCGACCACTTCCTGTCCGGCCTTCTTCGCCTCGATCATCTTCAGCAGATTGTCGCGATAGTCGTCGTGGTATTTTTCCGGCTCGAATTCGCCCGCCAGCGCTTCGATCAGATTCGTCGCCAGCGCCAGTTCTTTCTCTTTCACCAGGCTCAGATCCGTGCGGAACTCGTCCACTTTGCGGATCTCATGGGTGTAGTACATGGTGTGCATCAGCACGCCCTGATGCCCCGGCCGCAGAATCACGACATGCTCGCGGTTGTGCATCGCAATCTTCGCCACGCCGACGTAACCCGTTTTCTTCAACGCGTCGAATAGCAGCGCATATGGTTTCTCGCCCGCCTCGTCCGGGGCCATGTAATACGAAGTCTCAAAGTAAATCGCGTCCACCTGATCGGCTTTCACGAATTCCTGGATCTCCATTACCTTGGCCGTCTGAGGCGCGACCTTCTTCACGTCTTCGTCTTCGATCACCACGTAACGGTCTTTTTCGTACTCGAACCCCTTGACGATTTCACTGCGGGGGATCGGTTTATCCTCAGCCTGGCAGTACAAAACCTGCTTGACGCGGGAATTGTCGGCTTTGTGAAGCTGGTTGAAGCTGATGCTTTCGCTGCGCGCCGCGCTGTACAATCTGACTGGGAACGATACCAGCCCGAACGTCAGATGCCCTTTCCAGACCGTCGATGCCATCGCCGCTACCTCATGCGCTGGGTGCGCTTATTCACTATAACGCAAACATTTAAAGGCGGTTCTGTCGTCCCCTAAAAATGTCGCTGAAGAAATACGTAGAGAAGCGTCACTTCGACCGCACGCCGGAGCCGGCTCCAAAAGCCGCCGACCCGCACCCTCATTCGCTGCAATATTGCGTCCAGCGACACCACGCGACTAATCTGCATTACGATCTGCGCCTGGAAGTCGACGGAGCCTTGAAATCCTGGGCCGTTCCCAAAGGCCCGACGCTCGACCCGGCTGACAAGCGGCTCGCGATGATGGTGGAGGACCACCCTATCGAATACGGCAGTTTCGAAGGCGTGATCCCGAAAGGCAACTACGGCGCCGGCAGTGTGATGCTGTGGGATCGCGGCAGCTACCAGCTCCTGGGCGACGCGACCGCCGAAGAGCAGCTCGCCCGCGGCGACTTCAAGTTTCATTTGAACGGTGAAAAGATCCGCGGCGATTTCGCCCTGGTCAGAACCAAGCGCGGCAAAGGCAACGAATGGCTCCTGCTGAAGAAAAAGGATGCGTTCGCAAAACCCGGCTGGGACCCTGAAGATCACGCCCGCAGCGTAAAATCCGGCCTGACCCAGGAGGAAATTGCGCGAGGCCTCGAAGCGGATACTCCAAAACAGACGCACCGTCACGTCAAAGGCGCGCTAAAATCGCCGATGCCGCAGGACATCTCTCCGATGCTTGCCCAGATCGGCAAAGGAACCCCGCCTTCATCAGAAGATTGGATCTTCGAAGTGAAATGGGACGGCGTGCGCGCGATCTCTTATATAGAGGACGGCCGGTTGCGCATGGTCTCCCGTAACGGTCACTCGATGGAACGCCAGTATCCTGAGCTCTCCATCCTTCCCCATCACGTGAACGCGCAGTCCGCGATCCTCGACGGCGAAATTGCCGCTCTTGACGAACGCGGTCTGCCGAGTTTCGAACTGCTCCAGCGGCGCATCACCGTCGCCGACGCGAGCGCCATCGCGACACTCGCTCGCAAAGATCCGTGCGTCTTCTTCGCGTTCGATCTGCTCTACCTCGACGGCCAGGATCTCCGCGGCCTTCCGCTGATCGAGCGTAAGAAACTATTGAAAGAAATCCTCAAGCCCGGCGATCTGGTCCGCTACTCGGATCACTTCGTCGGCAACGGCCCCGAATTGCTGGCCGGGGCAAAAGCGCAGGGACTCGAAGGCATCATCGGCAAGCGGGCCAGCAGCTTCTATGAATCGCGGCGGACATCGGACTGGGTGAAGTACAAAGTCACCGAATCGGCGTCCTTCATTCTCTGTGGATTCACGAAAGGCGAACGGGATCTCTTCGGCGCGCTGGTCCTCGGCATTTTCGATCGTGGCAAGCTCGTATGGGCGGGCAACGTCGGGACTGGTTTCGATCGCAAGATGATGGCATTGATTCACTCGAAGCTCGCGCCGCTCGCTATTCCCGATTGTCCTCTGGAACCAGATAAGCTTCTGCCCCGCGAAGTCACCTGGACGCGTCCCGAATTAGTCTGTGAAGTAAAATTCGCGAACTGGACCGAAGACAACCGCTTGCGCGCGCCCGTTTTCCTGGGCCTGCGCCCCGATATCGATCCTCAAGATTGCGTACGGGAACCCGCCATGACTACCGAACACGTTCCTCTCCTTGCCGCTGATGTGAAAGAAGCCACGCTGACCATCGACCGGCATCGTCTCAAGTTCACGAATCTCGACAAAATTTACTACCCGAAAGAGCGCTATCCGAAGCGCGATCTGATCAACTATTACGACGCTGTCGCGCCGCTGATCCTCCCATATTTGAAAGACCGTCCTCTTTCGCTGCGCCGTTATCCTAACGGCATTGAAGGCGAGTCTTTTTTTCAAAAGAATGCTCCCGATAGCTTTCCCAAATGGCTGCGCATGGAAACCGCGCCGGACGGAATCCACTACGTCGTGGGCGACGACCGGGCGACTCTGCTTTTTCTATCGAACCTCGGCTGCATCGATCACAACCCCTGGATGAGCCGCGTCGGCTCCTACGATTTTCCGGACTACGTTCTGATCGATCTCGATCCATACGAGTGCCCGTACACGAAGATCGTTGAAGCTGCGTTATTGGTGCGTGGAAAACTCGAGTTGGCAGGACTCGAAGGCTATCCCAAAACTACCGGCGGCGACGGGCTGCACATTTACGTTCCGCTGGAACCGCAGTACACCTACGAGCAGGTTCGTAACTTCGCCCAACTCCTGGCCGAGTTGTCCATCGCCGACCGGCCCGATCTTTTCACCACTCCGCGCGCCGTATCGAAACGCCAGAAAGGACGGGTCTATTTCGACTGGGCCCAGATCGCGGAAGGCAAGACGATCTCCGCTCCCTACGTGTTGCGCGCCCATCCCGGAGCGCCGGTCGCGACGCCTCTCGCCTGGCGTGAAGTAACGCCCCGCCTGCGCCCCGACCAATTCCATATCGGTAACGCCCTCGCCCGCTTTGACCGCGTCGGCGATCTCTTCGAAGGCGTGCTTAAACGGCCGCAAAGCCTGGACGCCGCGCTCCACCGGCTCTCGATCGCCGTCAAGTCCTGAGCAACTTTTCTAAGCTCCGACGTACTCCGGCCTAGGTGTCATTCCCTAGCGTGTATCGCGCGGAAAGCGTTTATAATGATCTAGATCCGAATGCAGCTTTCCTGTCCAGAGTGCGGCACGCGAGACGTACTTGTGTCTCACCGGCGCGGCATTTCCGAATACTTGAAAGGGATCGTCGGTATCTATCCGCTGCGCTGCCAGCGTTGCAGGACACGGTGGGAAACCAGCGCTTGGGCCTCCGGCGCCTGGAAATACGCTCGCTGCCCGCGTTGTTATCGCCAGGAACTGACTACCTGGAGCCTGCAGTATTATCGCCCGTCGCGCTGGATCGTAATGCAACTGGGGCTGGGAGCCACTCCTTATCGCTGTGCGGCGTGCCGGTGCAACTTTACGAGCTTCCGCGCATGCAAGGAGAGGTACTCATGGCGGAAGCAGGACACCGGGAGGGCTCCGGCTCCCGAAACGACGCCCGATTAGATTCGGGGGACGTGAGCTCAGGACCGGGTACAACAAATAAAAATGGTTCCAAGTGACCCGTCGATCAGCTCGTTCTCCGGCCGGCATGCACGGTCAGAACTTGGCATCCGGATACGGTGTGACGTGAGCCCTTTACTCCCCGGCGCCGGTTTTATCCAGCCCCGGATCATAGCTCCGGTGCGCGTCCGCTTTTCCGTTCCGGTAGAAGCTCATTTCTCGATGCGGCCTTTTGCTCTCCGGCAGCGACGGCTTACCTTTCGGTCCGTCTCCGCGGCCGGGTCGACGCTCCTGGCCTGCATCTTCGAAATGATTCTGAAGTCTACGCTCAGCCCGTTCGGCCCCGCGCTCCCGCCCCCGTAGTGGCTTTTTATCGCCTTCCGGGGCACGTTCATCGCACGCAGCCCGTTGCCAAGTCCGATATCAGAACTCTCCGCCTGTACTCAAGCCTTCACTCCCCTCCGGGACCTCTCGATCCCTCGGGCTCATAGCGCTCAACTTGATTCCAGATAGAGAAGCTTACCCTTGCGAGTCGCCCGATCTTCCATCGCTCCCCGTAACGCTCGAAATAATTTCTTATTCACCAGCGCCACGGATCATCGTTTTGGATCCGCTACTTCCCGCCAGATTCGCTGTCCTTCGAACCTCTTGGAACCATAGCCATCATGCACCTAGATGAATCTAAGGTCAATAAAAAAACAGATCCGTAACCCCACTTTCATCAGGAAATATATTGCCTATAATCAGCACCTTACAGACGCTTTCCGTGAATTCTGTGTGGATAAAACGCGGTTGCTCGACCCTGTTTTGACAAGTAGGCCACCCGCTTACTTCGTGCGCGGTTCAGTGCGGGCGATTGATGACGCAATGCCGGCAAGCGGGTTGTCGCGTGGAATTCACGGTACCAGGTGCAGGATCATTCCGGTATCCGTAGCAGCCCATTGATGATCTGCGTCCGGCCCCGCCAGCACCACCGAGCGCGCGACGGCTTTATAATCCACGTCCATCTCGCTCCAGTTGGTGAAGTCCGTGCTAGTGAGCATCCTCACCTTGCCGGGAATCGGGACGGACGTCAGCTTTCCGGGCGGCTCCACGGCTGCCAGAAATCCGCGCGGGCCGGAGAATAACGCGCCATCCGTTACGCGCCGGTCGGCTGCGTGGAAGACGCTGGCGCTCACTCCGGTTTTCGTGTCGATGCGATACACCTCGGAGGGCCATTCAAACGAGTCGTTGAACTCGAATACCGCCATCCCCTGGTTTTCCGCCAGCCGCACGCTCGCGACGGTTCCAAACAGCGGCGCGGTCGAACTCGACCACGTCGCGCCGCCATCCAGCGTCTGTAGAACAATGGCCAGGGTGGGCACCTGGCGGCGTTTTACGGCGCGTTCCGGCTCCATCCACGCGGGAAGGTGCGGATCGTCGGGCCGCGGCGGCTGCGATCCGCCCACGATGATTCCGTTCTTGCCGTCCATCCAGATCTGCGAGTAGACCGTGTGAGCGGCTGCGGCCGCCGGCTTGGCTGCCTCGGCCACGGGAGTCCATTTGGCTCCGCCGTCATGCGTTTCCAGGACCGTCTTCTGAAGCCCGATCGCGAAGCCGTTCTCACGATCCTTAAACCAGACCCGCGTGATGAGCCCGCCCGGCGGCGCCGGTCCCACCTTCTTATCCGGTTTGGCCTGCGGACCAATCTTTTTCCAGCTACGGCCCGCTTCGTCGGTGAACCAGATACTGTCGTCGGTCACCATCCAACCAGCGGAATCGTTCAGGAAAAAGAGCGATCGCGGATGTTCCTTAAGGGGAACCGTGGCCCAGTGTTCGCCGCCATCGCTGGTGACCATCGACACGTACTTCACTTTCCCCGCCGCGCCTTCGGAGACGATGCTTCCCACCGCGACACCCCGCTCGGCCGACGGGAATTCCAGGTCCTCGATGTAAAAATTCTCTTTGAGCTGATCGTAGAAGTATTGGATTTTCCACTTCTCGCCGTGCGCCATGGGCGCGATCAGCGCCAAGCATGCGATCAGAAACCTCATGCGCTTAGCTCCTGCGGGACGGCGCCATCACGAGATCGAGCACGTTACCCGAGGCGAGCGCGGCCGGATCGGCGCACGCCAGCGCGACCAGGCAGCCGGTCTGCTCGCCGACGGTAGTCAGCAATTCCATCTCGCCTCCGGTATGGAAATGCTGCTCGCGATGCTGGACGTTAATGACGCCGGCGACGCGATTCCTCACAATCACCGGCGCGGACAGAAACGCCTCGTAGGTATCTTCCGGGAGATCGGTGAACAGCTTGAAGCGGGGATCGTGATACGACTCGCGCGAAATCGACAAGAGGCGCCGCTCGCGCGCCACCCATCCCGTAAGACCTTCGCCCATCTTCAGACGGACCTTCCCGATGGTATCCGGCTGCGGATTGTTCGACGCGCACAGAACCAGTTCCTGATTCTGTACGAGGTACAGAAGACAGGAATCGCATTCCATGAATTCGACAACCAGGGAGACCACGCCGTCAAATGCCTCGGCGAGGCTCATGTCGCGGACCATGAAGCGACTGATTTTCTGCAGAAGACGCAACTGCTGCTCGGTATGTTCGAGCTGCAGCTCCAACTCTTTGACTCGAGACACCGGTTACATTATCCCAGAACCGGAGCGGCTTGGAGTTGGGTTTGTGCTTTACGCGCCGGTAAAGTCATGACCCGAAACAGTCGATGAGCCTAGCATAATGAAGTCACCTTCGGCGCTCCTCGCTTTACTCGCACTGACCGGCCTCAGCCTCGCCGCGGATCAGCCCTTGCGGATTCCTGATTGGTTCACCCCTTACCCGGGCGCCAGCCATCTAACCACCACTACCTCCGCCGTCGCCGCCGACGTATCATATACCGCGCCGGCAACGCCAAACGCCGTCATCCAGCACTATCAAGAACAGCTTCGAAAAGCCGGAATGGCGTTCCATGCGGACTTCGACGGAATCGGCACAACGATTCGGATCTCAGAAGAGAAGACACCGTGCGTGGTTCGAATCAACGAGCAGGAGGAGGGTGTCATCGTGAGCGCGAGTTGCGCACTATCGGCCGCCGCCGTCTTCTCGCCCATCATACCGGAGCCTCCGCCGCCCACTCCTGTCACAGAATCGAAACAGGCATCAGCGCCTACCCCTGCCAGCCGGACCATCCAATACCTGGTCGAAGGTACCGCAAAACGGGTTTCCGTAAGCTACAAGAACGCGTCCGGCGCCACGGAGCACAAGACCGTCATCCCGCCCTTTGAATTGTCGTTTCAAGCACCCGCCGGTGCGCCTCTGTATCTTTCTGGCCAGAAAATCCGCGTGACGGAACGAAACATGATTGACGACGATCCGAAAGCGGTTATGGTGGTCGCAAACGGAATCGATGGCAAGGTGCACGTGACGATTCGCATCAACGACAAGCTGCTGCAAGAAGCGAACACGTCGGCGCCGCTCGGCGTTGCGACCGTCAGCGGCGCGGTACCAGAGTAGAGTCAGGCCGCTACTTGCTCAAGCGCAGGATCTGCGACGCGACTGCTTGAAAGGCTTGCACGAGTTTAGTCCGATTCGCTGAGTATATGAACGTCCCCTGCGGTTGAGTCGGATAGTTTATGCAGGTCGGTTCCGCCGAGCACGCCGAGTAAAGAGTCGGCGAATTGTACAGATCGCCATTTGGATCATTCGCCAGCCGCTGTAAGAGAATCGGGTCGGGTTGATCGCCCGCGTTCCCGCCGAGACCGATTACGAAGATAGAGACGGGTCCGATACCGTTACCCGCCGCCAGGCCCATATTGGTGCGAGCCCGGTAGCCTATATTGTCTACAGTATTGAAGGCGCCAGCCTTGTAGGTGGTCCAGTTGTTCGCAGCGACATGGCTCCCATTCATCGTCATTCCAGTCTTGTAGGCGCCCGTGGCGGGGTTCAGCGCATTGCCGAAGACGTCGGTTGCCGGAAACCATGCGATATCCGGCGAAGGGTTGGCTCCGGTGAAATTATTCGAGGAGGTCGAGCCGTTGAAGGCGCATCCCGGCGCAGTAGTCCCCTGCGCTACATGGAAACTGGGCGGCGTGTAACCCACTGCGGAGTACGGATCCAGCATATAAATGAAGTAGGTTCCCTGGCTTGGATCAGCGCCATACGGTTGCGCAACCAGCCCTGTAATCGCTCCGAAGAAGCTCCCAGAGGTTCCAATATCGAGCCAGCTCGCAGGCATGCTGGTCCATCGGTTATTGACAGCAGCGAGACTTTGGAATCCGCCCTGGCTCATTTTTTTGCCGTTGAGGTCCGTGCAGTTGCTCGTCCCGACGATGCCGGCCGTGTTGGTCCCAGGATCCCAGAAATTCAACATCATGGTGTTCGGCAGTCCGTCGGTCTCGACCACCAAAACGTTCAGTGCTCCAGGAAGATTCATGTGATACAGCTCGTTATAGGCAATGGAAATTGCCCCCGGCGTCGCAGTGCCGCCCGCACAGGTTATGTTATCCAGCGCCCCGGCCCCGGTCCCCGATGCGTTGGTGTAGCCAAGAGTCGGCTGGAAATTCTGGATCGGCCTGGAATGCAAATAGTAGTTGTCGCTGAACGAGATTGCCCCGATGTAATCCCGGTTATTGGCGAACTGTCCTACGAAGTATTTTGCGGAGTTGATTAAGTCCGGACAGGACGTTCCCATTGAACCCGACCGGTCCAGCACCAGCATCGCAACCACCGTGCGGCGGGACGCGTTTCCGGTGGACCCGATCGTAGTCGCGCCAAATCCGAGCCACTTCATGAAGAAGGTGTTCACCTGCGTTGTCGCCGTCACCGTCACGTTGAACAAATTCGGATTATTCGGCGAGGCGAACACGTTCACGTTGGAGGCGCTCATCACGGTATTCTGTGTAGCGAAATAGTTGGCGGGAAAATTTGCGTAGAACCAGTTGACTGCGTTGTTCTGAGCGGACGTCGTCTGTGAGGCGAGACTGGATCCGATCGAGAGCGCTCGAGCGGCGGCCAACGCCGCGCCATCGACAGACGCCTGCAATCTGGACTTCGTCGCGTAAAGGAAGCCTACGTCGACAGCCAGACCGATCATCGGGACGATGAACAACAGTGAAACCGTCCCTAGCAGCAGGGTGATTCCACTCTCTTTTGATCTACGGTCGCTCTTTTTTGTCCCCATAACTTACTCCTAGAAAAAAGTCCTCGAATAGACGCCGCCGGCGGGATAAGCGGATATCCCCAGATCCGGTGACGCGAAAAACGTTTCGGCCACGTACATCTGTTGGCCATCCGAAAGCGGCGTCTGCAGGAAGTTGCCGAAATTGGGTGCCACCGCTCCTGCATCCGTGAGGTAATTCTGAACCAGCCCGTATGCATTGATGGTCGCCGTCGGTGTTCCGATCGCGCTGGTCACCGTGGTCCCATTGAACTGTACGCTCCTATTTCCGAAATCAATCCGTTGCAGGTAGACGTACTTATTTTGGTTCGTGCAGGCGGTCCCGACGGGAAGCGAAGAGCAGGATGCCGCGCCGACGAACATGACTTCGGACAGCACCACCCAACCGTTGCCGGAGTTCGTGTCGTTGTTATACATGTTAGTGACACCGGCCGTGAATCCCGCCCCGACATTCAGGCCATACCCTTGCGACAGGCGCTGTGCGATTTGTTCCGCAGGATAAGTCGAGAAGTCCACACCATGAATGTAGAGGTTCCCAATGTCGCGGCAAATTTGCGTAGTCTGAATCATCCGCAACAGGTTCATCCCGGTGACGAACGTCCACAGAAAGAGTGGCACGATGAACGCTGCGTAAACCGCGAATTCGATGATTTCGTTCCCGCGCTGGCGGCTGGCGCGGCGGGGAGCGACTCCGATCCGACTCATGCGCATCGTATCCTCCTCATCGCGCAACATTGTTAACTCCTGCTGGATATCCGCCCAGCACGTCGTCCGAATAAACATTGATATTTGCTGGAGATGTCGACCGGATCGGGTTCACCAGAGTCCCGCTGAGCGGGATCATCCAGTTCAACGGATACCCCTGTACGGAAACTTCAACGATGTTGTTGGGGATATTCCCGCCGTTGGCAAAAGGAATCGGGGTCGTAAGACTGTACACACCGGTCGCCGGGTTCGTCCCGAAGTAGTTCACTTTGATCAATCCGCCGGCTACCGTCACCAGCCCCATCGCGTTCTGCTGAACGATCGTTTCAACCGAGGCATCCTGCCCTTGCCCGCCGTTCGTCTGAAACGTAATCGCGTAGCGGCAGCCCTCGCGGACGGCGTTCTGGAGCGTTGTCCAACTGAATAACGCGAAGGAGACGTCGAAGAACGCCGTAATCAGGGCGAACGTCGGCAGCAGCACGAACATCCACTCCACCAGCGCGTTTCCGCTGGATGCTCTCCTCCGGCGTACCGATACACCGGTCGCTGGTTGCATTACTCTAGACCTCCACGCATCAACCACATAATCGATGGTATGGGCGCGGTCCTTTAGGATCTATCCGTACTTTTATGGGGATATCGGTAGTTAACGCCGTAGCTCGGCTAGGTACTATCGTTTAGCTCGTGCACTAAGGGGTAACTGGGGGGCAGCGGGGTGTACCTACCCCCGCTTGGACGAATCAGATGAACATCTCTTCGTCCGCGGTGGCATGAACCGGTCCGTTATGCCGTCCGCGCATCAGGAAATTCAAGGCCGCCCGCACGCCTGCCGTCACGCCCTGGATCTCGCGCAGCGGCTTCATGATCCCGCTGTGCACCAGCGCCACGGTTTCCTGGGTCCGGATCATGGCATCATCCAGCACCATCTCGGCGCGATCGAACTGCACACGCGCCCGGCCGCTGGCATCCTCCAAGACCTCATCGACGCGGGCGAGCTGTTTTCTAGTGACGTCCAGAATATCGCTGGTCTTCTCCGTGATCTCGTGGATCTGGCGGCGGCTGTCGTCGATCGCCACGCGCGAGCTCTCCACCAGCGCGTCCATCTTGGGCAGCAGCGGAATGGCCTTCTCTTCGAAGGCTCGGGCCGCCCGGTAAATACCGAACAAAAATCCCGCCTGAATACACATGGCGATGCTTGCGACAAATACAAAAACCGCGATGATGATCAGGAGCAGATTTTGGTCCATGTTCGCTCTCAGGGCCAGGCTTAGTCGCTGGGATTGGTGGTGGCTTCGCGATACGCCTGCTTGCCCGCCTCAACCGCCGCGCTCAGATTGTCCTTCTGGCGGCGCAGCGTTTCCTTGCTGCGATCCACCGCTTCGGCAGCCTGATCCCGCAGTTCCGTGCTGCGGCGCTTCACGAAATCGGCCCCTTCATTGGCCCGGCTTTTGAGCAGTTCCCGCGTTTCCGTTCCCGATTTGGGCGCGAAGAGCACGCCCACCGCTACGCCCAACCCCAATCCGAGAAAAAAATAGGATAGCTTGTTATCGTCTTCCATGGCGCGTCTCTCCCTGTTCTTGAGTCTACTGCAACTCCAGCATACCAACGCACACCGGCCGCCGCTGAGATAATCGGTACCTGGAACGGTTTCCGGTAGGTTCGTTCATGCCTCGCAAAGCCGCCACACCGCTCGACATCGCCGGCTTGATGGCCTACGCCGCCCGAACGCTCGCTTCGCGCGCGCAAACGGTGTCGGAACTGCGTACAAAGCTTCGCCGCCGGGCGGCCCGGCTGGAAGACGTCGACGCGGTGATCGCACGGCTGAAGGACGCCGGCTACTTGAACGACCGCCGTTTCGCGGAATCCTTCGCGACGTGGCGGCGCGAGAACCAGGGCCTGGGAAAATCCCGCGTAATGCGCGACCTGATGGCCCGGCGCGTGGCTCCCGCGGTCGCGCAGCAGGCGGCCGAGACGGCCTACCGCGACGTCGATGAAATCGCCATGATCGAGAATTTCCTGGAACGCAAGTATCGGGGCAAAGACCTGGGCACGCTTCTAACAGAAGAAAAGCACCTAGCGTCGGCTTACAGGAAGCTGCGGGCCGCCGGATTCACTGTGGGAAACTCGATCCGCGTACTGAAACGTTACGCTGCTGAAGCGGAACGCTTGGAAGAAATGGAGGAATGAGCGATTCCCATCTGCGTCCATCCGCGTGTATTTGCGGCCAGAATCAGAACTTAACCTTGGGAGCTTCCTTCGCCGCGGTATCAGCCTTGAAATACGCGTCCTCGCGCTGGAATCCGAACATGCCCGCCGCGATGTTTTTCGGGAACAGGGCGATGTCGGTGTTGTACTTCTGCACTACCTCGTTGTACTTCCGGCGCTCCACCGCGATCCGATTTTCCGTGCCCGCCAGCTCATCCTGAAGGCGCAGGAAATTCTCATTGGCCTTGATATTGGGATAATTCTCCACCACCACCATCAAGCGCCCCAAAGCCCCATCGAGCTGCGAATTGGCCTGGATTCGTTCCGCCGGCGTTTTGGCGCCCATCATCGCCGCGCGGGCTTCGGTGACTTCGCCGATGACTTTCTCTTCGTGCAGGGCCGCCCCTTTTACGGTTTCGACCAGGTTCGGGATCAGGTCGAGGCGCCGCTGCAACACTACGTCCACCTGCGACCATGCGCCGTGCACGGCCTCCCTCTCGGTAACCAGTTCGTTCTTGGTGCTCATGAGACTCCCGCCCACCATCAGCCCCACCAACAACAGAACTCCGACGATAACCAATACGATTTTCATACGCTCCTCAAGTCTCCAACCGGTCCACAAACTCGATCATTCTCCGAATACAGTCCAGATACCTGGCGAACAGCTCTCCCGGATCGCCCGGGTCCATCCCAGATTTGTCTTCGCGGATATCCAGCAAAATTTCGAACGGCGTCACGTCCATCTTCAGCGTCTGGGAGAGCTGATGGACCACCGCGCGGCGTTCGGTCTTCGCGCTGGTTCCCGCCGCCACCATCGCGTGCCGGCCCAGAACGCAGAAGGTGGATACCGAATCGACGCACAGCTTCAATAGCGCCGCCGGATCGGAGAGCACACCCGCGCCCTGCTGCCGCAGCCGGAACAGCTTGGCCCGCAATTCGTGTTCAATCTGCGCGCGATAGAACTTCCCATCGACCTTAACATCCGCGACCACGTCGACGCCGAACATCACCTTGCGCCGGTCCTTCATATCGCGAAACTCGATGGGGAAGCAATCCGCGGAATTGTGCACTTCCTCTTCGCTCATCAGCGTCGGCGCCGGGTGCTTGTGCTCGCGCCACCAGCGGAGAATCGGCTCGGCTTCGCCCAGTTCGCGCGGCGTGATTTCCTTGAGCACGCACAACACGTTCAAATCCGAAAATTTCGTGTGATGATCTTCGCCCGCGGCCGAGCCATACAGCACCACCGACACCAGCCGGTCGTGAAAGGAACGCTCGAATTTTCCGACCAGCTCTTTTAGTTCATCCATTGAAAATTACCAGTCACGCCATTACCAATCGCTGGACGAGCCCCCGCCGCCCGAATCGCCGCCGCCAAATCCACCAAATCCGCCGCCCGAACTCGATCCGCCAAACCCACCGCCGCCCCAGTTCCCGCCGCTTTGCCGTCCCATAATATTACCGAGAAGCATGCCGGCCAGTAACCCGGTGCCGCCGCCTCCGCCACCGCTGATGCGTCCGATGATCCAGAGAAACGCGAAAAATCCCAACACGAGCAGCGGGAACGGAATTCCGCGGCCTCGCGGGGCGGGGCTTCCGGTTCCACGCACCGCGCGATCCGGGGACAGCGCGACGCCCTTATCCTGCGCGATCCGCTGCCCGAATTGTTGCGCTGCCGCCAGCAGCGCCCCCGCATAATTCCCTTGCCGCAGAATCGGCCGTAGATTCCGCAGGACGCCGCCCGCATACCCGTCCGGAATAATCGGCTCCAGCCCATAGCCGACCTCGGCCCGATCCTTGTGATCCTTCACGGCCACGAGAATCAGAATGCCTTCGTCCTTGCCCTTCTTGCCGACCCCCCATTCGCGATACAGCTTGTTGGCGACGTCCTCGATCGGATCGCCGTCGAGCGTATCCACCAGCACGATGGCCATCTGCGCGCCCGTGGCCCGTTCCAGATTGGCGCAATAGGCTTCCAACCGCTGCTTGCCTACCGGATCCATCGCGTGAGCGAAATCGTTGACGTAGCCGGTAGGCTTCAGCTTCGAGGTATCGATGCCGAATAGGGCGGACGCCGCCAGCACGGCCAGCGCCGCGGCGTAGCGAACCGTCAATTTTGGACGCATGGAAGTATGGCCTAGCGTATAGCGGGACCGACCAGATCAGCGCGCCGGACGCGGAAGCCTTCCAGCCGCCCGAGCATCGCGACGGCCATCTGCTGCGGATCGAAGAACTGCGCGGCCAGCTTCTGCACCTGCTCCGCTGTCACATCTTCGATGCTGTCCAGCATCTCATCGACCGTGAAGAATTTCTTGAAATACAGTTCCTGACGCGCCAGGTTGCCCATCCGGCTCGAACTCGATTCCGACCCCAGCACATACGAGCCCTTCAAATGATCCTTGGCGCGCCGCAGCTCTTCCGGCGAGACTTTGTGATCCACCAGCTCGCGCAATTCGTGCACGATCGACTCGACCACCTTGCCCGCCGATTTTAGCGACGTGCCTGCGTAAACCAGCATACAGCCCGCGTCGCGATACATGGTCAGCTCGGAGTACACCGTATACGCCAGCCCCTGCTTCTCGCGGATGTTCTGAAAGAGCCGGGAACTCATTCCGCCGCCCAGAATCGCGTTCAGGATGTAGCAGGAAAAGCACGGCTCCTTCGGCATCGGGACCGAAGGCACGCCGACGTAAACGTGCACTTGCTCCAGCGAGTTCTTGTTGCGGAACACGAGCGGCGCATGCGCTTTCGGCATTTCCTTTAGCTTGACGGTCGCGCGCGGCTTCAGATCCGCGAAGTGCTCTTCGGCCAGCTTGATAAGCCGCTTGTGATTCAAATTGCCGGCCGCCGTGATCAAAATATTCGAAGGCGTGTAGAACTGCTTATAGTAGCGCTCCACCTTATCGCGATCGAACGCGCGAATGGTCTGCTTGGTCCCCAGAATCGGACGTCCCAGTGGATGTCCTTTCCAGAAGTTGCTCGAAAAGATTTCGTGGATCAAATACTCGGGGTTGTCCACTTCCATCTTCAGCTCTTCGAGAATGACGCTCTTTTCTTTCTCGATATCGGCTTCGTGAAAAAGCGGATTGCGCACCAGGTCCGCGACCACATCGAAGGCTTCGGGCAGGTGCTCATCCAGCACCTTCACGTTGTAACTGACCAGTTCTTTCGAAGTGAATGCGTCCAGGCCACCGCCAATTGAATCGACCGACCGGGCAATTTGCTCGGCCGAACGGTTCTTGGTGCCCTTGAACACCATGTGTTCGATAAAGTGCGAAATGCCGGTATCGGCCGGCAACTCCTCGCGCGATCCGGTCCCGATCCAGATGCCGACCGACACGCTGCGCACGTGCGGCATGTGCTCGGTGATAACGCGAATCCCGTTAGGGAGGGTCGCGCGGTGAATGTCGCGGACAATGTTGGAACGCGAACGCGTGGAAGTGCGGGCCATTTATAATCCTTCTTCATTCTATCGCGGCCGTTACATAAGCCCTAATGCTAAGATGATAATAGTGGCGCAAACCGTTGTAGGAATGGAACTTGCCGATGTTTTGGCCGCCTTGGGCCCAGACCAGCCGGCCTATCGCGCCCGGCAAATCTACGAAGCCGTGTACCGCCGCCGCTCCACCGACTTGGGAGCCGCTTCAAACCTCCCCAAGGACCTCCGCGCCCGTTTTCCGATCGGATTGCCGGAGATCGAACGCCGCTTCGACTCGTCAGACGGCACCCGCCGTTATCTCCTGCGTCTGGGCGACGGCAAGACCGTCGAAACCGTATGGATGCCGGAAGGCGAGCGCTCGACCATCTGCATATCGAGCCAGGTCGGCTGCCCCGTCAACTGCGGATTCTGCCTGACGGCGTTGATGGGCCTCGAACGAAATCTAACGGCCGGTGAAATCGTCGGCCAGGTCCTGCGCGTGGCGGCCGAAAATGGGCTGGAAGCGAACGCCGATCGCGTCAACATCGTCATGATGGGCCAGGGCGAGCCGCTATTGAACCTGCCCAACGTCTTAAAAGCCACGCGCCTGCTGACCGATCCCGCGGGCGTCGCAATATCGCCGCGCCGGATTACGCTGTCGACGTCCGGCATCATTCCGAAGATCCAGGAAATGGCGCGCGAGACGGTACGTCCCAAGCTGGCGATATCGTTGAATGCTTCGAGCGAAGACCAGCGTCGCGAGTTGATGCCGATCACGCGCAAATATCATTTAAAAGATCTCATTGACGTCTGTCGCGCGTACCCTCTGCGCCCCTGGGAAAAATTGACGTTTGAGTACGTGCTGCTCAAGGGCGTCAACGACACCGA
>Ga0070731_10002429_pt1 | contig 17796 bp, 17 predicted proteins | sample Coa_R1_2_FD_66448 | JGI IMG/M metagenome (GOLD analysis project Ga0070731, IMG submission 66448) | Surface soil microbial communities from Centralia Pennsylvania, which are recovering from an underground coalmine fire - Coalmine... | ecosystem: Environmental > Terrestrial > Soil > Unclassified ...
CGGCCGTTCGCCGAGGTCGACGGGCGGACGACCGGACTCGGCTGGGCGGCGATCTCGGGCGCCGTGGCGGGCCTGGCCGACGTGCCGCCGGATGCCCTCGGGGATGCCTACGACCGGACCTCCGACCTGGGCCTCGCGGTGGCCGACGTGATGGCCCAGGCGGTCGACGCCCGGCGAGCGGCCGGGATCCCCGAGCCGGCGGTCAAGCCGCCGACCCTGGCCGATGTCGCCGATGCCTACGCCGCGATCGAGACGGCATCCGGCTCGCAGGCCAAGGCCGACCGCTTCGCGGCGCTCCTGGGTCGCTGCGATCCGGCGACGGCCTGCTACGTGGTCAAGATCCTGACCGGCGAGCTCCGGATCGGCCTCGGCGAGGGGCTCCTCGAGGCGGCCCTGGCCGAGGCCTTCGGCCGCCCGATCGGCGAGGTCAAGCGCGCCGGGATGCTCACCGGCGACCTGGGCCGGACGGCCGTCCTGGCCCGCGAGGATCGCCTGGCAAGCGCCGAGATCGCGCTCTTCCACCCGCTCAAGTTCATGCTCGCCTCGCCGGCCGAGGATGCCGACGAGATCATCGGACGGCTCGGGCCGACGGCCTGGGTCGAGGACAAGTACGACGGAATCCGGGCCCAGCTCCACCGGGCCGGGCGCGAAGTCCGGCTGTACAGCCGCGACCTGCATGACATCACCGGCCAGTTTCCCGAAGTCGTCGCCGGTGCCCGTGACCTGGCCTGGACGGGGATCCTCGACGGCGAGATCCTGGCCTATCGCGACGGCGCGGTGATGCCCTTCGTGGCCCTCCAGAAGCGCCTCGGCCGGAAGGCGCCCTCGGCGGCGATCCGGGCCGAGGTGCCCGTGGTCTACGTCGCCTTCGACCTCCTGGCCCTGGCCGATCCGGCCGCCAGCGGCGCCGGCCGTCTGGCCGAGACGCTCCTCGAGCGGCCCCTGTCCGAGCGTCGCCGACGGCTCGAGGGGCTGGGCCTGCCGCTGGCCGATTCGGGCGGCTCGTTCGCCCTGTCGCATCTCGTCTCGGTCGATTCGGCGGCCGAGCTCGAAGATGCCTTTGCCCAGGCCCGCCTGCGGCGCAACGAAGGCCTGATGGTCAAGGACCCGGGCAGCGCCTACTCGCCCGGCCGGCGGGGCCTGGGCTGGCTGAAGATGAAGAAGGCCCTGGCCACCCTCGACTGCGTCGTCGTCGGCGTCGAGCTCGGCCACGGCAAGCGCCACGGCGTCCTGTCCGACTACACCTTCGCCGTACGCGACGAGGCGCGCGACCGCCTGGTCACGATCGGCAAGGCCTATACCGGCCTGACCGACGCCGAGATCGCCGAGATGACCGCCTGGTTCGAGGCCCATACCCTGGCCCGCTTCGGCCGCTACCGGACCGTCGAGCCGAGTGTCGTGGTCGAGGTCGCGTTCGACGTGATCGTCCGGTCGAACCGCCACAACTCGGGCTTCTCGCTGCGCTTTCCCCGAATCGCCCGGCTGCGCCCCGACAAGGACGCCTCCGAGATCGACACCACGGCGTCGGTGGAGGCGGTGTGGAGCGGCCTCCAGCACGGGTCCGAGCAGCTCGTCACGGCCGGCCACCAGCGGGCGACCGAGGCCGCCGAACGGGGCTGAAACAGGCGGTCCGGGGCAGTAGTCGGGGGGCAGGCCCAGGGTTATCCTGAGGCCGTGTTCAACACGATGGTCGGCCAGCCACTCGAGCTGACCCTGTACACCGACTCGTTCATCATCCGGGGCTCGATCAACACCCGCTACAAGCGGGTGACCGACGTCCTGAGCGACCCCGAGCACCACTTCCTGGTCCTGACCAACGCGACGGTCGATGAGTACGGCTCACGCGAGCTGGCGACGAAGTCCGAGTTCGCCCAGGTCAACCTGGCCACGGTCCTGTTCGCCATCTCGGACCAGCAGATCGACCCGTCGCCCGAGCTGCGCACGGTCAAGATCCCGGAGCAGGCCCTGATCTCGATTCCGCCCTTTCGGATCAGCGGCCGGATCCACCTCCTGCCCGAGCGCAACCTGGCCGACGCCCTGGGCGAGCTCGACGCCCGCTTCGTGCCGGTCACCGAGGCCACGTTCTGGTCGGAGACCAACGGCGAGGCGCGCCAGACCGCCGGGCTGCTGGCCTTCAACCAGTCCCGGGCGCAGGTCCTCGCGCCGTTCCGGGTCGTCGATCCCTGGGAAGGCCTGAAGGGCTAGCGATCGACCGGCAGGTCCAGCCGGTCGCCCCACTCGGCCCAGCCGCCGTCGTACACCGCGAGGTCCTCGTAGCCCACGACCGTCAGCAGGTAGGCCAGCTTGGCGGCGGCAACGCCCGACCCGTCGTAGCAGATGATCCGCCGGCCGCGGGTCACGTTCGCCTTCAGGAGCTGCTCGCGCAGCCGCTCGGCGGCCAGGAACTTGCCGCTGCCCGGTTCGGTCAGGCCGGCCACGGGCACGTTGATCGCCCCCGGGATATGCCCCAACCGGCGGGTGTTACCTTCGAAGCCGAGGTACTCGGCCCTGGCCCGCGCGTCGACCAGCAGGACGCCCGGCGAGCCCAGCAGCCCACGCACGTCGGTGGTCGTGACCCGCAGGCGGGGCTGGACGCTGGGGCTGTAGCGCGTCGGCGGGGGCGGCAGCGTGGCGCTCGAGACCTCGCCGCCTGACTGGGTCCAGGCGCCCCAGCCGCCGTCGAGGATCCGGACGGCCTCGAGGCCGTAGACCCGCAGGCTCCACCACGCCCGGGATGCGTACAGGGCGGCCACGTCGTCGTACAGGACGACGGTCGAATCGGCGCGGACCCCTGCCCGGCCGAGGGCGGCCGCCACCCGATCGGCGTCGGCCAGGCGCAGGATGCCGCTCTCGTCGTCGCGATCGACGAGCTCGACCAGCCAGTCGAGGTAGGTCGCCCCGGGGACGTGGCCGGACCCGAACACGGTCCGCCCGGAGCCGTCCGGGCGCCAGCGTAGGTCGATCACCCGGAGGTCCGGATGGCCGAGCTGGTCCGCCAGCCAATCGGCCGTGGCCACGATCTCGGCGCGGGGGTAGCCAGACATGCGCCCATATCATAGGGACCGCCGTGAGCACGCTTTCCGCCGACGACGACAAGATGGCCGCGCTGCGCGAGGCGCTGCCCGCCCTGTCGGCCGGGGTCTACCTCAATGCCGGCACGTGCGGCCCGCTGCCCGCCGAGACGGCCGCCGCGATGGCCGAGATCGCCGACTGGGAGCTGCGCATCGGGCGCGCCTCGCCGGACACGTATTTCGATGTCCTCCAGCGGATGGAGGAGGCCCGGGCCTCGATCGCCGCGATCGTCGGCGCCGACACCCGCGACATCGCCCTGACCCACTCGGTCAGTGAGGCGATGAACGTGGCCGCCTGGGGAATCGACTGGCGGCCGGGCGAGCGGATCGTCAGTGCCCGCAACTTCGAGCACGCCGGGGGGCTGAGCGGCCTCTATGCCATCCGTGATCGGATGGGCGTCGAGCTCGAGCTGCTCGACATCGGCGCCGGCGGCGATCACGACCAGGTGCTGGCGGCCTTTGACGCCGCGATCACCCCGGCGACCCGGCTGGTCAGCATCTGCCACGTCTCGCATGCCACCGGCGCCCGCCTGCCGATTGCCGAGATTGCCGCGATCGCCCATGCCCGGGGCGCCCTGCTGGCCGTCGACGGTGCCCAGGCGGTGGGCGCGATCCCGGTCGATGTCGCCGCGCTGGGCGCCGACCTGTACGCGATCGCCGGCCAGAAATGGCTGCTCGGGCCGGAAGGCACCGGCGCCCTGTACGTCGCGCCCGGGGTGCTCGAGCGGCTGCGGATGACCTATGCCTCGTTCTGGTCGTTCGAAGAGCAGGACCTCGCCGGGCTGGCCCGGCCGTGGCAGAGCGCCCGCCGCTTCGAGGGCACGAGCGGGGTGAACCACGGGTTGATCATTGGCCTCGCCCGGAGCTGCGGCTGGCTGTCGATGTACGTCGGCCTGGGCTGGGCCCTGGAGCGCGGGCCGGCCCTCGCCCGGCAGACGGCCGGACGGTTGGCCGCGATCCCCGGCGTGAGCCTGGTCACGCCGCTCGAAGCCATGGCCGGCCTGGTCGTCTTCCGGGTGGCGGGCTGGCCCGCTGCCGCGGTGCTCGAGGAGCTCGGCGCGCGGGCCTTCGTGATCGCCCGGGTGGTCGAGCAGATCGAGGCGATCCGCTTGTCGATCGGCTGGTTCAACACGGAGGCCGAGCTCGATCGGGTCGTCCGCCTCGTTGCCGAGCTGGCCGCCCACAGCCCGGAGACGATGCCGGCTCGCCGGACGCTGACGATCATCGAGTCATGACCGCCCCGAGCGAGGTGCCGCCGCGCCTGCCGTCACCCTTGCGGCGCCCGTCGGAGGTCCAGATCCGCTGGCGCCAGTTCCGCCATCCGCCCCGGCCGATCCTGCGGGCGGTGCTCAGCTCGCTGACCGTGGCCACCGTGCTCGGCCTGGCCTATCTCGTCTATGACATCGCGCTGACGCGGGGGGTCGTGCTGCCGGGCGGTGACCTTCGGACGCTGGCCGTGACGCTCTTCGTGCTGATCGTGGTGATCTCGGGCAGCCTGATCACTTACCTGGTCGTGCCCCAGCCGACGGGCTCGGGGACGGGTCGCCGGCGGAGTGCCTGGAGCGCGGCGCTGGGGCTCTTCGCCTCGGTCCCGATCGCCTACCTGGTCCTGGTCGTCGAAGGCCAGATCCTCCGGCCATGGCTCGCCTGAGACCGCCCGGAACGCAAAGTGGTGGTGCGCCGACGCACCAAACCAGGCATCCTCGATCACGGGCGCGGTAGTCCTTTCGTACTCTTCCGCGCTACCCTGCCGTGGTCAATCATCCGGTGCGGACCGCCAGCTGGCATCCGAACACAGAGGTCAACGGTGTCCGAAGAGCAGCACATGGCCCTGCCCCGCCTGTACGGTGCCCCGGCCTATTCGCGCCCGCCGCGTCCCGCCGAGGAGCTGGTCCGCCCGTTCGACCCCGACGAGCTGCCCCTCGAGGCCGACCGGACCGAGGAGGATCTCGCCCTGGCCAGCCAGCTCGCCGGCGCGACCTGGACCGCCAGCACCCCCGCGCCGGTGAAGCCCAAGGGCCGCCGCGGCCGAGCCGCCAAGCAGGCGGCCAGGGACGCCTCCGCGCAGACGGCCGTCGAGGCCGGCGTGGCGCAGTCGGCGGGTTCTCCGGACGGCCAGCCGGCCGGCTTGCAGGGCCGCCCATTCAGCCTCCGCGGTCTCGGCCGGATCTTCGGCAGCGACCGCAAGTAGGGACCGCCGGGCGGCCAGCGCCACTGGACAATTGGCCGCCGACGTGGCGCAATGGGTGGGATGGCTCGCACGACCCGCGGCAAACCTGCCGACCCTGACCTCGATTCCTCGCTCGATCGCGAGCGGGCGCTGCGGATCGGCCAGGCGGCCGAGCTTCTGGGAGTCGGGATCGACACCCTTCGACGCTGGGAGGCGAGCCGCAAGCTGCGGGTGATCCGGACGACGGGCGGCCAGCGGATCGTTCCGATCCTGGAGGTCAGCCGGCTGCTGGCCGAGCGCCGGCGCGACACCGCCGACCGGCCGATCGTGGCCCAGTCGGCCCGCAACCGGTTCGCCGGGATCGTGACCCGGGTCGAGCGCGACGGCGTTGCCGCCGTGGTCGAGGTCCTGGCCGGCCCCCACCGGCTGGTCAGCCTGATGACCGCCGAGGCCGTGGACGAGCTGGACATCACGATCGGCCAGGAGGTCGTGTGCGTCGTGAAGTCGACCAACGTGATCGTGGAGATCCCCCGCTAGCTCGTCCGGGACGAGCACGAGCCGGTGCTAGGATGCCGGCGGGGGAGTAGCTCAACGGTTAGAGCGGCGGGCTTATATCCCGCTGGTTCCAGGTTCGAATCCTGGCTCCCCTACCAGTTCGAGGCGGCGGCACCCGGGTCGATCCCGCGCCGGATCCGGGCGACGACCTGCTCGCGCCGGGCGGGCGTGAACGTGCGGTGGGGCGGCAGGCTGGCCAGGAAGCCGGGCAGCCCGGCGCGCTCGAGGACCGCCGTCGTCGCCGTCCGGCCGACGCGCCCGCTGTCGCCCAGGACGACGGCGTAGACCTTGACCACGAAGTCATGGTCGTCGGCGATCAGCCAGCGCCGGACCGCCTCGGCGTCGCGGGCCGCCCGGTCGAGCGGATTCTCGACGGCGACCCACTCGTCGTCACGGGTACGGGCCTCCCAGTGGCCGCCCACCGGCCGCGCCTCGCTCGGCGGCGGCAGCTGGCCGAGGACCACGATTCCGGGCGGACCGACCAGGAGCGTCGAGACATAGCGGCCGCCGGGCAGGACCAGCCCGCGAACGGCCACGTAGTCCTGGCCCAGGCTGGCGCCCAGGCCGGCCAGCGGGTCACGCCGCGAGCGGAAGGGATTGGCGATCTCGGTGAGCTCGAACAGGCGATGGGTGCCCAGCAGCAGGCAGGTCGCCGGAAGGGCCAAGGCCATCAGCCAGCCCAGGGCGTGGAACGCGGGCTCGCTGGAGAACGCCCGGCCACGCGCCGAGAACAGCTCGACGAACGGGGTGGCCAGGGTCAGCCACGCCACGCACAGGCCGGTCACGACGTACAGCACGCCGATCAGCCGGGCGACGGCCAGGGCTCGCTCAGACGGGCGGGAGCGACCGCCGGCACGAATGACCTCCATGCCCGGATCGTCGCCGGACGCGGGCCGGCGGGCCATCACCACTTCGGGCTAGGCAGCCCCGGCCAGCCTGACCAGCCGCCCGTCCGGACCCCACCGGACCGCCCAGGCAAGGTGCGCCGGTGCACCACTTCTTCGTCCCGGATCCGGTGCCGCGCTTGGTGCCGGCAGGCTCCCGGACATGAAACGGACCCCCGGGGAGGGTACCGGGGGTCCGTGTGGGCGAGGTGCGAGGTCAGGCGGTGGCGGAGGTGTACATCCCGCTGCGCGCCATCCAGGCCAGCCCGATGCTGACCACGGCCAGGCCGAGGTGGAGCAGCTGATCGGCGACGTTGACCGGGTAGCTCAGGATCCCGAACAGGTTCGGGCTGACGATCAGCGCGACGAAGATCACCGCGTACAGGATGCCCAGCCCGAAGACCCCGTTGACCTGCTGGTTGGCCGGCAGGACGAACGCGATCGCGAGGGCCAGGGCGCCGGTCGCGAGGTGGACGATGTTGTGCATCGTGCCGGTGAGGAAGAGCGCGTTTCCGTCGCCCACGATCGGGTTGCTGACGAACCCGAGCAGGCCAACGGCCACGAGCACGATTCCGATGAGTGCGGCATACGCCCTGATCACAATCCTGGTACCTCCACTGTTCGCTCCGCGCCGCCCCAGCTCGGGCCGGACGCTCCCGACGATCGTCCTTGATCGCCGCTCTGCCCGGGCATACGCGCCGGGCACAGGGTCGGATCAACGGCGCTCCGGCGCGCCCCTAGAATTCGACGATGGCGGCGACGTTCACGAGCGCGCGCTTCGTGGGGCGGGAGCGTGAACTTGCCCGGATCGCGGCGGGCCTGGAGGCCACCGCCGCCGGTCGCTCCACGACCCTCCTGATCGCCGGTGCCGGTGGGGTCGGCGTCTCGCGCCTGCTGACCGAGACCCGCCAGCGGTTGGCCGGCCTGGCCGAACCATTCGAGGTGATTCGCTGCCGCGCTCGGCCGGGCCGTTCGGGCGATCCCTATGCCCCGGTCAGCGTCGCCCTGGCCCGCCTGCTCGAGCGGGTGCCCGACGCCGATCTGCCGGCCCTGATCGAGACCGGCGCCCAGGAGATCCTGCGCCTGGTGCCCGAGGTCCGGCCTCGGGCCGCCGCGCTCGGGCTGCTGCCGGCCGGTCCGACCACGATCGACCCGGAACGGCGCCAGACGCGGATGCTCGAGGCGATCCTGGGCCTGCTGACCCGCCTCGGCGAGCGCCAGCCGGTCCTGCTGATGCTCGAGGACCTGCACGACGCCGACGCGGGCACCCGGGCCCTGGCCGCGTTCCTCGCCCGCGTCTCGCGCCCCGGCCGGCTGTGCGTCATGGCCACCTACCAGCCCGATGAGCTCACCCGGCGCCATCCACTCCACGAGGCGTTGGCGGCGATGTCCGAGGCGGCCCGGCCGCCGGAGCGACTGCTCCTCGATCCCCTCCGCCGCGACGAGCTCGCCCGGCTGATCGAGGCGATCGAGGGCGAACGCCCGTCGGCCTCGGTCCTGCTCCTCGTCTCGGAGCGCTCGCGGGGCAACGCCCTGATCGCCGAGGAGCTGCTGGCGGTCCGGCGCGAGCTGGCCGGCGCGTCCCTGACCCGCTCGCTGGATGAGCTCGTGATCGCCCGCCTGGCCGGTCGCTCGACCGAGTGCCGGCGGGTCCTGCGCCTCCTTGCCCCAGCCGGCGAGCCGCTCACCCTGGAACAGCTGGCCACTGCCTCGCTGGCCTTCGAGCGCGAGATGGACCGGCCGGCGCCACGCTCCAGCTCGTCGCCGCGGCGCGGCGGTGGCGTCCTGGAGCCGGACCTGGGCCACGGTCTGGCCGAGGCGCTCGAGCACGGCTTCGCCCAGCTCGAGGGGCTCGACGGCGATCCGGCCGCCGGGGATGCCCCGGTCGCCAGCCTGCCCCCCGACGCGATCGTCGGCGTCCGCCACCCGCTCATCGCCCGGGCGATCGAGGCGGACCTGCTCCCGGGCCAGCGCCGCCGGCACCACGCCGCCCTGGCCGAGGGCCTGGCCGGACGGCCCGGTTCCAGGGCTCGCCACTGGCTCGCCGCCCATCAGCTCGGACCGGCCCGGGCGGCGGCGATCGATGCCGCGGCCCAGGCCGAGGGCGTCGATTCGCTGGCCGACGCCCTCGTCCACCTCGAGCTGGCCCTTGAGATCGACGATCGGCGCGAGCCCCCGGACGGCCGCGACGATCCGGCCGCCCCGGTCAACTTGCTCCGGCGCGCCGCCGAAGCCGCCTTCGCCGACAACCGGGCCGGTCATGCGGCCGCCTACGCCGAGTCGGCCATCGCCCGCCTCGACGAGCGGGCCGATCGCCTGCAGATGGGCCTCCTGTACGAGCGGCTCGGCCGCTACCGGCGGAGCGCCGGCGACCCGGACGGCTCGATCTTCGCCTTGGCCCGGGCGGTCGAGCTGGTGCCCGGCGAGCCATCCCGGGAGCGGGCCTTGGTGCTGGCCTCGCTGGCCCAGGTCCGGATGCTCGAAGGCATCTTCTCCGAGGCCGAGCGCCTGGCCGACGAGGCGATCGAGGTGGCCCGCCTGGTCGGGCCCGGCGCGCGGGCCGAAGAGGGCCACGCGATCTGCACGCTGGGCATCAGCCGGGTGTGGGGCGAGGATCCCGAGGCGGGCGTGGCCCTCCTGCTGGCCGCGCGGGCAATCGCCGCTGAGCTGGGCAAGTTCGACGATGTCTTCCGGGCGACGGCCAACCTGACCACCGCCCTCGACCTGCTCGGCCGCAAGCGCGAGGCGGTCGAGGTGGCCCGCGCCGGGATTGCCGCCGCCCAGCGGGCCGGCCAGGAGGCCGTCTTCGGCAACTTCCTGCGCGGCAACGGGGCCGATTCGCTGTTCATGCTGGGTGACTGGGCCGCCTCCCGCGAGCTGGTCGAGACGGCCCTCGAGTGGAGCCCGGTCGGGATCAACCTGGTCAACGCCCTGTCCAACCTGGCGACCGTCGAGATCGAGATGCACGCCGGCGAGACGGCCGGGCGGGTGCTGGGCCGGCTGCTGCTCGAGCTCGAGACGGTGCCCGACGCCCAGGAATCGGTGCCGACCTACCAGGCCGCCGCGTCGTTCGCCCTGTGGCGGGCCGACCTCGAGGACGCCCGGCGGGCCGTCGGCCTGGGCTGGGGCCGGGTCCGCGAGACCGAGGACTGGGTGCTGGTCGCCCGGATGGCCGCCGTGGTGCTCGAGGTCGATGCGACGTCGGTGGCCAGCGCCCGCGCTGGTCGCGACCTGTCGACCGTTGCGGCCGCCCGGGCCCGCAGCGCGGAGGTCCTGGTCGAGGCCGAGGCGGCCGTGGAGGAGGCCGGCGTCGATCCGTCGATCGGCTCGCGCCGCGAGGCCGATGCCCATCTCGCCGTGGCCCGCGCCTTTCGTGCCCGGATCGAGGGCCGCGATGAACCGGCGGCCTGGGATGCTCTCGCCCGGACGTGGGAGAGCCTCGAGCGTCCGTACCTCGTCGCCCGGGCTCGCTGGCGGCAAGCCGAGGCGGCCCTGGGTGCCGGCGAGGGCCGTGCCGGACGAGCCGCCGCCCGGGCCCCGCTCCTGGCCGCGGTCCGGCTGGCCAACGAGCTGGGTGCCGGACCCCTCCTGCGCGAGCTCGAGGAGCTGGCCCAGCGAGCCCTGATCCCACTGCCCCAGGCCGCCGCCGGGACGATTCCGATCGAGGTCGGGGTCCGCTCCGGTGAGCCGGTCGCGATCGCGGTCGGTGCCGGCGGGGTCGGCTCTGGCGGGGCCGGCGGACGGGCCCCGGATCGAGCCTTCGAGGCGGGTCTCGACTGGGGCTCGGGCAGCGGACCGGCATCCGACGAGCGGCAGGGGCTGGCGCTGGCCTTCGTGGGCCCGGCCGAGCCGCCGCCGGGCGACACGTTCGGGCTGAGCCGGCGCGAGCGGGAGGTCCTCGTCCAGCTGGCCCAGGGCCGCACGAACCGTGAGATCGGCGAGCGCCTGTTCATCAGCCAGAAGACGGTTGGCGTCCACGTCGGCAACATCCTGGCCAAGCTGGCCGTCTCCGGCCGGGTCGAGGCCGCCGCCGTCGCGATCCGCCTGGGGCTGACCGAGACGCGCTGAGGGTCGCGCCTGCCGCGCTCGGTTTGCGCGTGCCGCGGTCGGTTTGCGCCCGAACCGCAACCCACTCGCACCCGATCCGGCGCCGCTCCTTGCCGCAGGCGGCGCGTAGGCTGCCCTGACCGTCGCGAACTGTCGCGACCGATCCAACCCTGAGCGGAGGTGCCCGATGATCCAGCCGGCCAACCGGTCCGCCTGGCCAATCCGCCGGGCCGACCCAGCTTCCGGACCGATCACCTGCGCCACCTGCGGCTGCCGCTTGAAGGTCGATGCCTTCGAGGAGTCGTGGCGCCACTTCCCGGGCAGCACCGGCCGCGACGCACGCGGTTGCCGGGTTGAGTGCGTGGGCCTGGCCCACGACGCCCACGGCCTCGCCTTCCCGGGCCGCACCGCCGGCTAGGGTTTCGGCGCCGGCCTCAGGGCCGGCAGTCGCCGGGGGATCCCGGGCTCACGATCGCAGGACCGCCTGCGGCCGGGGGACCGGACCACAGATCGATCTGCCCGCACGACAGGTTGACCCGGTTGGCGTCCCCTTTTGCGCTGGTCGCCTCGTAGTCGACGTCGCCCGCCTGTACGGAGAGCGAGACGAGCACGCGGCCTGAAGGTGATCGAACTTCGGCTCGCCACGGCAGCGGCGGCAGGAGGCTGGCGGGCACGACGGAGTCGTCGGTGCAGCCGAGGCACGTCCCTGGGTCGAGGCTGGCGATCAGCATGTTGTTCACGATCAGGCTCAGGGTCAGCGTCGTCTGGTTGTTGACCGCCAGGCTCATCGAGTCGGGTGGGACGACGCCCAGGATGTCTCCCGAAGGGTCCAGCGACAGTGCCGGAGGAGGCTCCGTCGCGCCGCCGGGGCCGCCGCTGCACCCGGCTACCAACCACGCGCCAACAAGGAACGCGCCGAGCGCTGGTGACCGCCAGCCGGTCACGTGCCTGTAGCCCCGGGCGTCAGCTGCCGAGGATCCGTTTCGCGGTCTCGAACTCGTCCTGGTAGAAATCCATCCCAACCCCCTCGATGCCTGAGCCGGCCTAGCTGGCCTCGATCCGGTAGCCGACCGAGCGTACGGCAACGACCGCCGGGCCGCCGGCCGAGGCCACCTTGGCCCGCAGCCGGGCCAGGTGCGGCTTGAGCCAGAGCAGGTCCGGATTCGGCTCGGACGGCCAGCCGGCCCGGACGAGGCGGGCGTGGGGCACCACGTCGCCCCCGGCCCGGACCAGCGCCTCGAGCAGCCGGTACTCGGTGGCGGTCAGGGGCAGCAGCTCATCGCCGACATGCGCCTCGTGGCGGCCCGGCTCGATCGTCAGGGCGCCTGCCTGGAGGGCGCTACCGCCGCCGACCGGCCCGCCGGCCGCGTCGACCCGGCGCATCACTGCGGCGATTCGGGCGAGGAGCTCCTGGCGTCCGAACGGCTTGGTCAGGTAGTCGTCGGCGCCGATGCCCAGCGCGCGGACCTTGGCCCCCTCGCCGCTCTCGCCCGACACGACCAGGATCGGCACGTTGCCCGCGGCGCGGATCTGGCCTGCCACGCTGAAGCCGTCCGGGCCGGGCATCGCCAGGTCGAGCAGGACGAGGTCGGGCGATTCCTCGCGGAAGCGCCGAACGGCGGTCAGCCCGTCATAGGCCGTGATGACCTGGTGGCCGTCCTGGCCGACCAGGGCCGTGATTGCCCCGACCATCGCGGGATCGTCGTCGACGACCAGGATCCGGAGCGGGCGGACGTTGGGCATGGGTCGTTCCTTCAGACGGCGACAGCGGCAGGCAGGGCCAGGACGAAGCGCGCGCCACTGCCGGCTGCAGGCTCACACCATAGCCGGGCGCCCATCGCCTCGGCCAGCCGGCGGGCCGCGTAGAGGCCGATCCCCGACCCCCGGGCGGTGTGCGTATCGCGCCGGGCATACGGCTCGAAGATCCGCTCGCGCCACTCGACCGGAATGCCCGGGCCCTCGTCGCTGACGCTGACCCGGACCACGCCCTCGACGAGGGTGACGTCGACCGTGATCGTAGTGTCGGGGGGCGCGTACTTCACCGCGTTCTCGATCAGGTGCTCGATGATCTGGCGCAGGCGGGGCGGGTCGGCAAGGGCCTGCCGGGGGACCTCGACATGACGCTCGACGCGATGCTGGCGGAGGAGCGGCTTGAGCTCCAGGACGAGCTCCTCGAGGAGCGCCCCGACATCGATGGGGACCAGCTCGACGGGGCTCTCCGTGCTCGGCCGGATCGAGGCCAGGATCGAGTCGACGAGCCGGTCCAGGCGGTCGACCTGGTCGATCGTGCCCTGGTACCACGCCTCGCGCTGGGCCCGGCGGGCGGGGTCGCGGCTGGGCCGGCCATCGAGCGGTGGATCGTCGGCCAGGAGGTCGGCGTAGGCCCGGACCACGGCCAGTGGCGTGCGCAGCTCGTGGGTGACCAGGGCGATCAGCTCGGTGCGCGCCTCGTCGAGGCGCTGGAGGGCCACGACCTGGGCCTCGGCATCGCGCTGCTCGCGCCCCTTCTGGACGATTCCGGCCAGCAGGTCGGCGATCGCGCTGAGATGGTCGGCATCGGCCGGGTCAAACTCGCGGTGGACCTCCGTCTGGACGTTCAGGACGCCCACGATCTGGTCATGCCACGACAGGGGCACCGACAGCATCGAGGCGATGTAGCGCTTCTGGTCCAGGCCGCGGACCCACAGGAAGTGCGGATCGTGCTTGACGTCGGCCACGATCATCGCCTTCTGGCTGGCCGCCACCCGGCCGGTGACGCCCTCGCCCAGCGGGACCCGGGCCCGGCCGATCTGGTAGCGATCGAGGCCGTTCGTCGCGGCCAGGGTCAGGTGGCTGCCATCGTGGTCGAGGAGGTAGAGCGAGCTGACGTCGGCGTGCAGCGCGTCGCGCGTCTCGTCGACGACCGTCTCGAGCAGCTCATCCCAGGTTCGGGCGGTCGTCGCCAGCCGGGCGACCCGATGCAGGAAGCGGAGCTGCCGGAGCTGCTCCTCGGGCGAGCGATGGGGGGCGGGCGCCGGGGTGACCACCCGATCATGGTACGAGAGGTGGCCGCAGCCGCCGGAGACAGCAAAAGACCCGGACGGAGGGCGTCCGGATCTCTTGCCTGTGGCCGTGGTAGCAGCGAGGTGGAGGGAGTCGCTGCGGCACTGCCGGAAACGTCAGCGGATCGGGGCACCGATCCGCGTGGACGGACGAATTACGCCCAGCGGCGACCCATCGGCAGGATGACGACGGCAAGGACGACGGGCAGCACGGTGACGCCGAGCAGCCAGGCGCGGGTCTTGATTCGGTCGATCATGTCGGAGGCACTCCGCTTGCCGGCGAGACCAGGTGGCCGTTCGCGCGCCGGTCGCGAATGGGAGCCGGAGGTTACCGGCCGAAAGAGCCACTCGCCAAGCCGGACGAAGGTACTGGTACTTCTGGCCCAGTGCGTCCCGGCACCATCGGCGGTCCAGGCCCGGATCCGGCGGCCCAGCAAGGGCGAGGTCGCGGCCTGGGCGGTAGAGTTGGGGCGAACACCAAACGAGCCCACCCTGAAAGGAAGATCGCCCGAGATGCGTCTCGTCCGACCCGCCCTGATCGCCTCTTTCGTCCTGGTGGCCTGCCTGTCCGTGGCCGGCTGCGTGTCATCGGCCGCCGCGGGCTGGACCTTTGCCCCGCCGCCCTCCGCGACGCCGGTCCCGTCGGTCAGCGGGTCGGCGGTGCCGTCCGCCGCCACCTCGGCGGCACCTGCTTCGGCGGCGACGGGCTCGGCCGCCCCCAGCGGCGGCGCGGCCGCCGACGTGACGATCAGTGCCAGCAACATCGCCTTCGAGCAGTCGTCGGTCAACGCGCCGGCGGGCAAGGCATTCACGATCCTGTTCGACAACAAGGACGCCAGCGTGCCCCACGACGTCTATATCAAGGACGCCGGCGGGACCCAGGTCTTCGCCGGGTCGATCGTCACCGGACCCGCCCAGACGACGTACAACGTGCCGTCGCTGGCCGCCGGGACGTACACCTTCTTCTGCTCGATTCACTCGAACATGACCGGCACGATGGTGGTCCAGTAGCGTCCGCTTCGGGGCAGCCGCGATGACCGACGCGATCTGCTATCGCGACAGCTACGCCCGCCAGGTCCGGGCGACCGTCGTCGCCAGCCGGCCCGCCGAATCCGATGGGGGACCGCTGATCGTCCTCGACCGGACGGTCTTCTACCCCGGTGGTGGCGGCCAGCCCGCCGATCGGGGCGTCTTCCTGCGCGCCGGCGATGGCCGGACCTGGACCGTGCGGGCCGCCCGGCGTGACGGGAGCGACATCGTCCATGAGCTCGAACCGGCCGGCGGCGAGCCGCCCCAGCCGGGCGACGAGCTCGAGGTCGATCTCGACTGGCCCCGCCGCCACCTGCTGATGCGGACCCATACGGCCCTCCATGCCCTGTGCGGGGTGGTCTGGCGCGACTACGGGGCGCAGGTCACGGGCGGCAACATGGAGCCCGGCGCCGCCCGGATGGACTTCGAGTTCGAGCACATGCAGGCCGGCCTCGTCGAGGCGATCGAGACGACGGTCAACGCCGAGCTCGCGCGCGGCCGGGACATCCGGGTCAACGTCCTGCCCCGTGACGAGGCCTTCGCGATCCCCGACCTGATCCGGACCAAGATCAACCTGCTGCCGCCGGGGATCGCCGAGATCCGGACGATCGAGATCGTCGGCCTCGACCTGCAGGCCGACGGCGGCACCCACGTCGCCAACACGGCCGAGGTGGGCCAGATCCGGGTGACCGGCTACGAGTCGAAGGGCCGGATCAACAAGCGGATCCGGATCGCCCTGCTCGACCCGGCCTGATCGCGGGAGCGGATTGCCCGACCGGACAGCTGCGCCGCTCCGGGTATACTCCACGTCCGCCTCCAGCCCCCGCGATTCGCTGCGGCGCGCGCCCAACTCGTGCCGCGCAGCCAGGACCCGCTCGAAGGAACCGCCCGGCACATGTTCGACCGCCTCCTCGGCCTCTTCTCCCGCGATATCGGGATCGATCTCGGGACCGCCAATACGCTGGTCCATGTCCGAAACCGCGGGATCGTGATCAGCGAGCCGAGCGTGGTGGCGATCGAGGCCAAGACCAAGAAGGTCCTGGCCATCGGGGCCGAGGCCAAGCGGATGGTCGGCCGGACGCCGGCCTCGATCATTGCCGTCCGGCCCCTGCGCGACGGCGTGATCAGCGACTTCGACGTGACCGAGCAGATGATCAAGTACTTCGTCAACCGGGTCCACGATCGCGTAGGCCTGATTCCCCGGCCGCGGATGCTCCTGGGCGTGCCGTCGGGGGTCACCGAGGTCGAGAAGCGGGCCGTCCGCGACGCCGCCCTGAACGCGGGCGCCCGCTGGGCCCGCCTGATCGAGGAGCCGATGGCCGCTGCGATCGGGGCCGGCCTGCCGGTCAGTGAGCCGTCGGGCAGCCTGATCGTCGACATCGGCGGCGGGACGACCGAGGTTGCCGTGATCAGCCTTGGGGGGATCGTCATCGCCCGGAGCATCCGGATCGGCGGCGACGAGATGGACCAGGACATCGTCACCTTCGCCCGGCGCGAGTACAACCTGTTCCTCGGCGAGCGGACGGCCGAGGACATCAAGATCGCGATCGCCTCGGCCTATCCCGGCGAGTGGGACGCCCAGCGCGTCGTCCTGCGTGGGCGCGACCTGCTCACCGGCCTGCCCCGCAGCGTCGAGGTGGGCGCGGACCAGATCCGCGAGGCGATCGAGCCGTCCGTCCAGCAGATCGTCGATACGATCAAGGACACGATCGAGGAGACGCCGCCCGAGCTGGTCGCCGACATCATGGACCAGGGCATCGTCCTGGCCGGCGGCGGGGCGCTCCTGGCCGGGCTCGATCAGCGGATCGCCGAGGCAACCCAGATGCCGGTCCATATCGCCGACGATCCCCTGACCTGCGTCGCCCGGGGCACCGGCGTTGTCCTGGAGGAGCTTGCGACGAACCCGGCGATGCAGCGGGTGCTGGTCGCCGACACCTATGCCCGCGCCCCGCGCTGACCGTCGCCGGCCGGGCCGCCCGCGATGACCGCCCTGCTCAACGACCGGCGCACCCGCCGGCGCTCGATCACCTACGTCGTCCTGCTGGTGACCTGCCTGGTGCTGATGGTCTTCTCGTCCAGCCCGCCCATCCAGGAGCTCCAGCGCGGCGTCGCGTTCGCCTTCAAGCCGGTCCAGACCGCGGTCGACTCGGTCGCCCAGGGGATCGGCTCGGTGGTCGCCACGATCGGTGAGATCGACACCCTGCGCAAGACGAACGACCAGCTTGCGACCGAGAATGCGACGCTCCAGGCCCAGAACGCCCAGGCCCAGGAGCTTGAGCGCGAGAACCAGATCCTGACCGGCCTGCTCAAGGTCCAGTCGAGCCTGGGCTACACCTCGATCGGGGCGACGGTGATCGGACGGGAGACTTCCGAGTTCCGGCGGGTGATCACCCTCGACGTGGGCACCGATCGCGGGATCTCGGTCGGTGACGTGGTCGTGGCCGAGGGCGGCGCGCTGGCCGGCCGGGTGACCGACGTGACCGGCGACACGGCCAGCGTCCTGCTGATCAACGACACCACCTCGACCGTCATCGGGCAGCTGGCCACCAACGCGGCCACCGGCTCGGTGATCGGCCAGCTGGGCGGCGTCCTGGTGATGGAGAACATCGACTCGACCGAGCGGGTCCAGATCAACGACCAGGTCGTGACCGCCGGGATCGACCTGGGCAACGGCGTCCGCTCGCCGTTCCCCAAGGGCCTCGTGATCGGCACGGTGGTCGACGACCAGCGCGATGCGAACGCCGTGGTCCAGACCGCGTTCATCGAGCCAGCCGTCGATCTCGACAAGCTCGAATACGTCCTGGTGATCACCAACTACAAGGGCGGCCTGCCGCCGATCGACCAGCAGGCGGTGCCCTGTCCGACGGGCTCGGCCACTCTGCCGGTCGGCGAGCAGCCCTGCCTGTCCGCGAGCCCGGCACCCACGAGCGGTCCGTGACGGCTAGGCTTCCAGCCATGAGCGGTCAGGTGGCACGACGCCGGTCAGGCGAGCGCCGGTC
>Ga0070731_10002430_pt1 | contig 17795 bp, 17 predicted proteins | sample Coa_R1_2_FD_66448 | JGI IMG/M metagenome (GOLD analysis project Ga0070731, IMG submission 66448) | Surface soil microbial communities from Centralia Pennsylvania, which are recovering from an underground coalmine fire - Coalmine... | ecosystem: Environmental > Terrestrial > Soil > Unclassified ...
TACCGCGCCCTGCGTGAGCGCCGCGGCCGCGCGTAATGAGTCCATCATTGCGGATGGTTTTGGTCAGCCGGCTACTGCCGGGCCCGGTGTCGCGCGGTTGATGCCGAGCGCCAGAATGCGGTGCAGGAGGTCGAGGTATTTAATGCCGTCGTGCTTCGCAGCCGCGGCGAATTCCTGACTCTCCGCGATTTCAGGATTGGGATTGGCTTCCAGAAAATACGGAGTGCCGTCGGCAGACAGCCGGAAATCGATGCGCGCATAGCCGTCGAGTTCGAGCGTTCGGTAGATCCGCTTGGCGACGCCCTGAATGCGCGCGATGAGTTCGGGCGTGAGATTCTTGGCCGGACCGTGGAGGATGCCGCGGCGTTCCTGATAATCGGTATCGTGCTTGACCTTCTCTGTCGCTATGGGCCAATCACCTTGCGCCATGTTGCCGAATTCAAGCTCCCACACCGGCAGCACGCGCAGACGCTCGTTACCTAGCACGCCGACGTAAATCTCACGGCCCTCGATGTATTGCTCGGCGATAGCAGGCGTACCGATCCGCTGGTGGATGAAATCTACCCGCTCGGCAAGCTTGGCGTCGGTGTCGACCACGGAGGCTTGTGAGATGCCGTAGGAGCCGTCCTCGTTGAGGCTCTTGACGATCAGCGGCAGCGCCAGCCGCGCCGGCCGCCGCACCTTCCGCCGCTTGGGGAAGACGGCAAACGCCGGCACCGGAATCCGATGATAGTGCACGAGTGTCTTCGACAGGTCCTTGCCGCGCGCCAGCATTAGGCCGCGCGGATTGCAGCCCGTATAAGGCACGTGCATTAGTTCGAGATAGCTGGCGACGTTCTGATCGTAGATTGCTTCGCCGTGAAACTGCTCGAGCAGCGTCAGCACCACATCGGGCTTCCACGTCTCGATCTCGGCGCGGATCGGCTTGAGCTCGTCGTGCACGCCGAGCGGACGCACTTCGTGTCCGGCGCGGCGCAGCGTCTGCACGACATCGTATTCGGTTTTCCACTCGTTGATCTGCTGCTCGGTGTACCCTTTGCTGGAGTCTGGGGGCACCAGGTCCGGGTGAACGAGCACCAGGACGCGCAGCTTTTTCATAGCGCGATCCACCTTCGGCGCGAGCCAAAGAGTGCATGCATCGTTTTGGCGGTCAACAGCACGGTGAAGTCCATCACCAGCTTTTGCTCAGGTCCGACCGCGCGCAAATTCAGTTCTCGGCAGCGTGCGACCATGTCGTCGAGCACCGCATCGAGCGTGAGCTGATATTCGCCGGTCCACTTGGATACCAGCTTACGCACCTTGGCGCGGTTGCGTCTGATAAATGACGAAGCCGCTTCGGAGCGGCGATGCCGCGCTTCGCTGGAAAACAACCGGCGCAAATCGCGATCGTAAGTTCTCGGCGCGTCGAACGCGTAGAGCGCCTGCTTTTTCTCATAATGCTCGCCAAGCGTCTCGGTGATGGCGCTGAGCGGATCGACCCGCTCGCGATGAGTGAGCACCGGCCGTTGCCCGGCGATCTCGTTCATCAGCGCCTCGACATACTCGAGCTTCTTCAGCGCCGGCCATCCGGCATAGCGCGTACGCCAGTTCGAGCGCGGCCGCAGCCACACCGCGAAGGTTTCGGCGAAATCCTCGTCCGGGTGGCTCTGCGCGTACCATAGCCGAAGGTGCTGGACGAACTGGCGGCTCGCCGGGTTTGGCCGGTAATAGCGCGGATAGCGCCGCGAGGACGGGCCGAACAAGCGCTGCCAATCGCGGCGGCGGTGCAGGGCGTAGGCATGCTGCACGACGTGTCCGGCCTCATGACGAAGTATCGCCATGCATTCGGCCCAGGTGCCCCCCTCCACGTCGATGATCATTTTCCGCTCCAGCTGCATCAGCCGGGGGTGGGCGAGGTAGAACGGAATGCCGATGCCCGGCGTATTGTCCGGGCTGAACCATTCGCTGGAGATCCAAGCATGGGGCCGCACCCGCAGCCCGCTCTGCGCCAGCTCATCGTGGAGGGTAAGCAGGCAGTCCTCGAGCCAGGTGCCCTGGACCGTGACCTTCAGGTCCTTGAGCCGGACGTCGAGCAGTTCCTCATCGGGCAGCGAGGCCCAAGGGAACTTCGCACCGAATTTTCCGGCAGATTTCGCACGCGGCATGGGACTTCAGACCGGGACACAAATAGACTTGGGACGACGCGAACTGGCACAGGAACACTTGGCACAAACGCGACCCGGCACAAATCAAATTTTCTACCGCGCCGTGGGAAGGCTCTCGCGACTATTGGCGATGTACATGGCGCGGCGGTCCGAGTCCGGCAGGCTCGGTGCCCAGGCGCCGGCCGCGGGATTGCGCCCCCCCCGCAGGAACCGCACACGCACCACTCCATCGGCCGTCATCGGTGGCGTCCCTTCGAGCGAACATGCCTCGACGTGCAGAAAAGGTCCATTGAGCAATGGGTTATTTACAAAGCGACGACTTGTGATGGCGATCACAGAGCGACTTGCCCGAGGCGGTTATGGTGAGCAGCAATGGACGTGGGAGAATCCAATGCTGACGACAATGTTCCGACAGACTCGTGGAATGATAAGCGAGTGGCGGTGCCGCGCTCGCGAACGGCGCGAATTAGCAATGCTTGGCGGACTTGACCGGCACGATCTGGCCCGCCGGTTCAACTTGCAGGCGGAAATGCGCAAGCCGTTTTGGCAGGCCTGAGCGTTGGAGCAAGCAAATTATCCCGCGCTTCGCGTTCATTGCGCCGCAAGCATAACACGCCCAACGCAAATAACGCGAGCAGCAATTCCACCGATCACCGCGCCCACTGCCCCTCTTGGAAGGTAGATGCGCGCGCAAACCTAGGAGATCGACCAATGGCGACCAAGATTCTCAAAGGTGCTGCGCTGGCCACCGGACTTATCATTGCGACCGAGGCCTCGGCACACCTGCCGGCGCCCCTTATACCCACAGCCTTGGTGGAGGACGTGAAAAGTACTACTGCCGAGGTGGAATTCATGGACTACGTTGGCACCGGCCAGGTAATTAAACTTGGGCCAAATGGCGCGCTTGTTCTCAGCTATCTGAAATCCTGCGAGCACGAGGTCATTGTTGGCGGAACGGTGGTTGTCGGCACCGAGCGCAGCGAAGTTGACGGCGGCAAGGTTACCCGTACCAAGGTCGACTGCGATGGCGGCAAGGTAGAAGTCTCCTCCCGACAGGCGACCGAGACAGCCGCGACCGCGTTCCGCCTGCAGAATGCGCCCCATCAGACCGTACTCTATGCGCGGTCGCCTGTAATCGAAATTCCCAGGCTCCATCCTGGTGATAGCCGCGAACTCGTGTTCGAGCGAATCGACCCGCCCGGCGAACGCTTCGCGATCAGAATGAGCCAAGGCCTCTCCCACGGAGGCTTCTACGATCTGGCCAAGACCAACAGGATTCTGACACCCGGCGCGACTTACAGAGCAAGCGTCGGCGATTACCAAATCATCTTCAAGATCGATGCGAGCGCCAAATCCGGCAGAGAGCCCATCGTGAGCCGGCTGTTGCGCTTCCAATCGAGCTGATGGGACGACGAAGCTGGCGCGCTTGGCGCTCGCACTGTTCGATCGCGAGCGCATTCTTCAGCATCGGCTTTGAGGGGTGCGTCGCTCTTTGCAAGCAGGGTCCGGCGCGTCGGCGTCATCAGCGGCCGCTTTGAGGGCGAGCGCCCGCGTGGCACGCTGCCCGGCGGTAGCGTGCGTCGGCGTCGGACACCGGTTGCCGGGGGGGCCGGTCTATCAGTGTTCGAGGTCCAGTAGCTCCTCGCCACGGCAAAGGTGTCGCGTTAACCTCGCGGAGGGCAAGGGGCGCGCCAAGGGGAAGCGATGACGGGCTATTTGCACAACTTTGATCTCACTAACGGCGTCAATGTGCTGCGCCTGATCTGCGGGCTGTTCTTCATTCCGCACATTGTCGGCAAATTCAGCGAACCCGCGACGCTGAACTTCTTCAAGGCCGCGAAATTCAATCCGCCGGCGACTTGGATGTATATCGCCGGGTCCATCGAGACCGTGCTAACAATCGGCCTCGTGTTCGCGATCTACACGCCGTACGTCGCCGCGGTTGCGGCCTTCCATCTGCTGGTTGCCGGTGTGGCGACCTACAAGGTGACCGGCAAGTGGATCTGGGTGATCGGCGGCACCGAATACTGCGTGTTCTGGATGCTGTCGTGTGTCGCGCTGGCGCTGCTGACCTGGCCGTAACGACCGGCGCCGTGTTTACTTCGCCGGTCAGCTGAATACGCTTCTGAAATCCTCAACGAATTGCCGGGTGGTGATCGGCTCGCGCTTGACGATGGTGCGGATCGGTTCGGTGTTCTCGGTCGAGAAGCCGCCGCGCTCGGTCACGCGCGCAATGGTGAGAAGGTGCGCCACCAGCCAATCCGGCATGCCGCGCGCCTTCAGCGCCTGTTCGGTCTGCTCCAAGGTGGCCTGCACGTAGTTGATCTTTTTGCCGAGCACTTCCGAGAACACGCCGGCGAATTCGCCGTAGTTCGTGGTCTTGCCGGTAAACTCGTAGGTCTTGCCGGCATGCGGCGCTGGATCGATCAGGACGCGGGCGGCGAGTGCGCCGGTATCGCGCACGTCAATGAAGGCGATGGGCAAATCTTTCGGCGTCGGCAGCACCATCTTGCTGTCGTTCTTGATCAACGCGGCCTGCGCGAACGTGTTCTGCATGAACAGGCCGGGACGCAGAATCACCCAGCCGATGCCGCACCCGCGTAGCCGTTCTTCGATCGTGTGGTGACCACGGCCGACAACCGATTCCGCGTTGGGGCCCACGACGGCCCGGCCGCCCGAGACCCGTACCAGATACTTGGCGCCCGCCTTCAGGGCGGCCTCCAACACGTTGCTCTGCTGCTCGGCCATTTGCGGATTGTGGCCAGTCACCACGAACACGCTGGTGACACCCTGCAAAGCTTTTTCCAGAGCGGAACGCTCGGTCAATTCGGCGACCACCGCCTTTGAGTCGGCGCCTAGGACTTCGCGCGCCTTCTCGGCGCTGCGCACCACGCACACGGGATTCTGGCCAAGTTTCTTCAGCTCCTTGACGACCGCTCGCCCGGTGTTCCCGGTTGCGCCCACGACAGCAATCATCGTCTCGTTCCTCTCGATGGGGGGTTTGGCTTTCGGCTCAGCACTACCAGCTAACGCGCTGCGTTGAAAATGCCCGTTTGCCTGGCCGAGGCGCCACGCGGTAATTGTCATTACGGCCGGAAAGCAAGATCCGCCTACGCTGCCCGCCATCGCGAGGAACTCCGATGAAATACAACCGACCGCAAGCGACCGCCTCCTGGGGCACGATGGCCAAAGACTGGGAGAAGGGGATCGATTACGATCGCCTACATAAGCAGCGCTTGGCGCGCGCGCAGGAAGCGATACGCCACGCCGGCCTGGGCGGAGTCATCGCGTTCAACTTCGACAACATCCGTTACATCACCGGCACTCATATCGGCGAATGGGCGCGAGACAAGTTCATGCGCTACGCGCTTTGTCCGGTGCAGGGCCCGCCTTTCCTGTGGGACCCGGCGCCGCCGGCCAAGCGCATCTCCTCGCCGTGGATCGCCGACAATGTCGCCGCTCCGATCTCGACCATGCAAGGCGGCCTGCCGCCGCAGCTGAACATCCAGGGCGACTTTGCCAGGCAGATCAAGAAAGTGCTGATTCAGCTCGGTATCGAGCGCGAGCCGATCGGGATCGATCTGATGGAGCTGCCGATGCTGCGTGCCTTGGAGAAGGAAGGCATCGAGGTGGTCGACGGGCAGCAGGCTATGCTCGACGCACGCGAGGTGAAGACCGCTGACGAGATCGAGCTCCTGAAAATGGCGTGCGCCATGGTGGACGCGACCTATGTGGACATCGCCCGCGCAATCCGGCCCGGCACACGCGAGAACGAACTGGTCGCGATTGCCCATGACCGCCTCTTCCGCATGGGCTCGGAGCGCGTCGAGTGCGTCAACTCGGTGTCGGGGCCGCGCGGACGCCCGCATTCCCACACTTTCTCGGACCGCATCATCCAGCCGGGAGACATGGTGTTTCTTGACATCATGCATTCGTTCAACGGCTACCGCACCTGCTACTACCGCACCTTCATCTGTGGCGAACCAAACAAGCATCAGATCGACGCCTACGAGACGGCCTCGAAATGGCTCAGCGCTTCGGTGGACATGATCCGTCCGGGGATCACGCCCGACCAGGTGGCGCAGGTCTGGCCCGACGCACAGGAATTCGGCTATCGCGACGAGGCGGAGGCGTTTTTGCTGCAATACGGCCACGGCGTCGGCCTGTCGCTGTGGGAGCGGCCGATCATCTCAAAGCGCTATACAGGGCAGAACACGCCGCTGAAGGAGGGCATGGTATTCGCGCTCGAGACCTGGAAGGGCGCCGAGGACGGTTCCGGCGCCGCGCGCATCGAGGAGGAAGTCGTCGTTACCAAGGATGGCTGCCAGATCATCACCAACTTCCCATCCGACCGGCTGATCTCGTGCGGATTGCCCGGCTGCGAGGTGTTTTAATTTTCCGGCGGACGCAGCAAAACTTGGGCGGGTGATTATATCGGGCCTAACGGCTAGTCCGATTTCGTTTTGAGAAACCACGTGCCCCACACGCCTGTCACCATCCTCACCGGCTTTCTCGGCAGCGGCAAGACGACCCTGCTCAATCGCGCGCTGCGCGATCCGGCGATGGCCAAAACCGCGGTAGTGATCAACGAATTCGGCGAGGTCGGCCTCGACCATTTGCTTGCAGCGCAGAGCGACGACACCATCATGGTGCTGGAAAACGGCTGTTTGTGCTGCACTGTGTTCGGCGACCTGGTGACGACTTTGAACAACTTGTTTCACTCCCGCGAGGACGGTGCGATTCCGCCGTTTGATCACGTCGTTATCGAAACGTCGGGGCTCGCTGATCCGTCGCCGCTGATCCAGGCCTTTTTGTCCGACCCGGTCCTGGCTGGTCTTTATCGCATCGGCTCAGTGGTCGCGACCGTCGACGCGGTGAATGGTCCAGAGACGCTCAATCAGCATGTTGAATCGGTTCGTCAGGTTGCGCTCGCCGATCATATCCTGCTCACCAAGCTCGACCTCATTGAGTCCACGAAGGAAAGGGAAGCCGGGACGGCCCTGAGGGCACGGCTTCGCCATCTCAATCCGGCGGCAAAAATTCTGCGCATCGACGATCCGGGACTTGCAATCGGCTCGTTGCTGCGCAACGCCGGACTTGATCCGAATGATGCCAAGGCTGACGCGCGGGCGTGGCTCAATGCCGCAGCCTACGAGCAGCACGACGATCACGATCATCACCATCACAGCGACGATCATGACCATCATGGGCTGCACGATCGCGATATCGCCTCGTTCTGTTTCATCCGCGACGATCCGATCCCACGCGAGGCGCTTCGCCTGTTGCTCGATGCGTTGCAGCAGAATCTTGGACCGAATTTGCTGCGGGTGAAGGGCATTATTCACGTCACGGAAGAGCCTGCGCGCCCGGCCGTCATTCAGGGCGCACAGCATCTCCTGCACAACATGTCATGGCTTGACCGCTGGCCCGACGATGACCGCCGGAGCAAGATTGTCTTCATCACCCAAAACTTCGATCGCGCCGAGGTCGAGGACATGATCGCGGTCCTCGACCGCGTCGCCACGCGCACCGCCGCGGCGCGTGCGAAGGCGCAGAGCCGCGCGTGAGCAGGCGCCCTATCGACGGTTATCGCAGTCTTGGCGGTGAGCTACTTTGATCGTTAGACCCTTTGTCTCGCTTCAGCGCATTTACGGCTACTTCGAGATCAAAACGCCTTTGTTGTAGAGGCGCTGAAGCAACGCTGGATCGTCCGGCACGTCGGCCTGGAAGCGGTGGCCATCGTTGTAGGTGCCGTCGATTTCCGTTCTTTTGATGATTATGTCGTGCACGCGGCCGCTTTCGGCATCGGCCACCAACTGAGAAAAGGAAATCTCTACATAGGACCCGTATGACGTGCTCGGGGCTGGGAGAAATTGTCCGATGATCGCATACACAGGTGGACCATACAGCAACAGGGTGACGATAGAAATTACCAGAACAAATATGCGCCGATTAGCCTTCAATTTGGGATCAACGTCAGCCATCACCGCATCCTTTGCCGATGTCTCGCTCCCTCAAGTAGTTTCACAATGTCCCGATACCAGAGCCTCACGATCAAAATAGCTGGCTAGATGGTATCATCACGCCGATGCCAAGCGCCCGCGACGCAAAGGAAAAAATCGAACCGGTTCTCATTGTCGGCGGCGGCCCGGTTGGGCTCGCGCTCGCCGGCGATTTGGGCTGGCGCGGCATCCGCTGCCTGCTTATCGAACAAACAGATGGCTCGATCTATCAGCCGCGAATGGACCTCGTCGGCATCCGCACCATGGAGTTCTGCCGACGCTGGGGCCTGGTCAGCGCGGTCGAAGCGTCGCCCTATCCGCGCGACTACGCACAGGACAACATCTATCTGACCAGTCTGACCGGCTACGAACTCGGCCGCGAGCGCTTTCCCGGCATCGGCCAGGCGAAGCCGCCGCCCGAGAGCCCGCAGCGGCGCGAGCGCTGCCCGCAGAATATGTTCGATCCGATCCTGCGCAAGTTCGCGGCCGCGCAACCGAGCGTGACGCTGCGCTACCGCACGCGGCTCGTGTCTTTCATGCAAGATTCCGAGGCGGTGACAGCGACTGTCGAGAACGCCGGCACCGGCGCGCGCGAACAAATATCGGCGCGATATATCGTCGGCTGCGACGGCGCGCGCAGCCTGGTTCGCGAGACGCTCGGCATCGGCATGCTCGGCAATCCGGTGCTCACCTACACGACGAATGTCATTTTCCGCTGCCCCGATCTCCTTGCGCTGCACGACAAGGGCAAGGCCTACCGCCATATCCTCATCGGCCCCGAAGGCACCTGGGCGACCATCGTGGCAATCAACGGCCGCGACCAGTGGCGCTTCTCGATTATCGGCGGATCGCAGCAGCGCGAATACACGACGGAAGAAATCGCGGCAGCGATCCGCCGCGCCGCCGGCCGCGATTTCGCGTTCGAGATCTTGAGTGTGCTGCCGTGGGTACGGCGCGAGCTTGTGGCCGAGACCTATCGCCAAGGCCGCGGCTTCATCGCCGGCGATGCCGCGCACGCCATGTCGCCGACCGGCGGCTTCGGCATGAACACCGGGATCGGCGACGCGGTCGATCTGTCCTGGAAGCTTGCCGCCGTCATCGAAGGCTGGGGCGGCGACACGCTTCTCGATTCCTATGCGGCTGAGCGCCAGCCGGTCGGCGCGCGCAACGTCGCCGAGGCGAGCGGCAATCTGCACCGCATGCTCTCGGTTGGGGCTCATCCAGACATCGCCGACGACACGCCGGTGGGCGCGGCGACCCGCGCCAGGGTCGGGCGCGAATTCACCGAGGCGATGCGACACGAATGGTTCACGCTCGGCATCCATCTCGGGTATCGCTACGAGGGTTCACCGATCTGCTGGCCCGACGGATCGCCACCGCCGCCCAACGAGGCGAGGACATATGTGCCGATAGCGCGGCCGGGTCATCGCGCACCGCATGCGTGGCTCGCCGACGGCCGCTCGACACTCGATCTCTTCGGCCGCGGCTTGGTGCTGCTCGGCTTTGGCGCGACGGCGGATGAGGCCATGGCGCTGCTTGAAGCAGCCCGCGCGCGCCACGTGCCGATCGAGTCTGTCAGTCTCGCCGAAGGGCACATCGCCGCGCTCTACGCGCGCCGGTTCGTCCTCGTTCGCCCCGACGGCCACGTGGCCTGGCGCGGCGACCGCGTGCCGGACGACCCGCGCCGCCTGATCGACGTTGTGCGCGGAGCGGCCAGCGGTCCTCCCGCTGCCGCATGGCACGAACCCGGGAATGCCTGTAAACTTGCGTGACAGCATTTGTTTTGCCGAGGCCTTATCATGAACAAAGTCCCGTCCCGCGAAGAACTCGCCCAATCCGGCTCGCTTGAAGAGCTTTACGGCAAGCTGCCGCTCGTCGGCATTGCGCCGGGCTGGAACAAGAAGGTCGCGTCGCTGTGGTCGACGCCGAAGAAGAATTTCGCGCCGGCCCACTGGAAATACGAGCAGGCGCGCGGCGCCCTCGACGCCGCCGGCCGGCTGATCAACACCGAGCTCGCGGAGCGGCGCAATCTCATCCTCTACAACCCGATCTCGGATGCGAGCTACGGCACCGTGCGCACCATGGTGTCCGCCTATCAGATGATCATGCCGGGCGAATGGGCGCGCTCGCATCGCCACACGCCGAACGCGCTCCGCCTCATTCTCGACTCCGAACCCGGCACCTACACCGAAGTCGACGGCGTCAAGATCGCCATGGAGCCGGGCGACGTGCTGCTCACGCCGAACTGGTGCAGCCATGGTCACGGTAACGACAGCCGCGCCTGCGCCTACTGGCTCGACTTTCTGGACGTGCCCCTGGTGCAGCTTCTGGAGCCGATGTTCTTCGAGCCGAACGAAGAGGAAGGCGACGACGGCAAGGACGCGGCGTCAAACGCGCCGCCAACCAAGGATTCGCCGTTCGTGTTCACACTGAGCGACACGATCAAACGGCTCGACGCCGCCAAGGCGGAGCCATCGGGCCCGTTCGGCATCCACGTCGAGCTGGGCAGGCCGGCCATGGATACGATCGGCCTGCACATGATGCGGCTTGCCCCGCGCGTGAAGACCGCACAGTTGCAGACCACCGCCAACAACATTTACGCCATCGTCAAAGGCAGCGGCGCCACCACGGTGGACGGCGAGCGCTTCGAATGGCGGCGCGGTGACGTGATCGCCGCACCCGCGTGGCGGCCGCACTTCCACGAGGCCACGGAAGACGCGCTGGTGCTGCGCGTGACCGACGAGCCGGTGATGGAGCGGCTCGGATTCCTGCGCGTCGAGGAGCCCGGCCAGACCGCGCATTGATGCAGCGAAAGAAGCGAGTTGCTGTCATCGGGGCCGGACTTGGCGGCCTGACCGCAGCCGGATTTTTGCAGCGCGCAGGCTTTGCGGTGAAGGTCTACGAGCAGGCACCGGCGTTCTCGCGCATCGGCGCTGGAATCATTCTTTCGGCCAACGTCTGCAAGGTGCTGCGCCGACTTGGCCTGGAAGAGGGCCTCGTCGCCGCCGGCATCAAATCGCGGAGCTATGTGAGCCGTGCCTGGGACACCGGCGAGACCTTGGCAGAGTTCGTGTTCGACGCCGAGGCCGAGCGGCGCTACGGCGGCCCTTACGTGCACATTCATCGCGGCGATCTGCATTCGGTGCTGGAACGCGGCGTAACTCCGGGAACGATCGCCTTCGATCATCAGCTAATGGATTTGAAGGAAACCGGCGGATTGTTGCGCCTGATTTTCGCCAATGGTGCGACCGCGGACGCCGACATCGTCATCGGCGCCGATGGGATTCGCTCCAAGGTGCGCGAATTCGTGGTCGACCAGGAGCCGCCGCAATTCGTCGGCGTAACTGCTTATCGCGCGATCTTTCCGGCGGAGCGGCTCAACGGCTTCAAGATTCCGGACTGCACCAAATGGTGGGGCGAGGACCGTCACTGCCTGCCCTACTATCTGACCGGCCGGCGCGACGAAGTTTACGCCATCGGCGTGGTGCCGGCGTCTGGCTGGGACGGTGACGAAGCCTCGGTGCCGACCACACGCGAGCGATATCTTGCATCGTTCGCAGGCTTCCATGCCGATCTGCAGCGCGTGTTGCAGGCTGTGGACAGCGTGAGCCTATGGCCGGTCTTCGATCGCGAACGCGACGACCGCTGGAGCAGCGGCCGCATGGTGCTGCTCGGCGACGCCTGTCATCCGATGCGACCGTTTATGGCGGCGGGTGGCGCGATGGCGGTGGAAGACGCCGCGATCTTGAGCCGCTGCCTGGTAATGTTTGACGATCCGGCCGAGGCGTTCCGCTGCTATGAGGCGACACGGATTCCACGTGTCGGCAAAGTGCAGGAAATTTCCATCGCCAACACCTGGATGCGCGGCCCGACCGAGACCGATTGGTTCTATTCCTACGACGCCTGCATCGCACCGCTCGCGGTGCCGGGCGTAACGGGGTAGAACTACAAACAGAAAAACGCGACATCGAGCGCGGCGAGAAAGCTCCCCCTCTCCCTGGAAGGGAGAGGCGAATCTGGCGAGAACGATAGGCGGCACTAGGACAATGAGTGCACCAAAACCCGATCCGATGATTGCGCGCGATCTCGTCGGCTACGGCGCCAATCCGCCCGATCCGACCTGGCCCGGTGGCGCGCTGATCGCGGTTAACTTCAATCTCAACGTCGAGGGCGGCGGCGAGTCATCGCTGCTCAACGGCGATGAAGTGTCCGAGGGGATGCTCAACGACATCGGCGTGCCCGCGCAGCGCGGCATCCGCTCGCCGCTCGTGGAATCCGTGTTCGAGTACGGCAGCCGCCGCGGTGCCTGGCGCGTGCTCGACACCTTCGACGAATTCTCCGTCAAGATGAGCATCCTTGGCGTCGCCCGCGCGCTCGAGCAAAATCCACAACTGGCCAAGGCGTGTGTCGAGCGCGGGCACGAGATGGTGAGTCACGGCTATCGCTGGATTGATTATGCGACGGTGCCTGAAGAGGTGGAGCGCAAGCACATCAGGCGCGCAGTCGACATTCTGACCAGGCTGACCGGCGCCCGGCCGGTCGGCTGGATGACCGGACGGCCGGGGCCGAATACGCGGCGGCTTTTGGTCGAAGCCGGCGGCTTCCTGTACGACCGTGACTCCCTGGCCGACGAACTGCCCTATTGGCTGCAGATTTTTGGCCGGCCACATCTCGTCATCCCCTACTCGTATGAAGCCAACGACAATCGCTTCAACGAGAACAGCGGCTTCTCCACCGGCGAGGATTTTTTCACCTACATGCATGACGCCTTCGACGTGCTCTACCGCGAGGGCCAGCGCGGCTCGCCGAAGCTGCTCTCCATCGGCCTGCACGATCGGCTCATCGGCCGCCCCGGCCGCTGCAGCGGCCTCATCAAGCTGCTCGAATACATGCGCGGCTTCGAGGACGTCTGGTTCTGCACAGGCGCGGATATTGCCGCGCATTGGCGTGAGCATTTTCCGGTGGATGACTCTGCGTCGGCCGCGCGAGCAAAATAGACGGGTCGAAATCGGCGTTTGTTTTCAACGATAGCGAAGGCCGCGTTCTGAACATTCCTTCAGCCCCTACACTGGATAATTTCGAGGATAATCCGAAGTTTTCAAGAAGCAGGTGCTTTGGTCGGGGATAGCGTGCCCTCGCCCGTTGACCCGAATCGATAATTCAGAAAGGAACCGAGTCCGCGAGTTGCGGACCGTCTCGATGCGTTGATCGCAATACGCGGAGCACGGTGGCCGTCTGGGCGTCAACGTCGGATTTTATCCAGGAAAACTTTATTCCCTAACAAGCGGGTGGGTCATGCGCAGAACAACCCCCGTGTTGGCGTTAAGCACGATCATGGCGAACATCCTTCTCGCGGCGCCTCAGCACTCCGCGGATGCGGCTTGTGACAGAGGCCTGTCCGGATGCAATGAACCGGTGCACGGCATCGGGCCGCTCGCCGAAGCGGAGAGACGGCCTGGTTCCGAAGAATGGCGAGCGAAGGAGCGCGAACTCCCAACCGAACTATGGGACAGGGTCAGGACCCTCTCCATTCCGCCCGATAAGATGGAAGAACTCACCAACAAATTGATGGACGTTGTCCATCGATACTCAGAAGCCTCGGGTCACGTGCGCGAGGCCGAGAAAAAGATCTTCAACGCTGACGAGGTGATCGACAGGGCCAAAAGTGAGAGGATTACGGGCGAGGAAGAGAAGCGTGCAGCCGAGGAAGAGCGCGGCCGGCAATTCGCACGCTTTATTTGGGTCCTCGAGGACGCGTTGCATGACTTCAGACCGCCCCCTCCGCCGCGTCCCGAGCCGCATTGGCGTCCTCATCGTATCTTTTGGCCCCATTTCCGCGCCGAATGTGAAGTTGAACGATGCGTCTGGCCACGCAGATAAGGCGGCATAGCAAGTTCCGACTTCGTCAGCTTCGCACGCGCTGATGGGCGAAGTCACTGATGCGCCAAGCCGCTGATGCGCCAAGTTGCTGATGCGCCAAGTTACTGATGCGCCAAGTCACTGATGCGCAATGTCGAAGCCGACCGTAATGGCTACGCGCAGGGTGTCTTCGCCGCTGGTAATCGGCGTTTCGACTGCTTTCGCGCGGAACATCACTCCCACCTCCAGCGGGGCGTACGGCGCGTACGCGGAGGTTTCGTTGATCCAAAGGACCTTCCCCAGTCCGACGCCGGAAGCCCGCGCGTAAAGTTCGGCCTTACGCCGCGCATCGGCGACGGCCGCTTCGCGTGCCTGGTCGAGCAGCTTGGAAGCGTCCGAGTGCAGAAAGACCAGGTTGCCGATGTTGGTGGCTCCAGCCGCCACCATGCGATCGGTGATGTCGCCGACTTTATCCATCTGGCGGATCGTGACCGCGACTTGGTTGGACGCGCTGAAGCCCGTCAGCTTCGGCTCAGTATTTGATTGTGTCGTGTAAACCGGCTGGACTGAAAATTGCGTGGTCGCAATATCTTTTTGGGCGACGCCGCCGTCCCGAAGCGCCGCGATGACGGCAGCCATCAGCCTCGCGTTCCCGTCGGTCGCTTCTTTAGCCGTCTTCGCTCTGGTGGTCACGCCGGCTGTGATCTCAGCATAGTCCGGCGCGGCGCTTATTCTGCCTTCTCCGGTCACGATGATTTCTGTCTGCCGCTCCGATTGCGGCTGCTGCGCCTTGGCCGGCGCAGCGAGCGCAGCGGCAATGAGTGCCGATAGTGCCCAAACAAAAATGGTCCGCACCATGGTCGTTTCTCCCTCTGGACTAATGTGCGAAATACGGCGCAATCAGCGCGCGCGATTTCGTCGAATGGAAGGCGAACGCAGGATGGCGGCGGCGGTTTGAAGTCATTTGTGATTGCAACGGCTGCCCAAAGCTTATTCCGCTCATTCCCGCGCAAACGGAATCCGGGGAGTTTGTTGTGCCATGTGGGTCCCCGCTTTCGCGGGGACGAACGGATTTCAGTTCGGCACGAGCCGAAAAGGCTCTAGCCTTCGGCCATGGCGGCCGCTGCGCTCAAGCCAGGGCCCGGAAATCGCAGCGCGTAGGACCGCTCGAGCAGAAGCGCTTGGATGGGCACCATCGGCAGCGCCATCAAGATCACGGCCTCGACCGGCAAGCCCCAATGGCACATCGCCGCTCCCAGAACGCCCGCCAGCATTCCACCCATATCCCAACCGGACTCGGCGGCAAACTGAAAGCGCAGAAGGCACGGCGAAATCCTCGCCTCGTTGTAAACCGGCGTCATCCAGGCCGGCACATAGAGTCCGCCAAACAGCGTGGTGCCGACCGCCACCGCAATCACGGCACCGGCGTGGCCGAACGTGACGGAGCGGAGCACAAGACCAACCGCCAGGATAAAGGCGTTGAGCCACAGCGCGCGACGCCCGTGTCCTTTGTCGATGAGTCGCCCAAGCACCATGCCGCCCGCGGCGCCGGCGAGGCCCGCCAGCGACAACGTTCCGCCGAAACTGTCGTAGCGCGCGCCGAGCGCATAAAACATGACGATGCACCAGGCCGTCAGGCTGATTTGTATCCAGCCATCGGCGAAATAGAGCATCGCTCCGTTCTTTGCCGCCGCGTACGCGCCGTCCGGCATCGCGCGCGGGATGGGAGGCTCACCGATACGCAGCAGCGGCCAAGCGGACAGTAGCGCGACCAAGCCCGCGATCCCGAAGGCAACCCACGGCCCAAACCGGGTCAGCAAGACGCCGCCGATTGCGGGGCCGATCAACGCCGCCAGCGCGCCGAGCATCTGCAAGAATCCCAGCTGGCTTCCGCGGCGCTCGGCGTCGCTGTGAGCGGAAAAGAAAATGTGAAAACAGGTCCAGTAAAACGCCTGCCCCAGCGCACCGACGGCGACGTAGGCCGCGAGCGCAAAGCCGATGCCATTCACCGGCGCCAGCATCGGACATGACACCGCGGTGAAAACAACGCCGCATATCAGCGAGCGCCGAACGCCTATGATGGGCGTTAGGGCCAACACGATTGGACGAGTCACCAGCCGCATGACGAAGAACGCGGCGGTGACGAGAAAGATCTGCGTGGGCGTTAGCCCGGCACGCACCAGAAATACCACGGAGAAAACGCTGGACAGCGCGGTCGCCAGGCTGCTGACCGCGACGTGCAGCGTCAAGCGTTGAACGTCGGAATTCGAGCGTGCTTCCATATCAAGTCTATTACTACGGCCGGCAGCACTTGCAAATGCGCGCTCCACTACGGAAGGCGCAAAGCGACAACGCCAATTTTCATAATTTCAATCGCATACAACTTTCGACTGTTTGTTAATCCGAACGGCGCAAGGCCAACCGCAGGTGCGGAATGGTAAACTCATTATGTGCGCCACTTATTGCCGCCTCACCTCCTCCGGCGCCTTGAGATGGCGGAACGAATAGAGCAGCGCCGCGTCGTAGACGAGTTTCAGCGTGCCGCAAAGCAGCAAGGGCAGGGCAGAGAACGGACTGGCAAATAGCGCGCCAGCGAAGGTCGGGCTTATGGCGGAAGCGAGGCTGCGCGGCACCGCGGTCACGCTTGCGGCGGCCGCGCGCTCGGCTGGCGTTACCATCGCCATGATGTAAGAGGTGCGCGTCGGCACATCCATTTGCGACAGCGCCGAGCGCATCAACAGCAGCACGAGCGTGACCTTGAGGCTCGGCGAGAACGCCGCCAGGATCAAAAACACATTCGAGGGCACGTGCGTGAATACCATGGTGTTGACCAGCCCGATGCGGCGCGAGAGCCACGCGGCCACTGGAAATGAAAACGCGCTGAGGAGGCTCGCGCAGAAAAAGAACACGCTCGCGGCGGAGAGCGAGAGGTGAAATCGCTCGAACAGCCACAGCGCCAACAGCGACTGCACGATGAAACCACCGGCGAACGCATCGAGGCTGAACAGAGCTGAGAGCCTGTAGACGATGCCGCGCGACGGACCGAGCGGCGCCGACGGAGCGGTTTGCGTCATGTGCGCGTGCGGCAGCAACCAGTAGAGCAGCGCGCAGACGAGCCCGAGTGCCGCATAGGCGTAGAACATGATCGTGAGCGCAGCCAGCGCGCCAAAGCCAGCGTGCTGCAGAAAATCGGGCACCGACGCAGTCAGCGCGCCGAGCGCCATGAGGAGCGCGCCGGTGAGGCTATAGCGCGCGAACGCGTGGGTGCGTTCCTCGTTGGACACATTGCCGGCCAGCATCGCCTGCTCCAACGGCACGAGCACGCCGAGATCGCCGGCCGACGGATTGATCGATCCGACAAAGCCGATGAACGCAATGACGGCGATGTTGCGGAAATTCGGGAAGGCGAGGCCGGTGAGAATCATCAGCAGCGCACCAAGCAGCATCAAGGTGCGCAAATCGTAACGCGGCGCGATGGCGCCGGTCGCCAAAGTCAGCACCGCGGTGCCAAGGAGCGATGCCGCGACCACGAGCCCGATCCGCACCGGATCGTAGCCGATGGCGATCAGATAAGCCGGCAACGTGATGGTGGCGAAGCCGTCGCCGAACCCGCGCACGCCGCGAGCCGCGTAAAGCAAGAGGATGTTGCGGGGGATGGTCATTTGGCGAAACATTTATCCGCAAGACTATTGCCGAAGCGGCACGATTGAAATGAACAGGCAGAACTGACCGGGCCGCGACCGTTAAGGGCTTGACGGCGAGCGGCTTTCCTTTTAAAAGATAGTATCTT
>Ga0070731_10002431_pt1 | contig 17793 bp, 16 predicted proteins | sample Coa_R1_2_FD_66448 | JGI IMG/M metagenome (GOLD analysis project Ga0070731, IMG submission 66448) | Surface soil microbial communities from Centralia Pennsylvania, which are recovering from an underground coalmine fire - Coalmine... | ecosystem: Environmental > Terrestrial > Soil > Unclassified ...
ATCTGCTGGCCCATGCCATGAGTCACGATCACCGCAACTTTTTCCACGCCGTCGTCCGGGGGAGGCGCAGCAGGGTGCACTCCGGCCTGGGCGGTTGTTTCCGGGTCCTGAACGTTTGCGTAGGAAGGGCGGGGAGGGGGAGCGGCGACAGGGGGTGCCATATGTGTCTCCTTAATGATTCGTCCGCGCTCGCCGCCTCCGGACGGCGGATATTTCGAGGAAGCCATGATTACCTAAGAACAACTACTCCGAGTGATAATCAAGGAGCGAGTATAGTTTAGGCCGAGCTCCGTTTCAAGGCTAACTCAAATTTTTAGGCGATTTCAATTTGTTGGCCGAAGCCGGAGGCGAGTTGAGGAAAGCGTCCTATGGAGCCTTATTTTTCACGGGCGCATCGCTCGCGCCGACCGGATCCACATTCTTGAAGAAGGACGCCTGATCCGAATAGATGCAGAAATCTTCGCGAAATTCTTCGTTCTCGGATCGCGGTGATTTTGGAGCCCAGACGAAGTCCATTTTGTCGCTCACCCAGGGCCGCGTATAAGTCTTCGGATCGGTGAGCGTAATGACCAACTCCAGGTGGTCATGGTCGATTCGGCGAAAGACTTCGTGCAGGGTCATTTGGTCGCTATGAGGGGAACCGAGCGGGTCGGTCCAGGTCCTGTCGTTAAAGCCGTTCGAATCCACCACGAACGTGTCCCCTTCCCAACGGCCGACCGAATATCCGTAATACGTTGGCTCGGGATCATTCAGAGGCTTACGGCCATCCGTCCAAATATCGCGATAGGGGTGGCCCCATTCGAAAAATTCCACAACTTCATTGGGAGTTTGAATGAATCTCATCAATGGTGCGAAAATTTGCAGCATGACGCGCGGGTATCCCGCGGGCTCGCACTGCAGCATCGGATCATTCCATTCCTTTTCCGGGGCGATAGGGGGCGCGATCCCGGGCGCCCTGCTGTAGGTGAACGAACCTCTCACGGCGTTGAACTTCGCTTGCCCCCAAGGCGTCATGGGCGGGCGATCGCCGCTTAAGGGAGCGTTTCCCTTGGGAATTTTTCCCCTCACCCAAACTCCGGATAGGTCGTGTCGGTCAAATGGCCGTGATTTTGCCGCTTGGTCCATGGATCCTGGCGAAGGTTGACTGGTTTGAGCAAACGCAGCAGAGGAATAAGCCAACAAGACCGACGCCACGATACGCACGGAACGGACTAGGCGATTGTGCAAATTGAAACTCCCATGATCCGGGCGCAATTGCAGGCCCTCATTCTGGTTCTTGTGGCAAGCCGCAACCCTGAGTCGAATGCAACCTCCGCCCGTCCGGGAAGAGGACGTCCGCGCAAATCCCGACGGGCTTGCCGTCCTTGCCAGGGTGGAATTCCAAAGAAACTGCGTCACCCGCTTTCAGCGCGGCATGGGTCCAGCCCAGGCGGATTAAATTGCCCGGATTATTCAGTTCGACGGCCCAATTGACGACCTTTCCGCTTTCGTCTTTCGCATCCAGATAAATCTGGCAATGTGGATTGGCCCAGACGAATTGCGAGACCGTGCCCTTCAGGGTGATTCGTTTTGTAAAATCGTACCCCTGGGAACCGTGGTGTGCCACGACGGGGCCGCAAAACGCCAACAAGCATGCAGCCAATGCAATAAGCGGAAGTAATCTACCTTTCATTCGGAACCTCACGAATCGATTTGCGCCGATATTTACCGCATCGTACGCTCCTCCGGGTCTTGTTACAACGGTTTTGCCGCCGGGAAAGCCGGAGCTTATATTCATACGATCAGTCATTCCCGCCAGAAAATATTCTGGCGACGGAGACGAGAATGACGGCTCCTACGGTAGCCGCAGCAATGCTGTACAGGAGGCCGCCCCCGCGAATGTTGAGCTTTGAGAAAATCCATCCACCAAGGATTGCGCCCACCATGCCCAGGATGATATCGGCGATGCAGCCGAAGCCGCGGCCCCGCGAGACGGTTCCCGCCAGCCATCCGGCAATGAGGCCGATGATTATCCACGCGATTACGGATTGGGGAATGTAGAGAGCAAAGATGTGCATGGTGGTCTCCTTGGTTTTTAATTAGGCCGCAGATTTAACCCTGCCAGCCGGACCGGGCGAATTAAGTAGCGCAGGCTTCAGCCCGTGGGGTTCCATCAAATCTAGGCTGGGCAGCGCGGCCCGGGACTGATTACCACTCCCCACAGGCTGAAGCCTGCGCTACCGGGGGTCCTGCTGCGTCATGCAGTGTAACGTGCCCAGGCCCAGAACCAAATCGAGGGACGCGATTCCCACGACTTTGCGGCCGGGGAATAAGGCGTCGAGCTTGGTGAGGGCTCTCGCGTCGCGGGCATCATTGAATGTTGGAACGAGAACCAGTTGGTTCGCGATATAGAAATTGGCGTAGCTGGCTGGGAGGCGCTGCTCGTCGAAATAAACCGGCTCGGGCATGGGGAGCGTCTCAACGTGGAGCGGGCGGCCGTCCTGGTCTTTCATTTCGCGGAGTAGAGCCAGATTTTCCTGAAGGGGCTGATAATTTGCTTCCGACGGGTCATTTTCCACGACTGTCACAACCGTCGTCGGATTCACGAAACGCGCGAGATCGTCCACGTGACCGTGGGTATCGTCACCCGCGATTCCATTCTTGAGCCAGAGCAGATTCGTGATACCTAAATATTCGCGAAAGATGGTTTCCAATTCCTTGGTTGATACGCCAGGATTGCGCGCCTGGATTGGACTCAGCAGGCATTCTTCCGTGGTTAGCATCGAGCCCTGGCCGTTGACGTCGATGCTGCCGCCCTCCAGGACGATGCGGCGGCCGCGGTGGGTGGGCGAGCACAGTTTCCACTTGAGTTTCCGCGCAAGTTTCTCGTTCGCGGCGTCGTCTTTTTTCCAGTCATCGTATTTCGCCCAGGCGTTGAAGTGCCAGTTTGTGGCCACGACCTCTTCTTTGCCGCTGCGCACAAAAATCGGTCCGAAATCGCGAATCCATCCGCGATTGGTGGGCACGTGATAGAAGTCCACCGCAAGAAGGTTCGCGCCGGCGGATTTCAGGAGGCGGCGAGCGGCGCGCTCCATGCCCGGGGTTTCCACGAGGATTCGCACGCGCTCCACTTGTGAGAGGTGGCGCACGATGTCCGCGTATACCCATGGAATCGGAGCGAATTTTCCAGGCCAGTCGGTTTTTTCATGGGGCCAAGCAAGCCACGTCGCGGCGTGAGGTTCCCATTCGGCGGGCATTCGGAAACCAGCTGCGGCGGGGATGGAGTGCTTATCGAGTCGGTTTCTGCTTCTGGCTGGACTCATTCGAGGAATCCTAGCGGGATCGCGCCTTGGTGTTCGGTGAAATTATGAACGCGGGCGAGTGTGCGATCCAAACGGGCAGCGGCATAAGCCGTTTTCTCTTGAGACGCTTTACGGCACGATTGAAACCGTGCCTTACAAACATCTTTGCGGATGTGGGCGGGCTTCACTCGTTTTCCCTGAACATCGAAGGGTGCCATGCACAATCGGTGGCAGGCGAACTTACGTATGCTGGCTTCACTCGTGCCATCGCTCCAGAATCGGGGAGTAGGCATCGATGCGGCGGTCGCGGAGGAACGGCCAATTGCGGCGCGTTTCTTCGACCTGCGAAGGGTCACATTCAACGATCAGGATTTCTTCCTTCTCGGCGGAACCTTCGGCGAGGACACGGCCAAATGGATCGGAGACGAAGGAATGTCCCCAGAATTCCAGGCCGCTTTCGGGAGGGCCCTCGAAGCCGACGCGATTCACGGCCGCGACAAACACGCCGTTGGCGATGGCGTGGGAGCGCTGAATCGTACGCCACGCGTCGAGTTGCGCAGCGCCGAATTCCTGCTTCTCGGAAGGATGCCAGCCGATGGCCGTGGGATAGAAAATAATGTCTGCGCCCCCAAGGCTTGCGAGGCGCGCACCTTCCGGATACCACTGGTCCCAGCACACCAGCACACCGATGCGGGCGAATTTGGTATCGAAGTTGGGGAATCCCAGATCGCCCGGAGTGAAGTAGAATTTCTCGTAGTAGAGCGGATCGTCCGGAATGTGCATCTTGCGGTATTTCCCGAGGAGCGACCCGTCGGCGTCCAGAATCACGGCGGTATTGTGGTAGATGCCGGCGGCGCGGCGCTCGAAGAGCGATCCGATAATCACGACGTTCAGATCGCGCGCAAGTTTCGAGAGAGCTTCGGTCGAAGGGCCCGGGATCGGCTCGGCAAGCTCGAATAAATCCGCATTTTCAACGCGGCAGAAATATTGCGAGCGAAACAGCTCTTGCGTGCATATAATTTGGGCCCCGCGCGCGGCGGCTTCCCGAATCCGGGCTTCCACTTTGGTGAGATTCTCCCTCGCATCGAGGGAGCAGCTCATTTGAATCAATCCAATGCTGAATTTTTCCTTCACGCACGAATCATAGCATTATCTATTTGGTTTTGAAGGGGAGAGTGTGAGGCAGCCGGTCACGCGGGGTATGAAAGTGATCAGAAGTGAACAGACTTGGATTCCCAAAGTATTTAACATAAGCTCTGCTAATCGTTCGCCGGAAAGGATCGAATTTCTGCACTTGGAATTCGCACTCTGCACGCGGCGACCGCGAATTTAGTATTTTGAATTATCATGGTTGTAAAGCGCAAAATCGCTATTCCGCTAATTGTGGTAGCCGTCTGTCTACTGGCCGGCGTGATTTTCGTCGCGCCAATTTTCCTGAATCTCGACCACTACCGGCCGGAAGTGATTTCCTATTTTGAACAGAATACCGGAAAGAGAGTGGAGATCGAACGATTGGCGCTGACGTTATTTCCGCGGATAACGGTTCATATGTACGGTTTTGGCGTGAAAAGCCCGCCGCTATTTCCTCCGAGTTACATCGTCAAGGTGTCGCGGACGGATGCGGTGTTCGACTTTTGGCCGTTGCTGCGACGCAATATGGTTATTAGATCGGTAGTGCTGGAGGACCCAGAGATCAACCTGGTTTCGGATCCGGATGGACCATGGAACTTCGAGAACCCTGAGACGGTGAATTCGAAGAACACCTTCCCGCTGGGCATTATCGACAAAGTCGTGATTCATCGGGGCAGTTTGATCGTGTCAAATCTATTGCCTTCCGACGCAGCGGGCCCGGTATTTTTTGAAGCCCACGGCATCACGAGTGAACTGGATAGCGTGAACCTGGCGGCAATCGTAAATCCTACTTCGCCCTCGCTGAACGGGCAGGGAAGCTGGAAGGCGAGCCGGCTTCGCTTTGGTGCAGTGGAGGCGACAAACGTAAAATCCACGTTCCGGCTAGAGTCCAAGGAGATTTTTTTCACGAGATTGGATGCAGACGCTTATAGCGGGAAAACAACGGGCGACTTCTCCGTGAGTCTAGCGAAAAGAACTGCGACCTTTAAGGCCGATGCGCGATTGACAGGAGTCAACATGGGCCAATTGCTGGGGGCGTTCCACGAAACGCGTGGGAGATTGACGGGGACAATGGAAGGGAACCTTGAACTTGCGGGGGAAATCGAGCACACAGTGAGTCCCCTGGCGGGGATGCGTGGAACAGGGCATGTGAAGGTAATGAACGGCCAGGTGCCGAGTCTGATGCTCAATTCGAACTTGATGAGATTAGCGCACTTTAACGATCTGGGGCCTGCCAAAGAGAATCCTTCCTCATTCAATTCGATTTCTACTGACTTGGAGCTTGCCAATTTGCGAATTTCGAGCAAAGCGATTGACATCGACGGCTATGGGGTGGACGTGGATGGCTCCGGGAGTTTGAGTGTTTCGGGTTCCGATGAGCTGAACTATCAAGGCGTGGCGGCGATTACCACCAAGCAGGGCTTTGTAACCAACATGTTCGCCCGGCTCGAGGGAGCCAAATTAGAGGACGGCAAATTGTCATTTCCGTTCCGGATTGGCGGAACAATCGACAACCCGAAATTTTCGAAGGGAACGAAGGACAAGTAGGAGACCGTGATAGCGCCCGCAGGCCAGGCGCGGGGAAGTGTAACGCGGGGCAATCAGTCGTCTTCGCCAATCATGATCGCAGCGGCGAGCACTGTGGTCCACAGGCCGCGCTTGTCGCCGACGGCGGATTGGGTAATGTTCATTGTGCGGACGATCTTGTTGGAGATGCGGTAGACTTCTTTTTTCTCATCCCAGGACAAATCGGGATCGAATTCGACGTTGAGCGTGGTGGCCAGCATTTCGGCGGCGAGCTCTTCGGTGTATTCGCCGGCCACTTCCTCGGTTTCGCCGAAGGAATGGTGCTCGGAGAGATAGCCGTACATCGATTTGTCCGCGGGGAGGGCCAGGCCGATGCCCGCGGCGATCAGGCGGTGCGCTTCGCGAGTGGAATTTTCGCTGATGACGGTGAAGGCAACCTGCCCCGGTTTGAGATGCTTCAACCCTTCCGCGCGTGAGATGAGCTTGCAATTGGGAGGAAAGATCGAGGAGACGCGCACGATGTTGCACGCGGCGATGCCCGCGCTGCGCAGTGCCAGCTCGAAACTCGAGAGCCGCTCCCGATGTTTACCAACGCCTTTTGTCAGGTAAATCTTTTTCGCGACGAACGCCATGAGGGGTGCCGGAGTGCGGTGCCTCCTACTAACTTAATGACTGCTCGAAATTTGTGCGAACTTTTGACGCGTGCGGAAAAGTAACAAGAACGCACTACTGTGTCAATTACTTTCCGGGCTGAAGAGAAATATTTTAATCAAGTTGTAACGGCTGGACGACGCGAGAAGAGTGTTTCGGAGGACCAATCCTGAATAGTCAAGAAAAGTGGATTTTGGCCCAGGATTTGTAGCGCTCGCATTCAGGCGAGCACTTGCTTAAATCTACCGTGCCCGCCTGAACGCGGGCGCTACATATTGCAAAGCCGAATAGGGGACTGCGGGACCGAATTTTGGCGGATCATTTCTCACTCGACCGGGCACAGCTTCAGAAAACGATCGAGCGGCGCGGAAAGCGACACAAGGGTGCGCAGTTCTTTTTGTGTGAAATCGGCGCCTGCCAGGGCGACAGACCGCGCTTTTCTCGAAATTTGCACGACGCCGTGAACCCGCGTTCCGTCAAGAATAGGAGCGCTCATGATTTTCTGGATCAACTCGCTTGGATCCCGCCCGAGGGGGACAGCTTCGAAGACGTTGGCATGGCGCGCCGTGCTGAAATTGTTGACCAGTTCCGGCTTGCGTTCTCGCGCGGTCCGCGCGGCGAGCGCCGTGGTGCTGGTAAGAGGAATCGTGCCGACCGGCGAGAGCTTTTCAGGAATCACGAACTTCAGGGCTTTGAACTTCGGGACCAACTTCAGGATCGCCACTTCATCCATATCCACGGAGAAAAGTTTTGCGAGCGTTCTTCCCACTTTTTCCAGCTCGTCGGAATTGGGCGCGGTACCTTTGATTTCCAACTCGGCGACGAGCGCTCCCAAGTCGGCAGTCTGCAAATCCGGCATCAACAGTCTCCAGTATCTCTCCGATCAACCATTATAACTGACTCAGCGGCGGGATGATTTTCAGTATTCCTATCCATAACGGCATTGAAAAACCAGCGGGAATTACCTATACTGAAATTTCTAATCCATCGGAGCCGGGATGCCTGCGACAGAAGTGGATTTTCGACAGCTTCACCAATTTTCCCCGCGGACATTTCCATACCAGAAGATTAAGAAATTGCCATAGTGCGGGTGGGTGTTCCAGTGGGTGAGGAACGGGGTGTGCCGGTCCGCGCGAGGCGCGCCGGAAGGTTTTCGGCTTGATGCCATGGAAATGAAATCGGGAGCTCAGCAATGACAGAAACTGCGGCGGAATCGAAAGCAGCGCCGAACCGCCTCCTGGCTCTTTGGAGCAGCGTGATCGGCAAAAAGGTGGTCATGGCCGTTACCGGGGCCGTGCTTATTCTTTTTGTGATCGCGCACATGATCGGGAATTTGAAAATATTTTCAGGCCCGGAGGAGATCAACGCGTATTCGCGATTCCTCCGGGAAGTGGGCTGGCCGGAGCTTGCCTATGGCCAGCTTCTATGGATCGTGCGCGGCGTGCTGTTTATCTGCGCGATCCTGCACGTTACCGCGGCCACGCAGCTCACGCTCATCAATCGTCAGGCTCGGCCGGTCGGGTACGAGTTGAGGAAAAACGTGGAGACGACCTGGGGCGCGGTGACCATGCGCTGGGGCGGCGTCCTGCTCGCCGTTTTCATCGTTTTCCACTTGTTTCACTTCACGGGCGGGATGGTCGGATTTCAACCGGGCCAGTTTGAGCATCTCATGGTCTATCAAAACGTGGTGGCCGGATTTTCCAACGTCCCGATCGCGTTGTTTTACATCATCGCCATGGGCGCATTGTGCCTCCATCTCGATCACGGGATTTGGAGCATGCTGCAGACGCTCGGTTGGGTCAATTTGGATAACACAAAAAGCCTCAGAACTGTTTCCAGGATTCTAGCTCTGATTATTTTCGCTGGATTTATCTCGGTGCCGATTTCGGTGCTCGCGGGCTGGGTGCACTGAGGGGAGAGAAATGCTCGATTCCAAGATTCCGTCCGGTCCAATTGAGAAGAAGTGGGAGAAAGCCCGCTTTGAGATGAAGCTCGTCAATCCCGCCAATCGCCGCAAACATACGGTGATCATAGTCGGCTCAGGGCTTGCGGGAGCTTCGGCCGCGGCGTCGCTCGGCCAGCAGGGCTACAACGTACATTGCTTTTGCTTTCAGGACAGCCCCCGCCGCGCGCACTCAATTGCCGCGCAGGGCGGCATCAACGCCGCGAAGAATTACCGGAATGACGGCGACAGCATCCATCGCCTTTTTTACGACACGGTGAAAGGCGGAGATTTCCGCGCGCGCGAGGCAAACGTTTATCGCCTGGCGCAAATCAGCGTCAATATCATCGATCAATGCGTGGCTCAGGGCGTTCCGTTCGCGCGCGAATACGGGGGACTGCTCGATACGCGCTCGTTCGGCGGCGTGCAGGTTTCGCGGACTTTCTACGCGAGAGGGCAGACGGGGCAGCAGTTGCTCCTGGGCGCGTATCAGGCGCTCGAGGAGCAAATCGCCTGCGGCACCGTCAAGATGCATACGCGCAGCGAGATGTTGGATCTCGTCGTCATAAATGGCAGGGCTCGCGGAGTTGTTACGCGCGACCTCACGACTGGCGCTATCGAAAGTTTCTCGGCTGACTGTGTAGTCCTGGCGACGGGCGGCTACGGAAACGTTTTTTATCTATCGACCAACGCAAAGGGCTGCAACACTACTGCAATCTGGCGTGCGCATCGCCGCGGCGCATTTTTCGGCAATCCCTGTTTCACGCAGATTCATCCGACGTGCATTCCGGTGAGCAACGAAAATCAGTCCAAGCTTACGCTCATGTCGGAGTCACTGAGGAACGACGGGCGCGTGTGGGTCCCAAAGAAAAAGGGAGACACTCGGCCGCCGACGCAAATTCCCGAAGACGAGCGCGATTATTACCTTGAGCGGCGCTACCCAAGTTTCGGAAACCTGGTTCCTCGCGACGTCGCCTCGCGCGCGGCAAAAGAAGTCTGCGATGAGGGACGCGGCGTCGGCCCCGGCGGGCAGGGCGTGTTTCTGGATTTTGCGGACGCGATTCGCCGCATGGGGGAATCGGTGGTCCGGGAAAAGTACGGAAATCTCTTCGACATGTACGAGGAGATCACCGGGGAAAATGCTTACAAAGTTCCGATGCGGATTTATCCCGCGGTCCATTACACAATGGGCGGCTTGTGGGTGGATTACCAGCTGATGTCGACCATCCCAGGGCTTTTTGTTGCTGGGGAAGCCAACTTCTCCGACCACGGCGCAAACCGCCTCGGGGCGAGTGCGCTGATGCAGGGGCTCGCGGACGGGTACTTCATTCTTCCATACACAATCCCGAATTACATCGCGTCGAGTTCACTGGAGAAGGTCGATACGTCTCATCCGGAATTCGCGGCGGTGAAGGAAGACGTGAACGCGCGCATCGCCATGTTGATCGGCATCCAAGGCAAGCGAACGGTTGACTCGTTCCATAAAGAGCTTGGCAAATTGATTTGGGAAAACTGCGGGATGGCCCGGTCGGCGGAGGGCTTGAGGAGCAACCTGCAGAAAGTGCCGGCGCTACGCGAGGAATTCTGGCACAACTTGAGGATTATCGGTACGGGCGAGGAACTCAACCAGTCGCTTGAAAAGGCCGGGCGCGTCGCCGATTTCCTGGAACTTGGCGAACTGATGTGCCTCGACGCGCTGGAGCGCGAAGAATCCTGCGGCGGACATTTCCGGGTCGAGAGCCAGACCCCGGACGGCGAAGCGTTGCGCGACGACGAGAGATTTTCGTTCGTCTCGGCATGGGAATGGAAGGGCGAAGGCGACCAGTGGGAACTGCATAAGGAGCCCCTTACCTTCGAGCACGTTCACCTGGCCCAGAGGAGCTACAAGTAGCCCATGAACCTCACACTCAAAGTTTGGCGGCAGCAGGACACCAAGTCGGCCGGGAAATTTGTCAGCTATCAGGTGCAGGGCGTGACTCCGGACATGTCATTTCTCGAGATGCTGGACTTGCTGAACGAGAATATACAGGCTAGGGGCGAAGCTCCAGTCGCATTCGATCACGATTGCCGCGAAGGGATCTGCGGCATGTGCGGATTCCTGATCAATGGCGTGGCGCACGGCGGACATCGCGGCACGACGGTCTGCCAGCTTTCGATGCGATTCTTCAAGGACGGGGACTCGCTGACGCTGGAGCCCTGGCGCGCGAAGGCTTTTCCTGTGTTGCGCGATTTGGCCGTCGACCGTACCGCGTTTGACCGGATCATCCAGGCGGGCGGGTTTATTACGGCGCCCACGGGGGTTGCCCCAGAGGCCGGCTCGATCCTGGTTCCCAAGAGCGACGCGGATCGCGCGATGGACGCGGCAGCTTGCATCGGATGCGGGGCCTGCGTAGCCGCGTGCCCCAACGCAGCGGCCATGCTGTTCACCGCGGCCAAAGTCACGCACCTCAATTCGCTCCCGCAAGGACAGCCGCAGCGCTACCAGCGCACGGCTGATATGGTGGCGGCGATGTCCGAGGAAGACTTCGGAAGCTGCACGAATCATGGCGAGTGCGAAGCGGTATGCCCCAAAAAGATCCCGATTGAATTTATCGGGCGGATGAACCGAGACCTGATCCACGCCACCTTGCATCGTCGCGGGGAGTAACAAACACACCAGTGGCACCCTACTCTTATGCGCGCTGATGACCTTTCTTCGCCGGCGCGCGAGATTCATTTTTCAAGCCTCGTATTTGACACCCATGCCGATACGCCGCAGCGGCTTCTCTTCGATCAATTTGACTTAGGAAGCCGCGACGCCGAAGGGTGCGTCGATATCCCCAGGCTGCGAGAAGGGGGCGTCGGAGCTATTTTCTTCGCACTGTGGGTGCCGGTGGAAATTACTGGCGGTGCGGCGACGCGGCGCGCACGGAATTTACTCGATGCAGTCATAAGGCAGATCGAAATTCATCGTGGGGATTTGGCGCTTGCCACGTCTTCCGAAGAGATCCGTGCGGCGCGCGCGGAAAACAAAATCGCCGTGCTTCTGGGAATAGAAGGTGGTCACGCCGTCGACAACGACTTGGCTATCTTGCGCGATTTCCACGCGCGCGGCGTGCGGTACATGACGCTGACGCACAATGCGCCGACCGAGTGGGCGGACTCCTCGAACGCCGCGCCTCGTCACAATGGCCTTACGGATTTCGGCAAACAGGTGATTCGTGAAATGAACCGGCTCGGGATGCTTGTCGATATTTCCCACGTTTCGGACCGCACGTTTTACGACGTTCTCGGCATTACCCGCGCTCCAGTGATCGCATCCCATTCCTGTTGCCGGGCATTGTGCGACGCTCCGAGAAATCTCGATGACGCCATGATCAAAGCCCTCGCGGCCGGCGGCGGGGTGATTCATATTACATTTCACGATTCTTTCCTGAGCCAGGAGTATGCGAATGCGAACCGCGCCCTAGCATCGGAAATCGCGACCCGGGGCCGAGCAGCGACGGAAAAGTTTGGAGAGAACGAGGCGAGGAAATTGATGGAAGGGCAGCGGTGGAGCGACGAATTAATTCGCGCCGGGAAACTGCCGCGGGTGAGTTGGGAGAAAATCGTCGACCATATCGATCATGCCGTTGGGATCGCCGGGGTAGACCATGTCGGTGTCGGTTCTGACTTCGACGGCGCATTCATGCCGGAGGGCATGGAAGACGCGTCAAATTTCCCTCGCCTTACGGAGGGTTTGCTCCGGCGTGGATACGGAGAAACCGACATCAGGAAAATTCTTGGACAGAACACCCTCCGCGTGATGAACCAGGCGGCGCGGACTGGCAATTCGTAGCGCACGCATCTCGCCGGTTATATTCAGTTGACCGCGAATTTCAATACCGACGGAGAGACGCCGGCTCTACAATACGCGCGATAAGTTCATTGCACAGTTTATGTTCTAACTAACCGCCCTTGTGAGATATCCGGGCTAGTCAGGGACCGGGAATCGCGGCATAATATGCGCCGTTCCTTTCTAACGGAGAACCGATGATGCGCTACTTCTCAAGAATCGCGGTCCTGGCTTGCACTTGTTCCATCATTTCCATCCCCGCGGCGGCTCAAACACCGGCTCCGGCAAAGAAGCCGGCGCCTGCGACTGCGGCGAATGCGCCGGCAGCCAAGGCGACTGCTTTTGATCCTGCCTTGTTGCAGCCCGCCACCCTGAAAGCAAAAGCGCCGGCCGAATATGACGTCAAATTCGTGACCACAGCGGGCGAGTTCACGATCAAGGTGACGCGAGCGTGGGCGCCGAACGGTGCGGACCGTTTCTACAATCTTGTGCGTCATCACTATTACGATGGGGCAGCCTTCTTCCGTGTGCTGCCGGGATTTATGGCGCAAGTTGGAATCAGCGCCTATCCCGAGGTCTCAAAAGTTTGGGACACCGCCACCATCAAAGACGATCCTGTCGTGCAAAGCAATCATCGCGGGTTCGTGTCTTTTGCAACGGCTGGACCGAATACGCGCACAACTCAGTTCTTCATCAATTACGGGAACAATGAGGCCCTCGATCGAAGCGGATTTTCGGCGTTCGCCGTGGTCACGGACGGGATGGAAGTTGTCGACAAGCTGTACAACGGTTATGGAGAGGGCGCCCCCGACGGCCACGGTCCTGATCAGGGGAAGATCACGAGCATGGGGCACGCGTACCTGGAAAAGAGCTTTCCCAAGCTGGACATAATCCGGTCGGCAACGCTCGTGCCCGCCGCGTCTGCGCCCGCTCCTGCGAAGTAGGGTTTTGAGGGAAGACAATCCTGGGTGAAAGTTTTCTCGTTCGGGTGAGTCAGAATGCAAAATCTATCCCACATTTGATCAGGGCAAGCTCAAATCATGGATTCTCTTCGTCTAGAAAAGCGGGAAGCGGTCGTCCAGGGGGAAACGGGCGCACTGGAATCCGTGCGACCGGTCAGTCTTGTTCGCAGCGGATGGCTTGAAACGGACGAGGCTGTCACCGTGTGTTTTGCCGTAGTGGCGTGTCTCGTTCATTTCTTGTGGAACGGCCGCTACGGCTATTTTCGGGACGAACTGTACTATGCGGCGTGCGGGCAACACCTGGCCTGGGGATACGTGGATCATGCCCCGCTGATCGCCGTGATTGCGCGTTTGTCGCGACGGCTGTTTGGCGACTCCCTGCATTCTCTCCGATTTTTCCCCGCATTGTCCGCCGGCGCAAAAATACTCCTCGCAGGATGGATCGTGCGCGAACTCGGCGGCCGCCGCTACGCGCAAATCCTCGCCGGGACCGCGATATTGCTTTGCCCCATTTACCTTACGATGGACAACTTTCTGTCCATGAACGCGTTTGAACCCGTCATCTGGATGCTGTGCGTGGCAATATCGCTCCGAATCATTCGGACGGGAAATGGCCGCTTATGGCTTTGGTTCGGGCTCGTGGCGGGAATCGGAATCTTGAATAAGCACTCGATGCTTTTTTTCGGGCTGGCCTTTTTCCTATCGCTGATCGTGACCCGTCAACGGGCGTTGCTTCGCTCGCCGTGGATTTGGCTGGGCGCGTTCATTGCGTTCCTTATTTTTCTTCCGAATTTGCTTTGGGAGGCGGGGAACCACTGGCCGACCATCGAGATTCTGCGGAATGTCGACCGCATCAAGAATGCCCACGTGACCTGGCTGGAATTCATCGCGCAGCAAGCCTTCCTTGTGCATCCCTTGGGCGCGCCGATTTGCATTGCCGGGTTGTGGTTTTTTCTGCGTGGGCGGCAGGGTGAGAGGTTCCGTTTTCTCGGATGGACATATATTTTCCTCCTCTTGGAGTTCTTGATCTTCCGGGGGCGCATATATTATCTGGCGCCGATTTATCCCATGCTGTTCGCTGCGGGCGCCGTTGCGATCGAAGCGTGGATCGTGAATTTCGGACGAAATTGGGTCAAGGCTGCAGTCCTTGCTCCGCTGGTGTTTGGGGGACTTGTCGCGGCGCCCCTGGCCCTGCCGATTCTTCCGCTGGACGCAGCCGCGGCGTACGCCAATTTCTGGGATGTCGACCGCGTTCAGGTCGAAAAAACGCCGAGCGGAAAATTGCCGCAAATGTATGCCGACATGATGGGCTGGCCGCAGCAAGCGGAGGCGGTCGCCGGCGTGTTTCATTCGCTTTCCCCGGACGATCAGTCGCGGGTCGCCTTTCTTGCAAAGAATTACGGGCAAGCCGGCGCGGTCGATTACTTTGGACCGGCGCTCGGGTTGCCGCATGCCATTAGCGGCCACAATAACTATTATTTGTGGGGACCGGAGCAATATTCAGGAGAAGTAGTCATCGCGGTGGGCATGTCGCTCGAGGATTTAAAAGCGCTATTCGGCCAGGTCGAACTTGCAGCGACAATTAACAATGAATACGCGATTCCCGAAGAAAATAATTTGCCCATCTATGTTTGCCGGAAACCGAAAATGACGCTGCAGCAAGCGTGGCCACGGCTGAAATTTTATGGGTAGGATAAGTAGGACGGGCTTCAGCCTGTCTGGTTTTGTACATGAGCACAAATTAAAACCAGACAGGCTGAAGCCCGTCCTACTAAATGCTAAGCCACACCAAGGATTGTGACCAACTCGCGCACGGAAGCAGCGGACTTGTCAAGCGCGGCTTTTTCATCCGCTGTAAGCTTGATCTCGATGATTTGTTCCACGCCGCGCGCACCGAGCTTCACAGGGACGCCGACATACAAGCCATTGATGCCATACTCTCCCTCTAGATATGCGGCACAGGGCAGAATTTTCTTCTTATCCTTCAGAATCGCCTCGACCATTTCGACGACGGCAGCGGACGGCGCGTAGTACGCCGAACCCGTTTTCAAAAGATTGACGATTTCAGCGCCGCCTTTTCGAGTGCGGTCCACAATGGCCGCGATGCGATCCGGCGGAAGCAAGTCGGGAAGGGGAATGCCGGCAACGGTCGAGTAGCGAGCGAGCGGCACCATGTCGTCGCCGTGGCCGCCCAACACGAAGGAAGTTACATTTTCAATCGAGACACCCAATTCCATAGCAACAAAAGAGCTCATCCGCGCCGAATCGAGCACGCCGGCCATCCCCATCACTCGGTTCTTCGAGAAGCCGCTGATTTTGTACGCCGCCTGCACCATGGCGTCGAGCGGGTTTGTCACACAGATCAGGATCGCATTTGGCGAATATTTCACGACCTGTTCCACGACGGCTTTGATGACGTCGAAATTCGCTTTCAGGAGATCATCGCGGCTCATCCCCGGCTTGCGCGGAAAGCCCGCGGTGACGACGACGATATCGCTGTTGGCGGTTTCCTTGTAATCCCCAGCAGCTGTCGAGATCCCCATGACGCGCGCGTCCGAGCCCGTGATCGAAGTGGATTCCGCCATGTCAAGTGCCTTGCCCGCTGGCGGCCCATCGAGAATGTCGGTCAGCACCACGTCGGCCAGCTCCAGATCCACAATGCGCTGCGCCGTTGTCGAACCAACAAATCCACCGCCAACAACCGTAACTTTCTTCCGCATGAGTGCGTTCTCCTGGATTGGTTAGAATAAGAGTGAAGTATGGCAGGAGCGCTTGCCCAATCGCAGGGGCATAGCATGCAGTGCTCCCACCACATCCATGTTGCTTGTTACTTTGCGACCGCCAGCGACTGCATATTCTCAATAATGGCGCTGGCGAATTGCGAAGTGCCCAGCTTCGTCGCGCCTTCCATCATCCGCTCGAGGTCGTACGTGACCCGCTTCTGTCCGATGGTGCGCTCAATCCCCGTTTCAATCAACTTGCCAACTTCTCCCCAACCCATGAATTCAAACATCATGACGCCGGAGAGCATCACCGAACTCGGGTTGATGACGTCCTTGTCGGCATATTTGGGGGCAGTGCCATGAGTGGCTTCGAAGCAGCCGTAACCGTCGCCGATATTTGCGCCGGGCGCCATGCCGAGGCCGCCGACCTGAGCGGCGCAGGCGTCCGAAATGTAATCACCATTCAAGTTGGGCGCCGCGATCACCTGGTATTCGTCGGCGCGGGTGATGACCTGCTGGAAAATCGAATCGGCGATGCGGTCGTTAATCAACAGCTTCTGCTTCCACTTGCCCTGCCCGTGAGTGGCGTAAATTTTGTCGAGCACTGATTTCACTTCGTCGCAAACGGATTTCCGGAATGCCTCGGTGGCCTGCTCAAGCCCCGGCTCAACGAGCGCCGCGTTTTGCTCGATCGTGATGTTCGGATCCTTATCGCGGTTGCCGAGGATCCAGGTCTCGCGTTCGGTAACGGTCTGGGCGCGGAATTCATCCACCGCCAGTTCATATCCCCAGTCGCGGAACGCGCCTTCGGTAAATTTCTGGATGTTGCCCTTGTGCATGATGGTCACGACGCGCTTCTTGTTATCGAGAGCGTACTGAATGGCGCGGCGCATAAGCCGTTTTGTGCCAAACGGAGACATCGGCTTGATCGCCACGGCCGAATCGGCGCGAATCTGTTTTGGCCCGCCGCCGAGCATGTCCTTGTTCAGGAAATCGAGCAGCTTCTTCACTTCAGGCGTTCCAGATCTCCATTCAATCCCGATATAGATATCTTCGGTATTTTCACGATAAACGATTACATCCATCCGCTCAGGATGTTTTACGGGAGAGGCGACGCCCTGGAAATATCGCACCGGGCGCACGCAGGCGTAAAGATCGAGAATCTGCCGAAGCGCGACATTCAGCGATCGAATCCCGCCGCCCACGGGAGTCGTCAGCGGCCCTTTGATCGAAATTCGGAAATCGCGGACAGCCTCAACAGTTTCTTTGGGCAGCCATTCCTTGAACTCATTGAACGCCTTTTCCCCGGCGAATACTTCAAACCAGGCAATCTTCCGCTTCCCTCCGAACACCAGATCGACGGCAGCGTCAAACACCCTCTGGGATGCCTTCCAGATGTCCCGCCCCGTCCCGTCGCCTTCAATGAAGGGAATGATGGGCCTGTCTGGAATGATAAATTTGCCCCCCTCGTATTGTATTGGTTGTCCGTCGGATGGAATGGCCCTGCCGTTATACGATGGCTTCATGTCTATGTTCCTCTGTGGGTTGTCATTGCCGTGACGCGAATGGGAGAGAATAACACACCCGGACGTAAGAGGACACACCGACGGCAATCAAATTTTAATTCAAATTCAAAATGAAATGACTTTGGTCTAGACGCAAATTGAAAAACGCCCCCGACGATCTTGTCGGGGGCGTTTCCGCATTGGGAGACACAATCTGACGGATTCTCAGATGTCGTAGTAGAGGTGAAACTCGTACG
>Ga0070731_10002432_pt1 | contig 17793 bp, 15 predicted proteins | sample Coa_R1_2_FD_66448 | JGI IMG/M metagenome (GOLD analysis project Ga0070731, IMG submission 66448) | Surface soil microbial communities from Centralia Pennsylvania, which are recovering from an underground coalmine fire - Coalmine... | ecosystem: Environmental > Terrestrial > Soil > Unclassified ...
GGTTAGGACTCTGTGAGTGTAGGGCGCGCGTCACCCTCGTTGTTTTGTCTCCATAACACGGGCTGGCGGGAAGAAGTTGTGGTGCGGCGCCACTTTTCTTGTACCCTCCGGCTATAGTTGTCCTATGAAACTATCGCTTGCCACGCTCCTCCTCGCCGCACTCGCCGGCGCCCAGACCCCCGCTGTCTACCCCCAGCAGGACGGCTTCGTAGACGCCCACGGGGTGTTGATCTACTATCAGACGCTCGGCCAGGGAACGCCCCTCCTGATCGTCCATGGCGGCCCGGGCGCCTCCCACGATTATTTCCTCCCGTACCTCCTGCCTCTGGCCCGCCATCATAAGCTGATCTTCATCGACGAGCGTGGATCCGGCAAGTCCGAAAAGCTCGAAGATCCGTCCGGCTATACGGTCGAAAACATGGTGGAAGATACGGAAGCCGTACGGCAGGGCCTCAAGCTGGGGCGCATCAGCCTGTTGGGTCATTCCTATGGCGGCGTGCTGGCCGAGGCTTACGCCCTCAAGTACCAGGCTAATCTGACGCATCTCGTTTTATGCAGCACGTTCCACAGCACCGCCAAAATGAACGATGTGCTGCGCCGAATACTGGCGGATGCGACGCCGGAACTGCGCGATCGCATCCAGTCTCTCGAAAAAGCGGGTCTCTACGGCAAGGGGAAAGACTACGAGAAGAACCGCTACCCCAACGATTACATGGTCGCGGCCTGGGCGGAGGGTTACTTCCCCTATCTCTACCAGCGGCGGCCCGACCCCAATTACGATCCCATCGCCAACGGCAACATGGCCTGGGACCTTTACCGGGAGATGTGGGGATCGCATGGCGAGTACGTGATCGATGGCAACCTGAAATCGGTGGAATATGCCGATCGCCTGAATACCATCAAGGCGCCCACCTTGATCACAGCCGGCGATCACGACGAATGCGCGCCGTCGCTGGCCGAAGAGATGCACCGCCTGATCGGCGGTTCGAAGCTGGTGATCTTCCCGCAGAGCGGCCACATGACTTTTGTCGATCAGCCGGGCCTCTTTATCAAAACAGTGGACGACTTCCTGGCCAGATAGGCTACCCCTTGAAATTTCCCGTGTAATGGGCATACATTTGAACTAGAGGCGGAGATTTCAGATGAGACTGTCTTTTATAGTGCCACTTTTCCTGGCCACCGGGCTGGCTATGTTCGGCCAGCAGAACATGCCCAAGATGAATACGGTCGATCCGGGGAACGGGAAAGCAGGGGACGAGATCACGGTAGCTGGGGAGAATCTGGAAAAAGCGCAGGTGGCCAAGGTTTATCTGACGGATGGCAAGAACGACGTTTTGGTGGATGTAACGGAGCAAAGCGCCACCAGCCTCAAGTTCAAGATCCCCTCCAAAGCCACGGCGGGCCGTTTCGCCCTGATGCTGCTGACCACGGGCAAGGAACCCAAGCTCATCGAGCAGCCGGTTAAGCTCACGGTCGAGTAAGGTCCTAGCGCTTCTCGCGGCGGTAAGGAGAAGCGATGTAGCGGCGCGACTCCCTGGCCGCTTCGGCCTCGGGGGCAAAGGCCATAGCTTTCTTGTATGCCTCGATAGCCAGTTCGTGGCGCTGCTTGAGATCGTAAATCTGGCCCACCCGCATCCACGCCAGTACTCCAGTATTCAAGTCCACATTGGCGGCATGCGCCGTCACCTTCTGCATGTTCGCCAGGGCGGCGTCCAGGTTGCCATACCAGAACTGGATGGTTCCCAACTGATAATCAATCGCCTCCGGGGGCACCCCCGCATAGCCTGGCGCTCCCTGCTGTTTCAGCTGCGCCACCTGTTCCACGCATTGGACGGCTTTCTTGCCGTCGCCCAATCCGGAATAAAGGCCAGCCTGCTCGAACCGCAGCAGGTAATTGCGCGGGAGGCGCGCAATCAGCCCCTCCACCACCGGGAGAGCCTTGGCAGGCTGGTGTTCGCGGCGATAGATCGCCGCCAGAAAGATCTGGGCGTCGATCCGGTTGACCGATCCGTGCGCCGCCACCTGCTCCACTATCCGGATGCCGCGCTCCCTGTCGCCGTGGAAGCCGATCAGAAACCCGAACATCTTGTACATCGCGGGCAGGCTGCCGATCACATAGTCGTGCAGACCCAACACCAGGCGCGCATCCACGTTCGACGGGTCGAGTTCGCTCACCCGGCCGTGCATTTTGCGCGCGGTGGTGGCATCGTGCAGCGCGGCCACCCAGTCCTTCTGCACCAGGAAATAGTAGTTCGACCGCAGGCCGTAGGTGATGCCCATGGCATACAGCGCGGCGGTGTCCTTAGAATTGCGGCGCAGCCGCGCCTGCTCCAGGTCGAGGGCCTTGCGAATCTCGTCCAGAAACCGTTTCTGCGTCGCGGGCGAGGGATTCAGCTTCGCGCGGCGCAACAGGGAATTGCCGCCGGTCACCAATTCGCTTTCGAGCGCCCCATCGCGGAACATCTCCTGGAACACCACGGTTTCGGCAGCGTGATTGTGCAGATCCGGGTCGTTGGGGTCCAGTGCGATCGCCCGGTCGAAGGCGGCCAGCGCCTGATCGTATTCCAGGTTGTAGAAGTGCTCGAAGCCTTCGTCCACCAGGCTGGATCCGGCGGACAGGCGCGCGGCCAGGCAGACTAACGCGGCGAGAGCAGCTCTCCACACCGCGGTTCTAACGCCGCACCTTGCGCATCCAGTCGCCCCAGCTCAGGCCCGCGCGCGCCATCAGCGCGCCGAGCACCACCGCCCAGGCCATGCGCGTCCAGAACGCCGCTACGCTCGGCTCCACATGCGTGAATACGTTGCGCACCCAATCCGTGGTGCTGGGAATGAAGAATGGAAAGTACCCGGATCCGAAGAACCAGTTGCGGGCCGCGGGCGACATCAGAAAATCGGCGAACGGCCACTGCACCGCTGCCAGCGCGATCACGAAAATAGGAGCGATCGCCGCGGCCCGCGCCCAATAGCTCCAGCGCTGCCAATAGGGCCGCGTCAGGTCCAGCAAAAACGCGGGCACAATCACCAGAATTGGAAAATCGGGCGGCACGAAGCGGTCCACATGCTGGTAGACCGGCCCCAGCTTGGGCTCCGCCGGAAACAACGGCAGAATCCAGACATACAACAGGTTCAGCACGGTGTAGATGCCCACCACCACCGTCCCGGACCAGCGGAAATCCGACATCCGGTATAACCCTGCCAGGAAGAAACACGCTCCCAGCGTCATCAGCAGATAGAACAGCGCGCTGTGCATGTAGTTGCGCAGCAGGTATTCCTGAAAGATGCCGAATGACGTGACCAGCAGGAAGGTGTAGGTGTACAGCAAGAGGGCCTGCAGCTTGGTGCGCAGCGCCCCCTGCGCGTGACTGAGATGCCCCAGAATCATCAGGAGCGTTCCGACACGGATCACCAGGATCCCGAAGATCAGCAGCACGTGCGGCGGGCTGAGCACCTTCACATCCAGGCCGTAGGCGTCATGCCACCAGTTGTCGAACGGCCCGGAAGTGATCATGGCGATGCCGCCCCAGGCGCACACGAAGGCCCCCAGCGGGCCGCGGAATCCCCAGATGCGCACGGAACTGCCGAGTGCTTGCGCCGAGTGGCCGAACGAGCTCGACAGGATCAGGTAGCCGCACGCAATGCCCGCCAGCACGCCGCAAAGATAGATCAACATGTGCGGCGCGGTCCAGAAGGTGTCGCGGCCGACGCTCTTGTGCCAGGAAATGTCCCAGATGCCGCCGATGGACGCGGACGTAATGGCGATAATGCAGGTGGTGATATACCAGGGGACCGTTGCGGTGCGCTCGGCCGCGGTTTCCGCCCAGGTAATGGTGGCGCTTTGAGCCATTGGCAGGTGCCCTCCGGTCTCCTATCAATGTACCATTGGGAAATCGGAATTCCGAAAGGAGATTCCCAATGAGCGCCTCTTCCCAGACCGCGCCGGCCGTGGATGCGCCACCGCAGTGGAGCCTGGCCACCCGCGCCGCCTTTCGCTTCTGCTTCGTCTATTTCCTGCTCTTCTGCCTCAGCACGCAAATCCTTGGCGGCCTCTTTCCCATTCCCAAGGTGGATATCCCGGCGCTGGGTGAGATTACTCCAGTGCGCCAGATAGTCCTGTGGACCGCCACGCACGTTTTTCGCGCCGGCAAACCGCCCATCTACAACGAAACCGGCAGCGGCGACCGTACGTTCGACTGGGTGCTGCAGTTCTGCGTGCTGGTGGCGGCGGCGCCGGCCACTGTCATCTGGCAGCTTCTGGAACGCCGCCGCACCAATCACGCGACGCTCTACAAGTGGTTCCGCCTTTTCATCCGCTTCGCGCTCGCCTCTCAAATGCTGGTTTACGGGATGGTGAAGGCCGTTCCACTTCAGATGCCGTATCCCTTCCTCGCGCAATTGCTCGAGCCTTTCGGCAGTTTCTCTCCGATGGGCGTGCTCTGGTCTTCAATTGGCGCGTCGCCGGGCTATGAGATCTTTGCCGGCTGCGCGGAGATGCTGGGCGGCATCCTGCTGATCATCCCCCGTACCACGACGTTCGGCGCGCTGGTTTGCCTGGCGGACCTGACGCAGGTCTTCGTGCTGAACATGACGTACGACGTCCCAGTGAAGCTCTTCTCGTTTCATCTGATCCTGCTGGCCGTGTTCCTTTTGGCGCCCGATCTGCCGCGCCTGGCGGGCTTTTTCTTGCTCCGGCGCGAGACCAGGCTGTCCACCGAGCCGCCTCTCTTTGGTACGCGCCGGGCCAACCGGACCGCCCTGGCGGCGCAAATCGTCTTCGGCATCCTGCTGATCGCCGGCAACGCATACGGCGCCTGGGACTCCTGGCACAAGTACGGCGCTGGACGGCCGAAGCCGGAACTGTATGGCATCTGGAATGTGGAGCAGATGTCCATCGACGGCCAGGTCCGGCCGCCGCTCCTCACCGATCGTGAACGCTGGCGGCGGGCCATCTTCGACTTCCCTGGATCGATGGCCTTCGAGCGCCTGGACAATACGCTGGAATATTACGGCGCCGCCCTCGATTCTAAAAGCAAAACCTTGACGCTGACCAAAGGCAACGACAAGAAGTGGAAATCCGTCCTGGCGTTCCAACGCCCGTCAAAAGACCAGTTGGCCCTGGAGGGCGACTGGAACGGCCACAAGGTTCAGATGCAGTTCCGGCTGGTCGACAGCGGCAAGTTCATGCTCCAGAGCCGCGGCTTCCACTGGATCGCGGAATACCCGTTCAATCGCTGATTGCCCTACTCCGGCGGCGGGTCGGAGAACACGATGGCTTCGCGAAAGCCCCTGGTCTTGACGGCGGCGTAAATGACCCCGACCGTCAACCAGATTCCACCGGCGACCAGCGCAGGCTTGTGCAGGCTGGTCCAGATCGCCAGGCAGAAGATGAACCCCAGCACGGGCGGAAGGAACGCGCCCACGGACTTGCGGTCACTGCGGAAGAAATAATGGATGCACGCCGCGGCGTTCACTCCCATGAATCCGATGATGGCTCCGAAGTTGAGCAGCTCCGCGCCTAGTTGGTAGGTCATAGCGAAAGCCCCCAACAGAGCCAGCACGCCCACGAAGAGCACGTTGTTGCGCGGAATGCCGTGCTTGGGCTCGATCGCTCCAAAGAAGCCGCGCGGGATGGTGTTGTCGCGGCCCATGCCGTAAAGCAGGCGGGCCGCGCCGAGCTGCGATCCCATGCCGGAGCCGATGGTGGCGACCAGCAGGGTTATATTCACCGCGTGGAAAAGCAGCGGTCCACCGGCACGCCCGGCCACGTAGGAGAAGGCCGTGTCTACGTCGGGGTAGCTGCGGAAGTCGGGCCAAATCAGTTGTCCGGCGTAGACCTCCGCGGAGGCCAGCACGCCCGTAATCAGGCATGTCAGCACGGTTGCCAGCAGGATGTTGCGCCGCGGGTTATGCGCTTCTTCGGAGAGCGTGGAGATACCGTCAAACCCGATGTAGGTGAGCACCGCGACGGAAGTGCCGGTGGAGATGCGGTTCCAGGTGAAAGTGGCCGGGTCGTAGAACGGCTGCGTGAAGGAGACCCCATGCTGATGCATGATGTAGCGCACGGCGGCGACGAAGAAATACAAGACCACCACACACATCGCCAGCACCAGCACTTCGTTCGTGCGGGCCGTCGCGCGAATGCCGCGCAGGTTCAACAGCGTGAATAGCACCGCGAAGAATACCGCCCACACCGCGTACGGAATCTCCGGCACCAGGTTCAAGGCCGCCTTGCTGCACCAGATGGTGCAGATAATGGGGTTCAGGATGTAATCCATCGCCAGGCTCCATCCTGTCACGAAGCCCAAGCTGGAATTGATCTCGCGGCCTACGTACGTGTAGGCCGAGCCGGCGCTGGGATAGGCGCGCGCCATGCGGCCGTAGCTGATGGCGGTGAACAGCATCGCCACCATGGCGATCAGCACCGTGGTGACTACGTGGCCGTGCGCCACCTGGCTGACCACACCGAACGGCGGCATCGGCGCTGTGGGCTGTATGAGGATGATTCCGTAGAACACCAGGTCCCACAATCCTAAGGCCCGTTTGAGGTGGGCGCCGGACTGTCCCGTTGACCCCGTACTGGTTGGGCTAGACATGAAGAACTGATTGTTACACACTGCGATTGCCGTGTAGGACCGGCCGGTCCCACCTGGTCGCTATGCTCCGCGGGTGGCGGCGGGAGTGAGGCGGCTGCGGATCTGGTTCATCACGTCCGAAGCCAGGAAGGGCTTACGCAGCACCGGGAAATTGTGTTCCTCGCACAGCGCTTCCTCCTCCGGTGGGAGAATAGTGCCGGTCATCATGATCACCAGCATGCGGGGTTGGTTCTGCAAGAATTCGACGCCCAGCTCCACGCCGTTGCCGTCCGGCAGCATGTAATCGAGCAGCGCGGCGTTGGGTTTCTCGGAGAGCATCAGTTTCTTGGCTTCGGCAGCCGATTCGGCGGTCAGCAGCTTCCACCCGGCATCCGCCATCAGGCGTTCCAGAAAATGCAGCAGATCGCGGTTATCGTCCACCAGCAGCACCGTGGGATGCGCGGGCGTGTGTGCTTCATCGCCCTCCACCGATCGGATGCGGAGGCTGTCGCCATCTTCCGCCAGGTCCACGCGCACGCGTGAGCCGGGGCTCACCTGCCCGGTGGCCACCAGGGTCGCCAGAGGCTGGGTGAGGTTGCGGTGAATGGTGCGGTTAAGCTCGCGCGCGCCATACTCCGCGCTGGTCCCTTTTTCGAGCAAAAACCGGCGCGATTCGAACGGGACTTCCAAAGTGAACGACCGTGCACCGAGCCGGGTATTCACATGGTTCTGCAAATCCGCGATCTGTTGGTCGAGGATGGTGGCAAGCGACTCCGAGGTTAGCGGCTGGTAAGTGATGATGCAATCGATGCGGTTGACGAACTCCGGCGAGAACCGCTTCCGCACCGAAGCCAGCGCGATGTTTTGCAGCTTGCCGGTCAGTTCCACGCGCTCCACCGGTTTGATGGACTGGAACCCGAAATCCGGATTAATCTCGCGCATCATTTCGCGCGCGCCCAGGTTGCTGGTGAGAAACACCAGGCTCTTCTCGAAGTTGACGATCGTGTTGTCGCCCAGCCGCAGGATTCCCTTGTCGAGCACGCCCAGCAGCAGCCGGGTCATGGAAGGCGCGGCCTTCTCGATTTCGTCGAACAGAACCAGCGACAGGTTGCACTTTTCGGTGGTCACGCCGTTGAGCTTCTGCTGGGTCAGCATGGGCTGGGTTTCCCGATGCCCCAGGTAGCCCGGCGGGGCGCCGATCAGCTTGGCCACCTCGTGTTCCATCTGAAACTCGCCGCAGTCGATCTTCAGGACGTTCTTCTCGGAGCCGTGCAGAACCTCGGCCAGCGCTTCGACGGTCTTGGTCTTTCCTGTTCCAGTCGGGCCTAGCAATAGAAAGACGCCCACCGGCCGTCCCTCCGGGGCAAGACCCGCCTGGTACATCTGTATGTACGGCACGATCACCCGGGTGGCCGCCGGCTGCCCCACCACTCTTTGCGATAAAACCGCGATCAGGTTCTCAGCCGGATCGGGCGCCGGCTTGCGCGAACGGCTGGATGATTGGGTGTTCTTGGTGCGCTCCACAGTGCCCTCTGCTTTGATTATATGGGGGCGTCGGTTTCTTCCGTTCCGCCGAGGCCGCTCCTCGGGAGTCACGTGATCGGCCATGATTGTCCTTTAACCGTCATCGCTCCTGCCAGTTAATTTCCCAGCCGGGGCATTCCACGAGAAGTGTGCGGGCGCATGTGACCGGCTGCTGGATTAGTGCCCGTGGCCTGCCAAACTCTACCAATTTTTGCACGGAATCACTTGTGCGATCTGTAATAAAACGTACAGAATACTAAAAGAGACGCCTTGCGGAGTGAGGTGATTACCTGTGGCGGAAGGTGATGCGGCCCTTGGTCAGGTCATAAGGGGACAGCTCGAGGGTCACCTTATCGCCCGCCAGAACGCGGATGCGGTTGCGGCGGAGCCGTCCCGCCAGGTGCGCCAGCACCACGCGATCATGATCCAGTTGCACGCTGAATTTGCCGCTCGGAAATTTCTCTAAAACCGTACCGGTTACTTCAATATTGTCTTCTTTGCTCATAAACCTCCGTAATGGATTCGCCGGCGGGGGCAATCCTGCGCGGGATGCCCCCGCACCTGACCGGCTAGCCCGCCGTGACGTTGGCCGCCTGCAGCCCCTTCGGACCGCGTGTTACTTCGAATTCCACACTGGCGCCCTCATCCAGGCTCCGATAGCCCTCCGTCTGGATGGCAGAGAAGTGTACAAAGACATCCTCCCCGTTTTCCCTCTGGATGAAGCCATAACCTTTGGCTGCATTAAACCACTTCACCGTACCTTTTTCTCTCATCGATGTTTCCTTTTTGCGTAGTGCAAAATCGACCTCCCGCCGCGCATCGGCACAAACACGAAAGGGGGCTGCGGCCTACTCACGCAGCCCCCTTTAGACCTGAATCGACGCGATAACGAGTATCAAAATGCACCTCCAGTATATCTCAGGGCGAAAGGCAAGCGGGGCCAAATTCCTTCGTATTGCAAGGCTTCGGCTAAAACAGGCCTTCAGGGCGCCCCCGGCGCGTCTCCACCAGCGGCGCATTCAGAAATTCCAGGAACGGCGCCATAGCCCTGAAGCGCTTTTCGATCTCCGTAAACAGCTTCGGCGTAGTCACGATCTCCGGTTCCAGCGTGGCGAACAGCAGGAATTGCTTGAAGCGCAGCAGGTCCGCGGCCGGATGATCGCACGCGAATCCCTTGGGCACGCGTGTAAGCTGTTCGCCCTGCATCGCGCCGAACAAGCGCCGGATGGCGCTCGACGCCGCCAGTCGCCGGAACTCCGCGTGCCGGTCGGCGATGCGTGTGCGCACGGCCCGCAGCGTTTCCGGCGGCGGCATGTAGATTCCGCCACCCACGTCCACGCCCTTGTGGGAGATCGCGAAATAATAGCCCGCCGCGCCGTGCTTCTCCATCCCGCGGCGCGCGAACGAGGCCGCGATCTGCATCTTGTACGGCGTCTTATCCGGGCTGAAGCGCGTGTCGCGATAGATGCGGTAAATAGCTTTGCCGGCATCCGTGACGTAATCCGGCGCGAACTTCATCATGGCCTGGTTCATGGCCTGCACCAGTTCCGCCATGGGCGCCTTCACCTTTTCTTCGTAAATCTGCTTGCGCGGCTGAAACCATTCCCGCCGGTTATTGCGGGCCAGCCCGCGGTAAAACGTCATCGCCTCCGGCGGAAAGCCCGGAAATCCGGATCGCATCGTTGGCCTCCTCTATAATTGAGCCATGGACCCCACGCTGGCGCGTCTGTCCGAAATCCCTAATTTAACCGTTTCCCGCGACGCGCCGCTGTCCGCGCACACGCGCTTCGCCATCGGCGGCCCTGCCGATATCTATGCCGAGACCGAGAGCGTGGAATCTTTCATTCAGGCGCTGGCCGTGGCGCGCGCCAGCGGCCTCGACTACATGGTGATGGGCGGCGGCACCAACCTGATCGTATCCGATCGGGGTTTCCGGGGAATCATGCTGCGGTTCGTGGCGCGCCGCATGCTGGCGGCGGGTGATCGCATGCAATGCGACGCCGGAGCCGTGCTGCAGGACCTGGTGGATTTCTCCATCGATCGCGGGCTGCAGGGGCTGGAGACCCTGGCCGGAATTCCGGGCTCGGTAGGCGCGGCGGTCTACGGAAATGCCGGCGCATACGGCCACTCCATCGCGGAGCGCGTGCTCGGCGTGCGCTTCTTCGATGGCCAGCGGGTGCGCGTCTTCGACAACGACGCTTGCGAATTCCACTATCGCGAGAGCGTGTTTAAGCGGCACAAGGAGTGGATCATCTTTTCCACCGAGCTGCACCTGGCCGCCGCCGATGCCGCCATGCTGCGCCAGACCGCTGACGGCATCCTGAAAGTGCGCAACGAGAAGTTCCCCGTCACCATGAAGTGCGCCGGCAGCATCTTCAAGAATTTCCTTTTGGCTGAGCTGCCGCCTTCCGTAGCCGCGGCAGTGCCCGGCAAAGTCATCCGCGAGGGAAAGGTGCCGGCCGCATACTTTCTGGAAGAGGTTGGCGCGAAGGGAATGTCGCGCGGCGATATCCACGTGGCCACTTACCACGCCAATCTGATCTATAACGCCGGCCATGGCACCGCCGCGGATCTCCGCGCGCTGATCGAGGATTTGAAGGCGCGCGTACGTCTCCGGTTCGGCGTCGAACTGGAGGAGGAAGTGCAATACGTGGGCTTCGCCGATGCATGCCCGGTGGGCTAGTCTTTTCCTGGTTTGGGGCGCGGCGCTCTCGGCCGCCGACCTGCACGATGCGGTCACTGCCGCCGATCTGGACGAGGTGCGCGCGCTGGTGGCCGCCGGCGTGGATGTCAACGCGCGCGATCCGCTGGGCGCCACGCCGCTCCATGATGCCGCCTGGACCGGCAATGCGGAAATCGCCGCGCTGCTGCTGGCGCACGGCGCGGATGTGAACGCGCGGCATGCCGAAGCCGGATCCACGCCTCTGGATTACGCCGTCATCAAGAACCATAGGGAAATGGCCGAGTTGTTGCTCGCGCGCGGCGCGGCGGTGGACACCGCCGACCGGTCGGGGGCCACCGCCCTGCACCTGGCGGCCACCCGCGGCTATAAAGAAATGGTGGCGCTGCTCCTGGCGCACGGCGCCACCGTCAACGCACGCGACAAATCGGGCGCGGCGGCGCTCGATGAGGCCGCCTGGAAGGGCTACCGCGACATCGCAGCCCTGCTGCTCGATAAAGGCGCGCGGCTCGACCGGGCTAACGCCGAAACCGGTGCTACCCCGCTCAACGAAGCAGCTATTAAGGGACATGCCGAAGTAGTCGAACTGCTGCTGGCGCGGGGAGCCGATGTAAACGCCCGCGACGGCTCCGGCGCGACTCCGCTCGAAAACGCATCGCGCTTCCGCCACACGGCGGTAGTCGAGCTCCTGATGCAGCACGGCGCCACCTTGGCCGCCAAGGATCAACCGGGTTCCAACCTGTTGGACGACGCGGTGCTCAAAGGCCAGATCGACATGGTGGAGCTGCTCACCGGCAAAGGCGCCGACGTGAACGCGCACAACACGGAAGGCTCGCCGCCCCTGGCGGATGCGGCGCTTAAAGGGTACGCGGCCATCGCCCGCATCCTGCTCGAGCATGGCGCGCGCGTCAACGAGCGCAACTCCGCGGGCGCCGCGCCGCTGCACGACGCGGCTCTGGGCGGGCATCGCGACCTGGCGGAGCTTCTGCTCGACCACGGTGCCGAGATCAACGCCCGCGATGCCACCGGAGCGACGCCGCTTTACAACGCATCCTCCTGGGGACGCCTGGATGTGGTCGAGTTGCTGCTGGCCCGCGGAGCGGACCTGACACTCGCCAACAAGGCCGGTATCACGCCGCTCCAGGGCGCCATCTCGAACGGCTTCGACGACGTGGCTGCCCTGCTCCGCCGGCACGCCGCGCGCTGACAGCGCAGCAGATTTTACAAAATCTCCGTCACCGCGCAGAAACTCGCGGGCTATAATCGTGTTGCTATGTGCGCCATTGCGCGCAGGTCTTTGGCTTTAGTTAGTAAGTTTCATCACACTCAAGTCACAAGCAGAGAGAGGTTACAAGTATGCATAAGCTGGTTATTCGCATCAGAGTGATGCTCCTGGTGAGTGTTGTGTGTCTGACTGTACTGCCCGTCGGGTTGCACGCTTCCAATGCCTACATCGTGCGCAATCTGGTATCCGATCTGCCGGGCCTGGCGGATTTCACCGATCCGAACTTGAAGGGCGCGTGGGGTATTTCCGAATCCAGCTCCAGCCCGTTTTGGATCTCGGATGCCGCCACGGGAGTCTCCACGCTTTACACCAGCACGGGCAGCCTGATCCCGTTGGTAGTGACCATCCCCCCTGCGGCAGGAGGCAGCGCCGGTATCCCCACCGGCACTGTATATAACTCCACAACCGGCTTTACGGTCGCGAGTGGCGAACCGGCCGCCTTTATCTTCGATACCTTGGATGGCACTGTCTCGGGCTGGAATCCCACCGTCAATCAATCGAAAGCCATACTCATGGTCGACAATTCAACTAAAGGGGCCGCCTACAGTGGACTGGCAATCGGCGCCGTCGGTGCAAACACTTACTTGTATGCCGCCAACATGAGTGGCGGAACTATCGATGTGTTCGATTCCACTTATGCGCCAGTGACCCTGCTGAATGCGTTTCAGGACAGTCAGATACCTGCCGGCTATGCTCCCTTTAATGTTCAAAACCTGGGCGGTAACTTGTATGTGACATACGCCCAGCAGAATGCGGATAAGACCTTTATAGTGCCCGGCGCTGGCAGTGGATACGTCGACGTTTACAGCACCGCCGGCGCGTTGCTGCACCACCTCGTCTCGGGAGGAAACCTAAACGCGCCCTGGGGTGTGGCGATTGCGCCCGCCAATTTCGGTGATTTCGCAAACGATCTGCTGGTGGGTAATTTCGGCGACGGCAACATTAACGCCTATAACCCCACCACCGGCGCATTCGTGGCCACCTTAAACGACGCATACGGCACGCCCATCGTAGTGCCAAGCTTGTGGGCCCTGCAGCAGGGCAATGGCGGCAGCGGCGGCGACGCCAATGCCATATACTTCACGGCCGGACTACCCGGCCCCGACGGCGGGCCGCACGGCCTCCTGGGCAGGTTGCAGGCTGCCCCGGTGATAACCTCCGCCGGCGTTTTGAATGGCGCCAGCTTCCAATCGGCCATCGCCCCCAACACCTGGGTGACTATCAAGGGTTCGAACCTCGCGGGCACCACTCGCGAATGGGAAAGTTCGGATATCGTAAACGGCGCCCTTCCAACCGATCTCGATGGCGTGAGCGTCAGCTTGAATGGAATGTGGGCGTATGTGGAGTACGTCAGCCCCACGCAGCTCAATGTGCTGCTGCCCGTGGGACTGGCGTCCGGCACGGCAAACTTGCAGACCTTCGCCTTTGGCCTCTCGGGACCTGTGGTTCCGGTGCAGGTGCTGGACACAGCGCCCGCTTTCTTCATGCAGAGTGACGGCAAGCACGTGGTAGCTACGCATGCGGATGGCACGCTGATCGCTCCGGCCGGCACCGCGGGCGCTACTCCGGCCGCTCCCGGCGAGACCATCGTCATGTATGGCACGGGCTTCGGAGTTACTAATCCGGCTGCCCCGGAGGGTATGGTGATTACCACCCCCCTGCCGTTGGCCGCCGGATTCCCGACCATCACTTTCAATGGCGCGGCTGGCCAGGTCCGCTATTCCAGCTTGACCTATGCCGGCTTGTTCCAGATCAACGTGACCATACCCACATCCGCCCCCAGCGGCGATGTGGCGGTAGTGGCGCAGGTTGGTCCGGAATCGTCGCCCGCGAACGTGGTGATCGCGATCCAGTAATTAGCCGCCGGGCAGTTGACCGGGCCGCGCGCGTGTTGCCACTATGGTAGGCAACATGAGAGCTGTCACGGTGTATCCCGGGTCACGGGAAATCAAGGTTGCGGACCGGCCTGAGCCGCGCATTACCGCGCCCACCCAGGTGAAACTGCGCATGCTCGAAGTGGGAGTATGTGGCACCGACAAGGACATCTGTGCATTTGCGTACGGCACCCCGCCGCCGGGTTCCGACCACTTCGTACTGGGCCACGAATCGCTGGGGGAAGTGGTCGAGGCCGGGTCCGGCGTCGAGGATCTGCGCGTGGGGGACCTGGTAGTGAGCACAGTGCGCCTGGCCTGCTCCGACCCCGATTGCATACCCTGCCGCGCGGGCCACTACGATTTTTGCATGACCGGCAAGTACAGCGAGCACGGCATCAAGGACCTCGACGGCTTCATGACCGAGTTCGTGGTGGAAGACCGCGGGAACCTGCACCCCGTGCCGCGCGGCCTTCGCGACGTAGCCGTGCTGGTCGAACCGCTCACCATCGCCGAGAAAGCATTGATCGAAGTGTGCGAGATCCAGAAGCGGCTGCCGTGGGGCCACGGCAAACATCGGGCGGTGGTGCTGGGGTCCGGTCCTGTAGGGCTCCTGGGCGCCATGGTGCTGGTAAACGCCGGATTCGATACGGTGGTCTACTCGCGTGCCCCCCAGCCCAACGCCAAGGCGGACGTAGCGGAAATCATCGGCGCGCGCTACATCTCCTCGCAGCAGACCCCCATTGAGCAGATGGCCGAGCAGGTGGGCAACATCGACCTTATTTATGAAGCGGCGGGGGCGCCCCAGTTCGCGTTCGAAGTCCTGAAGCACCTGGGCTCGAACGGCATCTATGTGTTCACCGGCGTGCCTCGCGATCAGGCGCCCATAGACTTCGATACCGAGCGCATCATGTACAACCTCGTCTTGAAGAACCAGGCCGTGGTGGGAGTCGTGAATGCGGGCCCGCAGGCCTTCGACCATGCCGTGCGCGACATCGGCGTTTTCGCGGCGCGCTGGCCGCGGGCCCTCGGCGCCATGATCACCGGCCGCTACCCGATGGAGGCCTTCCACGATCCGGTGATGGGCAAAGCCGGCGGGATCAAGAACGTGATCGCCATCGGCAATGGAGCGCGCCGCCCTTGACCGCCGAACTGGCGCGCCTCGCCGAGGACCAGCGCCGCGATAAAAACTGGAAACGCTGGGGGCCTTATCTTTCCGCGCGGCAATGGGGCACCGTGCGCGAAGACTATTCGCCGGGAGGCTCCTGTTGGGAATACTTTCCCCACGATCATGCACGCAGCCGCGCCTATCGCTGGGGCGAAGACGGCCTGCTGGGCGTCTGCGATCGCGAGTGCCGCCTGGCGTTCGCGCTGGCGCTGTGGAATGGGAATGATCCCATCCTGAAGGAGCGGCTCTTCGGCCTCTCCGGACCCGAAGGAAACCACGGCGAGGACGTCAAGGAGTCTTACTACTATCTCGACTCCACGCCCACCCACTCCTACATGAAAGCGCTCTATAAGTATCCGCAGAGCGCTTTTCCCTATGCGCGGCTAGTGGACGAGAATCGCCGCCGTAGCCGCGGCCAGCCAGAGTTCGAACTCGAGGATACCGGCATTTTCGATGAGCAGCGGTACTACGATATCGTCGTCGAGTACGCCAAAGCCGGGCCGGACGATCTTTTGATCCGCATCACCGCCGCCAATCGCGGTGTCCAGCGGGCCAAGCTGGTATTGCTGCCGACTTTATGGTTCCGCAACAGCTGGTCGTGGGGACGCGAGGGCGAAGGCTACTGGCCCAAGCCGAACATCACTGCCCCGGACGACACGACCATACTGGCCGCGCACGCCTCGCTGGGAACCTACCGGCTGGAGGCGATCGGAGCCGAGCAGCTTCTCTTCACGGAAAATGAAACCAACATGGAGCGCCTGTTCGGCACCAAGAGCTCCACGTCTTACGTCAAGGATGCTTTCCACGCTTACGTGATCGAAGCGCACACCGCCGCGGTGAACCCTCGGCGCGAGGGAACCAAAGCCGCCGCGCTCTACCATATGGATCTGGATGCGGGCGCCAGCGCCGCCATCTACCTGCGCCTGGCCGCTGACGGCGCCGGTTCGCGTCCGGACGCCGGCCAGGTATTCGCCCAGCGGCAGGCCGAGGCCGACGAGTTCTACGCCGGCTGGCTGAGCCAGGGCTACACCGATGAATCGCGGCTCATCGCACGCCAGGCCTATGCCGGCCTGCTCTGGAATAAGCAATTCTTCCATTATTCGGTGGCGCAATGGCTGGAAGGCGATCCCGCGCAGCCTCCGCCCCCGCCTGGCCGCGAACTGGGCCGTAACCACGATTGGAAGCATCTCTACAATCGCGACGTGATTTCCATGCCCGACAATTGGGAATATCCGTGGTACGCCGCCTGGGACCTGGCGTTCCACATGATTCCCTTCGCGCGCCTCGACCCGGACTTCGCTAAAGAGCAACTCGTGCTGCTGCTGCGCGAGTGGTACATGCATCCTAACGGGCAGATTCCGGCGTATGAATTTGGTTTCGGCGACGTCAATCCGCCGGTGCATGCCTGGGCCTGCTGGCGCGTCTATAAGATGACCGGACCGCGCGGAGCACGTGACCGCGTCTTCCTGAGCCGCGTGTTCCATAAGTTGCTCATCAATTTCACGTGGTGGGTTAACCGCAAGGACGTGGAAGGCCAGAACATTTTCTCCGGCGGATTCCTGGGCCTTGATAATATCGGCGTGTTCGACCGTTCACAGCCGCTGCCCGGCAACCTGCGCCTGGAGCAGGCCGACGGCACGGCCTGGATGGCCTCCTATTGCCTCACCATGCTTTCCATGGCGCTGGAGCTGGCGCAGGAAGATCCCGCGTACGAAGACGTGGCATCCAAGTTCTTCGAGCACTTCGTAGCGATCGCCAGCGCCATGAACACCCTTGGCGGCAACGGCCTGTGGGACGAGACCGACGGCTTCTACTACGACCAGTTGCGCATGGACCATACCACGCTCCCCCTGCGCATTCGCTCGGCGGTCGGGCTGATGCCCCTATTGGCCGTGACGGTCCTCGACTACAATGTGATTGAACGCCTGCCCGGCTTTCGCAAGCGCATGGACTGGTTCCTGAGCAATCGCAAGGATCTCTGCGACCAGATCTCCTACATGGAGCAGGACGATTCCAACGGGCATATGCACCGCTTGCTGGCCATTCCGTCGCTTGGCCGCATGCTGCGTGTGCTCAAGTACATGCTGAGCGAGGACGAGTTCCTCTCGCCCTACGGCATCCGGTCGCTGTCCAAGTTCCACCAACAGCACCCTTTTATTCTGGACACCGGCGATGGCTCGCAGCGCGTGGATTACGAGCCGGCCGAATCCACCAACGCGCTATTTGGCGGCAACTCCAACTGGCGCGGGCCGATCTGGTTTCCGGTCAACTATCTTTGGGTGGAAGCCTTGGAGCGGTATCACCATTTCTATGGAGACCACCTGCGCGTCGAGTGCCCCACCGGCTCCGGGCGCATGATGAATCTGAAAGAGGTGGCCGGCGAAATGATGTCGCGCCTGGCGCGCATCTTTCTGCGCGATCCGGACGGCGCGCGCGCCTGGGAGCGCGGCGCGCGTTACGCTACCGATCCGCACTGGCGCGACCTGACGTTATTCTACGAGTTCTTCCACGGGGATAACGGGCGCGGTCTGGGCGCCAGCCACCAGACCGGGTGGACGGCGCTGGTGGTGCGCTGCCTGGAAGACCTGGCGCGGCGCAATGGCGGGTCCGCGGATTAACCCGCCCGCTTCCCTCACGAGCTCCACTTCAGCAGATTGCTGCACGGCCGCGTCAGCGGATCGTCGCAATGGTTAGGG
>Ga0070731_10002434_pt1 | contig 17787 bp, 17 predicted proteins | sample Coa_R1_2_FD_66448 | JGI IMG/M metagenome (GOLD analysis project Ga0070731, IMG submission 66448) | Surface soil microbial communities from Centralia Pennsylvania, which are recovering from an underground coalmine fire - Coalmine... | ecosystem: Environmental > Terrestrial > Soil > Unclassified ...
GTGCTCCTGGCCGTGCACGACAAGCCGATCGTCGATCCGCAGATGCGCGTCCACACCTTCGCCCACGCGGTCCCGAAGAAATTCCTCCAGCTGGGCTGCATGCTGACCGGGACCCGCTCCTTCGACTGGATCCTCAAGGTCGTGGGCGAGACCGTCGAGACCGCGCCCATCGCCAACGACTCCAGGGGCCTGCTCTTCGCGCCGTACCTCGTCGGCGAGCGGACCCCGTATGCCGACACCCGCGTGCGCGGGATGTTCGCGGGCCTCTCGCCGGACCACGACAAGTCGCATTTCGTGCGGGCGGTCATGGAGGGGACGGCGTTTGCGCTGCGCGACGCCCAGGAGATCATGAAGGCCACCTCGGTGCGGGTCACCGGCGGAGGGATGAAGAGTCCCGTCTGGCGTCAGATCATCGCCGATGTCCTCGGGATCCCGGTGATTACCGTCAACACCAGCGACGAGGGCGCGGCTTTCGGCTCGGCGATCCTGGCGAGCGTCGGCGCGGGCGCCTTCAAGACGGTCGAGCAGGCCACCGACGCGATCGTGAAGGAGACCTCCATCACGAAGCCGCAGCGCTCCTACGACCAGGAGTACGTCCGCTTCAAGAGGCTGTATCCCGCCGCGAAGAGCCTCGTGTGAAGGAAAAGGAGCGCCGCCTCGCCGCCTGGTGCAAGGAGCACCGCGTCGACGGCGCTTGGCTGAGGCGTCGCACGAACATCGCCTGGCTGACCGACGGCGCCGACGTCCATGTCGACGGCTCCAGCTCGACCGGCATCGCGAGCCTCGTCTGGACCCCGCGCCGCAAGGTCGTCCTCACGACCACGATCGAAGCGCCGCGCCTGAGGGACGAGGAATTGGGCGGCGAGTGGGAGATCCGATCGACGGATTGGTGGCGCGACGAGAAGCCGCCTCCGGGCAGACTGGCGACGGATTTTCCCGACGATCCGTTCGCCGATCTGCGAGCCTCTCTCACGGACCTGGAGCTCGGCCGGGCGCGGGACCTGGGCTTGTACACGGCTATCGCGCTGGAGCAGATCCTCACGGGCTTCCTGAGGCAGGGGCACACCGAGCTGGAGATCGCCGGAGCCCTGTCGGGGCTGTTCCGGGGCTGGGGCGCGTCGACGCCCGTGCTTCTGGTCGCGGCGGACGACCGGATCGCGAAGTACCGGCATCCGATCCCGACCCCGCGGAGGATCGAGAAGACGGTGATGGTCGCGGTCTGCCCCCGCCGGCATGGACTGATGATGGCGGCCACGCGTCTGGTGCACTTCGGGAAGAAGCTGCCGGCCGCTCTCAGGAAGAAGCACCATGCGGTGTGCAAGGTCGACACGGCCCTCCACGCGGCGACGGCTCCGGGCCAGCGCTGGTGCGACATCCTCGAGGTCGGTCTTCAGGCGTACCGCGAGACCGGCTTCCAGGACGAGTGGAAGCGCCATCACCAGGGTGGGCCGATGGGCTACGAGGGACGGGACTACAAGGCGACGCCGACCGAGATCCGCCGCGTGGCGGCGGACCAGCTGGTCGGCTGGAACCCGTCGATCACCGGCACCAAGTCCGAGGACACGATTCTTTCGACGGGGGAAGTGCTGACGGCGGCGAAGAACTGGCCGATGATCGGCGCGCGTCCCGACATCCTCTGCCGGGGCTAGCGCGGTTCCCCTAGCCGCGTTGGTGACCGGGGCGGGCCTCACTTCAACGGCGGGGACGTCACCTCGAAGGCTTCTTCGATCGGAAGGTGGAAGATCAGCCGGATCGACGCGATATCCTCGAGGGCATACATCGAGAGCGAGCGCTCCCGGACCCGAGTTTGCTGGCCGGTGGGTTCCGGGACCGGCGGCGCCTGGGAAGGCTGCCCGGGGCAGCCGCACCAGGTCGGCGGTGGCTGCTGCGGGATCCCGGGTCCGCAGCGCGAGACGACGCTGAGTCGGATGCCGCCGCCTGCCATGCGGGTATTCCGGTCCCGGCCGGGCTTCAGCGTCGCGGTGAGATCCTGCTCCCTGAGCACCTGGTCGAGGATTCCCTGGGCCACCGGGTTGTCCGATCGGACGATCAGCTCCGGCCATCGCACCGATACGACGTAGTCGCGGATGCGCCTGGAATCGCCGTCGGCCGGAAGGCGGAACTCGAGCGGAACGTCGCAGATCCAGCGCCGCGTCCCTCGGAGGACGACCTGAGCCTGGGGCGGAGGCTCGCCCGGGACGTAGACGATTCCGGGACTGTGACGTCGGCAGGTTTCCATGGGGAAGTCCGTTCCGTCGCGGACGGCGGCGATCGTCCAGTCGACCTCGACCCCCGGCGCTGGAGCCGCATCGGTCAGGAAACGCGTTCCCAGCACCTTCCCTTTGGAACACCACTCGTCGCGTTTCAAGCCGAAGCGCACGCCGTCGGTTTCCGCGAGAACTCCGTCCGGGGTGTCCGGCGCGGGGGGCAGTCCGAGCTTCGCGTGTCGCTGGCCGTCCCTCAGAGCGCCCAGCCAGCGGCGCTGCTCCAGCTGGAAAAGGAGGGACTCCGCCCGGGTGCGGATTTCTGGATCCTCGCTCTTGAGGGCCTGTCGCAGGTCCGTTTCCGCCCGGTCGCCCTGCGCCTCGAGGTCCTTCATCGCCTTTTCTCGTACGGCCGGGGAGGGGTCCCCGAGCCGGAGGATAAGGGAGGGCCGGTCGGGATCCTGGAGCGGAAGCAGGAGGAGGGCGAGTAGCAGGCGCATCATGCAAGATGATACGCCGGAATCGAGCGGATCAGGCGCTCTTTTGGTGTTGTCGGCCTTCCAGGGGGAGCGGTGCTCCTTCCACTAGCCCCCCAATCCTTGGCGTCCTGGGAGGGGATCTTAGCAATGTCGCGGTACACCTTGATGATTTCGGAGGTGAGGGCGTTGGCGCGGTCGCGCGGCTCCTGGGGAGTCTTGCCGCTGGTGGGGCCGCCGCCCAGGCGGCCGAGGCCGCCTCCCAAGCCTCCGCCGGGGCCCTGATTCGCCAGTTCCAACCGAAGCCCGGGCCGAACGTTAGAAGGCCATGAAGAACAACGATCGCGGCTTCACCCTGATCGAGATCATGGTGGTCGTGCTGATTCTGGGGATCCTTGCGGCGGTGGTGGCCGTGAACGTGAGTGACCGCCTGGTGCGGGCGAAAATCGAGCTCACGAAAGCCGCCTTGGTGAAGCTGAACGGCGACGTGCAGCTCTTCAAAGCGGATCACAACCGGTTTCCGGAGTCGCTGGAGGATCTGGTGCGCCGTCCCTCCTATGCGGACGCCGCCCGGTGGCCCGAACACGGTTATCTCGACGAAGTGCCCCTGGACGGATGGAAGCGGCCGTTCCACTATGCCTGCCCCGGGACCCGGGGGCCCTTCGACATCGTCAGTTGGGGAGACGACGGGCAGCCAGGGGGCGAGGGCGTGAACGCCGACCTCTGGAGCCATCCGCCCCGCTAGGGAGGGGGGAACGCGCCGGTGATCTGGCTGAGGCTCACGCCGAAGATCCGGGTGGCGATCTGGTCGAGCTCCTCGACCGGTCCCTGGAAGTGGAAGGTCGTGTGGACGTGGGTGTAGGAAATGCCCGGCTTGAGCCCCAGGGCGGGCGACGATGATTCGAGCTCATAAAACGGGCCCAGCGGGGGAGCGCCGGGGGATGCAGGGCCGTCGTTGTAGCTGTTCACCGCGTCCCCGGAATAGGGCTCCTTCTGGATCTCCCACATCGAGTTGACGTAGTCCGTTGCGCCCTTGGGTTGGTGGAACTGGACGACCGTCAGGGTCTCTTTCTCGGCGTCGTAGCAGCCCAGCACGCCGAGCGAGCGGCGCGGCGAGAGGCCGATCTTGCTGCGGTAGAGGCCGTCGCCCTTGAAGTAGATCACGCCCGGTGTGACCTTGAGCCGGTCGGCCGGCACCTTGCCGAAATACGCGTCGTTCACCACCGGACCGTACTTCTCGTCCGGGCCCTCTTTATATGGGATGACGATGGTCGCCGTTGGGGAGGGGCTGAACATTCCGAGGATCCACGCGGAAAGAAGGCCCGATTCGTGCTTCCACTCCCGGTCGCTGGTGTTGGTGACCTTGTTCCGCGACTGGTAGCCGACCCAGCGGACATAGCTCGTGGGCTGGATCCCCAGCATCTTGCCGGGGTCGTTGCCGCCCAGGGCGCGGATCTCGCGCTGGAGCTCCAGCTCGAAGACCGTCCCCGACGCGTTGACGACCTTCATCTTCTTGCGGAGCAGGACATTGTCGCCGGCGAGGCGGGCGACGTCGAAGGGCTCCGAATCGACCTGGGCCGGGGTCTGCCAGTGCGCCAGGTCCTGGGGATCTCCCTTGGCGAAGAACAGCGAGAACTGGCCCCCCTCGGGACCGAGCCAGAAGCGGTCCTCACCGCCATAAGCGTTGATATGCGGCCGCTTCTCGCCAGAGGCGATCAGATCGCGGTTGATCCAGCCGTAGCTGAGGCCGCCTTCTCCGGCGGCGGCGCTCGTCATGACCCGGCCCTGGAGCGCGGGGCAAATGGCGATGCGGGCGTTGCTCGTCCGGTCGGGCTGGATGACGAGGACCTCGGTATGTCGGGTCAGGAAGTCCACGTCACCGATGAAGGTCTGGGAGGCGCATCCGCCCAGGGCGATCGACGCGACCGCGAGGGCGATCCGGAGGCTCATGGACGTAGCCTACCGGATTCGACCCCCCGCGGGAAGATTTCGCTCATCTGGCCTGGAGCTCCCGGGGACGCGTCGCGGCGGCGGCGGGGGCGTTCCGGACATTCATGGCGTTCGAAAGCCCGTTGATCAGCTGCCACGTGGCCACCAGGAGGATCGCCTGCTTGACGCGCTCCGCCTCGAATTTCTCCCGAAGCGCGATTCGGACCTGGAGGTCCGGATCCACACTCGTCTCGACGCGGAACATCCCGTCAAGGAGCCGTTCCGCCCGCTCCACGAGGGCGGCATACTGGCTGGGGGTGGTCTGTTCCTGGAGCCGCGCGGCGCCCGCGCAGGTTTCCGCCACGTACCAGGGGGCCCGATTCACGGAAAACATGCTTCTCACCTCGTATCTAACTTCCACCTAACGATACGGGATGAGTGTGCCGTTTTAGGTCACATACGGGTCTGAATCGGAGGGCGTCGTCGTTTGGAGCGGAAAAAGGAGGGCCTACTCCACGTCGGCTTCGGCCACTTCCTTGGCCGAGGTGCGGCGGCGCTTAAGCTCGTCGAGGACCTTCTTCCGCATGCGGATCGACTTGGGCGTGATCTCGACCAGCTCGTCGTCGTTGATGTACTCCAGGGCCTCCTCGAGCGAGAAGATCCTCGGCTGGGCCAGCACGAGGGTCCAGTCGGCGCTCGCCGCCCGCATGTTCGTCAGCTTGCGCTTGCGCGCGATGTTGACGACCAGATCCGTCTCCTTGTTGTTCTCGCCGACGATCATGCCGGCGTAGACCTTCGTCGCGACGGGCGTGAAGAAGATTCCGCGCGACTGCAGGCCGTCGAGCGCGTACGTGGTCGTTTCGCCTTGCTCCATCGCGATCAGCACGCCCGAGGCCCGGTCCGGGATGTCCCCTTTCCATTCCTCGTAGCCTTCGAACGACGTGTGGATCACCGCCTGGCCGCGCGTCGCCGACAGCAGCCGCGACTGCAGTCCGACCAGGCCTCGCGCCGGGATCCGGAACGAGAAGTGCGTGCGCTCGTGGCGCTGGTCCATCTTCTCGACGAAGCCTTTCCGCGAGCCGAAGATTTCGATGACGCGTCCGGAATACTCATTGGGGACGTCGACCATCGCGATTTCGACCGGTTCCATCAGGACATCGTTGATCTTCTTCGTGATCATCTCGGGCTTGGAGACCTGGAGCTCGTAGCCCTCGCGGCGCATGTTCTCCAGCAGGATGCCCAAATGCAGGAGGCCGCGGCCGGAGACCTTCCATTCGTCGGGGCCGATCTGCTCGACCTTGAGCGCGACGTCGACCAGCGTCTCCTTCATGAGCCGGTCGCCGACATTGCGGGAGGTGACCAAGGTCCCCTCCCTCCCGCTGAAGGGGGAGTCGTTCACCATGAAGTGCATCGAGAGCGTGGGTTCCTCGATCTTCGGGAAGGGCAGGGCCACGGGGTTCTCGCCGCCCGCGATCGTGTCGCCGATGTCGACCTGAGGGCAGCCGACGATGACGACGATTTCGCCCGCGGGCGCTTCCTTGGTTTTCTCGCGCCTCAGATTGACGAAGGTCTGGACCTCGGTGAGCACCCCCGGCGTCTTGCCCCCGTCGCGCTTCAGGATCGAGACCTGGGCGCCGGTCTTTGCGACGCCGTTCGAGATGCGGCCGATCGCCATGCGGCCGACGTATTCGTTATAGTCGATGTTCGCGACGGAGATCTGCAGGGGAGCGGTCGGATCCCCCTTGGGGGGCGGCACCCGCTTCAGGATCGTGTCGAAAAGCGGGCGGAAATCGCTCCACTCATCCTCGAGCTTCAGCTTCGACTGTCCCGTGCGTCCGATCGCGTAGACCACCGGGAAGTCCATCTGGGTGTCGTTCGCTTCGAGCTCCATGAACAGGTAGAAGATCTCGTCCAGGACCTCCTTGGGGCGGGATTCGGGCTTGTCGAGCTTGTTGATGACGACGATCGGCTGGAGGCCGTGACCGAGGGCTTTCTTCAGCACGAAGCGGGTCTGGGGCATGGGGCCGTCCGCCGCGTCCACGAGGAGAAGGCAACCGTCCGCCATGCGGAGCACCCGCTCCACCTCGCCGCCGAAGTCCGCGTGGCCGGGGGTGTCGACGATGTTGATCTTGGTGCCCTTGTAGACGATCGACGTGTTCTTGGCCAGGATGGTGATTCCGCGCTCGCGCTCGAGAGGATTGGAGTCCATGACGCAGTCGGTCGTCTCCTGGTTCGACCGGAAGGCGCCGGACTGGCGGAGCAGGAAGTCGACTAGGGTGGTCTTCCCGTGGTCGACGTGGGCGATGATCGCGATATTTCGAAGGTCCATCGTTGGGGCCGAGAGTATATCCGGGGGCTTCGGGGATTGCAACGGGGGGGTGGCTGGAATCCGTCGAAGAGGGGGTGCCTACTTTTCGGGGGGATGTTCCAGGAAATACTGGCGGAAATGCTGCCGCACCTTGAGTTTCCCTTCGCGGTCCCATTTGATGCAGAAGATCGGGTTCGGCAGGGCCGTGGAGATGAAGAGCCCGTCGGCCGAAAACTCCTCCCACCTCTTCTTCGTCAGCTCCAGGAGCATGAGGAGGGCCACGTCGCACACCTTTGGAATCCGGCCGGACATCTCGTCCTCGATGGCGGTCGGGGTTTCGTCGGCCAGGTGGTCGACCAGGATCGGCCAGATCTCCGGCCCGTACGACATGACCGAGTCGTACACCACGTTGCCCTTGGCCTGCATGTAGCGGTCCCACAGATGCAGGTTGCAGAGTTGGGTCACCCGGTCGTCCATCTGGGCGGTCTTGGGAGGCTCCTGGCAGCCCGCGGCGAGGGCGAGGAGCACGAGGAGGGGCAGGGCAAAAAGTCGTCTCATCGGGGGGCTATTCTGCTATCATTCCGCGCCGATGGTCAAGGCGATTCTCTTCGATCTGGACGGCGTCCTGGTCGATTCCTACGAGGTCTGGTTCTACCTCCTGAACGCCGTGGCGGCCAAGCACCGCTACGCCCCAATCACCCGAGAGCAGTACCAGACCAGCTGGGGTCAGGGCCTCGAAGTCGACGTCAAGCTCTACTATACGCGGCACACCGTCGAACAGCTCCGCGCCGAGTACGACATCCTGTATCCCGATTTCCTGCACCACATGAAGGTGATGGATGGGGCGGCGGCGACGCTTCAGTCGATCACGTTGCCCAAGGCCGTGATCACCAACAGTCCGGGCAGTCTCGCGCGGAAGGCCCTGTCGGTGGCGAAACTGGACGCCTACCTCGACACGATCGTCGGCAGCGACGAGGTCCCGCGCTCGAAGCCGGCTCCCGACGGGATTCTGGAGGCCTGCCGCCGCCTGGGCGTAAGGCCGGACGAGACGATCATGATCGGCGACTCGCGATTCGATGAGGGGGCCGCGAAGGCCGCGGGCACCGGCTTCCGCTGGTTCACGTCCTTCGCCGAATTGAAGCTTTAAGGGGACCCGGGAAACGCCTCGGCGCGGGGGCGGGTCGCGATGGCTCCTCCCCGTCGCTATTTCCGGGAGATCAGCGTCAGCTCCACCGCGGTCTTCATCGGCATCGACTGGCCTTGCACCGCGATCGTCATGTCCATCGCGGACTTCTGGGAGAGGAAGCAGCCCTTCTCGGTCGAGTAGACCGACGTCGCCTTGCCCTTGCCGTCCTTGATCTCGACCAGGCCCGCCAGGGGATTGTCGGCATCGCCTCCCTTCAGCTCGACCTTGATGTCCTGCTCGATATGCGCGCTGTTCTCGTTGAGGTCGGCGAGCTTGGAGTTGAGCGTGAACGTCATGCCGCCGATCATCGGCATTTTCACCAGGAACTCGTTTTTCCAGGTGTCGCCCTTGCCCACCTTGTCCTCGGGCAGCGGCGGGGCCATCTGCTGCATCATGCCCTTGAAGGTGTCGTTGTTGAACATTTGCTTGAGCTGGGCCCGCGCCGCCGCGGCTTCCTCGCCCGCGCCTTTGGTCATCGCCTCGAGAACCTTGTCGTAGCCCTGCACGTCGGTCACTTTTCCCGTCGGCGTCATCTTCATGGTGAAGGACTGGCCGAGCATCTTGGATTGCATCGCCGCCGGACCCTCGGTGGGCGCCTCTTTGTCCTTTTCCGAGTCATAGTCGTACTCCCCCGTCGGGCCGTTGCCCTTCGTCGCCACGGCCAGGTACTTGACGGTGATGGTCGCCTCGCCCGATTCGGACAGGTCGGTGACGGTCAGAGAGTAGGTGTACCCCATGTGCTGGTCCATCGGCTGGCCGCCAAACTCCAGCTGGGTCTTCTGGACGGACTTGTAGACCAGCTCCTGCCCCTTTTGCCACTTCCATCGGAGCTCGACCTTGTCCTGGGCGGCCGGAAGGGCCAGAAGGAGGGCGGCGATCAGCAATTTCATCGGTTCCTCACTCGTTAGGGATGCAATACTATAGACGATGCTTCTCGCCTTGTGTTACCTTTTCGGCCCGCCATGATTCGCAGCTACCCCGACGCGCTGGCCTTCCTCAAGACCTTCACGGATTACGAGCGGATGGCCTCCGTCTACACCCCGGGGGACTACAACCTGGAGCGCATGCGCCGCCTCCTGTCCGCGGTCGGCAATCCCGAGCGCGCCTTTCTCTCCCTGCACATTGCCGGAACCAAGGGCAAGGGCTCGACCGCGCACTTGGCCGAGGCCCTCCTTCGCGAGGCGGGGTACCGGACCGGGCTCTACACGTCCCCCCATTTGATCGATCTCCGCGAGCGCATTCGCCTCGACGGAACTCCGATCCGGGAGGCGGACTTCACCCGCGTGATGGCGACGATGGAACCCCAGCTCCGGCGCTTGAAACCGACGTATTTCGAGACCATGACGGCGGTCGCCTTCCTGGCCTTCGCGGAGCAAGGAGTGGACTACGCGGTGGTCGAGGTCGGCCTGGGAGGGCGCCTGGACGCCACGAACGTCCTCCGTCCGGCCGCCTGCGCGATCACGACCATCGATTACGATCACATGGACAAGCTGGGCCATACGCTGGAGGCGATTGCCGGGGAGAAGGCGGGGATCCTGAAGCCGGGAGTTCCCGCGGTGTCCAGCCCCCAGGCTCCCGCGGCCCGGCGGGTCCTGAACGCCCGGGGCCCGGTCGCCTATCCGCGTTTTCGGGTTCTGTCCTCCCGGGGCTTCGTGCTAAAATTCACGGTGGAGGGCCGGCGCTACGACCTGCCGGTTCTGGGGGAACACCAGGCCGCCAATGCCGCGACCGCGCTGGCCCTGGTGGAACGGTCGGGGGCGATCGTGAGCCCGGGGACCGCCCGGCGGGCCTTTCGAAAGATTCGGCTTCCCGGCCGCGTGGAACGGGTGGGACGGCGTCCGACCATGATTGTGGATGCGGCGCACAACCCGGTTTCAGCGCGGGCCTTGGCGGCGGCGCTGGAGTCGGTCCCCCGCCGTCGGCTGCTGCTGGTCTTCGGCGCCTCGGCCGACAAGGATTACCGGTCGATGCTGCGGACGCTGTTGCCGGCGGCGGACCTGGCGATTTTCACGAAAGCGGCGAGTCCGCGAGCGGCGGCGCCGTCTGATTTGATGAAGGTGGCGAAAGGCCGGCCGGCCGTGGCCGCGGGGAGCGTGGCGCGCGCCCTCGCCTTGGCCCGAAAGGCCGCGGGTCCGGAGGACGCGATCGTGGTGACCGGGTCGTTTTACGTGGCCGGAGAAGCGCTGGGACTGCTCAAGTTCCATGAGTGAGCGTAACGACAGCAACGTCCGGGCCGCCGATCTGGCGGTGGCGCGCAAGATGGTGGACCGCGGAACGGCCGACCGGGCCCTGCATCTTCTGGAAGCCCGCGACTCCCAGATCTCCCTGGGCGAGCTGCTCCTCCAGCTGGGCCACATCACCGCCGAGCAGTTCAAGGAGTTGATGGCCGCCCATCACGCCAGCGCCCTGCCGTCCGATGCCGCGATCAACGAGTCCCAGCTCTTCGGGGAGGCGGTCGTCTCGCGGGGACTCGCGACGCCCGACCAGGTCAACGACGCCCTGCGGGAACAGGCGGAGCTTGCGGCGAAGGGGACCTTCAAGAACCTCGGCGAGCTGCTCATCGTCAAGCGGATCCTGACCTCCGAGCAGGTCAAGAGCCTGATCCACGAGCAGGACCAGGTCATCATGATCTGCCCTTCCTGCGGGGAGAAGTACAACGTCCTCAAACAGTGGAAGGGCAAGGCGAAATGCCCGTCGGATTCGTCGCTGCTGACCGAGATCCAGATCACGGCAAGCGTCGGCATCGCCGCCACGCTAGGGGCGGCGGGCGATACGCCCGGTTCGCCGATCGGCATGGAAGCCGGCGGTTGCCGCATCGTCGAGCTGATCGGCCGCGGCTCGATGGGCGCCGTTTACAAGGCGAAGCACGTCGGCCTGAACCGGTATGTGGCGGTGAAGCTGCTGCCGTCGGTCTCGAACGATCCCGAGCTCGTGAAGCGCCTCCTGTTCGAGGCGCGGGCGATCGCGAAGCTGGAGCACCCGAACATCGTCCAGGTCTACGACGTCGGCTTCCAGCGCGGGTATTTTTTCATCGTGATGCAGCTCCTCAAGGGCCAGACGCTCGAAGAGCGGCTGGCCGAGGAGAAGCAGCTCCCGGTGCCGACGGCGGTGGAGATCATTCAGGATGTGGCCAACGGCCTGGCCGCCGCGCACGCCAAAGGCATCATTCACCGGGACCTGAAGCCGGCGAACATCATGCTCACCGAGGATGGCAAAGCGAGGCTGACGGACTTCGGACTGGCGCAGGACGCGGAGAACCCCGACGGCCGGGAAGGGCTCATCGTCGGGACGCCGTACTACATGTCGCCCGAGCAGTGGCTGGGACACAAGGCCGACGAGCGCAGCGATCTGTATTCGCTGGGCGTGATCCTGTATCAGATGGTGACGGGCCACCGCCCCTTTCAGGGGGAAACGGTGAATGAGTTGATGCACCAGCACCTGAAGGTGGTGGCCCCGTCGGCGAAACACTACGACTCCGAGCTGGCGGACGGCTTGTGCGCCATGGTCAAGAAGATGATCGCGAAGCCGCCGAAGAAGCGCTACCCGAACGCGCCGGAGTTCCTGGAGGACCTCAAGAAGGTGTCGCAGGGCGAGGATCCGGACGCGCTGGCCGAGTTCGGGCAGATGGTGAAGTGCTCGTTCTGCGAGACCTTCAACGCGGTGACGGACAAGAAGTGCAAGGTCTGCGGCGAGAACCTGGGCGAGGCGGCGGGCCCGCTCGAGATCGCGATTCGGCCCGATGAGTTCAAGTGTCCGGGCTGCGGGGTATTGAATCGGAAAGGGTCGCGGGTCTGCGGCGGCTGCCGGAAGCACTTCTGCGTGCGGTGCAAGATCAGGGTCGCGGTGCTCCGGAGCTACTGCCACCATTGCGTGCCCCATCTGCGGCGATAGAGAGCCACGGACCGGCGTCCCCCGTCGGGGTCGACTCCGTCGCGGGGAACGAGGATTCCCACCCGGATTCGTTTCCGCATCCCGATCGGTCGGCCCCGATCTCGCTCCGCAGCGTCGCGATCCGGGGCGCAGACTCCCCGTGTCACAAGCCCGTGTCCCTCCTTGGTTCCGATCGGGGAGGCGCTCGGGGGGAATTCTGGGGACCCCCCTCCTCCTCTCCCGCGACGGAACCTGCGGGCCCACGGAACGATTCCCTCCTGCCCGATCCTCAGGAGCGTGGGGTCCGCCTGTAGGGTGGCCAATCTCATTCCGTTGACCGTCTCCCGGAGACGCGGAATCGGGAAGGTGGCAATTCACCTGGGTCTCGCCTGGGTGGGACTTCCCCCGGGTGCTGCTCCCCCTGCTGATCCTGCGGCTGTCGAGGGGAGTGCCGGGACGATGGGCCGGCATCGCAATACGATCCCGGAATTGCTATAGTCGCCCGCATCGGGCCGTAGCGCAGCCTGGCTAGCGCGCCTGCCTTGGGCGCAGGAGGTCGCGAGTTCAAATCTCGCCGGCCCGACCATCCCCTCCCGCCTTCATTTCCGGAGGAGGCGCCGCTTGAGCTTTCGAGTGTGCAGCCAGAGGAAGATGCCGGCGGCCGAGAGCACGACCGCGATCGGCGTGACGACCAGCAGGCGCAAGCCCAACCCGATGCCGAGCGCGATGAGGATGACCGCGAAGAGGATCAGCAGTCCCGCGGCGACATAGAGGTTCTGCTTCGACTCGCTTTGCCCCACGAACTCTCCGACCGAGTGCGGCAGCACCGCCGTCGCGACCGGAGTTGGGTCCTCCCCGGGCCGGGATTCGGCTGCGGCGGCGGGCTTCGGCGGGAGCGCGGTCCCGGCGCTGAGGAGTTCCACGCGTCGGTCGCCGAGGTGAAGGACGCGCGCGCCGCATTTGGGGCACTTGAGCTTCCGCCCCGAAAAACGGTCGTCCACGCTGCACGTCGACGAACATGAAGGACAGGTGAATTGGATCACGGCTCCTCCTCCCCGATTCTACCCCGGAACCGGGGCATCCGCGACGTTCCTCGGCCCTCTCCGGGGCCCCGCGATGCTTGATCCTGCGAGGGGGCGGAGCTGGGCGGTCCCCCCGGTCCGTTCGGGTCTCGGCCGGGGGGAACCCGGGCTGTACCCCGATCTGGCCTTCCGGGATTGCTCTTTGGCGGGGTTTGGGATAGATTATCGCCCCTATGGCGAAAACCCTTTTCGAGAAAATCTGGGACGACCATGTCGTCGTCCAGGAACCGGACTGTCCGGCCGTCCTCTATATCGACCTGCACCTCATCCACGAGGTGACGTCGCCCCAGGCCTTCGCCGGCATGCGCGCCCGCGGCCTTAAGGTCCGCCGGCCCGACCGCACCGTCGCCACGGTCGACCACATCATTCCGACTCACGATCCGAAGCTCGGGATCACCGATCCCCAGGCGAAGAACCTGGTCGCGGAGCTGACCCGCGGCTGCGAGGAGAATAAGATCACCTTCTACGGCGTCGGTAGCCACGACCAGGGGATCGTTCACGTGATCGGGCCGGAGAAGGGGTACACCCAGCCCGGGATGACGATCGTCTGTGGGGACTCGCATACCTCGACCCACGGCGCATTCGGGGCGCTCGCGTTCGGCATCGGGACCAGCGAAGTGGAGATGGTGCTCGCGACCCAGACGCTCCTTCAGAAGAAGCCCAGGACGATGGAGATCCGCGTCGACGGGACGCTGAAGAAGGGCGTCACGGCGAAGGACATCATCCTCGCGGTGATCGCCAAGATCGGCACGGGGGGCGGAACCGGGCACTGCATCGAATACCGCGGCGAGGCCATTCGCGCGCTCAACATGGAAGAGCGCATGACGATCTGCAATATGTCGATCGAGGCCGGCGCCCGCGCGGGCCTCATCGCGCCCGATCAGACGACCTTCGATTACCTGAAGGGGAAACCCTTCGCGCCGAAGGACTTCTCGAAGTTCAAGCACTTCGTGTCGGATGAGGGCGCGACCTTCGATTCCACGGTCGTCATCGACGGGTCCGCCCTCGAACCGTACATCACCTACGGCACGCATCCCGGTGCGGGCATGCCGATCACCGGCGTCATTCCCCAGAACACGCCGGCCAAGATGCTGGAATACATGGGCCTCGAGGGCGGAAAGCCGCTGCTCGGGCATCCCATCGACGTGGTCTTCATCGGCAGCTGCACCAATTCGCGCATCACCGACCTCCGCGCCGCGGCATCGGTCCTCAAGGGCCGCAAGGTCAAGGCCCCGCGCGTCCTGGTCGTGCCCGGCAGCCACATCGTGAAAGACCAGGCTGAAGCCGAGGGCCTGCACACGATCTTCAAGGAGGCCGGCTGCGAGTGGCGCGAGCCCGGCTGCTCCATGTGCCTGGCCATGAACGGCGACGAGCTGAAGCCCGGACAGTATTGCGTCTCGACCTCGAATCGAAACTTTGAAGGCCGCCAGGGCAAGGGCGGTCGCACGCTGCTGGCGAGCCCGCTCACGGCCGCCGCGTCGGCGATCGAAGGCAAAGTGGCGGACGCTCGGAGGTACCTCTAACGTGGATCCGATCACGACGTTCAAGGGGAAATCCGTCGGAATCCCCATCGCCAATATCGACACGGACCAGATCACTCCGGCCCGCTATCTCAAAGGGACGGAGAAGAAGCTGGCGAAGGCGTTCTTTGCCGATTGGCGAGTGAACGCCGACGGAACGCCGAAGGCCGATTTCCCGCTCAACCGGCCCGGCGCCCAGGGAGCCTCGATCCTGGTCGCGGGAGACAACTACGGCTGCGGCAGCTCCCGCGAGCACGCACCCTGGGCCATGGCCGACTACGGCATCCGCTCGGTGATTTCGACGTCGATCGCCGACATCCATCGCAATAATTGCCTGAAGAACGGCATCATCCCGATCGTCGTCGACGAGCCGACGCTGAAGGAAGCCCTGTCCGCGGCGGAGAAGAATCTGGAGTTCACGGTCGATCTCCCGAACCAGACGCTGACGCTGCCGTCGGGCAAGAAGGCCTCGTTCCCAATCGACGGCTTCGCCAAGAAGTGCCTGGTCCAGGGCCTGGACGAGCTGGGCTACCTTCAGTCGCACGCCGCCGTCGTCGCGTCCTACGAGAAGCGGCACGACGCCGCCCGGGCTTAAGGACCCGCTTCGGTCATGGGGCGGGCCTACGTCGCGATCAGCATCGTTACTCTCTTGTGGGCGATCAATTTCACCGTGGGAAAGATCGCCACGGCGGAGATCGATCCCCTCTTCATCGCGTCCTTCCGAATCATCGTGACGGGCCTGGTCTTCTACGGAATGCTGTCGCCCGAGGAACGGCCCTTGCGGCCGACGGACTGGAAGGACATCTGGCCTCTCGCCCTCACAGGGATCGCGCTCAACCATGTCTGCTTCGCGTCCGGCATCAAGTTGACGATCCCCGCGCATTCGGCCGTCATCCACGCGCTGATTCCGGGCTTCGTGGCGATCACCGCCTGGATCGTGCTGAGGGAGATGCTCGCGCCGGTTCAGCTGCTGGGCGTCCTGGTCGCCCTGGGCGGGACGCTGACGGTCGTCCTCGGCGTGCCGCGGTCGGAGTTCAGCGGAACGGTCTGGGGCGATCTCATCACGACCTGCGGGATCACGGCGTTCTCGGTCTACACCGTGTTCGGCCGTCGCGTCATGTCCGCCATGGGAAGCCGCCGGGCGGTGACGCTCGCCTTCCTGTTTGCGGGCCCGGTCATGGTGCCGCTCCTGGCGGTCGGGACGTGGCGGGTCGACTGGTCGCACGTCACGTGGCGCGGCTGGGCGGCCCTGGCCTACATGTTGTTCTTTGCGAACATGGTCTGCTACCTGCTTCACAGCTACGCGTTGGCCCGGCTGAAGGCCGGACAGGTGGCGGCCTTCACGAATCTCCAGCCGGCGATCGCGATCGGCATTTCGGCGGCGTCGGGCTACCCGACCCGGCCGTCCCTCTTCATCGGCGCGGCGATCGCCCTGGCCGGGGTCGTACTGGTTCAATTGCGTCGATCGACGCCGGCGCTAGAATGAGGGTACATGGACTGGGATGTGGCCATCGCCCGTGCCGACGCGCTCTCGACGCGCCATAAGGGCGCGGCGGACCTGCTCTTCTTCTATCGGGCGGTGGTCCGCTTCCAGAAGGAGATCTACCACCGCGTCAAGGCGCATCCGAAGACCGACCCCCAGCGCCTCGACACCGCGATGCTCGCGGCCTTCTTCCCGGATTTCATCCAGCTGGTGGAGAAGTACGGCCCGGCCGATCTGGTCGCACAGGCGGCGAAGTTCCAGGACCGGCAGGACTGGGAGCAGATCCTGCGCTCGTGCTGGCAGCAGACTCATGAGCGACTGGAGATCCTGGCGCGGGCGATCCTGCAGCCGTACGTGCAGTATCTCGCCGAGCGCTGGCACGTCGACGTGGGCGGCCTGGGGGAGGGGGCGGGGTCCTGCCCTTTCTGCTCGCGGGCGCCGATCGTGAGCGTGCTGCAGGGGCATCGGAGCTTGGTCTGCTCGCTCTGTTCTCACGAATGGGTGTTCGCCGAGAAGAATTGTCCGGGGTGTCACGCCGAGAAGCTCGAGATTCTGCGGCACCGGAGCTTTCCGCACCTGCGGGCAGAGGCCTGCACGAGCTGCGGGCATTACCTGAAGGCGATTGACCTCAAGAAGGACCCCGCGGCGGTGCCGCTGGTGGATGAGCTCGCCTCCACGGAGCTCGACCGCCAAGCCCGCGAGCGCGGTTTTGTGAAGCTCGAGGTCAACGTCGCCGGTCAATAATCCCGCCCCAGAACCAGACCCCCTCTCTTGGAGCTTTTTTTCACTTTGTTGTAACAGTATTACAGTAAATAGGTCATAATACTGTCATGATTAAACCGGACCCGGCGATGAGCCTCGATGAGCTGACCCGCGAAGCCGGCCGCCTGCTGGAGGAAAGCGCCCTCCTGGGGGCCCAGGGGGACGGGCGGGTGGCGGCGGCCCCAGACGCCCGGACCGTGCGCTATTACGGCACTCTGGGGCTCGTGGACCGGCCCGTGATCGTCGAGCGCGAGGCCCGGTACGGGCGGCGCCACCTGCTGCAGCTGGTGGCCGTCAAGGCGCTCCAGGCCCGGGGGCTGCCCCTGGCCGACGTCCAGGCCCGCCTCTATGGGTGCAGTAACTCCGAGCTCGAAACTCTTCTCAAGGCCGTGTCCCAGGACGGGCCGCAGCCGCCGGCGGTACAACCGCTGAGGTGGCGGGAGGTGACGGTCGAGCCTGGATTCAAAATTCTGGTCGAAGACGGATGGGCGTCGCGGCTGTCTCCCGCGGCGCTCGAGGAACGGATCCGCGCGGCACTGGCCGCGCTCATAACCCCGGAAGGAGGAAGTCATGGTCGCCCTTGAAACCGCCCTGAATCCCAGCATCGTCGAGGACCGCACCCGCGACCTCGGCCGCCTGATCGTCACGAAGAACGAGCGTCGCGCTCGGCTACCCCTGGCCGGGGTCCGCATCTGGGCCCGCGTCGCTGATCGCGTCGCCCAGGTGACCTACGAACAGAAATTTCACAATCCGTTCCCCGAGGCGCTCGAGGCCACCTACATCTTCCCGATGTCGGGGGGATCGGCGGTCAGCGCCTTTGAGCTCAAGGTCGGTTCCCGGGTCATCAAGGGCGTCGTCAAGGAGCGCGGGGAGGCCCGCGCGACGTATCAGAAGGCGATCCAGGACGGCAAGCGCGCCGGGCTGCTCGAACAGGATCGGGACGACGTCTTCACCGTCCAGGTCGGCA
>Ga0070731_10002435_pt1 | contig 17787 bp, 14 predicted proteins | sample Coa_R1_2_FD_66448 | JGI IMG/M metagenome (GOLD analysis project Ga0070731, IMG submission 66448) | Surface soil microbial communities from Centralia Pennsylvania, which are recovering from an underground coalmine fire - Coalmine... | ecosystem: Environmental > Terrestrial > Soil > Unclassified ...
ACCTGCGACCGCTCGCCAGACGCGCCGTAAAACCGCGAGTACGAATGCGGCGCCGAAGATCGATGTCGTGGACGAGCCGACCGAGAGCGAGGGCAACGTCGTCGCTGTGAAAGTGGAGCAGCCCGCGTTCTTCCGGCAGGTCGTTGGCAGCTTCATCGTCCGGATTCCGGTCAGCACAGGCGAGGCGATGTTGATCCCCGAGCAGATGACCCTCGCGGTGATGAAGTGGCGCATGGCGCACCTCTCGCCGGGCAACCGCTGGCACCCGGTACTCGACCGCTACATCAAGTACTGCGCAGCGAGGCTGGAAGGGATCGGTGGCGACCCATCAGCGGTCCCTGCCTCGCTCGACTGGCATCCGGAGCTTCGGCCCCCGCACCGAGACGACGCCGACGCGGTCTGCGGCAAGGTGGTCGAGGTGCTCTTCGACTGCCACGGCGAGTTCGAGGGCTTCGTCCTCGACGAATGCTGCTCCCGGCGGCTCGTGCACAGTCGCGAGCGCGCCGTCGGGGAACTTGCACTACGTGCCGCGCGCGAGAACCTGACCCTGTGCGTCAGGTTCTGCGCGGACCCGGCTCGAGTCGAGAGCATCACGGTCGTCGCGGCCTGACGAACCCGGACAAGGATCGGCCCCGACCCGCCGGGCGGGGCCGATCCTCTACTCTGGGCGCGCCTGGGGATCGAACCAGCGACCCTTCGCGTATGAACCGCGCTCGCGGTTGCGCCATCCGTCGCGTCGCGCTCCTCGGAGAGCGCCGCAGCCAACGGGACTTTGTGTGCCACGGCGTCAGCTACGCCTACATCAGCCGCATCGAGACCAACCCGCGACAGCGAGCGTCAAGGCACTCCGGTCGATCGCACCGAAGCTCGCCGTCTCATCGCACTGGCTTGAAACCGGCCAGCACAGCCCAGCTGAGGAACTCGCACGCCTCGTCCTGGACCACCCGCACGAACTCCTCCCCCAGCAAGCGACCGCGCTGGCACGGCGCACCCTGCGCAGCGCCGCCTCCGGCTGAGCAGCGGCAACGGTTCCCCCCACCACCCATGAGCCCAATCTGCTAAACACGCGCGCGCGACAACCCTAGTAGAGGTTTGGGGCGACCATCGCTCCGTCGGTCAATCTCGCGGGAAGCCGACGGCGTGTCACCGCGGCGACCCGACTCGGGTCCGGAATCCCTCAGATCAGGTCGTAACCGATCGGGCGGCCTGCCGTCATCGAAGCATGTCGACAAGGCACGCCGACGCTCGGACGGAAGCGCTGGTTCTGCACGTCTCCGCTCAGCGCTTCTCATTGCGACTGCGATGTCGCTCGTAGCGTGGGTGCTCCTTGTCGGTCTCGCCTATGGCGTGACGATCCTGCGTAAGCGCTCGCCTCACTCTTGCGGGCCGCGACCCGGCTGAGCGCGTAACGCTTCCGCACCTCGTCCAAACGGGCAGGAGAGCGAGACCGCGAGAGCGTTCGTTCTTCTGGGTCTCTCCGGCCGGCTCGCTCACGCGGCCTGGAGGGAGGCGCAGGCCTGTTCGGCGCGGACAAGACCTGGTGAGGTCAAGGTTGGCGAGAGGTGCTCGGCGGAGGTCGGCATCCGCACCGCTCGCTCGCCGCGTGTGTCACGTTCGGCCACCACCGGTGCGCCGGGGGCGTGCGCTCCTCGTGAGCCACGAAGGTGCTTACTTGTGGGGTGTCTCGAGTGAGGTGGAGGTCGTCGGCTCGAGAGTCGATGGCACCCGTAGGAGTAGGCACGTCGCGGCCTGGTCGATGACGCTGCTGGAGACCGTGCAGTTGTTTGCGCGTACCGGTTCGTCGCGAGCGATGGTCACAAGCACCCGCGTGATCGGCTTGCCGTCCCGAGCAGCAGGGACATCAAAACGTTCCTGCCAATCGAGCTTGCCGTCCTGGCCGGGCGAGAAGCGCGCCGATGCGAGGAACACGCCGTTGGTGTCAACGGTGGAGTCGCTGTAGCCGGTCAGCACGGCGGCAAACCAGGCATCGGACGGCAAGCCCTCCGCGGTGATCTCGACCCGGACGGATTCGTCGTTGACGCGCTGGAGGACGATCGTCGGTTGGCCAGGCTGCCGGTCGGCGGTTGCGTAGACCCCGAGTCCAACGCCCGCCGCGACGGCGATCACGGCGACAACGAGCAACACTCGAACGCGGCCGCCGCGCGCGTCGACGTTCCCGTCGGGTCCCCGGAGGATTCCGTACAGCCCGCCGAGCATGAGTCCAAGCGCCGCAGCGGACGCGGCGGCGATTAGCAGGCTGACGTGGTTGCGGCGTGCGGCCGCGAGCGCGCTATCGTCGGCGCCGAAGCTGCCGATTGCGGCGACGATCGTCCCGATACCGCCGGTAACAAACGCCGCCGCTCCCGCGAGGGTGCCTGGATCAGGCTTCGACTGACCTCCGCCCGCCGCCACCATCGTGGCTCAACCCGCTCCTTTCATGAACGGCGAGCCGCAACGCCTTCGGTGCACGCACGAGTCTACGGCCAAGGGCCGACAGTGGTCAACGGCTCTGCTCGCCTAATTCCGCGGCGGCGCTGCCGGCTCGAGGCGGGGTTGTCGGCGGGGGCGGGCGGCTTTAAGCTGCGCTGGTCGATCTGCGGCGGGATCGGGGGTGCGAGGTGGGCGCGACCGTCGGAGATGTCCTTCCCGATGAGGTTGAGGGGACGTGGGCGCAGGCGGGGCCGGTGTCCTTCTCCGCGCTGGTTCAGACGCCGTTACGGCGGCTTAGGCGAACGCGTCACCGGCGCCAAGTTCGGCGGCGCCGAACGACTCATCTCCGGCGAGCCAGACAGTGCACCGCACGAACCTAAACAGCCCTCAACAAACGAGGCCGTAGGCGAGCGCGGCCGCTAGGTCACGACGACGCGAACGGAGGATCCGATGGCGCAGGCACCAACGTCTCCGAGCAGGCCCCTGCGGGTGTTAGCGCTCGATGGGGGCGGCATCCGCGGGATTATCCCCGCGAGCGTGCTCGCCGAGGTCGAACGGAGGACGGGTAAACGCATCGCAGAGATGTTCGACCTGATCGCGGGCACCTCCACCGGCGGCATCCTTGCTCTGGGACTGACAACGCCAGACCCCGCAACCCCGACGAAGCCTCGTCACACGGCGGATGAGCTGGTCGCCCTATACGCCGAGAAGGGCGGGGTGATCTTCGGGCGCTCGCTAGGCCACCGGCTCTTAACGCTGTTCGGCCTGTTGGGAAGCAAGTACGCCGTTCGCGGGCTTGAGCGGACGCTGCGAGCGTACTTCGGAGAAAGCCGCCTCAAAGACGCGGTGACGGAGGTGCTGATCACGTCGTACAACCTGGAAAGCCGGGACTCATGGTTTCTCGCGCGGCACAAAGCGCGTGGCGACGCCGCGACCAACGACTTCGCCATGCGCGATGTCGCCCGGGCGACCTCGGCGGCACCGACATACTTCCGGCCCGAACGGCTCTCGCAGAACCCGGCTACGGCGATGGTCGACGGAGGCGTCTTCGCAAACAACCCGGCGATGTGCGGCTACGTCGAGACGATCAAGCTGCACGGACCGCAGGACATCGTGGTCGCCTCGCTCGGGACCGGAGAGGTGAAGACACCGATCCACGACAGGCAGGCGCGCGTATGGGGACTGATCGGTTGGGTTCGACCGCTGATCGGCATCCTCATGGACGGGGTCGCCGCTACCGTCGACCACCAGATGGGCTGGCTGCTGCCGCCCCGCAGCGGTCAGCCGCGTTACTTCCGCTTCCAAGTTGAACTGCCCCCTGGAATGGGATCGATGGACGACACAAGCGCCGCCCATATCGCCGCCCTCAAGCAGCAAGCTGAGCAAATCATCGCCGCAAATCAAGCCCAGATCGACGACCTATGCGTCCTTCTCTCCGACACCCAGCCGGCTTCTCCCGACCGAGAAGCTGCCGCTGGACCGATCGGCGCGCCGGCGATCGGCGTCACGCCAACATGAGCACGCTGGCGGCGCCAACCCTCAACCTCCAAAGAAGGCGTCATGGCCCTTGATGCTGCGTTTCGGAAGCTTGTCGGTGCTGGTGGGCGGTTGTTTGCTGATCCCCAGCCCTCACCGGATGAGACGTCGTTTATGGTCGACAACACCAGCGAGGCCTACTACCAGAGCGCGTACTACGAGCTGCACAAAAGCGACCTGCAGCCGGTGCCGGTGCCGCGCGTCCCCGAGCCGCGGGTCGATCTCACCGACGTGCTCGGCGCGGAGTTTCTCGCCCCAATTGTGGCGGCGAACAAGATCACCTTTCACGCGGTCGGGGACACCGGCGCTGCGAAGGTGAACGCGTTCCAGACGGCCGAGCTGGCGACCGCGAACGAGGCATCCGTCGCCGACGCCATGGCACGCGAGGTACACGCAAGCGGTGCGACCGGGCCGGCGTTCTTTTTCCATCTCGGCGATGTCGTCTACAACTTCGGCGAGGGCCAGTACTACTACGACCAGTTCTACGAGCCCTTCCGCGCCTACGACCGGCCGATCTTCGCCATCCCGGGAAACCACGACGGCATGGTCTTCGGCGACGAACCGGACACGCCGCAGACGCCGACCCTGACCGCGTTCCTGCGCAACTTTTGCGCCGACGTGCCCGCCCAATCGCCGGACGCGAGCACAATTGTCCGCTCGACCATGGACCAGCCAGGCGTCTATTTCACCCTCGACGCGCCCTTTGTCTCCATCGTCGGCCTCTACACCAACGTCCTCGAAGGACCCGGCGTCATCTCAACCCAAGGCGGCAAGTACCCGTCCCTGCAGGGCGATCATCAGCTCGACTTCCTCACCGCCGAACTCAAACGGCTCGCCCCCGCCCGCAAGGCGGGCGAACGCGCCGTCATCATCGCCTGCCACCATCCACCCGCTTCTGTCGACAGCAACCACGGCGGCTCCACCGGCCTCGCAGCCGACATCGATACCGCCGCCCGCGCGGCCGGCTTTTGGCCCGACGCGGTCCTGTCCGGCCACGCCCACCTCTATCAGCGCTTCACCCGTGCGGTCGACGGCCGTGAGATCCCCTACGTCGTCTCCGGCTCAGGCGGCTTCGCCGCCACCCCACCCGTCGGCGGCCTCCCCAAAGCACCCATCACCGTCGGCCAATACACCCTCGTCAAACAGCCCATCGTCGAGTTCGGCTACCTCACCATCACCGTCGACTACACCGCAAAGACCCACTACCTCACCATCACCTTCAACGACCGCACCAACACCAAAACCCACGACACACTCAAACTCAACCTCAAAACCGGCAACATCCTCGCCCGCTAGACACGCCCCGACGAGCCGCCACGAACCCTGTCTGTTTGCCCGCACGACAGCGAAGTGACCTCACGTCGGCATGTGTGCCTCCGCGGTGACGCGTCGGTGACGCTGCGATGACGCCGCAGGTGGAGAGTCGCCAGCAAGCCACGAAGGGGGACGGGACTCATGCCCGAGAAAGCCGGCGACGCTGTAACGCTGCACGTGCCGATCGACGCGTCGGCGATCATGCCCGACAAACGCAAAGAGCAGGCGCTGAAGGTCGTGGTCAAGACGTGCGAGGGCGTAGGCGAACTTCGCTCAGAGTCAGTGAAATTGAAGGCTGACGGCACCGGCCTCGCGAGCTTTTCCTTCCCGAGAGACCCTGGCCCGCTGACCGTGTTGGTCGGACCTGAGCGAGCTGAAGATCTAGAGCTCGCGTCGTCGCAAACCCTCCAGACCACCGTCGCGCAGGCATCGGGCAAGCGCAACCTCGAGCTCGAACCGTTTCTCATCACCCCGTACTTCTGGGAGTGGTGGCTTCGTTGGTGCCGCGAGTTCAAGATCCACGGCCGCCTGATCTGCGCCGACGGAGACCCAGTACCGGGCGCGCAGGTATGCGCCTACGACGTCGACTGGTGGTGGTGGTGGTGGACAAAGCAACAAGTGGGCTGTGCCACGACCGACATCAACGGCTCATTCGAGATCGACTTCCGCTGGTGCTGCGGATTCTGGCCCTGGTGGTGGTGGCGGTACCGGTCCTGGGAATTTGCGCCTGACATCGCAGAGCTGATCTCGCCGGTCCTCGAGCGTGATCCACAGCTCCGATTCGGCCGCTCGACGACCGTACCGAGCCTCGACGTATTCAAGCCTGCTCTCAGCGGCATCGACGACGGACAACCGCTCGAGTCCCTCTCGCAAGCCAAACTTGAGGAAATTCGCGGCGCACTGCTCGACAAACTCCCACGCGCCCCCGAGCTCGAGCGGCTCCATATTTGGCCGTGGTGGCCCTGGCGACCCTGGTGGGACTGCACCCCCGACATCATCTTCCGGGCTACGCAAGACTGCCACTTCCCCGGTGCGGTGATCCTGAACGAGAGCTACAACCAGACCCGCTGGGACATCGCGACAACTCTCAACGTCACACTCGTCGCCAACGAACTCGCCTGCTGCCGACCGAAGAAGCCCTGCGCCGTCGGTGACTGCATCGAGTTCTCCACACTCTGCTCGGACGAGGGCATCCTCGTCAGTTCGATCAACGGCAACACCGGTCCGCTCGAAGCGGCAACACCCGTCGGCTACGAAGAGCCGGGCGACCGTGCATTCTCGGGCGAGCTGGCCGTACTCAAGGGCAACGACTTCTCCGGCATCGACTACGTCGAGGTCGAGGTCAAGCAGGGGCCAAACTGGGTCGCCGTCAAACCTTCCGCGCTTCCCGACTTCTGCCGAGTGATGGCAGAAGCGCCCCTCTATATCCCGCAGATCGTCAACTTCCAGTGGAACCTCATGCACGACGGGCTCAACCCGCACAACGTCATCGAGACCCGAGAGCACTGGGACGCCACCCACGCCTTCGTCAACCTGTGGTACTGGCAGCTCGGCGAACGACAGGTATTCGAGCTCGACTCGACGCAGCTACTCGACAATACCTACACCTTCCGCGTCGTCGGATGGCAGGACGCCGGTGGCGGCCAGATCAAAAACGGACACGTGCTCCTGGTCTGCGGGACAAAAGAAGAGAACCACCTGACGCTCGCGCTCGATAACCGAGTCACCAACGATCCCGCCGCGCAGCCATGTCAGTTCTACCAGCCGACCAACGTGCATATCTGCACTTTCGAACCGTCCACGGCGATCAATAGCGTCAAGATCAACGGTCAGCCGATTCCGGTGTGCGGAACGTCGAACTTGGCCGGAACGCTCGAAATCGACTTCGAAGTAGCCGATCCGGACGGCCATCTCCAGCGCTTCGAACTGAACGCGTACTGGGGGAACAACCAGTGGCACAGTCTCCTCGGATTGCCGGGCGCGACGCTGACGCTCAACACCGGCGACGCCAAGGGGCCCGACTACGCGACGGCGATCACCGGTGTCCCGCAGGAGATGGCCACGCGGCCGTACTGGTACGGAGGCACCATGACCCTGACCGTGCCGGCAGTCGAAGCCTTCCCGGATCCCTGCTGCTACCTGATCGCCCTCGAGGCGTGGAAGCGGCACGAACTGGGCGTCCGCTCGGGCTGTGGTTACGGCTGTTGGCAAGACCAGTTCACGAACATCAGCGAGTTCACCGTCGGCGTCGGCGTCTGCGACGCACTCGACCAATCGGAAGCCCAGGCCGCAGAAAGCCTCGTCGGGGCAGCGCCGACGGTGATGGGCCAATGAGCCCGAACAACAACAGAGGGGAGTAGCAATGTGCTGTGGAGCAGGACGAGCCGCCCTGCGGGGCCAGGTGGCTGCCTCGGCAGGAACCGCTCCGCGTCGGGAGGTGGGACGGCATTCGTTGCTCACAGGCGCGACTGTCCGCTACGTGGGCGGAGACCGCATACGCGTTCGCGGTACCGCAACCGGCACCGTCTACGACTTTAGGGCCGGCGGAAAGATGTCGGTCTCACACGCCGACGTCGCCGGCCTCGTCCGCTCGGGCCTGTTCTTGCGCAGATGACGCACAGCGCGGCATGAGCCAGCCGAGCCCACTATCTGTCCCGGCCGTGACGGTCGACGAACACGCACGCGCGACATGATTCGCCACGAACCGATCGATCGTTGACAGGTCGTCCACGCTTCTTTAACGTGGCTCCCGCACGCATCGCCCGAGTGCAGGAGCCGAGCAGTGGACGAATCGCGCTTCCTGCTGCGGCAGGCACGACGCTCGCGTCGCGACGAGTCGCGCGTCAGGCAAGGCGTCAAGGCCGGCGTGCGGATCCAGCTCCTCGGCGCGTTTCAAATCGTAAACCAACACGGTTTCGTGCAGCTTCCGGTCGGAGCGCAGAAGGTGGTCGCATTCGTCGCGCTCCACGACCGGCCCATGCTGCGCGGCTACGTCAGCGGCTCTCTCTGGCTGGACAGCCCCGAAAACCGCGCCGCCGCGAACCTTCGCACGGCGCTGTGGCGGATCCATCGGGCCGAGCCTGGCCTCATCGAAGCAACCAATCACCTTGTTCAGCTCGGGAAAGACGTAGCAGTCGACCTGCGAGAGGCCGAGGCGTACGCACGCGAAGCAATCCAAGCCACAACACCTATCGAGGGCATGGTCGACCTCTGGATGCTCGCGATCGATCTCCTACCGGATTGGTACGAGGACTTTGTCACCTTTGAGCGCGAACGGTTCCGGCAGCTACGCCTACGCGCGCTCGAGGAGCTCTCCGAGAGATTGACCCAGGCGGGGCGCGCGGCCGAGGCTCTGGAGGCGGGGCTTCTAAGTGTCGTGGGCGAGCCCCTTCGCGAAAGCGGGCACCGGGCTCTGATCCGAGCCCACTTGGCCAACGGCAACCCTGGCGAGGCTATCCGCCAGTACCGGCTGTGCGAGCGGCTCCTCCGTGAACAGCTGGGGATCAAGCCCTCGAATCTGACACGCGCGCTGCTGAACTTAACTTGACGATCAAGAGACGACTAGGAGACGATGGTGATCTACCTTGCGGCCAATTCAAGGAGCTATTGCGGAGGAACGTTCAGCCGTGCTCGTCGTTCGAGTGTGGCGAGAGGCAAATACCCTAGACCTGCGCGCGCGTCTGACGATGACCGCGAACGCGGACGACCCCGGTCAAACGGAAACGGCGGCTGCGACGGGTGAGGAGATCCTCTCGCTTGTCCGTGCGTGGCTCGACAGGTTCGCGTCCACGTGACGTCCTAAGGTTCGGGATCGCCGCGATCGCAACGTGGCGACTCACGCACCTGCTTACGGAAGAGGACGGCCCGGCAGACCTAGTCCTACGACTGCGGATTCGCGCGGGCGATAGCCGGGCAGGCGACCTCCTCGACTGCTTCTACTGCGCCAGCATCTGGGTGTCCGCGCCGATCGCCCTCATGATCGTTCCGCGGAAGCGAGATACGCCTCTGACATGGCTCGCACTTTCGGGCGCTGCCTGTCTTCTCGAACGGACAACGAGGACGCGAACTCCGGAGATCTAGGGACACAACAGACTCGGCCGGACACAACTCTTTGATGAAGGCGTATTCACCTGCGGGCTGCCGTCGCTGCAGAGGCAGAGCTGCGCGTCAGCTGTGCGTCCATCGCCGCATGCCGGGGCGGCAGCGGCGACTCTTGCGTGAAGTTATTTCCAATTAGGCCTCCGACTCGCTCCTGGCTCCGCCGGAGACGAAAGAGCTCCAGAAAAGGCTCCACGGATCTTTCGACGGGTCACACCGAGCTGGTTGGTTCCGACGCTGACTTCCTACCGACTCCAGAGTGGGTCGGTTGCGGCGCGGCTCGATCAGAGATGCCGTGCGCCTATCCGAGATTCAGAACGTCTCCGCGTGACAGGATGTCGGTGTTCCCACCCATGTTCTCGACGACGATCTGCGAGATGCGCGCGTGCGGCGATAGCCGCAGGCACAAGCGCACGATCTCGGCGATGTCATCCGGCTGGATCATCTCATCCTTGGCGATGCCACTCCAATCGGCCATCGGAGTGTCCACGAATGCAGGGCAGATCGCGATCGCGCGCACGCCATCGGCGTCGAGCTCCTCGTTCAGGCTGCGCGTCAGCGAGATGATCGCCGCCTTCGCGGCCGCATACGCCACGAGACCGGGTGACGGGATCGTGCCGGTGATCGACGACATGTTCACGATCCACCCACGGCTCTCGCGTAGTAGGGGAATCGCTGCCTGCGTTATGGCGAACATCCCGCGGACATTCACCGCAAGCTGCATATCGAGGTGCTTCACGGGCATCGCCTCCACGGTCCCCGGAACGCCCTTGCCAGCCGAATTGACGAGCACGTCGAGGCGTCCACTTCGATCCCGGTGCTCGGCCACGACGTGTGCACACGCTTCTGGATCCCCGACATCCGCCGCGATGGGCGTTGCGCCCAGCTCGGCTGCTGCGCGCTCCACCTTCTCCACGGTTCGGGAGACGAGCGTCAACTCGTAGCCCTCATCGCGAAGCATGCGCGCGACGGCGAGCCCGATTCCGGAGGATCCGCCGGTGACGATGGCCGCCTGTGTCATGTGAGTCCCAGCCCTCGTCCGCCTGCAGCCTCCATGCCCGCCGTCATCCCTTGCGGAGCAGCGCCGGCAGGGAAACGCGAGAGCAAGGCGTCGAGGAGCTCGCTCGCCGTCCAGCCGTCGTCGCGCGCGAGAAGTTCTCCTGGGCTCCAGCCGGACAAGACGTTGACGGCACCGCCCCAGACATGCACCACCTGGCCGGTGATCTTCTGCGCATCGTCAGAGCAAAGCGCGAGCACGACGAGGGTGACGTTCATCGGATCGAGTGGATCAAATCCGTCGGGCGCGTCGTCCAGGTCGAACGTCTCCTCCGTCATTCGCGTCCGCGCGTTCGGCGCGACGCAGTTGACGGTGACGCCGTAGCGCTGCAGCTCCTGCGCGGCGATGACGGTGAATGCCGCGATGCCGGCCTTCGCGGCACCATAGTTCACCTGGCCGACGTTCCCGAACAGCCCCGAAGGACTCGACGTGTTGATGATCCGTCCCCTTACCTCTTCGCCCGCCTTTACCTGCTCGCGCCAATGAGCGGCCGCGTGTCGGCTAGGCGCGAAGTGCCCTTTGAGGTGGACGGCGATGACCGCGTCCCACTCGGCCTCGCTCATGTTCACGAGCATGCGGTCGCGCAGGATGCCCGCATTGTTGACGAGGATGTCGAGCCGACCGAACGCGTCGAGCGCCGCCCGTACCATTCGGCCCGCGCCCTGGAAGTCCGCCACGTCCTCACCGTTGGCGAGCGCACGGCCGCCGGCCGCTTCGATCTCGGCCGCGACCTGCTGTGCCGGCGACAGGTCTGCGCCGACGCCAGAGAGCGACGCGCCAAGGTCGTTGACGATGACTGCGGCGCCCGCCCGCGCGAGCGCGAGGGCGTGACTGCGACCGAGGCCGCGCCCCGCGCCCGTGACGACCGCAACCTTGCCATGCAGGTCGATGTTGCTCATGCGAGCCGCTCGAAGATGATCGCCATCCCTTGACCGCCGCCCACGCACATGGACGCCATCCCGATGTGTTTGTCGTGCGTCTTCAGTCCGTTCAACAGCGTGGTTGTGATACGGGCGCCCGTCATTCCGAACGGGTGTCCGAGCGCGATCGCGCCGCCGTGCACGTTGAGCTTGTCGATGTCGATGCCGAGGTCCCAAGCTGAAGGAAGAACCTGCGCTGCGAAGGCCTCGTTGATCTCGACGAGATCGACGTCGTCGATTGTCATGCCGGCGCGATAGAGCGCCTGCCGGCAAGCGTCAACGGGCCCGAGGCCCATGATCTCGGGCGAGAGCGCCGACAGGCCGGTCGAGACAATGCGGGCAAGCGGCTCAATTCCGAGTTCCTTCGCTTTCGTGTCGCTCATGACGACGAGCGCGGCCGCTCCGTCGTTCAGCGGGCAGCAGTTGCCGGCGGTGACGGTGCCGTTCTTCCGAAAGACGGGCTCGAGCTCCGACAGCTTCTCGAGCGTCGTTCCGGGGCGCGGCCCGTCGTCGGTCGACACGACGGTTCCGTCCGGCTTTGTCACGGAAACGATTTCGCGCGCAAAGAACCCGCTCGCGACGGAGGCTTCGGCGCGGTTCTGGCTGAGCACGCCGAACTCGTCCTGCGCATGGCGCGACACACCCTTGAGGCTCGCGACGTTCTCTGCCGTCTGTCCCATGGCGATGAACGCGTCGGGTAGGAGGCCCTGCTCGCGTGGGTCGCTCCACGGCTCGTTCGTCTGCGCTCGCTGCTTCGTGCGCTCAGTCGCTGCGAGAAACGCCGGGTGCACAGTCCAGCCACTACCCGTACCGCCGAGAGTCGGCGCATAGCGCGAGACGCATTCAACCCCCGCGGCGATGAACACGTCGCCTTCACCGGCCCTGATCGCATGGAAGGCAATGCGCGTCGTCTGAACGCTCGATGAGCAGAATCGGTTGATCGTTGCTCCGGGCAGTTGGTCGAAGCCGAGCTGGACCGCGACGCGACGTGCCATATTCGCCCCATGCTCGTCGTGCGGCTCAGCGCAGCCGAGAAGCAGGTCCTCGATCGCGGTCGGATCGAGCTGCGGGACCTTCGCGAGGGCGGCGCCGACGGCTGTGACAGCGAGGTCCTCCGGGCGCACGTCTGTGAGCGAGCCCTTGTGGGCGCGACCGATCGGCGTGCGGGCGGCGGAAACGATGACGGCTTCAGGCATGGAACTCCTCGTTCAGATGGGGTGAGTGAGGGAAGCGCGTTCTTCGATGCGTGCCAGGAGGTCGTTGCGCGCGGACGCATCCGCAAAGGGGGCGAGCTCATTTGACGGCGGCACTGATATATGCATTCGCCCTCGCCGACCTCTATGGCATGGAAGGCCATGCGCGTCGTCTGGACGCTCGAGGAGCAGAAGCGATTGATCGTCGCGCGGGTACGTGGTCGAGTCCGAGGTGGACCGCGACGCGACCCGCCAAGTTAGCGCCGTGATCGTCTTGTGGCGACGCAACCGAGGAGCAGATCCTTGACATCGACGGGATCGAGGTGCGGAACGCGTTCGAGCGTCGCCGCGATCGCGAGCCCATGTGAGCTCGTCCGATAGGTGATCGAAACACTCTTACGCCCACACCGTCCGCTCACTCGCACAGAGCCGGCCTCATGAGATTGGTTCAACGGGCGACGAACGCCGACGACGCACGCCACCAGTTTTTGGTTATTGAGTGAACAGCTCGGGTTTGCTCACGCCGGGAATGCCTTCGTTGAGATGGAGTTTCGTGTCAATCCTCACGGGCTTCTCAAGTGAGGCGTGTGCCGGACACTGCCGTGCAGAACGCCGCAGCAGCTCCTCGATCCTCTCGCGCGGCTCTGCGCTCTCGATCCAGACCGACACGGAGACCCGTGAGAACTCCGGCCCAACCGCGTCTTCTGCCCCATCCGCGAGTAAGGGACTCCACGAACTTAATGTCTTGACTTCCAGGGCGATGTCATCGACATCAAGGTCCATATCCACGATCTGCCAAAGATATTGCGCTGCCTCACATAGAGCGAAGCCGGCGACGAAGTACTCGAGCGGAGCTGGCGCGAGGTCGTGGCCGCCGTACAGCGAGGGCTCATCCGTGATGATGCGAAAGGCGCCGTGCCTAATGTCGGCGGTCATCAGGTGGCCGTCGACGAAGTTGACCCTCGCCTGCATTTTGACGGATTTCGTCGCGGCCTTCGTGCCTCGGTCTTTCGGGAAATGAGGCCGCACGGAATCGAGGATGCCCTTGGTTTTATCTTTGGAGTACTTAAGTGGCATGGCGAACCCCTTCCGACGCACGTCCTTGTATGGGACCCGGTCTAAGACCGACTGCCGAACACAGTGCTTCGCGTCAGCCGCGGCTTGCCCCGGAAGGAGCCGATTTCTCGGAGACTCGATCCACGTGTGACCGCCAGCTGCTAGGCACCTGTTAAATATATTATATGAGACGTGGGGATCAGTCGCGCCACAGGAGCGCCGAACACCTGGCCGGCGAATCGAGCGCGCGCGGGTCGAGATGGCTCATCTGACCGTCGGCATGCGCGAGGATTCGTTGGCTTGACGATCCCAGACGAGCATGGCGAACTGGGGCATCGATCTGACCACATATGACGCCGCGACATCAACAGGTCGTCGGGAGGCGAAACGATGCGTGAAGACGTTGAGTTCGTCAGCGAGGGCGTGACCGTCCGCGGTCATCTCTATCTGCCCGATTCTGGCCCCCGCCCATGTCCTGTGGTTGTGATGGCTGGCGGCTGGTGCTACGTCAAGGAGCTTGTCCAGCCGGATTATGCAAAGGCTTTCGTGCAAGCGGGATTTGCCGCCTTGGTGTTCGACTACCGAAACTTCGGAACGAGCGACGGTACGCCCCGGTGGCATATCAACCCCTGGGGTCAGATCGAGGACTACAAGAACGCAATCAGCTACGTGGAGCAGCGCGAAGACTTAGACGCAGAGCGGATTGGGATTTGGGGAATCTCTTACAGCGGCGGACACGTACTCGTTCTGGCCGCAACGGATCCGCGCGTCAAGTGTGTCGTTTCGAACATTCCTGTAGTCGACGGATATCACGCCATGCGCCTCGTGCAGGGCTCGTTCGCCTTCCGCGAGCTTCAACAGATGATGCTCGAGGATCGCCGCACCAGAGCGCGTACCGGCGAGTACGGATACTTACCAATGTCAAGCGCCGACCCTAAAAGCGTGCTTTCGACTTGGCCGTTTCCGGAGGTGACCGCTGCCTTCGAGAGACTCAAGCAAACCGAGGCGCCTAACCACGAGCATCGGAGTACCGTGGCGTCGGTCGAGCTTCTCTGTAGTTACGACGTTAGCCCGTATGCGAGGCGGATCCTCAACGTGCCAACGTTGATGACGGTCGCGGAGGGAGACGACATCACGACATGGGACGACGAGATCGCGGTCTTCAACTTGATCCCAACAACCAAGAAGCGCCTCTTCATCTTCGAGGCGACGAGCCATATGACGCTCTACAGCAACAAGTCGCGGCTTGAGATCGCGGCTGCTGAGGGTTCGTCCTGGTTCGTCGAACACTTGGTCAACCCGTACTCAAAGAATCCGACGCGACCGACCAAAGGAGACTGACCATGAGAGTCAGCATCTACTACCCATCAAGTGCCGGCTCCACGTTCGACGCGGATTACTATCTGAGCTCTCATATGCCCCTCGTCAGGGAGAAACTCGGGAGGGCACTTCTCCGCGACGAGGTGTGGAAGGGCGCCGGAAACGAAGAAGCGTCCCCGCCGTATGAAGTCGTCCTACATATGTATTTCAACGACGCCGAGAGCTTCAATGCAGCCTTTGCGCCGCATGCCGACGCGCTGACGGCTGACATTCCCAACTACACCAACATCACTCCGGTGATCCAGCTGGAGGAAACCCTCTCGTAGAGGTAGCCGAGGGCAGGGATCTGGTCACAGCGCTCCCTCCGCCAGCAACTTCGCGCGTATTGCTTCACGCAGCCGGAACTTTTGAACCTTGCCGCTCGCCGTCTTTGGCAAGGCGTCGACGACCTCGAGCCTTTCCGGAAACTTCTGCTTTGCAATGCGTTTCGTGTCGAGCAATCGACAAAGGTCGCCGAGCTCAAGCGGCTCGGCGTCAGCCAGGACGACGAACGCACAGATCTTCTCGACGAGAGCAGGATCGGGCATTCCTACTATGGCTACCTCGGTCACGCGCGGATGCTCGAACAGGAGGTCTTCGATTTCCTTCGCACTAATGTTCTCGCCCCCGCGGATGATGATGTCCTTTTTGCGGCCGACGATAGTCAGGTACCCCTCATCGTTGAGATAGGCGAGATCGCCAGTATGGAACCAACCATCGTTGTCAAAGGCGTTCTGCGAAATCTCGGCGTCTTCTAGGTACCCGAGGAACATTTCTGGCCCGCGGACAACAATCTCCCCGACAGCTCCCAGGGGGACCAACGCATCGTTCTCGTCGACGACGCGCATCTCGGCGGAGCCGATGAGCCTCCCGTCGGTCTTCGCTCGCTGATCAAGAGCGTCTACGGCCGAAGAACCAGTCAGTGTGGGGTACTCGGTTGACCCGTACACGCGCGCGACACAACACTTCAGCTGTCTGGTAGCCACGCGCACAAGCTCGGGTGGTACGTCGGCGCCGCCACACGCGAAGACCCTGAGCGCCAACGAGGGAGACTCCATGCCGGCGGTCTCTGCGACGAGGCCGTAGAGAAACGGGGTCGCACCAACAGTGAACGTCGCGCCGTGTCGTTCAAGAAGTGTGACGGCATGTACCGGGTCCCATAGGTCTTGAAAGATGACAGGGCTCCCGAGCATGGGCGGAAGCTGCACGCCGTAAAGAAGACCGGTGATGTGTGCGACGGGGGACGGCATGAAAACAACGTCTTGTGCAGTAAGGCCGTAGAAGCTCGCGATACTCTTATTTTCATAGACAAGTGTGTTGTGGGAGTGGACGACGCCTTTGGGGTCAGAGGTTGTTCCGGACGTGAACAAGAGTAGAGCGGGATCGTGAGCGCTTCGGTCTCCATCGGCCTCTCCTCCGTCCCCGAGCCGAGGCTCGAGTAACGTTTCGAATGGTTCGAACGAGCCCTTTCCGTCGGCTGCGCCTGCGACCACAAAGACGTGTTCCAGGTCGAACAGCTGGGGATGGAGATCCTCGATCATCGCTGCGTAGTCGAAGTTCCTATAGACGGCAGGAATGATGACGACCCGCGATCGTGCCTCACGAAGGATGAACTCGACCTCCCGGTGGCGGTAAATCGGGACAATCGGGTTGCTGATGGCTCCGAGGCGGACGGCCGCGAAATGCGTGACGGCAGCCTCCAACCAATTGGGCAGAATCCAGGACACGGTGTCGCCGCGGCGCACTCCGGCCGCGCGCAATCCGGCTGTGGAGTGGGAGACCGCCGTGCGCAGCTCTTCGTATGTGAGCGTACGGTCACGATCGACGAGCGCGATCGAGTCCGGATGCCGATCTGCTGCGATGTCGAGATAAGAGTCGAGGAGCTCGCCGCTCCAGAGTCCTCTTGCGACGTAGTCGCGCGCGCGAGCCGGAAAGATGCTTGGAAGCCTCATGTCTGGGAAGGAGCCGCCGCACGACATGGTGAGTTCGGCGCGAAGAGGCTCGGCCCTAGTGTGGCCGGAGCCCCCGGAAACGCGGCTTGGGCCCATGCCTTCGGGTCAATCGCCATCATGGTCGCGCGTTGCGGCTGAGGTCGGCCGTTGGACGGCCCGGAAGCTGATTCTGTGACCCGGGCGATACTTTCGGAGACGTGACCTGTATGTGCGCGAACCTGTTGTCGTTGTGAACCCGAGCCAGGTCGAAGCGGACGATCTGTCCGCTGTCGAGTTGGCCAGTGAGAAGCTCGTTCGCCGCAGTCGTGTCGTTTGCGATGACCTCCTCTTCGCGGGGCTGCGGTATGAGGCTCGCGTTGAGCCCCCCCAGGCCCATTTCCATCGCGGGTTTCTCGACAAGGTCACGGGCGGTCCCCTTGAACTGCAGAAGCCCGCGTAAAGGGGTCGGAGCCAAACCGGTCGTGAGGAGGTTCGACGGATCAGGCACGCCTACGGGACAAACGATCGAGGAAAACGGGCTCGCAAACTCATAGGCGTGTCAGGATTCGGCGACGACGATGTGAAGATCACCTGACTGATGCTTTGCGTTGTTACCGCCCGCCGTGTACGGAGCGCCGGAGATCGCGATGAAGGACGTCGGGCTCTGGAAGAAGCGAGTCAACGACGCCGCCACGTCGGTCGCCGTCAGCGGTGTCCCATCCGCGGTCGGTGCTGCGAAGATGTGGGAAGGAACGGGCTTAAGCGAGTCTGGCCACCCCGATCCCGCCTTCGATGCTAACCAACGTTCCCAGCGCTGCGGACTGATCGACGGAGTGCTGGAGGATTCGCCTGCCCACTTCGCTCTCCGGCGGGGTGAGCAGCGGGAGACCCTG
>Ga0070731_10002436_pt1 | contig 17786 bp, 9 predicted proteins | sample Coa_R1_2_FD_66448 | JGI IMG/M metagenome (GOLD analysis project Ga0070731, IMG submission 66448) | Surface soil microbial communities from Centralia Pennsylvania, which are recovering from an underground coalmine fire - Coalmine... | ecosystem: Environmental > Terrestrial > Soil > Unclassified ...
TCCGGCAAGGCTAAGAACTGGAACGCGCCTGGAACGGACAAAGTGGCGCCGGGGTTGAGCGTTGCTGGATCGAAGAACGAGACCGTGGGGTCGGTGGACACCGTGGAAGGGCCTTGAAAAGTCACCAGGTACTGTGCCTGAATCGCGCCTGTGAACGCTGCGACGCAAAACGTAAGATAAAGCCAGAGTCTTGGAATCATCATAGGAACAACCATCATCGGCCGAACGGCCCAAGGCACGGTAGGTCCGAGGCCGCCCGTGCCAGGTGACCGGGCTTATTGCCAGTACACCGTGTATCCTTGAATGAAGCGGAAGTACATGTAGAGAGCATCCAGGCCGGTAGGTGTAGGGCTGATTTTTACGGGCGCGCTGACTGGTCCCACCGTGACCAGGCCTTGCACAACGGATCCGCTGTTACCGCGCGGCGGGAGTGTCTGGAGTACGTAGGTTGGCACATTGAAGGAGCCCAGGCTGTTTGGCACGATGCACTCCACCTGAACGCCAGGCTCCGGACTGGTGATTATAGGAATCGTGAACTGCGCCGTGGTGCCGATCAGCGTAATATCCACGTACCCCGCCGGATCGCCGCCGCTCCAAGTGATGTTCAAGGGGGTGTTGCGCGAGATGGTAGGTGAGCCATTCGGGTCGTTGAACGTGCCGGAGTTGGTCCATTGGAGTGATGCGGCTGCAGGAGAAAGATCCAGGGTCGCCGAGAATGCGGGCACATCCGCTCCCCCCGGAGCGCTCACCATGTAATTGCCGGACGAGAGCGTCGTCACGGTATAGGTGCCATCGCCGTTCGCAGTGGAGAGCCAGAAGAACGCTGGCAGCGGCCAGGTATCATCGTTGAGCGCGTTGTCAGGTGTGGTGCCGCCCACAACGCCGAAGTATCCGAGGCCCTGAACCTTCGGAACACTCTGCATGCCCAGGGAGTTTACCGGACCTTGAATGCTCAAGGCCCCGCCGGCATCCAAATAAGTCACGTAACCGAGACCGGCATCTGCCGGCGGCGGATTACCCAGGTACGTATTAACGCTGCAGTTATTCAACGAGGGTGCATCCGTGAATCCGCGAAACAGTTCCAGCGGAGCCGGCGTGAATTTGCCGATCTGGGCGATGACCGTGTCATTGACCATGGGTACAATGTCGCCGGTAAGATTCGTATTCCAGAACTGGCTGCGCAGACCGATCACGCCCACGTTAGCGAACCCTTTGCTGCTGATCAGCCCGTTCACGTAATTCAGGCTGACTCCGTCGGAGTCGGTACAGGCAGCGCCGTTCGGATCAATCGGCATGCTCGTAAAATTGCTAGTAACCGATCCAGTCACCACCGCCACCTGTGTGTAACAGCCCTGGAGACCCTGCGGCACAATGAAGATAACCTGGTCTTCGGCGGTGTAGCCGGAGCGGCCCGCATACGGCACAGTCGCTTGTTTCCCGCCTACCCACACAGTCACTGGACAGGTTGACGGAGTCGAACACAGATTCGTCTGGGGTGGCCGCTCGGTGCCTTCGGTCTGAATATTGGGGGCCGGACCCAGCCCGGTTCCCCAAAGGATCACATAGTCTCCCGGTTTTGCAGTGTGGTAATAAGTCAGCAGACTGTAGTTGACGTCGGTAATGATTCCGGGACCGCCGCCGCTCTGATTCCAGGAAAACGTCCCGAATGAGCTGGCCGACACCATGATGGGCACCGGAGTGCTGGTCTGTCCGTTGTAGGTGACTGTCAGGGTACCGGTCCCGACCGGAGTCGTCGATGGCAACACGGCGTTGATTTGCGACGATGTGGCGCTGGTCTGCGCGGCAAACTCGATGTACGCCGCGACCGTGGTCGACCCGACCGTCACGTTTACAGAAGTGCCCTGAATCGACGTCGGTAATGGGTATGGATTCCAGAAGCAGTTGCTGTAATTCGCCCCGCACACCGTACTGTCCGCGCCGAAGCTGCTGCCGTAGACGGAAAAGTACGAGCCTTGGGCGATCGAGGCATTCGGCAGGCTCAACCAAGTCCCATCGACGTGAATGGAAGTGACCTCGGCAAGCACCGAGAGGCTGGCGCTGGCGGCGTTGCTGATCTGTGTGACAACCGGTTGCGCATGCGCAACCGTCACTGTCACACTTGCAATGAAAACAATGCTACTTAGAGTCTTGCTTGAGGATGATTGGAACGATGTCACCGGCTCATATTACTATGCGTCATTCATGCAGACAAGAACGATTATATGAATATTGCGTTACAGAAACGGCTCTATGAGGCTCGCCGTGTCAGGGGTAATACTAGGACCAAATCGACAACGAATTTCGACCGAATATTCATTTTATTGTCACAGATACAGAACTATACTTTCTGGAGGTTGCGCGGGACCCGGATACAGACCGCGCGCCCACGCGGCACGGCGCTCTCTCGCGTGCTGGTGCAACGGGATCGGCAATGACGAGAGCTATTCACCTTTCCGCAAAGCAAAAGGAGCAAAACACGAATGAAACGAGCGAATATTCTTGCCGCGGCCTTGATGGCCGTGGCGGTAGTCGCGGTGCCGGCTGCCCAGGCGCAGACCGTCACCGTCAAGGTGCTGGGCGCTGGTTCGTCGGCCATGTGGCAGACGGCTGCAACTGGAGCCTTCGTCCAACTGGCCGGCGCAGGTGGTGGTCACTTCACGGTTAAAGGCACCTGCACGGGTACTAATAATTGCGCCCAGATCGCGGATTCGCGCAGCACCAGTATCGTTCCTCAGACCGGCAACCTTTGGGTAGTCTGGAGCAGCCTGACCGCAAGCTCTGTCAAAGTTTGGGCGTACATTTCGGTGGACTCCGTAGTGGGCAACCGGACCTACTTCGCCACTACCTCAACCGGCACTCGCGCCACGTCGCTGCAGCTTGACCCGGAGTTGGACACGACCGGTCCGCCGGCTGCCGATTCAAACCTTATTACGTCCAATTTGTGGGGCTGCGATAACGGCACCACCCTCTCGGGCGGTGTTTGCACCGGCACCCCTATTCTGCCGACCGTGGTTTTTAACGCGTTGCAGAACCATATCTTCACCGCGGGCTTCACGGACATTCGTCCGGAAGACGCGTATTACGCGAGCTGCCGGGTTTTGAATCCATTGGACGCCACGGGGGCGGCCGACGCGTTAGGTTACGGAACGATCGCCAACTGCGGTTCGGCGACCGGCATCAACATTAACAGTGCGTTCACCACGAATTACGCGCAGCCGGTGGACTTCAAGATCAAGGGAACAGATCCCATCACGCATGGGACCATCAAGGGATTCAAAGTGGTGGACGTGGGCGCTGAGCCCATCGTCATCTTGGTGAACCGCACGAATACCACCAACGGCCTTGGCTTGGGCGGCGCGACGCCGGTCATCACGGACGTTGAATTGCCGGTATTGCAGACTCTGTTCAGCGGCGCCGCCCCGAACTCGCCGAATCCGGGTGCCGGCTGCTTCGCGTCGCAGCTCAACGCCTCGGCGACGTCCAACGTAAACCCGATTCTCCGCGAGCCGATGTCCGGGACGATGAACACATTTGAGCACACCAACATCCGTTGCAGCGGAGATCCGCTCAATGAGACTTGTCTGGCTGGAACCGTGCCGGACCTCTCCCAGGAAAGCGGCATCGGGCAACCCACTTCAACCGCATCGCCTACCAATCCGCTGAACCTGCAGTGCGCGGGCGGCGGCGGAAGCCGCATGCGCGTTATCGGCACGGGTGAGATGGTCGGCAATGGAATCAAGACCGTGACGGACGCCATTGGCTATGCTTTCTTCAGCTACGGCAACGTCTCCAAGATCGCCGGCTCGGCCAGTTACGGTTACCTGACGCTGAACGGTGTTGATGGAATTGTCAGCGGATCCAACGTCTACACCAACGGCCAACTGCCCGTCTGCACCAGTGGCGCCGGCACCGGCGTATGTCCGGCTGCGCCTGGCTCTTCGTTTACCCACCTGCGCGACGGCACATACCGGTCCTGGTCGGTGGTGCGCGGGGTTAGCGACTTCTCCGGCGCCAACCTGACGAATCTGAAGGCCCTGGTTGCGGCGATTCAGAATAACGTCAATCTCACCACACCGGACTTCGTTCCGTTCGTGTCGACCGGCGGCGATCCCGGCCTGCAGTTGGTTCGTTCGCATTTTCCCCAAGCTGGACGTACACCTAACAACGGCGGTACTTGCGGCGCGGAAGCCGGCGGTGACATGGGTGGCTATATCCTTACCGTCAATACCTGCACGACCGGCGAACACCAGTAAGCACAAAGCCGTTTGCAGTTAGATCCAGGCAGACTGGCCACCCTGGCCAGTCTGCCATTTTTGTTACTTGAGGCACCGTACGTGAAGACAACCTTAGCTTGCTTGTTGCTGTTCTTCTGTTTGAACGTAGGAATTGGGCAATCTCAGGAGCCTGCGGCGGGGAACGCGCCTGTAAAAGCAGACACGCTCACACTGCCGCCCGGCAAAGCCACCCCCAAAGAAGACTGGAGTTCCCCTTCGCTCAAGAACAGTCATTTGAAGATCACGGAGGTGCTGAACGGTGGCGCGGACGAATCCACCACTTATACTAGCGAAATGATTCAGATTACTTGGCGCGCCGGGGACCCGATTTATCTGTTTGTAATCCTTCCTAAGGACCACCCAAAACCTCCGGTCATCCTCTATCTCTATACCTATCCCGAAGACACCGATCGCTTCATGAACGACGATTTTTGCGGGTTTCTGGCGAAGGGCGGTTACGCCGCCGTGGGCTTCGTTTCCGCGCTGACCGGGCAGCGCTATCACGACCGTCCGATGAAGGAATGGTTCGTCAGCGAGTTGCAGGAGGCGGTGGGCAGCACGGTGCATGACGTGCAGATGGTGTTGAATTACCTAACCAAGCGCGGCGACGTGGATATGACGCGCGTGGGTATGTTTGGCGAGGGTTCCGGTGCGGCCGTAGCAATCATGGCCGCGGCGGTCGATCCACGGATCAAAGTCCTGGACTTGGCCGATCCCTGGGGTGACTGGCCGGATTGGCTGGCGAAATCGACGCTTGTGCCGGAGAACGAACGGGCGGGTTTTGTGAAACCTGAGTTTCTGAAGCGCACGGCCCCGGTGGATCCGGTGGCATGGTTCGGTAAGGTAACCATACCGGTGCGCCTCCAATATGTTGGCGAACCCGGGATCACGCCGCTGGTAGCCCAGGAGCGAATCCTGTCGGCAGCCCCTCCTCAGGCCAAGATCATCCCGCACAAGGACGCGCTCGCCCAATTCCAAACGGCGAAGTTGAAATTTTTCGATTGGATCAAAGACCAACTTCGGCAGGACACTCGCTGAGCAGGCAAATCGATACTTCACTGTCATCAAATATTCACTAACACCTCGATAGAATATGGCTCCGCGCCGAGTCCAGGGGTGGCGCCTTAGGAAAGGGAGGCAAAGCAAGTTGAAGAGACTAGTACCTGTTCTGTGTGTACTGGCGCTGATCGCCACATTGGCGAGGTCTTCCAGGGCTCAGACACCGCCAGCCTCTACAGGCATTGCGGGAATAGTGACCGATCAGAGTGGCGCGGTCTTCCCGGGGGCCGCGGTAGTGGCCACTGACGCTTCGGGAAAGCTCCAAAATGCGGCGGCGAACGACCGCGGCGAGTATTCGTTCGACGGTCTTGCTCCGGGATCTTACACAGTTTCGGTATCGGCCGAAGGATTTAAGAAGTTCGAGCGCAAAGTCGACGTCTCAATCGGAGCGGTGGCACACCTGGACATCAGCATGGAGCCGGCGGACACCAGCACGAAGGTGGAAGTGGAAGGGCAACGAGCCGCCGGCGTTGAGACCGACACTGCCCAAGTCTCCGGTACCATCACCCAGAAAGAGGTGGTTTCCATAGGCCTCAACGGCCGCAACTTCACCCAGTTGATTGCGCTCGCGCCTGGGGTGAGCAACCAGACCGGCCAGGACGAAGCCAAGGTCGGGGTGGTCGGTAGTGTAAAGTACAGCGTCAACGGCGGCCGGGTGGAATACAACACGTTCGATGTGGATGGCTCGGATCTTCTGAATGTGGGAATTAATAGGGCTGAGAGTACTCTGATCGTCTACCCCAGCCTGGATGCCATTCAGGAAGTCAAGGTTCTGACATCTAACTACGGCGCGATGTACGGCCGGACCGCCTCCGGTACCGTGCTGGTAGTGACCAAGGGCGGCACTGAGGGCTTTCATGGCAACGGTTACTACTTTGGTCGCAACGAACTGCTGAATGCCAGAAATTTCTTTGACGAGACGCATGGCGCGCCCCTGTATCGCCGGTCGGACCTGGGCGGCACCATCGGAGGCCCGCTCTATATTCCCAACCATTACAACGTCAAGAAAGACAAGACGTTTTTCTTTTTCTCGGAAGAATACCGGCAGGAGAAGTCCCCATATCAGTACAACCAGGCCGTGCCTTCGGTGGCGGAACGCAGCGGCGACTTCAGCGATGTGTGTCCGGGCAACCATTCGTTCCTGCGGGCGAAATACCCGGATTGCCCCGCCCCTTTTCACGACTATGACCCCTCGCGGCCAATCCAGCCGTTCGTGAACGACCAGATTGACGGCATCCACTCTCAGTTGGACCGGAATGCGGTCTCCATCCTGAATACGGGAATCATCCCGCTGCCAAACGCCACCTCGGGATGCACCTCGAGCATAGGGTCCTGCTACGATACCACCGTATCGCCGCCAACGTATTGGCGCGAAGAACTGTTCCGCATCGATCATAACTTCACCGATAAGACCAGGCTCATGTTCCGCTTCATACACGATTCCTGGAACACCGTAGTCCCCACGCCGCAGTGGGGGACTGTTCAGAATAGCTTTCCCACTATTGAGAATAACTTTGTGGGGCCCGGGATCAGCATGGTGGCGCGCCTGACCCAGACTCTCTCGCCCACGCTCTTGCACGAGTTCTCCTTCAGCTATACCGACTCCACGATCACTTTAGCCGACACGAATGGACCCGGTGCGACTTGGCAGAGGCCGGCGTCGCTGGACGCGCCATGCGAACTGGTGACTAACGCCGACCTCGCGCAAGCTACGCAATGTCCCTTGGGCTATATCTTCAATAACGGTTTCGGCGGGAAGATGCCGGGCCTGGTGTTTGCGGGCAATAACCGGGAATACGGTGGCGCCGGCTTCGCGGTGGACGCCGGATATATGCCCTGGAGCCACAACAACCCCGTCTATACCTTTGCCGATCACTTCAGCAAAGTGCTCGGCAGCCACAATCTCCAAGTCGGCATGCAATTCCTGCTCTACCAAAGGAATCAGACTAATTCTCCGATTGGCGCCGCCACCGGCGACACCCAAGGTATCCTGACCTTTACGAACGAGGCGAATTTTAATACCACCGGGAATGCCTTCGCCGATTTCCTGTATCACGTGGGCGACGGCGGCATTACTACTTATCCGAGAAGCTTTACGCAAGATAGCGCCCAGGGGGTCTATCACCAGCGATACCGGATCGCGGAGCCGTATATTCAGGATGACTGGCGCGTGAATTCCCGCTTGACGCTGAATGCGGGGCTCCGGCTAAGCCTTTTCGGGACATATTACACGCCGAACCAGAACGAGTACAACTGGCTGCCCGCGGCGTACAGCCAGACGATCGGCAATACCGTGATCGTCGACCAGATCACCGGTGGGCTGGATTATAGTGCGATCGATCCTAACACGGGTGCGAACGACCCCGTGCCACTGAACCTCGCCAATCTGGACCCCAGCATTACCAACGGACTAGTGCATTGCGGGCTCGGTGTGGGCGCACTCACCAGCCCGAGTTCCCAGATGGCGCTGCCCGCCAGTTGCATGAAGGGACACTTGTTGAACTGGGCGCCGCGTGTCGGGCTCGCCTGGGACCCGAAGGGCGACGGCAAAACAGCCATCCGCGCCGGCTATGGTATCTTCTACGAGCACGGCACCGGCAACGAGGCCAATACCGGCTCTCTGGAAGCGAGTTCTCCGCTGGTGTTGAACATGACTCAGAATTACCCGCTGGGCTATGCCTGCATCGGGACGGCTTACGGTTGCCCAGCAGGGGCATTTCCGCCCAATTTCACCAGCATTCCCACTCAGGCCGTATGGCCGTACGTCCAACAATGGAGTTTGACGGTGCAGCGTGAACTGCCCAACAGTTCGGTGGCCACCTTTGGATACGTAGGCAGCAAGGGAACACATCTGACCCTCGAGCGCAACCTCAACCAACTGCCTCCGGTGCCGGCTTCGCAAAATCCATATGTACCGGGCGAGCCGGTCATCGCGCAGGCCAATACCGCGCTGGGAATTCTGGGCGATTGCGCATCGTACAGCGGAACTTCGTTTACACTGGCCAGTGGAGCGGTCGTAAACCAGGGCAATGCGGGCTACATCAACATGGAGGCTGCGTGTTATGGCAATTTCTCCCCGGGTGGCGGCCCCGATCCGGGCAGCCTGCGTCCGTATGCGGGAATCGGGCAGATTGTTTCGCTCGAAAATTCAGCCAATTCGTCATATAACGCTTTTCAGTCGACTCTGCGGCGGACGGCCGGCAGTCTCACGCTAGGTGTGTCGTACACTTACAGTCACTCGATCGACGACTCATCGGACCGGTCCGACGCGACTTTCGTCAACTCCTACGATCTCCGCTCGAACAGGTCGAGCTCCAATTATGACCAGCGCAATCTCCTGAACGTCAGTTACATCTGGGAATTGCCGATCTTGAAGTTCCTAACTACCCCGGTCGCACAGATTTTCTCGAGCGACGGCACCGGCCACGTCTCAGAGGGAACGGAGAGGTTCTTGAAGGGCTGGGAGTTGTCCGGCATCACGATCTTTCAGTCCGGTACGCCGTTCAGTGTGGTGAATGCGGGCGGGTTCAACGGTGTTTCGGTGCCAGACAACGCCGGCGTGGCGAACTTCCTCGGTTTAGGGTCGTACCCGGACGTGGTAGTTAACGCCCACGGACCAATCCCGACAGGCGGGAACAATTTCTACAGCTTCGGACCGCTGCTCTTGAATCCAGGCGCCTTCGCGGCGCCTACCGGGCTGACATTTGGCGACGCCGGCCGCAACGTGCTCAACAATCCAAGCAGGGTAAACTTCGATATGGCGGTGCTGAAGCACGTCAAAGTGCGGGAGGCGTCCGAACTGGAATTCAGACTGGAGTCATTCAACACGTTTAATCACACACAGTTTCGCATCTATGATTCGAACCTCGGCAATCAGGCGAACAATACCGTCAGTTGCTACGGCGGGCCGGGCGCGGGATACTCGGCGGCGGGCGGCGACGGAGTGAATTGCCTGACCGCCAGCGCGTTCCTGCATCCGGTGAACGCTCACCGGCCGCGCACGGTGCAGTTCGGGCTGAAGTACTCATTCTGAACGGATCGATGGGGGAGCAATGACAGTTGAGTCACATAGGGGGCGAGGCCGAAGGCGGGGTACCGTCCGGTGCGTATGCATGCTGATCATAGCGGTAGCGATAGCGCCATGGTATTACCGGTTCGCCGGCCAGCCCAATGATGGATCGAATCCCATGTCCGGCCTGGTGATGGATGCATTCGGCGACTTCTTTGGCACCACCACGCAAGGCGGACCGTTCCTTCGCGGCACGATCTATGAGATCAGTGGGGGCACCGAATTCTTACTGTACTTTTTCAAAGGGTCCGACGGTGAAGCTCCGGAAGGCAACCTGATTATGGACGGCGCCGGTAACCTCTACGGTACGACCAGCCTCGGCGGACCTAACGGCGCCGGTACCGTGTTTAAATACAGCAGTTCGTTCGGCTCGCTCATCAAGCTTTACAGTTTCGGAAACTACAGCGATGACGGTGTAGGGCCCGCGGCGAGTCTGTGCCTGGCCAAAGGCGTGCTTTACGGTACCACCACACAAGGCGGGCGGTATCGGTGGGGTACGGTCTTTTCGGTAAACGTCAAGACGCAGATCGAAACCATCCTGGTTGATTTCCGCGGAGGACTGAACGGGGGAACGCCCACCGGCGGACTAGTTACGGACGGACTGGGAAATCTCTACGGCACAGCGTCCGCCGGGGGCAGCGTCCACGGCACGGCCGGCAATGGCGTGGTATTCAAGCTCAACATTAAGAGCGGGAAGTACAGTGTGCTGCACACCTTCACTGGCCTGGACGGTGCGCAGCCAACGGGCCCGCTAACGACCGATGGACTGGGCAACTTTTTCGGTACGACTTTCGCGGGCGGTACACACGGCTACGGCACGGTATTTACGTTTAATTCGAACGGCACTCTGACCACGCTCTATAACTTCACCAACGGGACCGACGGGGCCAATCCGTACAGCGGTGTGATCCTGGACTCCACGGGAAACATCTACGGCACCGCCACTCGAGGAGGTCAAGACGGCTGGGGAACGTTATTTGAGATTACGCCCGGGCCGTGACGGGTTGCCGTGCATCGGTGTCGCGGATTGTGCCCGGGACGCAACATGAATTCGAATTCATGGCGCGTCACTCCACAGTTTGCTGAGGCATCGGACAAGACAGCAAGATCCATCTGGCGGTGTGATCGCTAGACTTTGGCAGGCTGCGTCATGTTTGTTTGAATCCAGCAAGACGTGCCACTACTGCACGAACGTCAATGATGATGGGGATTTCGCGGACATCGTACGCTATTTATGCGACCTTTGCCGCACACTACGGGGGCTTGCTGCACACCCCGATCAGCCGGCCACGCGACGAGGGGTCAGGCGTGGCTCCCGCGAATCCGCCGCCCACGATGCTGACCGGTGTGCCCACCGGGCCTTGGACGCAGGCATCTCATCGAACCGCCGGTCCCCCGGCAGCGCGGCGGGCGACAGGACGATCTTGTCCTGCGTTTCCCTAAGCGGGTTCCGTTCTTGCGGATACAGAGATTTCTGCTCGAAAGCAGGTGCCCGCGGGAACATCGCTTACTCTTCAATGCACCCATCGTTCAAAGTATACGAATAAATCGTAGAGATCTCAAAAGACGCGGTTTCAGATACCCCCGTGAGAGTACTGAATTCCGTGAATTCGCGAGCCGGCGTTCTTAGGGCTTAGGCGAGGAGGTCAATCTAAACCGCCTGTATAGCGTTCCCTCGGGTTCAGTAATCCGAACTAGCCCCGCCTCCGCCCGAGTCTCCGCCTCCACCCGAATCCCCACCTCCACCTCCGCCCGAATCGTCGCCTCCGCTGAATCCACCGGAACCAGTGCCGCTCGACCCGTCATCGAAGGAATCGTCGTCCGAGGACGCTGCCGCCCGCGACAACGCCGCGTGCGACAACGCCACCTGCGACGCATAGAACAGCGCTAACGCGCCCGCGGCCGGAGAATTAATGTTCCCGGACCAATACCGCGGGGCCCGAAAAGGCGTCCGCATAGACGGGTTCTCAATCTGCGCCAGGCACTCCGAAACATCAGTCAGCAGATCGCTAACCAGCAACCAGTTCGCCGGCTCCTTCTGGCTCTCCTGCAACGCCCGATTGTATGTCTCCACCGCCGCCGACGGCAGCACTCCTTCGGACGACCCCGGCTCGCGCTCCGCCTCGATCCGCGTCAGCTTCGGGGGCAGCGATGCCAGCATCCGCTGCGCCTCTTCCCGCTGGGCGCGGAACGAGTCCAACGCGCGAGCCACCTCCTCGAAGGATCTTAACGTTATGGCCATATGCACGTACCATTGGCGCAGCGCGTTATGTTCCGCTTTCAGTTCCCCGTACGTCATGCGCGGCGCCGATCGCAGCAGTTGCAGGTGCGACCGCTGGCGCTCCAGCTCATCCGCCGCGGAGCCCAGCGCTGCATCAAACCGCTGGCAGACTTCGCCGGGCGCTTCTTTGTGCAGATCCGTCAGCGCCGCCTGCGCCTCCGCCTTTTTCCGGTCCGCCGCCGCCCAGACCTGGTCCGCGTTTGCCAGTTCGCGCGGCAATTCCGCCTGCCAGCGCATGGCGCGCCGAAGGCGGTAGATCAGGTAGAGGCCCACGCCGAGTAGCACGGCTACCCCAAAATCGATGAGCCGCATGCGCTGGGAAACTGCGCGGGCCGTGTCTTCTTCCTGCTGCCGCCGGGCTTCCTCCGCCTGCCGCTGCACCTCTGCCTGCCGCTGCCGCTCCGGTTCCTCGGGCGATTTTCGCTCCACAAAGTTGAGCCCATCCGGTGCGGACGCCCCGGCAACTCGGCTCGTCCCGAGCACTTGGATGATCCCATCCAACGCCGTGTTCACGCCGTCGGCATAACGCTCGCGGCGAAACAGATCCCTCACCCGCGTTACGATCCGTCCCGCCGCCACATCCGTTAGCACGCCTTGCAGCCCAAATCCCACCTCGATCCGGATGCGCCGCTCTTTCGGCGCCCACACAAACAGCACGCCATTGTTCACCGCGGGCTTTCCCACGCCCCATGCGTGAAACAGCCCCCGCGCATACTCGTCCACGAGCGTCCCGTTCAACGATGGCACTACCGCCACGGCGATCTCGTTCCCTGTCGCTCGCTCATAGTCGCGCACCTTCTTTTCCAAAGCCTGCACCGTAGACACAGGAAGCTGGTTCGCGAAATCATTCACGAAGCGGGCCGGCCTCGGGTAGTCATCCGCTAATACAATTACCGCCAATAGCAGGGCCGTCATCATCCAGGCAGGCATTCGGAGTGCCCGCCTCGCGCTGCGCGGTTCTGACATTTCTTCTCCTCCCGATTGGGAATCGAGCGAGCGATCATCTCACGATAACACCGAGAGATTAGGCATATTTGTTGAGAAGCAAATGACGGTCACGTCGGAAGAATACGGGAACGAGCGATGTCAAGTGGGCCAGTGACGGATAGTCTACCGATGATGCACATCAGCCGCCAGAGTCTCCGGGCACCCTGGCCAACGCGTTGCTTCATCGCCGAAGCCAGAATTGTGGTAACGTCTTGTGGATGCTGGAGGAGGCTCAGATTGCTCATCAATCGGCTCTCTATCAGTGCTTCAACTGCGAGGCAGTGGTCTACGTTCCCGCTGGGATGCGATTCCCGTCTTGTGGCTCTGCCGATCACTCCGCAAGATGGATTCTACAGGGTATTGCGACGCCAACGAAGCCTAAACTAATCATGCGCACTGCCTTCGTGGTAGCTACTTTCAGGCTCGCGCTGCGTTCCCCGCAAGATCGGCGCTGCCGATAAGTCTCTAGTCACGTCCGAGGTTTGCACAAGCGATCGCTGGGATGGGCTGGTTTTACGCCTCGCCGCCGGACTAGGCCGACCGCTCCGCCCGCGGATAGGCACGTGCGCAGCCGTTTCGGTGATCGGCAAAGCAGGGCGGCAGGCGTCGGCGTGGCGGCGCAGGTTCGGATTGAGACGGCGCGCCTGCGGATTCGTGCCGCGCCACCGCGCGGCCAGCGCGGCGGCAGCCAAGCCGTTCGGCGCCGGACCGGGCGGGCCGCCCGCGACCGACGATGGCCACTGCGTGGCACTTGTGGTGGTCGGCCATCCAGTGAGGCGTGCGTCGGCGTAGGTGGCGAAGGTTCGGATTTGAAGCGGCGCGCCCGCGGATTCGTCAGGTGCCACCGCGCGGCCCGGTGCGGTCGCAGCGCCAGACGTTCTGCGCCGGACTGGCCGGGCCGCCTCGCCCGCCGGTGGGCACCCCGTGGGCCTGTGGTGGTCGGCCATCAGAGCCATGCGCCCGTGTGGCGATCGGCCATTCACGTGGCGTTCCGCCGCCGTGGCGGCGCAGGTCCGGATTTGAAGCGGCGCGCCTGCGGATTCGTGACGCGCCACCGCGCAGCCACGCGCGGTCGCCGCGCAAGACGTTCGGTGCCGGACCGGAGGGCCGGCCGTCTTCGCCGCCGATGGGCACCGCGGCGTGCGCCGCCGTGGCGGCGCGGGCTTTGATTTGAGGCAGCGCGCCTGGGGATTCGTGACGTGCCACCACCCGCGGTCTCAGCGCAAAACGCTTCGTCGCCGGACCGGGCCGGCCGATTCGCGCCCGCTTGGATCGAGGCGGTCCGCGCCGGGCACCTCGTAGCACACCGAGCTTTCTTTCAAAAAACATGACGCAGGCGGCAGTAGGGGTAATCGCGGCGCATTAACACTATGGCAACCTAGAGTCATGCGAATATCCGCCCGAAACCAATTGGTAGCATGGTGTTTTGAGCCATGCTTGCCTAACGAGTTGAACAGATGACGATGCTTTCTCGCGTTCTGTCTCTAGCTTTGGCTGCGGGTTTGGCTGTAGGAGTGGCAACACAAACGCCGGCGCCGTATTCGTGGTCGGTCAAGCAGGCTTTGGCTGTATCGAAGGCGAAGCCCGATCACCCGGTTTACGTTTGGCCTTGGGTTAAGTCTCCAGGCGCGTATCCTTTCAAGAATGGGATGACCGTGGCGGATGTTGTGATCGCTGCTGGCGGTCTGATTAAGGACGAACGATACCCGGATCTACCATCCGAATTCTTTCCGCGCACGGTTTCCGTGACGCGTCCGTCTGCGAAAGACCCAGACCCCACGACTGCGATCTATCGGTTCCCGCTGGATTGGGCGAAACCGGGCGGGGGTATATCGGAGTGCAGGTTTGCGTTGCGAGAGAGGGATTTTGTCGGCGTAAGCAGGTCTACGTCCGTGCCCTAACCCGCGTTCCGTCGGCCGCTCTTGCCGGCCGCACGTCTTTGAGGTTTTGATCGCTTCGCACAGGGACACAGGGATACCTTCCGTGCCTGCACAAGCGGTATCATATCCCGCCTGCAAGGATCTGAGCCGGTCGCGTCTCCGCTCAAACACCGCGAATCTGAGAAACTCGCCGGAAAAGATCGTGAGAAGGTCAGAGGAGAAGATCGCGGCGCATTACACCGGCCGCCTCGCCCGCCGGATGGGCACCGCGTGGCTCTTCTGGCGATCGGCCATCAGGGCGGCGTGCGGCGCCGTTGGCAGCGCGAGCTGTGATTTGAGACGGCGCGCCCCGCAGATTCGCGACGCGCCCCCGCGGCCAAAAGAGGTCGCAGCCCAGGGCGCTTCGGCGCCGGCCGGACCGGCCGCGCGTCGACTGCCGTTCGGCGAGAATATCAATCTATGCTCGATGCGCCGGCTCAATGCGCCAGTAAAGTGGGGGGACGCCTCGTACGGGGGTATACCCACCCGACTACTGAACCCAAAACACTTGGTAACCATATACACTCATGTAGCCGCTGTCGTGGAAATCGCCGTGGCTCGTGTACGTCTAAACTAATGGAGGAACTGAAAGGACCCTCCGCGTTGCATAGTGGGAACGTTAACTCCTCAAATGGACCGCTGCCGGGACTACGAAGCAAGCCCCGGGCGGCGACCTCTTTTTTTGTCACGCAAAAACGCTCGACCGCCGCGCCCGCGGCTTGCTGACGCTCCACCGCGCGGCCACGCGCGATCGCAGCGCAGGGCGCTTCGGCGCCGGGACCGGGCCGGCCGGCCCGCAGCCTCTGCTGTGAGCGGTGTCGGCTGCTGGCACTGCCTCGCACAAGCTGGAGCGCCTGACCTGCTGGGGTGGCCAGCGATACGTGGCTAGGCTGATTGGCGGTGATGTTCCAGGGCGTTCCACCGGAGGCCCTAGTGGAGTTCCCGCGCGCTTGGATCGACGCCGTGCGCGCCGGCGCCTGGTCGCGGACGCAGGTCACTGGGTGGAAAATGGGTGAAGATTTTCCAAAATGGTGACCTAAGCGGCTGGATGGGTTGCCTTCAAAATTTGGGTGTTCACCAAAGCGGTGTTTGGGCACTATGTGCTCCTACCGGAGGTGCCTTCCGAAAAACGCAGCGATGCGGCGGCGCGCGTCTTGCGCGGATGGCTCATGGTAGCCGATGCCAACGACTTTCATCATCTTGAACAGCACGTCCTTATGGTTGTTGAGGAACGAATGCCCGGCGTCCGGGTACTCCTTCACATCGTGCTCCACTTGTATCGCCGTCAGTACGCCCTCCAACTCTGCGGCGACACCTCGCGCCCACCATTCCTTGGCGCCATAGCTGCCGACAATTGGACACGCGCCGGCCAGCATTGTTTCGGCATTCTTGGGAATCGGGCCGCCATAATTGACGCTCGATACCGAAAAGCCGTGTCCGGGGGCGAGCAACAGGGCAAACCCACCTCCCATGCAGTAGCCGATCACGCCAATCTTGCCGGTGCACTCCTCTTGACGCGTTAGCCATGCGCGGGCCGCCTCAATGTCGACGAAGAATCTCCCATTGCGGGCAGCTGCATCACGCATGAGGTCTCGGATGCAGGCGATCTTTCCGCCCGGCTGGTAAAGGTCGGGCGCCACCGCCAGATATCCCTCGCTCGCCATCCAGTCAGCCTGATTCCTCAGGTCCCGGCTCATTCCCGCTGCGTCGTGGAGCACAACGACGCCGGGCCACGGCCCAGTCTGCTGCGGTGTGGCCAGCCAAGCGGGCATCTCGCCTGAGCCGGTGGGAATCTTGACCTCTGCCATGGTGTTTACGCGCCTTCAGTTTAGCAATCTCCGAGTATAATGCCTTTCCAGTCATTTCTTGCAGTACACGCCGCCCCGGACGTACAGAATATCGAGTAAATGCAACTACATTTGTCATGCCGTGATCAAAAACGGAAAGCTGCCAACGTTGGCCCAACCTAGAATAAGCTAATAAGGTACTATTGACCTGTTTACACTGCGGTACAATTGCTCCATGTCTGAACAAGGCCAATACGCCCCCGAAACCGGCCGCTATCGCTGCTCTTATTGCGGCACTACGATTTTGCTAAGAGTCGGCCAGGCGTTCCCCCCGTGTCCCGAGACAGACCACCCGTCCCGATGGATCTTTGCCGAGGAGTTGGTGCTATCGGCTAATGGTGCATAAAGCCATCTGCAGCACGATGTCGTTCAATAGCGGCAGCAGTTTTCGCTCGGCGATGCGCTTGCTTTTTTGGATGTGCCGAACAAGTTAGCGCAGGCTGCAACCCTTTGAACCCATTCCTCCTAACCCCGCCTGCGCAGCGCCATCCGCGTGGCACGCGTTCGCCGTCACATCCCGATGGGCAACGCGTACGCCTTGTGATCATCGGCTATCAGGGTGGCATGCGTCGCCGTCGCCGCGCAGGTTTTGATCTGGGGCGGCACGTCTTCGGCTTCGTGACGCGCCACCGCGCGGTCGCAGCGCAAAGCCGTTTCCGCGCCGGACTGGGCCGGCCGCCTCGCCCCCGCCGAGCCGCGTAGCCCCGTGTAGTGATCGGCCAGCAGGGCGGCCTTCGTCGCTATAGTTGCGCAAGTCCGCGGTCCACCGACCGCCGTGGCTGCTGATTGACGACGTGCGGCCGGGCGAGGTCGCAGCGCAAGACGCTCGGCGGGGCCGGGACGGTCGCCGCGCCCGCCGATGGGCACCGCGTAAACTGTCGTGGGGATCGGCTATCAGGCGGCGTGCGTCGTCGGGGCGGCGCAGGCGCTGATTTGGTTTGAGACGGCGCGCCTGCGCATTCGTGACGCACCACCGCGTGGCCAGGCGCGGTCGCAGCGCAAGAATTCGGCGCCGACCCGCCGCTCCGACACGGCCGATGGGCACCGCGTAGCGGCTGGGGCGATTCGGCCTCCGGGCGGCGTACGCCGGGGGGGGCGGCGCGGGTCTTGCGAGGCGCGAATCGACGCGTGGGAACGCGTCGGCGTCTGGACGGGCCAGCCGCCTCACCCCGAATCAGAGCGTGCCCCGGTTGGTCGCAGCACAAGACGTTCGGCGCCGGACCCGGGCCGGCCCGCCTATCCCGCCGATGGGCACGCGTAGGCGAGTTTGTGGTGGTAGGCCGGCTGGGGCCGTGTGCGTCGCCGTAGCGGCGCAGGTTGTGATTTGAGACGGCGCGCCCGCGGATGCGT
>Ga0070731_10002437_pt1 | contig 17783 bp, 19 predicted proteins | sample Coa_R1_2_FD_66448 | JGI IMG/M metagenome (GOLD analysis project Ga0070731, IMG submission 66448) | Surface soil microbial communities from Centralia Pennsylvania, which are recovering from an underground coalmine fire - Coalmine... | ecosystem: Environmental > Terrestrial > Soil > Unclassified ...
CGCGATCCGAGAGACCGGCGGATTTCCGCACGAAGTCGAGCGGCCCGTCCCAGTCGAAGCTGCGATAGACCGCCGCCAGATGGGCAAAGGGCGGCGACTGGGCGAAGAGCTGGAATGTCAGCCGGTGCCCGGCATAGTCGGAGTTGAGCAGGTCGCGGGCGAAGGCCAGCAGCTTGCGCCGGTCCTCGGCCGCCCAGCGCTCGTTCACCGTGTAGTACTTCTCGAGCCAGGGGCCGCTCTCCGCGTCCGTGAACGCAGCCTTGTCCGGCGTGATGCAGATCTGGCCGCCGCAGAGCTCGCGGGCGATGTGCATCATGTGGTGGAGCTGCGAGCAGGCGAGCACACGGCCCGCATAAAGCAGCGACTGGTTCGGCATCATGAGCCCGCCCGGACTCTTCTCGGCGAGCGTGATCGCCGCCGTCAGGTGCGCGTTGATGCCCTCGCGGTAGACCGCGAGCTCGCTCAGCTTCTCCTGCACCGCCTGCTGCTTCTCCAGCCCGGTCTGGCGCGCGTTGAAGAGGGCCGCGCCGATCAGCATGTCGGCGAGCTTGAGGTTGCGCTGGACGAAGGCGAAGGCGGAGTAGCGGTGCAGCGTCGCGCGGATGTAGGTGGCGGCCTTGGTGTGCCGGTAGAACAGAACATTCTCCCACGGCACCAGCACGTCGTCGAAGACGACCAGCGTATCGACCTCGTCGAACCGGTTGGCGAGCGGGTAGTCCTCGGCGCCGGCGCGGCAGGCGAAGCCGGTGCGGCAGATGAACTTCAGCCCCGGCGAGCCGAGGTCGCAGACGAACCCCACCGCGTAGTCGGAATAGGCGGCATTGCCCCAGTTCGCGATGGTCGGCTTGGTGAAGGCCTGGTTGGCATAGGCCGCGGCGGTCTCGAACTTGGCGCCGCGCACGACGATGCCGGCATCGGTCTCCTTCACGACATGCAGCAGCATGTCGGGATCCTGCTCCTGCGGCGGCTTCGAGCGGTCGCCCTTGGGATCGGTATTGGCCGAGACATGGAACGGATCGGTCTTGAGAACCCGGCGGATATGGTTGCGGATGTTCTCGGAGAAGCGCGGGTCGACCTCGTTCAGCACGTCCTGGCCGTCGAAGAGCGACCACATCTCGCCGACCGTCTCGTCGCCGATCCGGGTGACGACGCCGCCGACCTCCTCCAGCACCGTGTCGGTGGCCCGCCGCTTGGCCCACCAATCCTCCTGCGTGTAGGGCAGCATGTTGCCGACCGCGTCGGTCTCGCCGTCATGGGTGACGGTCATGACGCTGCGCGTCGCGGGCTCGTGCTGCATGTCGAACACGCGGGCGCGGATATCGACGAGCGGCTTGAACATCGGATGGGTGGTCACGTCGCGCACGCGCTCGCCGTTGACGTAGACGAGCCGCCCGTCGCGGATCGACTCACGATATTCGGCGCCGGTGCGGATCATGGCTCAACCCCTTGCTTTCACTCCCTCTCCGCCCTTCAGGGGGGAGAGGGAATGTTTCGACGGGATCTTCGTAGGAAAGCGATCACAAGGAAATTATTTCTTTCAGCGCCTCTGCTTCTGATTATCCAAATCAGGCGAAGGGCCGGATCGGATCGCTGCCGTCCCATGCGAGCGCCGCACCATAGAACCGGGCAAAGGCGCGCTCCATTAGCAGGCCGGTCTCGATCAGCTCGACATAGCCCGGCAGCGCGCCATGCGTGTCGAAATACACGACCTCCCCGCCCGTGGGCACGCCGGCGCGGAAGACCGGCGTCATGCCCTGCGCCTCATAGCGGTCGATATCCTCCTCCAGCGTCGCCGTCGCCACGCCCCAATGATGGAAGCCGTGGCCGTGCCGGTCGATATGCTCCTTGTAGACCGAAGGTTCGTCGTCGTTCGGCTGGATCAGCTCGATATTCATGTGGCCGGCGAAGGACATCGCGATGGCGACGCTCGTCGTTGACTTCCGGCCGCGATAGACCGGGTCCGTGCCGGTGAAATGCGGCAGCAGGAACCACGGGCCGACATGCAGCCGCGCCACCCACTCGGCAATCGCGGCGCGGATATCTTTGACGACATAGGCCGTCTGCATGACGCCGCCCGAAGGCTGGCCGAAGCTGAGCAGGGTCATCGCGTCCTTCTTCCAATGATTGCCGGCGCGGTCTCGTGCATCAGCGCCATCGCCACGAGGCCGATCGCCATGGCCACGGCGGCATACCAGGCCGGGACCAGCACGCTGCCCGTGAGATTGATCAGTCCTTTCACCGCGAATTGGGTCGAACCGCCGAAGACGGAGATCGACACGGCGTAGATCGTGCCGAGTGCGCCCGAACGCAGGTGTTTCGGCAGCGCCTCGCCGATCGCGACGAAGCCCGGCGTCGCGGCCAGGGAGAGGAAGAAGTTCAACAGCGCGGTCGCCGCAAACAGCACCGCCGCCGTCCCGTAGGCCGCCATGCCGAGATAGCAGGGCAACAGCAGCAGCACGAACAGCACGCCGCACGGCAGCATAACCGCCCGTCGGCCGAACCGGTCCGACAGCACGCCCGCCAACAGAGCGGCACTGATGCCGGCCAGTCCTTGCGCAATCGTGGCGCCGAAGGCCAGCCGGGGGGCGAGGTGCAGGCTGTCCTGCGCCCAGGTCGCCATATAGCCGATCACGTAGGTGCCGATCGTGCCCGCCATCAGCATCGCTACGCCGAGGACCGCGACGCGGACAGGGAAGCGCCGCGATGCCGTCGGCACGTTCTCCTCCCGGGAATACGTCTCGCCGAGCCGGCTGCGCAGCACCAGGCCGAATGGCACGATCGCAGCGCCGATCAGGAAGGCGACGCGCCAGCCCCAGGTCTCGAAGAGTTCGGGCGGCATCGCGGCCGCCAGGATCAGCGCCGTCACCCCGGCCGATAGGATCGCCACCTGCTGTGTCGCGTATTGCAGCGACATCGCCAGGCCGCGCCTCTGCTCCGGCGCCGCCTCGAGCATGAAGGCGCTCGACGGCCCGACCTCGCCGCCCAGCGCGAAGCCCTGGAGCAGCCGAAAAGCGATCGCAAGCACCGGCGCGGCCATCCCGATCGAGGCATAGGAGGGCGTGAGCGCCAACCCCACGATCCCCACGCCCATCAGGCCAAAGGAGAGCAGCATGGCCGGCCGCCGTCCGGCGTGGTCGCCATAGGCGCCGATGAGGAGCCCACCAAGCGGCCGCGTCAGGAAGCCGACGCCGAAGGTCGCAAGCGATTTCAGCAGGCTCCCCTGTCCCGCCGGAAACAGGCTGTCCCCGATCTGCACGGCGAAGAACGAGAAGGTGAGGAAGTCGTAGAACTCAAGCGCGTTGCCGACGCAGACCGCCGCCAGGCTCCCGAGCGTCAGGCGCGCCCGCGGCGGCTCGGCCAGGAAAACCTGCGGTTCGGTCACGGCCATCGAGCGCCTCCGCGGCGGACGCTAACAGCATCGGACCGCCGCACGCTAGAGCCGGCGGCCCTATCGGCCGAACCGCTCCGCCCCGAATGGCGACGGGTCGGCGAACGGCGTCTCGCCGGTCATCACCTCGGCCAGGAGCCGGCCGGTCGCGGGCCCCAGCGTCAGCCCATGATGGGCATGGCCGAAGGCGAACCACAGGCCGGGATGGCGCGGCGCCGGGCCGATCACCGGCCTCATGTCGGGCAGGCAGGGCCGGCGTCCCAGCCATGGCGCCGGCTCGATGCGCTCGCCCAGCGGAAAGATCTCGCGGGCAAGACGCTCGGCCCGGTCGAGTTGGATGGTGTTGGCGGGCGCCTCGCGGGCAGCGAACTCGATGCCGGTCGTGAGGCGGATGCCGCGCGCCATTGGCGCCAGGACGTAGCCGCCGGCGATGTCGACGATCGACCGCCCGAGCGGCGCCTGTGCCGGACCGGCGTAGTGCATGTGATAGCCCCGCTTGATCCCGAGCGGGATACGGTAGCCGAGCGGCCGGAACACCGTGTCGGACCACGGTCCGAGCGCCACCACCGCGGCAGCGGCCTCCTCCATTCCGTCGGCAGTGCGCACACTCCAGCCGGCGCCGTGCTGCGCCAGCGATGCCGCCTCGCCGACCGCGATCCGGCCGCCCCGCGCCGCGAAGAGCTTGGCATAGGCCCGGGTCAGCGTGCCCGGATCGCTGACGCTCTTCGGATCGCGCCAGTAGACCGCACCGACGATGCGGTCCGAGAGCGCCGGCTCGTGCTCATGGACCCCGGGCGGCCCCAGCACGTCGGAGACGAGGCCATGACCCGCCAGCGCGCGGGCGCGTGCTGCCGCCTGCTCGAACGCGCGACCGGTACGGTAGAGCTCCATCCAGCCGGTCGGGCGGATCAGCGAGGCGGCGCCGGCGGCCGCCGCGAGCGGTTCGTGCTCGGTGACGCTCGCTTCGATCAGCGGCAACAGCGCCCTTGCCGACTCTGCAAGGCGTTCCGGCGCCGAGTGCCACCAGTAGCGCGCGAGCCAGGGCGCGACGATCGGCAGGTAGAAGGGATCGTAGCGGACGTCCGCACGCCGGTTGGCGGCGTAGCCGAGCAGCACATGCAAATCGCGGGGAAAGGCATAAGGGACGACGCTCGACCGTTCGATCAACCCGGCGTTCCCGTAGCTCGTCTCCTCCCCCGGTCCGCGCCGGTCGACCAGGCAGACCGACCGTCCCCGCGCCTGCAGATGCAGCGCGACCGACACGCCGACGATGCCGGCACCGAGGACGATCGCATCAGACGGCACGGGCAATCAGAACCGCTCGCCCACCATCTCCTCGCTCTTCGCCCACAGCGCCCTGGCATGCTCCGGATCGAGCGCGTAGCCGCGGACGCCGCCGCTCGCGTTCGGGTCTTCGGTCAGCTCGGCGACGTGACAATCCTCGCAATAGCGCCCGCCAACCTCGTCAGCGGCAGCGACGGCCGCGGCCCAGACCGAGGTCGCGGCGCCTTGCGGGATGGTCTTCCAGCGGAACCCAGGGGCGCCAGCCGGCCGCGCGGCGTTCATCTGATCGATGATCCGCTGGATGAGCTCGGGGGAGACATGGCGGCCGAGCTCCGTCTGGATCGTGCCGGGATGGACCGCAGCGGCGCGCACGCCCTCGCCACGATGCCGCCGGTCGAACTCGACGGCGAACAGCACATTGGCCGTCTTGGACCGGCCATAGGCGCCGAACTCGGTGTACTCCGTGTGCTCGAAATTGGGATCGTCGAGATCGACGTCGGAAAACCGGTGGCCGGCCGAGGACAGGCAGACGACACGCGATCCCGGCTTCAGGAGCGAGGCGATCCGGTTGACCAGCACGAAATGGCCGAGATGGTTGGTGCCGAACTGGGTCTCGAACCCGTCCGCGGTCGTGCCTTTCGGGCAGGCCATGACGCCGGCATTGCAGATGACGACGTCGAAGGGTTTGCCTGACGCGATCAGCGCGTCGGCGCAGGCGCGCACGTTTCGGAGCGACGCCAGATCCAGCTCGACCAGTTCCAGCCCGCCCCCTTCCGCAGCCTGGGCGCGGACCTGCCCGGTCGCGCCGCGCGCCTTTTCCAGGTCGCGCGCGGCGCCCACGACATGGGCGCCGTGCGCCGCCAGCGCCCGTGCCGTCTCGACGCCGAGCCCGGCCGAGGCGCCGGTCACCAGAATGCGCTTGCCACTGAGGCTGATCCCTTCGAGCACGTCGTCCGTCGTCGACTCGGCTCCGAACGGCTTGGCCATGACTTCCTCCATCGAGATTTCCGGGCGACTATCGGCGATGCCGCGTGCTTGGCAAAGCCCCGACGGCGCGGCCGCTGGCCTGCACGATATCGTTGGCGTGCGGAATAATCGGCCGCGGCGGCTGTCCACAACGACATGGCACTGAAACACGACAGGTGATGAGGTGGACACCGTTCTCACAGGCGCCGATCCCCGCGCCAAGGGCCAGTGCCCCGGCTTCGCGGGCCAGGCGTTGCCGACGTCGCGGAGGGTCAGGCCATGAACGACATGGTGCTCCTGATTGAGCCGCTGATCCCCGCGATGCGGCGTTATGCCTGCGCCTTCCTGCGCGACCGCTCCGCCGCCGACGATCTCGTCCAGGACTGCCTGGAGCGCGCGATCGGCCGCTGGCACCAGCGTCGCGCCGACGGCAACCCGCGCACCTGGATTTTCACCATCCTGCACAACCTCGCCGTCAACCACGTGAACCAGGCGCGGCGGCGCGGCAAGTTCGTCCCGCTCGAGGATGCCGACGAGGCCGCGCTGTCGCAACCGGCGAGCCAGGACGGCGCGCTTCGCCATCGCGACCTGCTCAAGGCGCTCGCGGACCTGCCCGAGGACCAGCGCTCGACGGTGCTGCTCGTCTCGGTGGAAGGCCTCTCCTACGCCGAGGCGGCATCCGTCCTGGATATCCCCATCGGCACCATCATGTCGCGGCTGGCGCGCGGCCGGGAAAGGCTGCGCCGCGCCGTGGAGGGCGAGGCCGACGCGGCCCGCGCCCCGAATATCCGGAGAATCAAATGAATACCCGCCCGATTACCGAGGACGATCTCCACGCCTATGTCGACCAGGCGCTCGACCCGGCGCGGCAGGCGGAGGTCGCCGCCTATCTGGAGCAGCACCCTGAGGTCGCGCGGCGGGTCGAGGTCTATGCAAGCCAGCGCGGCGAGCTCCGCACGGCGCTGGCGCCCCTGGCGGAGGCACCGGTCCCGCCCGAGCTCGACCTGCGCCGGATGATCGCGGCGCGGCGCCGGCCCGGGGCGCCCTGGCTGCAGGCCGTGGCCGCGGTGGCGCTCGTGGCGCTCGGCGGGGCCGGCGGCTGGTCGCTCCACGGCGCGGTCGGGCCGGAGCCGGGCGGCATCACGACGCTGGCCCAGGAGGCGGCCGACAACTACTCGGTCTATGCCGCGGATGGCGTCCATCCCGTCGAGTTCAAGGCCGACGAACGGGCCGAACTGGTGAGCCTCGCCTCGCGCCGGCTCGAACGGCCGGTGGATGTGCCGGAGCTTTCCGATCTCGGATACCGCTTCATGGGCGGCCGCGTGCTCGCGACCGAGCACGGACCTGCGGTCATGTTCATGTACGACAACGACCGCGGCACGCGGCTCGTCCTGCTCAGCCGCACCATGAAGGCCGACCAGGACGCGCCGATCGCGCTGCACCGGCTCGGCTCGGTCGCAGAGTGCGCCTGGGCCGACAAGGGTATCGGCTACAGCCTCGCCGGCCACGCCAACTCCGACATCCTGCATCCGCTTGCGGACGAGATCCGCAAGCAGGTCGCCGGGCGCACCTGATCTAACAGGGGCGTCCGCTCGTCAGAACGACTGCAACCCGATATACAACTTATAGGAGATTATCATGACGCGCATCCGTACTGTTCTGTGGCTCGCGCTCGCCGTAGCGGGCGCCGGCCTCACCCTCGGCAGCGCCCAGGCCGCGCCGGCATCGGCTGCCGATGTCCATGCCGCCTGCAGCCGGCTCGGCCTCGATCCGAGCGAGGCGCCGTTCGCCGATTGCGTGGCGACGCTCAACCGGGCGACGACCGCGCTTAGCGCGGACGAGATGGTCACGCCCGCCCGCCGGCAATGCGCGGCCAAGGGGCTCAACCCGACCAGCCCCGCCTTCGCCAACTGCGTCCTCGACCTGGAAGAGACGCCGTAACGGCCGCTCCTCCGGACCCATCGACAACCCAGACCTCATGGAGACTCTCATGAACCGCTTCATTCCCGCCCTCGGCGCAATCGCCCTCCTCGTCGGCTCGGCCGGCCCTGCCCTCGCCGCGTCGGCCGATGCGCCGATGGCCAGGATCGACCGCGCCTGCGCCGATGTCGGTTTTGCGCCGGGCTCGGCGAACTTCGCCCAGTGCGTGCTCGACCTGCGCCAGACCCTGTCGGAAGACGCCAACGGCAGCCGGGGCTGATCCGTGCCGCCATCCGGGCCCGGGCGCGCTGCCCGGGCCCGCAGATGGCTCATTCCGTGCGCCCGATCTTCCTGACGACGCGGGCGATCAACTCGTCGCATCTCGACAGGAACAGCTTCAAAATAGGGGAAGCGTTCGCCCGGTTGTGGCCGATCACCAGGTCGATCGTCGGCGCCTCGCCTTCCAGCGGGCGGCTGATCACCGACCAGGGCAGGAAGTTCCGTGCATAGGCGGGCAGCAGCGTGACACCGCGCGTGGAGGCGACCAGCGACATCGCCATCCCGAGATTGTCGACTTCGTGCTCGATGCGGAAATCGATCCCGGAGGGTTCCAGATAGTCGGTGATGATGGCCCGTAACGTCGGCGCCGTCTTGGACATGCCGATGAACGTCTCGTTCGCGATATCCGCAAGGGCGACTGACTTGCGCGAGGCAAGGCGATGGTCGCTCGGCAGCACCGCCACGAGCGGCTCCGATACGGCGACCCGGTAATCGAGATCGGGCATGCCCGGCTCGGCCCGCATGAAAGCGAGGTCGAGCTTGCCGCGCGCCAGCGCATCGGCCAGACGCGGCGAGTAGTCGCTCGACACCGTGACGTCGATATTCGGCAGCTCGTCCCGCAGGATGTGCATGCAGTCGGGCAGCCAATCCATTTCCTGCCCGGTCAGGAATCCCAGCGCGAAGCTCGGCTTGGCGGGCTGCGCCGCCCGCCTGGCCGCTTCCGCCGCGGCCCCTGCATGGGACAGCGCGAGCCGGGCGTGCTCGAGGAAGGCGCGGCCCGCCGCCGTCAGCTCGACGCCTCGCACGCTGCGGGTCATCAGCGGGACGCCGACCTCGTATTCGAGATCCCTGATCTGGCGGCTGAGCGAAGGCTGCGCCGTGTGCAGCCGGCGTGCCGCCGCCACCGTCAGGCTGCCCTCCTCGGCGACGGCCACGAAGTACCGGAGATGCCGCAGCTCCATCGTCCATCCCATGCCTGCCTAGCATGGGATGAAGCCTACAAAGTCTTTTTCAGGAGCGCCATAGAGACCTAGATCCTCTCGTGACGCCATACCCGGCCGGAAGGCCTATTGCAGAAGGATTGGAACCATGAGCAGCCAAGTCGTCCTCATCACCGGCGCGCTGACGGGCATCGGCCGCGCCACCGCCATCGCCTTCGCCAAGCAGGGCGCCCGCCTTGTCGTCTCCGGCCGCCGCGAAGCAGAAGGCAATGCTCTCGAGGCGGAGCTCCGCGGCCTCGGCGCCGAGGCGGCCTTCATCAAGGCCGATGTGCGGCGCGACGAAGAGGTCCGGACCCTGGTCGACGCGGCCGTCGCCCGCTTCGGGCGGCTTGACGTCGCCGTCAACAATGCCGGCACGGAGGGCCAGCCCGGCCCGGTCGTCGACCAGACCGAAGAGAGCTACGCCGCCGTCTTCGACACCAATGTGCTGGGCACGCTGCTGGGCATGAAGCACGAGTTCCGCGTCATGCAGGCGCAAGGCCGCGGCAGCATCATCAACGTCTCGTCGGTCTACGGCCACCAGGGTGCGGCCGGCGCCTCGGTCTATATCGGCAGCAAGCATGCTGTCGAAGGCATGACCAAGTCGGTGGCGCTGGAGGGCGCCGCGCTCGGCGTGAGAGTCAACGCCGTCGCGCCGGGCCCGATCGAGACCGGCATGCTCGACCGCTTCACCGGCACCGCCGAGAACAAGGCGGCGCTGACCGCGACCGTACCGTTCGGCCGGACGGGGCGGCCCGAGGAGATCGCCCAGGCGATCCTCTTCATCGCCTCCGACGCGGCCTCGTACATGACCGGCCAGATCGTCTCGATCGACGGCGGCAAGAGCGCCGGGTGAGCGGCGGGCGTCGTCGCGCCGCGGCAATTCGCCCGGGATGATCGACGCAGGACGCCATCGGCATCAGACTACCCGGCGACACCCCGCGGCAGGAAGGCGAGATCCATGTCAGACCCCACCCCTCGGACCGGGCGCATCCCCGGCCCCGATCATCCGATCACCGTCATACCCCACGGCGGCCGGGTGGTCGTCAGGCTCGGCGGCCGCGTCATCGCCGACAGCCGCGACGCGCTCACCCTGCGCGAGGCCACATATCCCGCGGTCCAGTACATCCCGCGCAGGGACGTCGACATGACGCTTCTCCAGCGCACCGACCACACGACCCACTGCCCCTACAAGGGCGACGCTTCCTATTTCAGCATCCCCTCCGGCGGCGAGCGCGCCGCCAACGCGGTGTGGACCTACGAGACGCCCTTTGACGCCGTCTCGATCATCAAGGACCACCTCGCCTTCTATCCCAATCGCGTCGATTCCATCGAGGAGACCGGCGCCGGCTGAGCCGCCGTCGCCCCGCCTTAAGGAGACCGCCCCATGACCGCCTCCTTCTCCGGCAAGACCGCCCTCGTCACCGGCGCCTCGCGCGGCATCGGCCGCGCCAGCGCGCTGGCCCTTGCGCGGGAGGGTGCGCAGCTGCTGGTCCATTACGGAAGCGGCGCCGCCGAGGCCGATGCGGTCGTGCGCGAGATCCGCGAGCTGGGCGGCACGGCCGAAGCCGTCGCCGCCGACATGGCCGCCGCCGACGGGCCGCATGCGCTTGCCGCCGAGACCCGCCGCATCGTCGGCGACCGGCTCGACATCCTCGTCGCCAATGCCGGCGTCTCGAAATCCGCGACGATCGAGGCCATGACGGTCGAGGATTTCGACCGGCTCTATGCGGTGAATGTCCGCGCGCCGTTCTTCCTGGTGCAGCAGCTCCTGCCGATCCTCGGCAGCGGCAGCAGCGTCGTTTTCGTATCCTCGCTGACGGCGCACGCTTCGGTCGGCACGCTCGCGGCCTACGCCGCGACCAAGGGCGCCGTCGACACGCTGGTGAAGCACTTCGCCCAGGCGCTGGGTGAGCGCGGCATCCGCGTCAACGCCGTCGCACCGGGCGTCGTCGATACCGAAATGTCGAGCTTCACCAAGACCGAGACGGGCCGGGGCATCGCGCTCGCCATGCAGGCGCTCAAACGGATCGCCGGGCCGGACGACATCGCCGATGCGATCGCCTTCCTCGCCTCCGACAAGGCCCGCTGGATCACCGGCGACACGCTCCGCGTCGACGGGGGATCGAAGCTGTAGGGGGCGGGGTACGGCAGCGACGTCGGTCATTCGTCCATCAGAGCGTCAAGCGGCACGTACCCAAGGTCCATCCGGTTGCCGGCAATTCGTTGTATCAGGGCGAACGGCATATCTTCGAACGTGTAGGCAAGCTTTCGACTCTGCCGTGGCGGGGCATCATCGTCGACCAACCGTGTGATCCCCTCGGCGCGGGCATGATAGGTCGCCTCCGGCGGCGGAATGCGCTTCATTTTTTGCTCCCGCCGCTCTGCCAATCAAATCCGTCCGTAATCAGACTGACCTTCCCGTGCTGATCGATGTGATAGAACTCAGTGATGATCTCGGCACCAAGTTGTGAAATAAGATCATCCTCGATTCTTAAATATCGGACCCCATTAAGTTCGCGCTCGGTGACAACATGCCGCCGCTCCGTCGCAAATGCCATTATCTTGTCCTTATCCGCGATGTTACGGGGCCCCAGCAAAACCCAGTCCAATCCCATATGTCCATCTTCGATTGAATACTGAAGGTTGATCGAGTTATCCTGATTAGTCTGCGCACCGTTCGGAGTAAATACCAATACCGCCCATGAGCCGTTTTTACCTTCTTCCTTCAGTTGTTCAACAATTGACGGGATATTTCCTATCGTCACAGAAGCTGGAACGACAATGAAACTGCGAATGACACAGAATAGTGCCACGGCTATGATGACAGCAGCGCCAATTCCGATAAGCAACTTCATGGATTGTTACCCCCTCTTCTCCGCGATCCATTTATCGATCCGCCGTTCCAGCAGGTTGAGCGGCATCACGCCCTCGTCGATCACGGCGTCGTGGAAACTGCGGTAGTCGAATTTCGGGCCCAGCGCCGCCTGGGCGCGGTTCCTCAGCTCCATGATCTTCAGCTCGCCGATCTTGTAGCCCAGCGCCTGGCCGGGCCAGGCGATGTAGCGGTCGACCTCGTTCTGGATGTTCTTGTCGGCGAGCGCAGAATTGTCCTTCAGGCACGCCACCCCCTGGTCGCGGGTCCAGCCCTTCCAGTGGATGCCGGTGTCGATCACCAGCCGGCAGGCCCGCCACATCTCCATCGACAAGAGGCCGAACCGCTCGTAGGGCGTGGAATAGAGCCCGATCTCGCCGGCGAGCTGCTCGGAATAGAGCGCCCAGCCTTCGACGAAGGCGGTGATGTCGTCGCGGCGGCGGAACAACGGCACGCCCTGCTGCTCCTGCGCCAGCGCGATCTGCAGGTGATGTCCCGGCACGCCCTCATGCGCGACCAGCGCCGGCAGCTCGTAGAGCGGCCGCTGGTCGAGATGCGAGGTGTTGATCATCAGCCCGCCGGCGATGCCCTGCTCCGGGCTGCCCGGATTGTAGCGCGCCGAGGTGTAGCCCTCCTCGATCGCCCGCGGCACCTCGCGCACCCCGTAGGTCAGCCGCGGCAGCTTCCCGAAATACTGCGGCAGCTTGTCGTCGACGCGCTTGGCGAGGCGGCTCGCCTTCTCCATCAGCGCCTCGCGGGTGGTCACGTAGAATTGCTTGTCGGTGCGAAGAAACGCCTGGAAATCTTTGAAAGACCCTTTGAATCCGGTCTCGGCGATGATCGCGTCCATGGCTTTGCGGATGCGCGCGATCTCGGAATTGCCGAGGTCGAAGATCTGGTCCGGCGTCAGGTCGGTCGTGGTCTCGCGCCGCACGCGATAGGCGTAATATTCGCGGCCCTGCGGCAGCGCCGACGCGCCGATCGTCTCGCGCGCCTTGGGCAGGTACTCGTGCTCGAAGAACTCGGCGACCTTGACCTCGGCCGGCTTGACCTTGGTCCTGATGATCTCGAGCCCCTGCGCCTTCAGCGAAGCGGCGTCCGGCATCGTGGTCGGCAGCTTGTCGAGCGGCTCCATCAGCGCGCTCTGCTCCGGCGGCAGGTCGGCCGCCGCCCGCGTCGTCTTGCTAGCCGCCAGCGCGGTGATGCGCGGCTGGGTCCAGCCGGTCTCGATGCCGCGGCGGAGATTGGCCAGCTCGCGGTCGTAATAGGCGGGAAAGGCGGCCAACCGCGCCAGATACGCGTCGACCTGCGCCTTGTCGACGAGCTGCGTCGCTTCCGCCATGTAGGCGGGGGTGACGAAGAACCCCTCGTCGCTGGTGAAGGGGATGCGCTCCTCGTCGAACCGGAACCCGTCCAGATCCAGCGCCACCCGGTCGGCCAGCAGGTCGCGGTTGAGCGCGTCCTCGCCGGAAAGCGCGCCCGCCGGGATCGCCTTCAGCCGGTCGCGGAAGGATTCGAGCTGCTTGCGGCGCGCCTGGACCGCCGCCGGCGAATCGTCGGGCCACAGCCGCGCCGCCGCGAGATTGCCGTGCTGGCCGGCCTCGATCGGATCGGCCTCGTCGGTGTAGCGGTCGTAGTCCTTCAGGATCGCGTGAAGATCATCCACCGGTGCCGCCATGACGGGATCCGCCGCCAGCATCGCGATCGCCAGCCCAAGCGCGCGGAACGTCGAGGTCATGCTGGTTTCCTCCCCCATGGGCGCGGAGATAAGCCGGATGCGCCGGTGCGGCCCCTCCCCCTGCCCCCCTCCCGCGAGGGGAGGGGGAATACAGCGGCAGGAAGCTCCCCCTCCCCTTGCGGGAGGGGGTCAGGGGGAGGGGGGTGCCGGCCGTGGTGTTTCACGCAGCGAAGGCGCATATCTTGGCGCGCATGGTCTCCTCCCCAGGGATCCGGCGCGACCGACAGCGCCCTTGCCGGCTACTCGATTTGGTATAGTGAAGACGGTTCCATCCCCGGCACAAGAGGCGAGCGATGCGGTGGCGCGGCGTGTTCCCGGCGGCGACGACGCAGTTCCGGCCAGATCTATCGGTCGATCTCGACGCGACCCAGGGCAATCTCGACGCGCTCATCCGCGACGGCGTGCACGGGCTCGTGCTGCTCGGCACCTGCGGCGAGAACAACTCGCTGGAGCCGGAGGAGAAGCGCCGCGTTCTCGCCGCCGCCTGCGAGACCGTCGCCGGCCGCGTGCCGGTGATCGCGGGCGTCTCGGAGCTGACGACCCCGCGCGCCGCCGCCTTCGCCGCCGATGCCGAGGCGATCGGCGCCGATGCGCTGATGGTCCTGCCGGCCATGGTCTACGTGCCCAAGGAGCATGAGCTGGCGGCGCATTTCCGCACCGTGGCGACGGCCACCAACCTGCCGATCATGCTCTACAACAACCCGCCGGCCTATCGCGTGAACATCACGCTGCCGGTGCTCCGCAGCCTCGCCGACTGCGCCAACATCGTCGCGATCAAGGAAAGCGCGCCCGACACGCGTCGCTTCACCGACCTCGCCAACGCCTTCGGCGACCGCTTCGTGCTGATGGCCGGGCTCGACGACGTGGCGCTGGAGGGGCTGATGCTGGGGGCGGAGGGCTGGATCTCCGGCCTGACCAGCGCCTTCCCGCGCGAATCCGTGGCGCTCTATGAGGCAGCCGCGCGCGGCGACCTGGCGAGGGCGCTCCGGATATATCGCTGGTTCATGCCGCTCCTGCACCTCGATGCCGAGCACGACCTCGTCCAGTCGATCAAGCTCGCCGAGCAGATCATGGGCCGCGGCGCCGAACGCGTCCGCCCGCCCCGCCTGCCCCTCGAAGGCGCGCGCCGCGCCGAGGTGACCGCGATGGTCGAAGCTGCCGCAGCGACGCGGCCGGTGGTGTAGGCGATGACGCCGCAATACTCCCTCTCCGCCCTTCAGGGGGGAGAGGGTCGGGGTGAGGTGGGTGTCACCGACGCTCCGAGCTTCCCCCACCTCACCCTGACCCTCTCCGCCCCCAGGGGCGGAGAGGGAAGATAGAGCCATGCGCCACACCTTCTTCTGCATCGACGGCCACACCGCGGGGAATCCCGTGCGCCTCGTGGCCGGCGGGGCGCCGCTGCTGCACGGCCGCTCGATGAGCGAGCGGCGGCAGGATTTCATCCGGCGCTTCGACTGGATCCGCACCGGGCTCATGTTCGAGCCGCGCGGCCACGACATGATGTCGGGCGGTCTCCTCTACCCGCCCACAAGCGACGACGCCGACGCCGCGATCCTCTACATCGAGACCAGCGGCTGCCTGCCGATCTGCGGCCACGGCACGATCGGCATCGTCACCTTCGGGCTGGAGCACGGGCTGATCCAGCCGCGCGAGGAGGGGAAGCTCCGCCTCGACGTGCCGGCCGGCATCGTCGATATCGAATACCGCACCGAAGGCGAGCGCGTGACCGCGGTGAAGCTGCGCAACGTGCCCGCCTACCTCGCGGCCGAGGTTGTCGCGATCGAGGTGCCCGGCTTCGGGCCGCTCGCCGTGGACGTGGCCTATGGCGGGAATTTCTACGCCATCATCGAGCCGCAAGGCCCCTACCACGGCATCGACGCGCTGGGGCCCGCCCGGATCCTGGAGCTCAGCCCGGTCGTCCGCCGCCTCGTGCGTGCGGCGATCGAGCCGGTGCATCCGCTCGACCCGACAATCCGCGGCGTCAGCCACATCCTCTGGGCCGACGCGGCAAAGTTCGGCGGCGACGGCCGCAACGCCGTGTTCTACGGCGAGCGCGCCATCGACCGCAGCCCCTGCGGCACCGGCACCTCGGCCCGCCTCGCGCAGCTCGCCGCCAAGGGCCGGCTCAAGCCCGGCGACACCTTCGTCCACGAGAGCATCATCGGCAGCCGCTTCATCGGAAGGATCGAGGCGGCGACCGAACTCGCCGGCCGCCCGGCTATCATTCCCTCGGTCGAAGGCTCCGCCATCGCCACCGGCTTCAACACGATCTGGATCGACCGCGCCGACCCGTTCTGGCAGGGCTTCACGGTGGCGTGACGGCGGCAACTATGCGGCAACCGTGGTCGGGATCCGGTTCTTCGGAACCCACGGCGAATACGACGCCATCAACGCGGAGACAGTATGATGCGGGCAAACCTGGTGATTATCGAGACCGAAGAGGATTTGGCTGAGGCCCAGGCCCTCGTCGCCAAGCTCGCCGCATCGACCGATCCGGCGGATGTCGCCCGCCTGCGCGCGCAAGCTCAGATCCTTGAAGCCTACGAGGCGCAGCGCTGGCCGTCTGAACCGGTGGCGCCGGCCGAGGTCCTGGAATACCTGATGGATCAGCACGACCTTGCGCCTGCCGACCTGAAGCCGGTGCTGGGCACCGTCAGTCGGGTTTTCCGAGATCCGCCGGGGTGCGAAGGGGTTCACCCTGCCGCAGATTCGGCGGCTGCACGACACCTATCATATCCCGGCTGATGCGCTGATCGGCGAGCCGGTCCCAGTCTGATCCCCAAGGTCCTGGACAGCTGAAGTCCGCCGCCGCGGGGCACGCGTTGCGAACCGTGTCGCAAGCGGATCGTTCAGGCGGGTGCCGGCGCGCGTGACGGCATAAGGCGTGCCAGAAGCACCGCAGCTGCAATGTACATCGTCGCGCCGACCGCGCCGAGCGCCGCATCGGTATAGAGCAGGCCGTCCGCGCCCCAGCGGTCATGCCCCCAGCCGTCGAGGATTCCCGCGTAGATCAGGGGCGCGTTCGAGATGCCGCTCAGCACGTTCGCCTTGGTGCCGGCCGCGCCCTTGCCGATCGTCTCGAACACCACGGCAGCGTAGGCGGCGTAGCAGAAGCCGGTCACAAAGGCATAGAGCAGCACGAAAGCGATGAACATCGCCTCCGTGCGCGGGGCGATCGCCATAGCGACCGCCGACGCGGCGAGGAGAAGACCAAAAGCTATGTAGGACGTCTTGCGGTCGATGAGGTCGCAGATCCATCCGCCGACCAGGCAGCCCACCATCGACACCACGCCGCCGAGCACGCCGTTGACGAGCGCGTTGGCATCGGCGCTGGCGTGCCAGTCGTCGGCCACGGCCGACCACAGGTTCTGCGCCGCCCCCTGGCCGAGCGGCAGCAGCATCAGGAAGAAGACGATCCCACCGCGCGCCGTCTTGAGCAGCGCCCAGCACTCGAGCGCGACATTCCACAAGCTTCGCAGCACGCTGTAGCTGCGGTGCTCGGCCGTCGGTTCCTCCAGGAAGAGAAGGGCGATTGCCGTCGCCAGACAGATAAGGCCCAGAGCCGTGCCCGAGACCCAGACCGGCGCATGCTCCGCCAGCCAAAGCCCCAGGCCGCCGCCGAGCCCGCTGCCGCCAAGATTGCCGGCCTGGCTCCAGCCGCCCGCGCGGCCCTTCTCGTCCTCCGAGGTGCCATGCGCCATCAAGCTCGAGGCCGCGATGGTGGTCACCGTTGCCGCCAGCGAGAAGCCGCAGCTCAGAAGCTCGATCACGCCGAGATTGCCGGGCGTGGCGGGAACGAAGCCGGTCAGCGCCATCAGCGCGCCGCTCGCCGCCGCCGAGATCACGTACCAGGCGCGGACGGAGAGCGTCGCATCCACCAGCGGCGCCCACACCGCACGCCATGTCGACGGCAGCAGGCTCAAGCCGACCAGCCCGGCAATCGCGCCCACGCTCACGCCGGCCTGCGACAGCAGATAGGCCAGCGCCACGATGATGTAGCCGTTGGTGATGCCCATCGGCATGAACAGCAGAAGGTAGAGGACCGGGCGCGGCCGCGTGCCCGGCAGGACGCGCTCGGTCACGGGAGGTCGTTCCTGATCAGGAACATGACGATGGGCCAAGCGCGAGCCTGCGGACCACAACCACGGGATTCAGTTTAGGCCTATTCCGACAGCGCAGCACGATTCTGTCGTAGGCTCCCTCTCAGGGTCTGCCGCTATTGGACACCCGAACCGAGCCGTTACGGATCGGGTGATAGCGACATAGTTTTTGATAGGTCCGGGAGACCATGGGGGTACGCCGCCGCTAAAACCTTCTGTATAAACGGCATCTCCGCTTTAATCACTGACGGCG
>Ga0070731_10002438_pt1 | contig 17783 bp, 21 predicted proteins | sample Coa_R1_2_FD_66448 | JGI IMG/M metagenome (GOLD analysis project Ga0070731, IMG submission 66448) | Surface soil microbial communities from Centralia Pennsylvania, which are recovering from an underground coalmine fire - Coalmine... | ecosystem: Environmental > Terrestrial > Soil > Unclassified ...
CGAGATCGGCGGCGCGGTGAAGAACGTGATCGCGCTCGCGGCGGGCGTGAGCGACGGCCTCGGATTCGGCCATAACACCCGCGCCGCGCTGATCACGCGCGGCCTCGCCGAGATCACGCGCCTCGCCGTCCAGCTGGGCGCCGACCGGCAGACGCTCGCGGGACTTTCGGGGCTCGGCGACCTGGTGCTCACCTGCACCGGGGATCTGTCCCGGAACCGGACCGTGGGCCTACGGCTCGGGCGCGGCGAGCGCCTGCGGGACATCGTCGCCAGCATGAAGGAAGTCGCCGAGGGCGTGCACAACACGCGCTCGGTGCAAGCCCTCGCGCAGAGCGTCGGCGTCGAGATGCCGATCACGGAGCAGATGCATCTCCTGCTGTACGAGGACAAACCGCCACTCCAGGCCGTGATCGGTCTGATGACGCGCGGCCTCAAGCGCGAGACCGACTGATCGGAGGACCCAAGATGCCGAATCCATCCACCGGGTGCCGGCAAGCCGGCTGCAAGCGACCCGCCGACGGCGGGAAGGGATACTGCCCGCGTCACTACGGAGCGTGGAAGCGCGGCGAGCTGCCGAAGGGCCGGTACAAGACGTGTCGTGTCGAAGCCTGCCGGAAGCCGATCGTCGCCCGAGGGCGGTGCGAGGAGCACTTCGCGCGCGACTATCCGGGCAAGCGCGCGCCGGCGGCGGAAGCGCCGGCCGCGCCGACTGCATAACGGCGGCGCGACGTTCGACGTCGAACCGCTGGTCACGTGCTGTCCTGAACAGTACCGCCGGCCAGGTACTGTCCGATTTCCGAAACTAGGACAGATGGCGCAAACGGAAACGGCGGGCGGATCTAGAAGCGCTCGCGTCCCTCGCCAGCTTTCAGCCACGCGCTGAGCTCGTCCGTCGGCAGCGTTTGCGCGATGCGGCCGTCTAACTCCCGGTGCGTCCGGTCGTCGATCCACGCATCGCTGTCAGCGCTCCAGCGGTAGCCAGCCGCCTGCAATAGCTCTCGGCTCTTGCCGGGCTTGCGCTCCATGACTCAGTAACGAACAACGCACCGCGCTCCGTCGGGGGTCAAGGTAATCGCCAGGCGGTCGCGCGGGGAAAGTAGGACAGCGGCGCCGGCCAGGTACAGTACCGCGGGGCGGGATCGGGGTCGCCGCCGCCGCGTCATCAAAGGCGGACTGTGCTAGGGTTCCCCGCGTGGCTTGGCTGCGCCGGTTGCGTGCATGGCTCCGCGCTGCCTTCGATTGGTTGATCGAGCAGCAAGAACGACGCTTCCCGCGCCCGCCGTGGGGTTTGTCCTGGGGTTGTCCTAGGTGGAAAAGCTTGTCCTACCTGGGACCGTACCGCCGGCCGGTACTGTCCGATCTGAGGGGCGTTCGTCCTAGCTCGCGCCGGTTTGTCCTAGCTCGCGTAGCCGGACAACGCGAGGATTGTGGGCCCGAAGAGCGCGGTCGCCAGTGCGAGGGCGAGCGCGAGCATCGACCATCCCATGATCCGACCGCGCGTCTGGGCTGTGAGCATCCGCATCTCTGCAGTATAACCACCTTTCGATCGTTCGGTGGGGCTACTTCAGAGCGCGGGGCGGTTCGTAACCGAAGTTTGTCCCACCTGGAGAAGTTTGTCCCACCTGGAACAGTACCGTAGGTGTTGGCGTCTTAAAGACGCCAGTACCGACGCCCGCGACCGCATTGACATGCGTGGCGGTCACGCCCTGATGTTTCGGCTGCGTAACGTCCAGAGTGGGGAAATCGTGAATATGCCGGTGCCCGGTTCCTCCCGGCCCTGAGCTACGGGCTCGCATCGGCGCTCGAATGCGACGCGGGACGCTGCCGGGCGTATAGTCCCCGCCGATGTTCTACCGGGAAGCACGCGGAATGATGCTGCTCGCGGTCATCATGCCCCTGGGCGGCCTGCTGATGGCGCTGCTGCTGCCGCCGCTTTTCAACTTGCTCGGCCTGCACCAAGCGACTACGCCATGCGATCCCGACGACGCGCGGCAATTCCAAAGCGAGCCACTACGCCCGTCAAAGTGACCACTCGGTTCTTCAAACCAAGGGCCTGGCGCCCGGGTGCCCGCTCCCTGGTGCCGTGTGGTAGGACTCTCGCATGACAGGCAAGATCATCCATGAGAAGGCAGGCGAGCTTCTTGCGCGGATCACGGAGTGGAACCGGACTCCACTCCGCGGCATGAACGAATCGGACCCGATGGTAATGCAGGCTCAGGCTCTTGTCTTCATTGCCGAGGGCCTCGCCCTGATCGCAGCCGAAAGGTCCAGCCAAGACGAACCATCTGACTCAAAGCGGGCCACTCCACCCTTCGAAACGAGCCACTCAACCCCGAAGTAGGCCAGCACCGTACCGTAGGGAAAATTGACTTGCCGTTCCCGGTGTGTTCGTATGCCGGGTTTCCGCAGATAACCGGGTGAGCGATGAAGAGGACCTATCAGCCGAGCAACCGCCGCCGGAAGCGCACGCACGGATTTCGGGCGCGCATGGCGACGCCCGGTGGGCGCCAGGTTCTGAAACGGCGTCGCGACAAGCGTCGGAAGCGTCTGACGGTCAGCATTCCTCCGAAGCAGCCCGGCTGAGTTCTTCATGCCGTCGGAGCGCTTTCCGAAGGCCGCCCGTGTTCGCCGGCGCGCCGAGTATCTGGCTTTGCAGCGCGACGGACGGCGGTTCCACACGCCTCATCTGGTCCTGCTGCGACGTCCCGCGGTCGGCGCTCGTCCGCGCCTCGGCGTGACCGTGAGCAAGCGCATCGGCAACTCGGTGGTTCGTAACCGCGTGAAGCGCCTCGTCCGCGAGGTGTTCCGGATTCGTCAGGCGAGCATCCGTCCACCGATCGATCTGGTCGTGATTGCCAAGCCAGGCGCAGAAAGACTCACCTATGCCCAAGTGGCCTCCGAGTTCGCGAACAGTCTCGCCCTCGCCCTCGAGCGCTGAACGTCCGAGACCCGGCCTCGCGATGCGCGCGGTCGTCGGCGCCATCCGGGCGTATCAGCTCGTGGTTTCCCCGCTGCTCGGCGGCCAGTGCCGGTTCTTCCCGTCGTGTTCGCAGTTCGCGTCAGACGCGGTGCGCCAACATGGCGTCGTCCACGGAGTCGCGCTGGCGATGCACCGGGTTGGGCGGTGTCATCCGTGGCAGGTCGGCGGCTACGATCCCGTCCCACCGCGCGGAGTGTAGGACGTGGAGCAGAGCCGCCTCCTGATCGCGTTCTTGATCTCGCTCGTGATCGTGATCGCCTACCAGAAGTTCGTGCTGAGCAAGTACGAGCCCCCCCGACCCGCCGCGACCCAACAGCCGGTGTCCGTGCCGGCGGAGCCAGCGGCACCGGTCGCGACCGAGCAACGACCACCCGCGACGGGCGTACTCGGAGCCCCGGTCGGGGACGAGGGATTGATCCACATCGAAACCGACGTCTTCCGGATCGCGATCACGCCGATCGGGGCGCGCCTCGCAGACATCGAGCTCAAGGCGTTCCGGCGTACGGTCGATCGCGACAGCGCCCCGCTCGACCTCGTCCAGGCCGAAGGAACCCCCCCGGTGCTTCCCGGAACGCTTGCGCTCGGCGCGAACGCCGCCGACGCGGGCCTCCACTACCGCACCGACCGAGTTGAACTCGTGCTGCACGGCTCGGACAGCGGTGAGATCACGCTCGCGGCGGAAACGCCCACGGGATTGCAGGTGCAGAAGCGGTACCGGTTCACGGGCGATCAGTACGTCTTCACCATGACCGCGAGCGCTTCCGGAAATGGGGCACCGGCAAGCGTCGGTCTCGTCCTGACGCCGATCCCAGTGGACTCGACGCGGACGCGGGAGACAGCGGTGGCGGTCCTGAGCGGACCGGAACTCTTGTTTAAGCGGGCGTGCTTCGAGAAGGCGATCGCCGATCTGAAGGGACAGACGAGCGTCGAGTCTTCCACGTGGGCAGGGTTCGCGGCGCAGTATTTTCTTACCGCGGCGGTTCCATCGGCGGGTTCGACGCCGGCCACCTTCACGGTCCCCGACAAGACGGCCCCAGACGGGACACCGACGAGCGTGCAGGTCGAGGCAGGACTGGCCGATGGTCAGGCAGTGTTCGACATCTACGCCGGGCCAAAGGAACGCGATGGTCTAACCCGCGCCGGTCGCGACCTGGAGCGCACGCTCTATTTCGGCTGGTTCTGGTTCATCGCGATCCCACTCCTGCGTGCCCTACGTCTGCTTCATGCCGCGTTTGGGAACTACGGCGTGTCGATCATCGTCCTGACGGCACTCGTGAAGCTCGCGACTGCTCCGCTCACCCGCACGACCTTCCGTAACATGCGGGAAATGCAGAAGATCCAGCCGCAGATGGCAAAGCTCCGCGAGCGCTTCAAGGACGATCAGATGGCGCTGCAGAAGGAGATGATGGAGCTCTATCGCCGCCATCGGGTGAACCCGTTCTCGGGCTGTCTGCCGATGCTGCTTCAGCTCCCCATCTTCGTCGGCCTTTACAACGCGCTCTTGCACGCGATCGAGCTGCGTCACGCGCCATTCGCGCTGTGGATCAACGATTTATCGGCACCCGATCGCCTTCGAATGGCGTGGATCCCTGCGGGTACCCCGTTCATCGGCGATGGTGTGCCAGTTCTCACGCTCGTGATGGGCGCCAGCATGCTCGTTCAGCAGTCCCTCACCCCGCAGCAGGGCGACCCCACACAGCAACGCATGATGATGTTCATGCCGCTCGTCATGACGTTCATGTTCATCAACTTCCCGGCAGGGCTCGTTCTGTACTGGCTCGTGAACAACTTGCTGACGATCGGACAGCAGTACCTGATGATGCGAACGATGAAGTAGGAGAGGTTCATGCGGTCCATCGAGAGTGAAGCGGACACGATCGACGAGGCGATTGCGAAGGCCCTCGGCGTCCTCGGTGTCGGGCGCGAGCAGGTCGAGATCGAGATCCTGACGGACGCAGAGAGAGGGTTCTTCGGATTCGGAGGACGGAAAGCCCGGGTGCGCGCGACGCAGCGGGCGTCCCTGCTCGACGCGCTGGCCGATGAGTCGCCAACCGGTCACCGCAATGTTTCCCGGGAAACGAATCCGGCTCCGGCGAATGTTTCCCGGGAAACGCGTCCGGCGCCTGCCGCAAATGTTTCCCGGGAAACATTCGGGCGCGACGACCGCCGCGCCGATGCACTTCCGGCATCGGTCTCCGATGCGTTCCGCGAGCGTGCCCGGACGGTTCTCACCGAGCTCCTCCGCCACCTGGATGCCGAATGCAGCATCGCCGTCGCGCCCGGGGAGGACGTCGGCACGGTCCTCCTCGCTGTGACTGGAGACAGCGGTGGCCTGCTGATCGGCCGGCGCGGTCAGACGCTCGACGCGCTCGAGTACATCGTGAACCGCATCGTTGCGCGCGAGGACGGCGAAGCCGGGCGGGTCGTCATCGACGTCGAACGTTACCGCGAGCGGCGGCAGGAATATCTGACCACCCTCGCGCAGCGGCTGGCCGACAAGGTCCGTCACACCGGACGGGTCGTCACGCTGAATCCGATGAGCCCCCGGGACCGTCGGATCGTCCATCTGGCGCTTCGAAGCGACGCCGCCGTGGCCACCCGGAGCCAGGGGGACGGCCACTACCGGCGTATCCTGATCGTCCCCGCGGATCGACCGCGTCAGCCGCGGCAGTCCGGGCAGCAGAGCGGCTGATCCGTTCCAGGATCTGGACGGCGCGGAGCGGTCGATGACCCCCGCGGAGGCTCGGGCGCTTCGTCGCGGCGCCGAGAGGTTTGGCGTCGAACCAGATGTCGCCGCACTCGACCGGCTCGAGCGATACCTCGCGACGTTCGAGGTGTGGCGTCGTCGAATCGGCCTCACGAGCGAGCGGGACGTTCGTCTCCTGATCGAGCGCCACGTCGTCGATTCCTTCGCGGCCGCGCCCGATCTCCCCGCGCGCGGGCGCATCCTCGACATCGGGAGTGGCGCCGGCTTTCCGGGGTTGATCCTGGGATGCCTCCGGCCCGATCTGGAGCTCGTCTTGATCGACTCCCGGCGAAAGCGGGCCAGCTTTCTCCTGGCCGCGATCCGCGCGACGGGACTCCCGAACGCGCGTGCGCTCGAGCTGCGCGCAGAAGACGCGGCCACGGACGCCGAGCTCGCCGGCAGCGCGACCGTCGTCATCGCCCGCGCGCTCCGCCTCGACGCATTCGTCGCCCTCGGGGCGCCGCTTCTCGCGGTGGACGGCCGCCTGGTCGCGATGCAGACGCCCGGAGCAGCGCGCGCCGCCGGAACGATCGCTGAGACGCACGGGGTCGAGGTCGTCGCGAAGCGTGATTACGCGCTCGCCGATGGCGCACGGCGCACGATTTTCGTCTTCGCGCGAGAAAAATCCCCGCCGACGGTTTCCTAACCGCACGCGCTTGTGCTACACGCCGCTCGTGGCGTGGGGGTGGGGCTGGCTCCGCTCCCGGCAGACGTGGAGTTGGTCGATGGGGCGGGTCATCGCGGTTGCGAACCAGAAGGGCGGGGTCGGAAAAACGACCACCGCGATCAATCTGGCCGCCGCGCTCGCGCTCGAAGGGCTGTCGTCGCTGCTCGTCGACCTCGATCCGCAGGGCAGCGCGACGACCGGCGTCGGCGTGCATCCCAGCGGCCCAGAGGACACGATCTACGAGGTGCTCCTCGGCGGCCGGCCGGCGGCCGAAGTGATCCACCGGACCGGCGTCGACGCGCTCGACGTGCTGCCCGCCACGCGCGATCTCGTCGGCGCGGAGATCGAGCTGGTGGGCGTATCGGGCCGCGAGCATCGTTTGCACGACGCGCTCGCGACCGTGCGCGGGCAGTACGACTTCGTCGTCATCGACTGCCCACCGTCGCTCAGCCTTCTCACCGTGAACGCGCTCCGCGCGGCGGACGCCGTCCTCGTGCCGCTCCAGTGCGAGTACTACGCGCTCGAGGGCCTGACCGCGCTCCTCGACACCGTCGGTCGCGTGCGCGAGACGCTCAATCCGACGCTCGCGCTCGAAGGGCTCGTCCTCACGATGTTCGATGGACGGAACAGCCTCGCCCGTCAGGTCCAGGACGAAGTGCGGACCCACTTCGGCGATCAGGTCTTTCGCACGGTGATCCCGCGCAACGTTCGCGTCTCCGAAAGCCCGAGCCACGGCGTACCGGTGCTCGTGTACGACCCCGGCTCACGCGGCGCGTCGGCGTACCGAGGACTTGCACGCGAGCTCGCGACGCCGGCGGTGCATACGGAGCGCGCCGAGGCCGCGCCCGCGCCAGACTAGAAAGAAAGGGGCCACGATGCGGGTGGAGGAGGAGGGGGCGATGCGGAAGGCGCTGGGACGAGGGATCGACGCGTTGTTCTCCGGCCCCTCGGAGGCCGCCCTCCATCTGACTCCAGCGGCGGCCCCGCTTACGGTTCCCGTCCACGAGATCGTGCCGAACCCGGATCAGCCCCGGCGCCGCTTCGACGACGAGGCGCTCGGTGCCCTCGCCGACTCGATCGAGCGCCACGGCCTGCTCCAGCCGCTGGTCGTCCGTCGCATCGCGGGACGCTACGAGCTGGTCGCCGGGGAGCGCCGCCTGCGCGCGGCCCGCCGGGCCGGGCTCGAGCGGGTCCCGGTCGTCGTCCGCGAGGCGCGCCCCGAGGACCGGCTCGAGCTCGCCCTGATCGAGAACGTGCAGCGCCAGAACCTGACGCCGCTCGAAGAGGCGGAGGCCTACCGGCAGCTGATAGACGACCACGAGCTCACCCAGGACGAGGTCGCGACCCGCGTCGGCAAGAGCCGCCCCGCCGTCACCAATGCGCTCCGGCTCCTCTCGCTGCCCGACGGCGTGAAGGCGTTGCTCGAGAACGGCGATCTCACCGCCGGCCATGCGCGCGCCGTGCTCGCGATCGAGGACGCGGAGGAGCAGGTGCGGTTCGCGCGCGAGATCGCCGACGGCGGCATCGCGAAGCGCGATGCAGAGCGCCTCGCCGCCGCGCGCCGCACCCGGCCCGCGCGTCGGTCACATGCCACGCCGGCGGCAGACGTGCACACGCGTGCGCTCGCCGACGAGCTCACGCGCGGCTTGTCCACGCGCGTACGCATTGCCCGGCGTGCGCGCGGCGGCACGATCGAGATCGATTTCTACTCCGACGCCGAGCTCGACCGGCTCGTCGATCGCCTCCGCGCCGCCGCGGCCCCGCGCGCCTGAGAAAGCTTTGACAGTCTCCGGGAGGCGGTGCTAAAAGCCCGCCTTTCGCAGGGAAGGCAGGACCACCGCGGCCGTCGGGCGTCGCCCACGGCATCTCGGAGTATCAATGGCGCTATTCGGCAAGGACCGTGAGCGAAGCGATCGACCCCAGGGACCGGGTCCCGAGCCCGCTGCTGCGTCGCGCAACCCTGCGCCCCGGGAGGTGGAGATGTCCGAGCGCGAGAGAACCCACGGCGACGACCCGGCCTCGGCGACCGCGTTCCTCGGCAAGGGGAGCCGTGTCAGCGGCAAGCTCACCTTCGAGGGCGCCGTCCGCATCGAGGGACATGTGGAGGGCGAGATCAGCGCGCAGGACACGCTCACCATCGGCGAGACCGCCATCGTCAATGCGCAGATCAACGGCACCTCGATCATCATTCACGGCAAGATCACGGGCGACATCACCGCCCGTAAGCGGCTCGAGATCCGCGCGCCCGGCAAGGTCTTCGGCAACATCTTCACCCCGAGCCTCGTGATCCACGAGGGCGTCGTCTTCGAGGGCCAGTGCACCATGAGCGCCACGGAGTCGGTCGCCCGCGTCGAGAAGGACCGCAAGGTCGCGTTCTTCCCGAAGGACGACCGGCAGGGTGACAGTGTGCCCCTCAAGGCGCATTCCGAGCTCGCGAAGTAACCCGCAGTCCCTCGCCGCTCCTCCCTGGATTTGGCGCGACGCGTCGGGTAGTGAGGACGGTTGCGGCCAGATTTAGATGCTCAAGATTCCCCCCGACTATACGTTCCTGGTCCAGATCGCGATCTTCGTCGTGCTCTGGATCGTGCTGAAGCGGTTCTGGTTCGACCCCGCGCTCCGCATCATGCGCGAGCGGAAGGTCCGTTCCGAGGGCGCGCTCGAGGAAGCGCGCGCCATTCAGGCAGAGGCCGAGCGGCTGCGTGCGCAGCACGCGGAAGCGCTCGAGCAGGCACGGGGCGAGGCGCAGCGCGAGATGCACGACATCGTGCGGCGCGCCGAGACCGAGCAGAAGCGGGTCATCGCCGAGGCGCAGGACGAGGCGCAGCGCACGCTCGCCGACGCGCGCGCGCAGATCGCGCGCGACGTCGCGACCGCGCGGCAGTCGCTGCGCGAGTCCGCGCACGAGATCGCGCGCGTCGTCGCCGAGAAGGTTCTCGGCCGGCCGGTGTGATGGAGCACGGCGCGCATACCGCCCCCGGGCTCGGCGACCTCCTCTGGCCGACGCTCAACTTCATCATCTTCGTGGCGGTGCTCGTCCGCTTTCTGCGCGGTCCGGTCGTCGAGTACTTTCGGGCGCGGACTACTCGCCTGCGCGATGCGCTCGAGGCGGGCTCGCGCGCGCGCGCCGAGGCAGCCGCCCTGCGCGCGACCATCGCCAGCGACATGGAGCAGCTCCCGGCGCTGCGCCAGCGCCTGCGCGACGACATGCGCGCCGCGGCGGAGCTCGAGGCGGCAAATCTCCTCGCGGTCGGGCGACGCACGGCCGATCACATCCGCGCCGACGCGCGCCTCCTCGCCGAGCAGGAGATCGCCGGCGCGCGCCAGGCGCTGCGCGCGGAGACCATCGACGAGGCCATCCTGCAGGCGACGGCGCTCATCCGCCGCGCCCTCCAGCCCGAGGACCAGCATCGCTTCGTGCGCGACTTCGTCGCTGGAGCGGGAGCGGACTCGTGAACGGGCGGCTCGCGAAGCGCTACGCGCGCGCGGTGTTCGAGCTCGCGCGCGAGGACGGCACGTTCGCCGCCGTCGCGGAGGAGCTCGGGGCCGTCGCGGCCACCTTCGAGGAGCCGCGCCTGCATCCGTTCGTCCTGAATCCGGCGATCGACCCGGCGGCGCGGCTCCGGACCGCGCGTGCGGTGGCTGGCGCGCTGGGCGTGTCGCGGACCGTCGCGAACCTGGTCGCGCTGCTCGCCGAGCGAAACCGGCTCGTGCTGCTGGCCGAGATCGCGCGCTGGTACGAGACATTTCTCGACGACGAGCTCGGCCGTGCGCGCGTGACGATCCGCTGCGCTGCGCCGCTGAGCCCGGCCGAGCGCAACGAGGTGGTCGAGCTCGCGCGCCGTCTCACGGGGCGACGCGAGGTTCTGCCCACCACGGAGGTCGACCCGGAGCTCCTGGGCGGCGTCACGCTCGACATCGGCGGCACGGTATACGATGGGAGTCTCAAGACGCAGTTGGCACGCCTGACGAAGGACATGGCCGAGGGCGGCGCGTAGCCGCCGGGCCGGGAGACGAGAACGATGCAGATCCGCGCGGCGGAAATCAGCGACATCATCCGCGAGCAGATCAAGGATTACGAGAAGCAGCTCGAGGTGCGCGAGACCGGCATCGTGCTCTCCGCGGGGGACGGGATCGCGCGCATCTACGGGCTCGACAAGGCGGAGGCCGGCGAGCTCATCGAGTTCCCGCACGGCATCTTCGGCATCGTGCTCAACCTCGAGGAGGACAACGTCGGCGCCGCCATCTTCGGCGAGCAGCAGGCCATCAAGGAGGGCGACGAGGTCCGGCGCACCGGCCGCATCGCCGAGGTCCCGGTGGGCGAGGCGCTCCTCGGTCGGGTGGTGAACGCGCTCGGTCAGCCCGAGGACGGCAAGGGGCCCATCAAGACAGCGGCCACGCGCCGGATCGAGCTGAAGGCGCCCGGTATCGTCGCGCGCCAGCCCGTGAAGGAGCCGCTCCAGACCGGCATCAAGGCGATCGACGCGATGATCCCGATCGGCCGCGGCCAGCGCGAGCTCATCATCGGCGACCGGCAGACGGGGAAGACGGCGGTCGCGCTCGATACGATCATCAACCAGCGCGGCGGCAACGTGTACTGCTTCTACGTCGCGATCGGACAGAAACGCTCGACCGTCGCCCAGGTGGTCGACCGCCTCGCGCGCGAGGGCGCGATGGACTACACGACGGTCGTCCTCGCGTCGGCGTCCGAGCCTGCCCCGCTGCAGTTCATCGCGCCCTACAGCGGCTGCAGCATGGGCGAGTTCTTCCGCGACAGCGGCCGCCACGCACTCGTCATCTACGACGACCTCTCCAAACACGCGACGGCATACCGGCAGCTCTCGCTCCTCCTCCGCCGCCCGCCCGGCCGCGAGGCGTACCCCGGCGACGTCTTCTATCTCCACTCCCGCCTCCTCGAGCGCGCCGCCAAGATGAGCGACGCCAAGGGCGGCGGCTCGCTCACGGCGCTGCCGGTCATCGAGACGCAGGCGGGCGACGTGTCGGCCTACATCCCGACCAACGTCATCTCGATCACCGACGGGCAGATCTTCCTCGAGTCCGACCTCTTCTACTCCGGCGTGCGCCCGGCGGTGAACGTCGGCATCTCGGTGTCGCGCGTCGGCGGCAACGCCCAGGTGAAGGCGATGCGGAAGGTCGCCGGGCCGCTCCGCCTCGAGCTCGCGCAGTTCCGGGAGATGGCGGCGTTCGCCCAGTTCGGCTCGGACCTGGACGCGTCGACGAAGCGCCAACTCGACCGCGGCCAGCGCCTCGTCGAGGTCATGAAGCAGGGACAGTTCGTCCCGCTCCCCGTCGAGAAGCAGATCGCCATCATCTACGCCGCGACGAGCGGCCATCTCGATCCGCTGCCGGTGGCCGCCGTCCAGCGCTACGAGCACGACCTGTACACCTTCCTCGACGCGAAGCACGCCGAAGTGCCGAAGGTCCTGCGCGAGAAGAAGGAGCTGACCGACGACGTGAAGGCGAAGCTCGACGCCGCGCTGGCCGACTTCGACCAGCACTTCAAGGCGTGAGCCGGTAGCCCGTGCCGAGCCTCAAGGCCCTCCGCAAGCGGATCGCGACGGTCCGCTCGACGCAGCAGATCACGAAGGCGATGAAGATGGTCGCCGCGGCGAAGCTGCGGCGCGCGCAGGAAGCCGCCGAGCGCGCTCGCCCCTATGCGGCGAAGCTGACCGAGATGTTCACCGCGGTCGCGGCGGGCATCGAGCCCGACGCGCACCCGCTGCTCGCGCGCCGGCCCGAGCGGCGAGTCGACCTGATCGTGCTGACCAGCGACCGCGGCCTCTGCGGCGGTTACAACACGAACCTCCTCCGCTTCGCGGACGCTTTCGCGCGCGAGCGGGCGGCGGAGATCGCGCTCGCCGTCGTCGGCCGGAAGGGACTCGAGTACTACCGTCGCCGCGGCGGGCGGGTCCTCGTCCAGAGGGTCGGTATCCTGACGACGCCCGCGCCCGCGCTGGCCGCCGAGCTCGCCGCGGCGCTGACGCAACGCTTCGTCGCGGAGGAGACCGACGCCGTCTACCTGATCTACACGCGCTTCCGCTCCGCGATCTCGCAGATACCGACGGCGCTGCCCGTCCTACCCGTGACCGCGCCCACCGAGACGGCCGCGGAGGTCGACTACATCTTCGAGCCCGAGCGCCCGGAGCTGCTCGCCCGCCTCCTGCCGCGTTACGTCGAGGCGCTCCTCACGCAGGCGCTGCTCGAGGCCGTCGCGAGCGAGCACGGCGCCCGGATGACCGCGATGGAGAACGCGACGCGGAACGCCGGGGACATGATCGGCCGGCTCACGCTCTCGATGAACCGGGCCCGACAGGCGACGATCACGAAGGAGCTCATGGAGATCGTCTCGGGCGCCGAAGCGCTGAAAGGATAGCGAAACATGCCGAGCATGGGACGGATCACGCAGATCATCGGCCCCGCGATCGACGTCGAGTTCCCCGACGGGAACCTGCCCGCCATCTACAACGCGCTCCAGATCACGAACCCGGCGATCAGCGATCAGCCCTGGAACCTCGTCGTCGAGGTCGCGCAGCACCTCGGCGAGAAAACCGTGCGTACGATCGCCATGGACACGACCGACGGCCTGACCCGCGGCCAGGAGGTGCGCGACACGGGCGAGGGCATCACGGTCCCGGTCGGCGAGGCGACGCTCGGCCGGATCATGAACGTCGTCGGCGAGCCGGTCGACGAGCGCGGGCCCATCGTCGCCAGCAAGCGGTACCCCATCCATCGCGCGACGCCGGCGTTCACCGACCAGGCAACGCAGGTGCAGGCGTTCGAGACCGGCATCAAGGTGGTCGACCTGCTCGCCCCCTACCAGCGCGGCGGGAAGATCGGGCTCTTCGGCGGCGCCGGCGTCGGCAAGACCGTCATCATCATGGAGCTCATCAACAACGTCGCGAAGCAGCACGGCGGCGTGTCGGTGTTCGGCGGGGTCGGCGAGCGGACGCGCGAGGGCAACGACCTCTACCTGGAGATGCAGGAGTCGAAGCTCTCCGACGGGAACCCGGTGATCTCGCGCGCGGCCCTGGTTTACGGCCAGATGAACGAGCCGCCGGGCGCCCGGGCGCGCGTCGGCCTGTCCGCGCTCACCGCCGCCGAGTACTTCCGCGACGAGGAGGGCAAGGACGTCCTCCTCTTCATCGACAACATCTTCCGCTTCGTGCAGGCGAACTCCGAGGTCTCGGCGCTCCTCGGCCGCATGCCGTCCGCCGTCGGCTACCAGCCGACGCTCGGCACCGACATCGGCGAGCTCCAGGAGCGGATCACCACCACCAAGAAGGGGTCGATCACGTCGGTGCAGGCGATCTACGTCCCCGCCGACGACCTGACCGACCCGGCCCCGGCGACGACGTTCGCGCACCTGGACGCGACGACGGTCCTCTCGCGGCAGATCGCCGAGCTCGGCATCTACCCCGCCGTCGATCCGCTCGACTCGACGTCGCGCATCCTCGATCCCGCCGTGGTCGGCGAGGAGCACTACAAGGTCGCGCGCCAGGTGCAGGCGATCCTGCAGCGCTACAAGGACCTGCAGGACATCATCGCGATCCTCGGCATGGATGAGCTCTCCGAGGACGACAAGCTGGTCGTCGCCCGGGCGCGGAAGATCCAGCGCTTCCTCTCCCAGCCGTTCCACGTCGCCGAGCAGTTCACCGGCTTCAAGGGCGTCTACGTGCCGCTTGCCGAGACGATCCGCGGGTTCCGCGAGATCGTCGAGGGTAAGCACGACGGCCTGCCGGAGCAGGCGTTCTACATGGTCGGCACGATCGACGACGCTGTCGCGAAGGCGCAGAAGCTGGCAGCCTGATGGCCGATCGTTTCCGGCTGCGCGTCTACACGCCCGAGCGCGAGCTCGCCGACACCGACGTTCGCGAAGTCACCGCGGAGGGCGCGTACGGGCAGATCGGCGTGCTGCCGGATCACGCCGCGCTCGTGACCGCGCTCGAGCCCGGCCCGCTCGTCTACAAGGACGGCGGGACCGCGGTCCGCCTCGAACTCGGCGGCGGCTTCGCCGAGGTGCGCGACAACGTGATGACGGTGCTCGCCGAGTCGGGCGACGTCGCACGCTGACGTTCGACATCGAACGTGGGCAAGCTCGACGGCAAGACCGCGCTCGTCACCGGCGGCGGCCGCGGCATCGGACGCGGGATCGCGCTCGAGTTCGCGCGCGAGGGCGCGGACGTGGCGGTCAACTACCGCCGCGATCGTGACGCCGCCGAGAAGACGGTCGCCGAGATCCAGGCGCTTGGGCGCCGCGCGCTGGCCGTCCAGGCCGACGTGTCGGACCGCGAGGCCGTCGACCGTATGGTCGCGGCCGCGGTCGAGTTCCTCGGCGGCCTCGACGTCGCGGTCGCGAACTCCGGTGTCGCCGCGCGCGTGGCCGCCGTGGTCGACGTCGATCCGGCGGAGTGGCGCCGCGTCCTGGCGACGGATCTCGACGGCGCGTTCTGGACCGCGCGCGCCGCGATCCCCGCGGTCGTCGCCCGCAAGGGCGCGTTCATCTTCATCTCGTCCGTCGGCGCGGACATGGCGGCGCCGGGCGGCGCGCCCTACCACGTCGCGAAGGCCGGCGTGAACGCGCTCACGAAGGTGCTGGCGAAGGAAGTCGCGCACCAGGGCGTGCGCGTGAACTGCATCGCGCCCGGCCTCGTGCGGTCCGACATGGGCGAGCGCCTCCTCCGCTTCCACGGCGACGTCGTCCTGCGGAGCATCCCGCTCGGCCGCGCGGGCGAGCCCAGGGACATCGGCCGGGCGGCCGTCTTCCTCGCCTCGGACGACGGCGCCTGGATCACGGGGAAGATCCTCCGGGTCGACGGCGGCGCCTGGATGTGAGGCGCTCCCGGGTCGGGCGTCAGTAGCGCGCGATCAGGAGCCCGTGCCCGTCCGCGGTGGTCGGATCGGTCTCCAGGATGGCCGGGTCGGGAAGACCGCGACGGTACTCGTCGTAGTGCTCCCTGGTCGTGATCATGGTCACCGGCCGCCTGCCCCTGTTCTCGTCGATGAGCCTCGCGAGGTCCCGGACCCGAAGGAAGCGATCGGCGGCGTCGGCGTAACCAAGCCCGTATCCTAGCTCGCCGCTCCGCACGAGGACCGAGACGTCGTCCCGCCCGAAGAACCAGCAGACGGGGGCGACGCGATCCACGTCCGCGACGAGGATCGACTCCCGCGGCACCGTCGCCCGGTGGAGCCGTAGGAACGGATCCGCCGAGCGCGCCGGGCCGACCGTGTCGGGAACGGCGAACGGGATCCCGGCGAACAGCACCGCCGGCGCCAGGGCGAACGCGACGACGGCCGGGATGGCTCTCCTCGCCCGGATGGCGACCGCGGCGAGCCCCCCACACGCCGCGAACCCGACCACCGCCACGACCCAGGCCGCACCGCGATCCGGCGCGTAGAGCACCGGCATCCGCGGGACGAGCTGCGCGGCTGCGACCAGGGGTGCCGCGATCGTCACGCAAACGGCCACGAGCGCGGCCCCCACCTGGAACGCGCGCCGGCGCCCCGCGCGCAGGTAGGAGAGCAGCCCGATGCCGACCAGGATCGCCAGCCCGGGGAAGCACGGCAGGATGTACGTCGCGAGCTTTCCCTGCGATGCCGAGAAAAACAGGAACGGGAACAGGAACCAACACGTCGCTAGGCGGACGAGGCCGCGGTCGCGGGCCTGACCCGTCAACCCGACCACTGCCGCCGGGAGAACGGGCGTCCAGGGCAGCGCGCCGAGGAGCAGGATCGGTACGAAGTACCACGCTGGGTTCGCGTGCTGTGCCTCGGGCGAGAGGAAGCGGCGGATGTGCTCCTCCCAGAAGAAGTACCGCCAGAAGTCCGGTTCCCGCTGGTTGATGGCGACCGCCCAGGGCAGGATGGTGACGCCCGCGACGGCGGCCGGCCACGCGGCCAGCTGGAGGAGCTGCCGGCCGCGGCCATCCCACAGGACGAAGGGAACGATGACAACGGCGGGTACGGCGAACGCGATGAAGCCCTTCGTCATGAATGCCAGCGCGCAGGACAGGCCCGCGAGCGGCAGAAACGCCATGCGCCGCCGCGACGTGCCCGCCCGATATCCGGCGACGAGAAACACGATCGACGACGTCGCGAACGCCGTGAACATCGTGTCGAGCAGGTTCGTCGTCCCGACCACGACGACGAGCACGGACGTCAGGTAGACGAGACAGGCACACGCTGCCGCGGCGAAATCTTCGGTCTCACGCCGGACGAGCCAGTAGAGGAGGAGCGTCGTCAGGCCGGCCGCCGCGGCCGAGCTGAACCGCACACCGAACGGGGTCTCGCCGAAGGCGCGAATCGACAACGCAGTGAGCCAGTAACCCATCACCGGCTTCTCGAAGTAGCGAAGACCGTCCAGGTGCGGGACGATCCAGTCCCCGGACGCGAGCATCTCCCGCGGGATCTCTGCGTACCGTGCCTCGTCGGTTATCGCGACGGGCCGGGCGCCGAGCGGGACGATGAAAATCGTGACGTAGAGCGCGAAGAGCGCGACGAGCCCGAGAACGACCCGCCGGCGGTCGGCGACTGCGTTCACGACCGCGGAGGGTAGCACGACCGGACGGCGCAGGCCCCAGCGGATCGCAAGTCGGTGTTTTGGCCTTGACGGGATCGGCCCTCCGAGCGTAGTCATCGCGGCCATGTCAATACGAAGGAGAGCACGATGAAGACGATGATCCGAGCGTTCCTGAGCGTAGCCTCGCGATGCCGGCGGGCGCGCAGGTCGCCGATCATCTGCAGTGCTTCAAGATCAAAGACGCGCTCGGCAAGACGAGCTACACCGCGACCCTGACGCCGACGGATCCGACCTTCTCGGCCGCCGCGGGCTGCGTCATCAAGGTCCCGGCCAAGATGCTCTGCGTCGACGTCACCAAGACGAACGTCGTCGGGACCCCAGCGCCGGGGCCCGTCGTCGGCGCGCCGACGGACAAGTTCCTGTGTTACAAGGCGAAGTGCCCGAAGTCGTCGCCTACCGCCACGGTCACCGATCAGTTCGGGACGCATCATGTGACGGTCAAGGGGACGGGCCTTCTCTGCGCGCCGGCGCCGACTCCCACGTCGACCACGACGACGACCGGGAGCACCACGACCACGACCAGCGGGTGCGCCCAAGACCTCGACTGCACGCCCTCTGGCAACCAGTGCCAGCCGGCCACGTGCAGCGGGGGCGTGTGCGGGACGACGCCTCTCGTCGCAGGCAGTACGTGTAACCAGAACGGCGGGACGATCTGCGACGGCATCGGCACCGCGTCGCGTGTTTGTCCGCGAACGACTGCCCGCAGACCGGCAATCAGTGCGTGCAGACGACCTGCAACGGCGGGACGTGCGCCAACCCCTTCGCGCTCGCAGGCACGGCGTGAAACCAGAACGGC
>Ga0070731_10002439_pt1 | contig 17780 bp, 16 predicted proteins | sample Coa_R1_2_FD_66448 | JGI IMG/M metagenome (GOLD analysis project Ga0070731, IMG submission 66448) | Surface soil microbial communities from Centralia Pennsylvania, which are recovering from an underground coalmine fire - Coalmine... | ecosystem: Environmental > Terrestrial > Soil > Unclassified ...
GACAAAAGCGTCGGGTTTCTCGATTTGTGGAACATGGCCGCAGTCGGGAACGATCACGACTTTCGCGTTCGGAATCAAACGCTGATAGGCCAGCGCGTGTTCCTTCGGGAACATGCGATCATGATCGCCCCAGACCAGCAGCGTCGGCACATCAATGCGATGCAGCCATTTGTGCAGGTGTGGATCGTGGCTGCGCGGCTGCCATGTCAGTTTGGCGACAGTGGTGCGGTTTTTCAGCGTCACGTCTTCCAGTTCCGGACGCAAGGCGCGCGCGATGACCTCTTTGGCCTTGTCCTGGTCATAGAAGAAGTCGCGCAGACGTTGCTCGTCCGTGCACAGGAACGGATCCATCTGCTCGACGCCGGGAACATGCAGACCAGCCGCGCCCGCGAGCGTCAGCGAAGCAAGGCGCTCGGTCGAGCGCACCGCAAGCTCGGCCGCAACCCATCCGCCAAACGAGAGGCCGGCGAGATTTACGTTGTCGAGTTTCAGCTCGTCCAGAAGATCGAGATAGAAATAGGCGAGGTCGTGGATCGTATCGAGCCAGTCGGGCATATCGGATTCGCCAAAGCCCGGATGTTCCGGCGCGATGACATCGAAATGTTGCGAGAGCTTCTGCATGAAGGGCAGCCAGCTCGCGCCGGTCGCGCCATGCAGAATGACAAGTGGATCGCCTGCGCCGCCGCGCATCAATCGGATGCGGCAGCTCCCCACTGTGACTACCGACGTCGAATAGTCCGCCGCCATGCCGTAAGCTTGGTGGCTCGCGCGGCGAGCGTCAAGCGGTCAGGCGTGCCGTCATCTCTCTGTCATCGTCGGCTCTTCCTGGTGATGACATTTTTATGCGAGTCATCAAAACAGAAAGTACCGCTGCGCCATGGGCAAGACTTCCGCCGGCGCGCAGGTGAGAAGTTCGCCGTCCGCGCGCACTTCATACGTTTCGGGATCGACCTCGATATCGGGCGTGGCGTCGTTGTGAATCATGCTTTTTTTGGAAATCTTGCCGCGCGTATTTTGCACTGCAACAAGTTCTTTCTGGATGCCAAGCTTCTTACGCAACCCGGCGTTGACGGCCGCCTTGGAGGCAAACACCACCGAAGACGCGGTACGCGCGCGGCCGAATGCCCCGAACATCGGCCGGTAATGCACCGGCTGGGGTGTCGGGATCGAGGCATTGGGATCGCCCATGGCCGCCGCCACGATCGAGCCGCCCTTGATGATGCAATCCGGCTTCACCCCGAAGAATGCCGGCGACCACACCACGAGATCGGCGAGCTTGCCTTTCTCCACCGAGCCAATGAGCTTCGATACGCCGTGCGCGATGGCCGGATTGATCGTGTATTTGGCCACGTAGCGTTTGACCCGCACGTTGTCGTTGTCGCCTTTTTCTTCTTTCAGGCGTCCGCGCTGCTTTTTCATCTTATCGGCGGTCTGCCAGGTGCGAATAATGACTTCGCCGAGCCGCCCCATGGCCTGCGAGTCCGACGACATCATGGAGAGCGCGCCGATGTCGTGCAGAATGTCTTCGGCCGCGATCGTCTCCTTGCGGATGCGGCTTTCGGCAAACGCCAGATCTTCCGCAATCGATGGATCGAGGTGATGACACACCATGAGCATATCGAGGTGCTCGTCGATGGTGTTCTTCGTATAGGGTCGTGTCGGATTGGTCGACGACGGCAGCACGTTTTTCAAGCCTGCCACTTTGATGATGTCCGGCGCGTGCCCGCCGCCGGCGCCTTCCGTATGGAAGGCGTGAATGGTGCGGCCCTTGAACGCCTTTATGGTGTCCTCGACGAAGCCCGACTCGTTGAGCGTGTCGGTGTGGATCATCACCTGAATGTCGTAATCGTCCGCGACCGACAGGCAGCAGTCGATCGCCGCCGGCGTCGTGCCCCAATCCTCGTGCAGCTTGAGCGCGCAGGCGCCGGCCTTGATCATTTCCTCGAGCGCCGCCGGCCGCGACGCATTGCCTTTGCCGGCGAAGCCGAGATTGACCGGGAAATCGTCGGCGGCCTGGATCATGCGGGCGAGGTGAAACGGGCCCGGTGTGCATGTGGTCGCGAAGGTGCCGTGCGCCGGCCCGGTGCCACCACCCAGCATGGACGTCACGCCCGACATCAGCGCATCGTCAACCTGCTGCGGGCAGATGAAGTGAATGTGGGTGTCGAATCCGCCCGCGGTAAGAATCTTGCCTTCGCCGGCGATGACTTCGGTGCCAGGACCGATGACGATTGCGACACTGGGCTGAATGTCGGGATTGCCGGCCTTGCCGATGGCGAAAATCTTTCCGTCCTTGATGCCGACGTCGGCTTTGACGATGCCCCAATGGTCAAGAATGAGCGCGTTGGTGATGACGGTGTCGACCGCGCCTGCTCGATTGGTGATCTGCGATTGCCCCATGCCGTCGCGGATGACCTTGCCGCCGCCGAATTTCACCTCTTCGCCGTAAACCGTGAAGTCCTTCTCGACCTCGATGATCAGGTCGGTGTCGGCGAGCCGCACGCGATCGCCTTTGGTCGGACCGAACATGTCGGCGTAGACGGAGCGGCTTATTTTCGACGGCATGACGTCCTCCGCAAATTGTTCTCAAGTCCCCGGAATTATCCCCACCAAAATGCGTTCATATTTATCACATGTGCTTTGGCTTGCGGCTCGGAGTAAGCGAGATATCATCGTTTTCAGATCAATTGCGTTCGGTTCTGCTGGATGCGAGAGATCGCCGAGATCAAGTGGACCCCTGTGTTGGCGCGGCTACCAGCGTCTCACTGGCGGTGGATTTGCTCCTGGCTTCCCGGCGGACGTAGCAACGCTGAGAACGTGACGGGCGGGGCTGATCAACCCCGCCCGTCATGTTTTTTGCAGTCTGCCCATGATTTCCTGGCGGAAACCATAGACGGTGCGCTTGCCGGCGAGCGCCACCAGCTTCACCTCGCGTGTCTGTCCGGGCTCGAAACGCACCGCCGTGCCCGCCGCAATATCGAGGCGCATGCCGCGCGCCTTTTTGCGATCGAATTTCAGCGCCGGATTGGTCTCGTAGAAATGATAGTGCGAGCCGACCTGAATCGGCCGGTCGCCGCTGTTGGCAACGGCAAGCGTGATGCCCTTGCGGCCCTGGTTCAGTTCGATGTCGCCGCTCTGGATGAAATATTCGCCGGGGATCATTGTTCGGCCTTTCGCGCCTAATAGAGAATCATCGGATCGGCTCGTGCACGGTGACGAGCTTGGTGCCGTCAGGGAACGTGGCCTCGACCTGGATCTCGGGAATCATCTCGGCGATGCCGTCCATGACCTGCGCGCGCTTGAGCACGTGGGCGCCTAGCTCCATCAATTCGGCGACCGTGCGCCCGTCGCGTGCGCCTTCAAGAATAAAGTCGGAGATGAGCGCTACCGCTTCCGGATGGTTGAGCTTGACGCCGCGTTCAAGCCGCCGGCGGGCCACGATCGCCGCCATGGCGATCAACAGCTTGTCTTTTTCCCGGGGCGTAAGCTGCATGGTGCTGCTTCAATTCAGCCAAAGGCGCGGCAGTTTGCCGGTGCTCCATGTCGTCAGCACCGAGAGGAGATCGTGGTGCAACGCGGCGCCGTCGGGCGCGACCAGGCGCGCGAGCGCAAGTCCATTCCAGCTCGACACGCCGACCTCGCCGACAAAGCTTGGCTGCAGGGCGCGGATCGCCGCGGCTGCGTCTTCATCGCCGGGAAGCTTGAGTACGCTGGCGACCCCTGCGCCTCCGGCTGCAATGGCGGTTTCGTTCATGCGCTGGGCAATCTCGCCGTCGAGCCTGGTTGTTTCGGCAAAGACCAGTTCGCCGCTGACGCGCACGCGCCAGCGGTCGAATAAATGCCCGCAAGTCACGGCCTCGCCCATGGCCGAGCGGCCAAACACGATGCCTTCGGCCAGCAGCACGCTAGCGTCCTGGGCGACATCGAGATCGATGGTACGGCGCAGCCGCGCGTGATCGAACAAAATCGTCTCTTGCGGCAGCCAGGCGAGCGCTGCGCCCGGACCGACGGCAAGCTTCACGCCGAGCCGCGTATCCGGCCCGAGTGAGCGATAGATTTTTTCAGCCGCGGCGCCGGTCAGGCACAGCCGCGCGTCCGCGCCGACCGCAGCCTCGATGTCGAAGCGGTCGCCACCCGTCATGCCACCGGCGGTATTGACGATCACGGCCTCGAGCTGCGCACCGTCTGCAGGGTTTGGAAAACGCACGCGCAGCGAGCCTGCTTCATGCACACGCGCGCGCCGGCTTTGGCCGGAAGCCGCTGCGACCGATAGCGCGATACGCCCCATCGCGCGATTGGCCGCAAAGGTAGAATCCCGCAACGGCGCATCCACGATCATCGCCTCGATCATCAAATCGCCATCGCGCGCCGCAGCGCTCCTTCGTCGAGATCGTCGCGATTGCATGAATAGACCACCGCCCCGCGATCCATGACGGCGAAATGGTCGCCGAGTTCGCGGGCAAAGTCGAGATACTGCTCGACCAGCACGATGGCGATTTTGCCGAGGCCGCGCAAATAGGAAATGGCACGCCCGATATCCTTGATGATCGAGGGTTGGATCCCTTCGGTCGGCTCGTCGAGAAGAAGGAGCCGCGGCCGCATCACCAGTGCACGTCCGATAGCGAGCTGTTGCTGTTGGCCGCCCGAGAGATCGCCGCCGCGCCGGCGCAGCATGTCTTTGAGTACGGGAAAGAGCGAGAACACATCGTCCGGTACCGTGCGCTCATCGCTCGACAGCGGCGCAAAGCCGGTCTTCAGGTTTTCTTCCACCGTGAGCAACGGAAAAATTTCACGCCCTTGCGGGACATAGGCAATCCCGCGCCGCGCGCGCTCGGGGGGACGCAGTCCGGTTATGTTTTTGCCTTCCCAGGTGATAGAGCCTTTGCTCACCAGATGCTGGCCGGCCAGGGCATCGAGCAGGCTCGTCTTGCCGACGCCGTTGCGCCCAAGCACGCATGTCACTTTCCCGGGTTCGGCCTGGAGCGACACCGCGCGCAGCGCCTGCGCGGCGCCGTAATGCAGATCGATGGCATTGACGTCGAGCATCAGCTGCTTCCTCGACCCATGATCGGATCCGAAAACCTGTATTCACTTTTTGGGATCATGCGCTAACGGCCCAAATAAACTTCGACCACGCGTTCGTTGGTTGAGACTTGATCGATCGTGCCTTCGGCGAGGACCGAGCCCTCGTGCAGGCAAGTGACTCTGACATCAAGGTCGCGCACGAACGTCATGTCGTGCTCGACAACGATGACAGTGTGTTCGCGGTTGATCTCCTTGAGCAGTTCAGCGGTCTGCCGGGTCTCGGCGTCGGTCATCCCGGCGACCGGCTCGTCGACAAGGAGCAGCTTGGGGTCCTGCGCCAACAACATGCCGATTTCGAGCCATTGCTTCTGTCCGTGAGAGAGGCTGCCGGCGAGACGATCACGTACCGCGGAGAGGCGAGCGATTTTCAGGATCTCGTCGATGTGCTCGTCCTCGCTCTTGGTTTCGCGCCATAGTAGCGTCGCGCGTGCGCGACGGTCGGCCTTGAGCGCCAGCTCGACGTTGTCGAACACAGTCTGGCTATCGAATACTGTCGGTTTCTGAAACTTGCGGCCGATGCCCAGTTCAGCGATCTCGGTTTCATCGAGGCGCGTCAGGTCGTATGCGCCGCTGAAAACCACATCGCCGCGATCCGGCCGCGTCTTGCCCGTCACTACGTCCATCATGGTGGTCTTACCGGCGCCGTTGGGACCGATAATGGCGCGCATCTCGCCGGGCTCGATCATGAAGGAAAGGTTGTTGAGCGCCTTGAAGCCGTCGAACGAAACGGTGACGCCGTCGAGATAAAGGAGCGCGCTGGTGAGGGCTGCCATCGGCTGGTCCTTATTCCGCCGGAAGCGGCTCGGTGACGCCGTCCTCGGCGGCCGCGGATGCGCGGTCGCGCCGTATCGCCGACCAATGATGCAGGGTGCCGATGATGCCGCGCGGCAGCAGCAGCGTCACAGCGATGAACAGTCCGCCGAGCATGAACAGCCAATAGGGCGCAAGAATTCCGGAGGTGAAATAGGTCTTGGCGTAGTTGACCAGCACCGCGCCGAGCGCCGCGCCGATCAGCGTGCCGCGGCCGCCAACTGCGACCCAGATCACCGCCTCGATCGAATTGCCTGGCTCGAATTCGCTTGGATTGATGATGCCGACTTGCGGCACATACAGCGCGCCGGCGATGCCGGCCATGCACGCCGACAGAGTGAACACGAAGAGCTTGTAGGATTCGACACGGTAGCCGAGAAAGCGCGTCCGCGCTTCGGCGTCGCGTATGGCGATCAGCACCTTGCCAAATTTCGACGCCACGATGCTGCGGCAGACCAGAAAGCCGATGATCAGCGTAAGGCAGGAGATCGCGAACAGAGAATCCCGCGTCGCCTCCGAGCGCACGTTGAATCCCAGGATGTCCTTGAAATCGGTCAGGCCGTTGTTGCCGCCGAAGCCAAAATTGTTGCGGAAAAATCCAAGCTTCAGCGCGTAGGTGAGTGCTTGGGTGATGATCGACAGATAGACGCCGGTGACACGGCTTCGAAACGCAAACCAGCCGAACACGAACGCCAGCACACCGGGAACCGCCACCACCATGAGGCTCGCATACGCAAAATGCTGGAAGCCGTACCAGTAGATCGGCAACTCCTTCCAGTTGAGGAACACCATGAAGTCGGGAAGGATCGGGTTGGCGTAGACACCGCGCGTGCCGATCTGGCGCATCAGATACATGCCCATGGCGTAGCCGCCCAGCGCGAAGAACGCGCCGTGGCCAAGCGAGAGGATGCCGCAGTAGCCCCAGATTAGATCGATCGAGAGCGCCAAGATTGCGTAGCAGGCGTATTTGCCGAAGAGCGAGACCAAATAGGTCGACACATGGAACGGTGAATCAGAAGGCACGAACAGATTGAGGATAGGGACAGCGACGGCGACGCCGCCGACGATGATCAGAAAGAGTATCGCGCCGCGATCGAGCGAGCGGATCAGCATATGCGAGCCGGCGCCCATCATGCCTCGACCGCTCTGCCCTTGAGCGCAAACAGACCGCGCGGGCGTTTCTGAATGAAGAGGATGATGAGGACCAGGATGGCAATCTTGCCGAGCACGGCTCCCGCGTAAGGTTCGAGGAATTTATTGGCAATGCCGAGCACGAAGGAGCCCACGAAGGTGCCCCACAAATTGCCAACGCCGCCGAACACCACCACCATGAAGCTGTCGATGATGTAGCCTTGGCCGAGATTGGGGCTGACGTTGTCGATCTGCGACAACGCCACGCCGGCGAGACCAGCGATGCCGGAGCCGAGCCCGAACGTAAGGGCGTCTATCCGGCTGGTGCGGATACCCATGGACGCCGCCATCGCGCGGTTTTGCGTAACCGCTCTCATTTCAAGTCCCAGCCGGGTGAAACGTAACAGTCCGATCAGGGCGACGAAAACCGCGAGCGTGAAGCAGATGATCCACAGCCGGTTATAGGTAATGGTAATCCCGCCGAGGTCGAACGCGCCGCTCATGAAGGATGGATTGCCCACCTCTTTGTTGGTCGGGCCGAAGATTGTGCGTACGGCCTGCTGCAGCACCAGCGAAAGTCCCCAGGTCGCGAGCAGCGTTTCCAGGGGGCGTCCATAGAGAAAGCGGATGATGGAACGCTCGATCAGGATGCCGACAAAGCCGGAGAATAAAAAGGCGAGTGGGATGGCAATGGCCAGGGAGTAATCGAACAGCGCCGGGTCATTGTTGCGGATCGTCTCCTGCACCACGTAGGTAACGTAGGCGCCGAGCATCACCATTTCGCCGTGCGCCATGTTGATCACCCCCATGACGCCAAAGGTGATGGCGAGACCGATGGCGGCGAGCAGCAGCACGGAGCCCAGCGAAAGCCCATACCAGGCGTTCTGCACGGCATCCCACTCGCCGAGGCGACTCTGAATCGCGGTTATGGCATCGGTCGCGGCTTGCGCGACGGGGGGCGATTCACGGCGGGGAATATCGGCGAGGAGCCCAAGCGAGTCCTGGTCGCCGCGCTTGCGGATCACGGAGATCGCGGCGAGTTTTTGCGCGTCTGTGGCGTCGGGCATGTTCAGAACGATGGCGGCCCGCGCCTGCTCAAGCGCGACTTTGACACTGCCGTTGGTTTCGCTGGCGAGCGCCTTTTCGACGGATGGCAGAGCGCTGATTGCGCGCGACTTGAATACGGCTTGCGCTGCCGCATATCGGGTGTTGGGGTCGCTCGAAAACAGCGTCAGCGCGCCCAAGGCTGCGTCGATGGTTCCGCGCAGCCGGTTGTTGACGCGGACATTATCGAGATCGGGCGGCCGATCGCCGGCGATCGGCGCTCCGGTCGCGGCGGAAGTCAGCTTGCCGGTCTCGTCCTGGATGTAGACTGCCTTGCGTTCGGCGCTGAACATGAGCCGGCCGTCTTCCAAATCGCGGAGGATCAGTTCGGCGCGCGGGCTGCCGCTGCCGGCAACGTCATTTATACCGATTTCGGTTTGATCAAAATCGTCGGCGGTGAAATGCGCGAGCGCCTCGTCAAGGCTCGCGGCCTGTGCGGCCGGGATGCCAAGCACGAAGCTGAAGGCCAATAGAAGACCGACGAGGCAAGCTCGGCAAACACGCATCGGCTATGGCTTCCCCGGCTTGATGCGGAAGGCGGTACTGCCGCCTTCCGCCCTTCAATGTTACAGCGTTCACATCGCGATTACGATCCGCCGCACTTGTTGGTGACCGTATTCCAGTTGCCGCACTTGTGCGTCACCCAGTCACCAATGAGATCTTTCGAAGTCGCGATATAGGGCGACCACGCCGCGCCCGGGACCAGGCCCGGCGTCTTCCACACCACGTTGAATTGCCCGTCCGGCCGGATTTCGCCGATGAACACCGGTTTGGTGATGTGATGGTTCGGTAGAAGCTCGGACACGCCGCCGGTCAGGTTCGCCTGCTTCGTGCCAGGCAGTGCTTCGATGACCTTGTCGGGATCGGCCGTCTTGATCTTCTCGACTGCTTTAACCCACATGTTGAAGCCGATGTAGTGAGCTTCCATCGGGTCGTTCGTGGTGCGCTTCGGGTTCTTGATGAACTCGTGCCATCCCTTGATGAAAGCTTCGTTCTCCGGAGTCTTGATCGACTCAAAGTAGTTCCAGGCGGCGAGATGGCCGACCAGCGGCTTGGTGTCGAGACCGGCGAGCTCTTCTTCGCCGACCGAGAACGCCACCACCGGAATGTCGGTTGCCTTGATGCCCTGGTTGCCGAGCTCTTTATAGAACGGCACGTTGGCGTCGCCGTTGATGGTCGACACCACCGCGGTCTTCTTTCCTGCCGAACCGAAGGCCTTGATCTTGGAGACCTCGGTCTGCCAGTCGGAGAAGCCGAACGGTGTGTAGTTGATCATGATGTCTTCGGGCGCCACCTTGAGCACGTTTTTGAGGTAAGCCTCGAGGATCTTGTTGGTGGTGCGCGGATAGACGTAATCGGTGCCTTCCAGCACCCAGCGCTTCACGTTGCCGCCGTCCTTGCTCGCCAAGTAGTCGACCGCAGGAATAGCCTGCTGGTTGGGCGCGGCGCCGGTATAGATCACGTTGCGCTCGCTCTCTTCGCCTTCGTACTGCACTGGGTAGAACAGCAGGTTGTCGAGCTCCTTGAACACCGGCAGCACCGATTTGCGCGACACCGAGGTCCAGCAGCCGAACACGACCGAGACTTTGTCCTTACTGATCAGTTCTCGGGCCTTTTCGGCGAACAGCGGCCAGTTCGAAGCCGGATCGACCACGACCGGTTCGAGCTTCTTGCCGAGCAAGCCGCCCTTCTTGTTCTGTTGATCGATGAGCATGAGCATCACGTCCTTCAGCGTCGTTTCGCTGATGGCCATGGTGCCGGAGAGCGAATGCAGTATGCCGACTTTAATCGTGTCTTGGGCCTTGGCGGGGACTGCCGCCACAAGGCCGATAGCTAGACCAGCCGCGGCCGCAAGCCAGCGGCGGCCTCGCGACCGCCTAGCGGTCGCGCCATTGGGGTTGAGCATCGCGATGTCCTCTGTTTGACGCGCGACGGTCCCGGCGCCATCCCGCTGTTAACGAAATGGCAAAGAGCGTGCCAAGCTATGGAGCGACTTAAGGTATTGACCTATTTGTCACATTTACCGCCTCAAGTTGGCGGGCGGGGGACCTCGCCCATTTTGAATCCGTGGGGCCTCGGGCTTGCCTATTTTTTAGGCGACAATCGCAGCTGTATTGACGACCTAACTCGCCGTTGAGCCCCCTGATTTGGGCTCAGTCACGGGTCGATTTGACATCCGCTTTTGCAAACGCTTCATCGTTAACGAGTGACGAATGACGCGGGTGCTGGAGGGAAAAGCCGTGGCCAGTCTGGTCAGCCGACGGCAACTGACGGTCGAATGGTCCCATTGTGACCCGGCGGGGATCGTCTTTAACAGCCGGTTCTTCGAGTATTTTGATTGGGGCACGTGGACACTTTTCGAGAAAGCGCTGGGGGTGCGGCCGCCCGACCTCGCAGGCGCCTTCGGCATTTTGGGTTTACCCCTCGTCGACGCGGGCGCGCGTTTCGTTGCCCCGGCGCGGTTCGGGGACGTCGTTGAGTTGACATCCCAGGTGAGCGAGTTCCGCCGCTCGAGCTTCGATGTCGATCATAAACTTATGATCGGCGGCGAACTCGCTGTGGAAGGCCGAGAGACCCGCGTGTGGGCCGGCCGCGATCCGGCCAATCCATCTCAGATCAAGGCGCAACCGATCCCGGCCGACGTGATTGCCCGCTTTAAGCAGACGTAAGCGCAACTGACATTGTGTTTCCGCGCGGGTTACTGCGCAGCGATTTCGCTCGGGTCGAGATGGAGGTAACCAGAAGGAACCGGCCGTGAGCCGTTTGAAGCGGACCGCGGATACTGATATTGAAATCGCATAAATAGAAAAGCCGTTGATTCACGCATGGCGCGCTTGCTGTCGCTTACGCTCAATGGCCGCGCCCGCACCGACGCGGTGCGCGACAATGTGCTGCTGCTGGACTATTTGCGGGAAATTGTCGGGCTTACCGGAACGAAAACAGGCTGCGATGGCGGCGAGTGCGGCGCCTGCACGGTTCTGGTCGACGACGCGCCGCGATTGTCTTGCCTGACGCTGGCCGCAACAGTTTCAGGTCGGCGCGTCGACACCATTGAATCGCTCGCGGTTGATGGCCGCTTGTCCGCGGTGCAGCGCGGCTTTCATGAAAAGCTCGGCTCGCAGTGCGGTTATTGCACGCCGGGATTCATCATGGCGTCGGCTGGACTGCTGCGCCGCAATCCTCATCCAACCGAAGATGAGATTCGCGAAGCGCTCGGCAGCAACATTTGTCGCTGCACTGGCTACGTCAAAATCATCGAAGCGGTGAAATACGCGGCCGATCTTTGCGCCGAAGGATTATCGCCGTGAATGAGATCGTGGCAGCGCACAACATCGGCGACTACGTGCCGATGATCGACGGCCCGGAAAAAGTCTCCGGGCGCGCCAAATACACCGCCGATCTCATCCTGCCCGGAACGCTCGCGGGCCATATTTTCCGCAGTCCCTATTCGCACGCCGAGATTCTCGAGGTCGACATTGCGGAAGCCGCGAAGTTGCCGGGCGTGAAAGCGATCGTGACCGGCGCCGATTGCGACAAAGGGTTCGGCGTGCTTCCGATCGCGCGCACCGAATATCCGTTGGCGCGCGAGCGCGTGCGCTATCGCGGCGAGCCGGTGGCGGCTGTCGCGGCCGTTGACGACGCCACCGCCAAGGAAGCGCTGCGCCGAATCAAACTGAAAGTGCGCGAGTTGCCCGCCTATCAGACAGCGCGCGAAGCCATGGCCCCCGACGCTGTCGAGCTTCATAAGCACAGGCCGAAGAACATCGAGCGCGATGTGTTCTTTGAACTAGGCGATGTCGCCGCGGCCTTCGCGGAGGCCGATCTGGTGCGCGAAGGCACCTACAACTGCGCCGAGGTCTGCCAAAATCAGATGGAGATGCACGCCGCGCTCGCTGACTACGATGTGGTGCGCGACCGCATGACCGTGCATGCGTCCACGCAGGTGCCGTACTACGTGCACCTGATGCTGGCGCAAATCCTCGACATGGACATGTCGCGCATCCGCGTGGTCAAGCCGCATGTGGGCGGCGGCTTCGGGTGCCGCACCGAGACTCTGAATGTTGAGCTGATCGCGGCGCTACTGGCGCGCAAGGCGGGCGGCTGCGTGCGCATCATGGTCAACCGCGAGGAGACCTTCATCACCCATCGTGGCCGGCCCGAGACCGACATCAAGCTCAAGATCGGCATCAAGAAGGACGGGCGCATTGCCGGCGTCGAGTGCGAATGCATTCAGCGCGGCGGCGCGCATTCGGGCTACGGGGTGGTGACGATCCTGTATGCGGGCTCGATGCTGTACGCAATCTACGATCTGCACCACGTGAAATATGTCGGCAAGCGCGTGCTCACCAACACGCCGCCGTGCGGCGCGTTCCGTGGCCACGGCACCGTGGATATCCGCTTTGCCTTCGAGAGCCTTCTCGATCAGATGGCGCACGAGATGGATATCGATCCGATCGCCGTGCGCCGCGCCAATTATCTCAAAGCGCCGACCTTCACGGACAACGACTTGATGGTGAACAGTTACGGTTTGCCTGAATGCGTGGATTGGGTCGAGAAGGAGAGCAGCTGGAAGACGCGGCGAGGCAAGCTGCCGAACGGGAAGGGCGTGAAGAAGGGTCTTGGTTTCGCTTGTTCGCATTACATCAGCGGCGCCTCCAAGCCGGTGAACTGGACCGGCGAACCGCACGCCACCGTCAAGATCAAGGTCGATTTCGACGGCTCTATCGTCGTGCTCTCTGGCGCTGCCGATATCGGACAGGGCTCAACGACAATTCTCGCGCAATCGGTCGCCGAAGTGCTCGGGCTCGATCTCTCCCGCGTGCGCGTTGTCACCGGCGACAGCGAAGTGGTGCCGAAGGACAACGGCTCATACTCGTCGCGTGTCACCTTCATGGTCGGCAACGCGGCCATTGATGCGGCGAACAATCTCAAAGCCGTGCTGATCGCCGCGGCCGCGCGCAAGCTCGAAGCGAAGCCCAGCGAGATCGAATGTCTCGGCGAGCTTTATCGCGCCGGCGCCCAGGACAAGGGCCTGACCTTCAGCGAAGTCGTCACCGAGGCGCTGAAGGATACCGGCACCATCACGGTCACCGGCAACTACTCGACCATTCCGGAATCGCATGGCGGCAAGAAGTATCGCGGCTCGGCCATCGGCGGCACCATGGGCTACTCGTACTCGGCCCAGGTGGTGGAAGTCAGCGTCGACGAGGAAACCGGTGTGGTCACCATCGATAAGGTCTGGGTCGCACACGATTGCGGCCGCGCGCTCAACCGCCTGACCGTCGAGGGCCAAGTGCAGGGCTCGGTCTGGATGGGCATGGGCCAAGCCATGAGCGAGGAGACGGGCTTTCACAACGGTCTCATGCTGACCGCCAACATGCTCGATTACCGCGTGCCGACCATTCAGGATTCACCACCGATCGAGGTCGGTATCGTCGAGAGCATCGATCCGCACGGCCCGTTCGGCGCCAAGGAGGCGGGCGAAGGCTCGCTGGCCGCCTTTCTACCGGCGCTCACCAATGCGATCGCCGACGCCACGGGGCTGCGCTTCAACGATCTGCCGGTGACGCCTGACCGCGTGTTCGCCCTGTTGGAAAAGCGCACGCGTGAAGTTGGGCGCAAGCCGAACGGCGGCAGTTAATGGACGCGTTACCCGAATTTGCGCTTGCTCATCCGCGCACTCTCGACGAGGTGATCGCGGCGCGCAAATCGAATCCCGAGAGCCGATTGCTCGGCGGCGGCACCGATCTGGTGGTGAACATCCGCCGCGGCATCGTCGCGCCGCCGCTGCTCATCGACGTCAATGGCGTCGACGAATTGCGCACCATCAAGGCCGATGCTGACGCCCTCGAAATCGGCGCGTCGGTGACGCTCAGCGAATTGGCCGCGCATCCCGATGTGGTGCGGCACTACCCGGTGGTGGCGCAGGCCGCCGCCCATATCGCCGGCCCGACGCATCGCAACATGGGTACGGTCGGCGGCAATCTGTGTCTCGATACGCGCTGCATCTTCTACAACCAGAGTGAATGGTGGCGGAGCGCCAACGATCATTGTCTCAAGACAACCGGCACGATCTGCCACGTCGCGCCGAAGAGCCGCGGTGTGTGCTTCGCAACTTTCAGCGGCGATCTCGCGCCAGCGCTGCTGGTGCTCGATGCCGAGATCGATGTCGCGGGTCCGGCCGGGCCGCGGACCATGCGGCTCGCCGATCTCTATATTGGTTACGCGCGGCAGGATGAGCCCGTGACCGAAACGCGCGGCGACGGAAAATACTTTTTGTCGCTGCGCCCCGGCGAGTTTGTCAGTGCGGTCCGCGCCAAGAACACGCCTGGCCTGCGCTCCGCCTATGACAAAATTCGCATTCGCCGTTCGATCGAATATCCGGTCACCGGTGTTGCCGTAGCGCTGCGGCGCGAGGGCGGCAAACTCGCCGACTTGCGTGTAGCCTTCACCGGTACTAATCCGCGGCCAGTGCGCCTCGCCGGTACCGAGGCACTCTGCGGCGGTGGGCTCGACGACCGCGTCTTCGAGGGGCTCGATGCGCTGGTCCGCGATCAGATCATGGCGATGAAGACGACTTTTACGCCCGGTCACTATCGCCGTCGCGTCGCTGGCGTGCTGGCGCGCCGATTGGTGCGGCAGCTTTTTGACGTATGAAGCGATAATCTCCAGCGAACAAAAAAATGACGACCAGCTTCGATGTCATCATCGTTGGCGGCGGTGCAGCAGGTTGCGTGCTGGCTAATCGGCTTTCGGCGCGCTCCAACACGCGCGTGCTTTTGCTCGAAGCCGGCCGCGACGCCCCGCCCGGTGCCGAGCCTGACGACATTATCGATACCTACCCGCGCTCCTATTACAACGACGCCTACTTCTGGCCCGAACTGAAAGTGCATTGGCGCCGAAAGGATAATTCGCCGCTGGTCGGATTCTCGCAAGGACGCGTCATCGGTGGCGGTTCGAGCGTGATGGGCATGGTCTCGTATCGCGGCACGCCCGACGATTATGCCGAATGGCTCAAGCTCGGCGCTGCCGGTTGGGGCTGGGATGACGTGCTGCCGTACTTTCGCAAGCTCGAGAATGAATTCGATTTTGACGGCGCGCTGCACGGCAAGGACGGTCCGGTGCCGATCCGGCGCACCAAGATGGAAGACTGGGCGCCACTGGCGAAGGCCGTGCACCAGTTCGCGCAGGAACGCCAGATTCCTTTTATCGCCGACATGAACGCGGATTTCCGCGACGGCTATGGGGCAGTGCCCATGAGCAACTGGCCACAAAAGCGGGCCTCGGCAGCGATCTGTTATCTCGATGCGCCAACCCGACACCGCGGCAACCTGACGATCATCCCCGGAGCGTTCGCGACCGGCCTTGTCTTCGATGGCCGCCGCGCGGTCGGCGTCGGTGTGAAGATCGGGAGCGAGCAAAGAGAGTTTCGCGCGCGTGAAATTATCGTCTCGCTCGGTGGCATTCATTCACCGGCGTTTTTGATGCGCGCTGGGATCGGCGCCGCAAAGGAGCTGCAGCAGCAGGGCGTCGAGGTACGCGCCGATCTACCGGGCGTTGGAAAGAATCTCTCCAATCACGCCATCCTCTTTATCGGCCTGTTGCAGAAGCCGGGCGCGCGGCAATCAACAAGAATCCGGCCGCATCCGATGACCTGCTTCCGCTACTCCTCGAATTTGCCCGGCGCGCCACCGTTCGACATGTACATCAACGTGCAGTGCAAGACGTCGTGGAGCGCGCTTGGCCGGCAGGTTGCGAATCTGGCACCGTCGTTGTTGAAACCGATGGCGCGCGGGCGCGTGTCGCTCGTCTCGGCCGACCCGACGGCGCCCCCGCTCGTGGAATTCAACTTCACTGGCCACGACCTCGATCTGCAACGCTTCATGCAGGGCTTCCGCCGCTGTGTCGAAATTCTCGGGCACGATGCGGTGCGCGCCATGACGCGCCTGACTTTTCCGGTCAAGTTTTCCGATCGCCTGCGGCGGCTCAACCGCATCACGCCGGCGAACCGATTCAAAAGCACGGCGATTGCGGCGCTCATCGATCTGGCGCCGCCGCTCGCCGATCCAATCTTCGCGACGCTCGCCGACCGCCGCGTCGATCTTGCAACTCTGGTCAAAGACGATGACGCGCTCGCCGAGCACATCCGGCAGAACGTCGCCGGCACCTTTCATCCGGTCGGCACCTGCCGCATGGGTGCAGCGAACGATCCGGCCGCAGTGACTGACTCCACCGGGCGTGTGCGGGGCATCGAAGGCTTACGCGTGATTGATGCCTCCATCATGCCGACGCTGCCTCGCGGCAACACCAACATTCCCACCATCATGGTGGCGGAAAAGCTCGCCGACGCGATGTTGGGTGCTACTCCGGCACGCTGACGTAAATCTGTCCCTCGCGCACCGCGACTTTCACGGGCGTGAGCCGCAGTGACGGGTCGCCAGGATGGCAACCGGTCGCGAGATCGTACTCGTAGCCGTGCCACGGGCACACGATGTGGCGCGCTTTGCCGAAGCGCAGACCGGCGCTCTTCTTGTCGGGGGCGATGACTTCCTCGACCTTGTTGAAGATCTTGCCCTGGCACACTGGACCGCCGGCATGGGGACATACGTTCTCGTAAGCGAGCACTTTGCCGCCGTTGCGGAAGATGCCGACTTCGAGCTGGTCCACGGAGAAAATCCGATAATCGCCATCGGCGATATCGCTCAGCTTGCCTACTGCGACTTCCTCCATAACTTCCTCCAGCGCTTTCATTCAATTCCCGGCGGGCGATGAAACCAGATCGCCACGTCGAACATGTTGAGATCGGCGGCGCGGATCATGCCGCAGGCCGTGACCACGGTCTCGGTTGCGGTCACCGCGTGCTGCGGAAACGGCATCACGTCGTGGCCCCGCCGCTCCACCTTCGCGGCGTAAACTTTCACCGCGGCGCTGAGCACCTGCTGCAGCGCTTTGTCGGAAATCGCATCGGGCTCGCCGCGTTTGAGGGCGTCACGAGCGGCCGCGCAGAAGTCCGCCGTCTTGGCGTTGTGTGTCTTAGTGCTGTGTTTCCTGGCGTTGTGCGTTTTAGCGCCGCTGCGCGCCAGCTTGCGGCTCGGCTTGCCGGCGCGCTTAATCGTTTTTCGTTGCAGCGCCTTCGCCATCCGGCTCAGGCCGTCACCGGCTCGCGCGTCGCCGGCGCTTTTTTAGCCTTGGTGGCCGGCATCTTGTGCTTGGGGACTTCGAGATTGAACAGCCGCGCGGAGTTCAGGCCGAGGATATTGCGCTTGGCCTGCTCGTTGAGGAACGGCAGCGTGGTGATCGAGCTCGGCAGGTCGAAGTCCCAGTGCGGCCAATCGGAAGCGAACAGGAGCTGCGTGTCTGCGTTCATCGCCTTGAAGGTCGCTTCGGTGAGATCGATGTTTGAGCGCTCCAGCGGCTGGCTCGAATAATACATGTCGCGCATGTAGTCGCTCGGCTTGCGCTTGAGCAGCGGCGCTTCCGAAGAGCGCATCATGTATTCGGAATCGAGGCGTTGCATCAAAAACGGAATCCAAGCCAAGCCACTTTCGATCCAAATGACCTTGAGCTTGGGGAAGCGCTCGGGCAGGCCGTTGATGATCCAGTTCGTCATGTGAATGATGTTGTAATAGACGAACGAGATGGCGTGCATG
>Ga0070731_10002440_pt1 | contig 17779 bp, 17 predicted proteins | sample Coa_R1_2_FD_66448 | JGI IMG/M metagenome (GOLD analysis project Ga0070731, IMG submission 66448) | Surface soil microbial communities from Centralia Pennsylvania, which are recovering from an underground coalmine fire - Coalmine... | ecosystem: Environmental > Terrestrial > Soil > Unclassified ...
TTATTCTTCCCCAGCACCTTGGTGATGGCCGCGGTCAGCGTGGTCTTGCCGTGATCGATGTGCCCGATGGTGCCGATGTTCACGTGCGGCTTGCTGCGATCAAATTTTTCCTTTGCCATAATTCCTCCTACCGGGTGACCTTCCCCTGGACTCGATTGACAATCTCCTCGGACAACGCCGAGGGCACTTCCTCGTACTTGCCGAAGTGCATGGTAAAACTGCCGCGGCCCTGCGTGCGCGAACGCAGCTCGGTCGCGTAACCGAACATTTCCGAAAGCGGCACCATGCTCTTGATGATCTGCGTGGTGCCCCGCAATTCCATTCCCTCGATGCGCCCGCGCCGGGAATTCAGATCCCCGATGACGTCGCCCATGTACTCCTCGGGCACCACCACCTCCACGGCCATGATGGGCTCGAGCAGCACCGGCTTGGCGCGCCGGGCGGCTTCCTTCAACGCCATCGATCCGGCGATCTTGAAGGCCATTTCCGATGAATCCACGTCGTGGTAGCTGCCGTCGTACAGCGTGACCTTCAGGTCGGACATGGGGTATCCGGCCAGCACCCCGCCTTCCAGCGCTTCCTGTATGCCGGCTTCCACCGGCTTGATGTATTCCTTGGGAATCGAACCGCCATAAATGTCGTTGACAAACTCAAACCCGCTGCCCTGCGGCAACGGTTCGACTTTGATCTTGACCACGCCGTACTGCCCGTGACCGCCGGTCTGCTTGACGTGCCGGCCCTCGGCCTCGGCATGCTTGCGTACGGTTTCGCGATAAGCCACCTGCGGCTTGCCGACGTTGGCCCCCACGCCGAATTCGCGCATCATGCGGTCCACGATGATTTCCAGATGCAGCTCGCCCATGCCGGAAAGAATCGTCTGTCCGGTGTCCGGATCCGTGGCCACGCGGAACGTGGGATCCTCCTGGGCCAGCTTCTGGATGGCCATGCCCAGCTTCTCCTGGTCGGCCTTGGTCTTGGGCTCCACCGCCAGTTGGATCACCGGGGTGGGGAATTCGATGGATTCGAGCACGATGGGCGACTTGTCGTCGCAGATCGTGTCGCCCGTCTGCACGGTCTTCAGTCCCACCGCCGCGCAAATATCGCCCGCCAGAATCTCCTGAATGTCTTCGCGCTTGTTGGCGTGCATGCGCAGCAGCCGGCCGATACGCTCTTTGCGCCCCTTGGCCACGTTGTAGACCGACTCGCCCGAAGCCAGCTTGCCCGAATACACGCGGAAGAACGCCAGTTGCCCGACATACGGGTCGGTCATGATCTTGAAAACCAGCGCCGCGAAAGGCTCGCTGTCGGATGCCTGACGGGTCAGCACCTGGGTGCGGTCGTCGATGGCGGTCCCCTCTACGGGCGGCACTTCGAGCGGTGAGGGCAGGTAATCCACCACGGCGTCCAGCATGGTCTGCACGCCCTTGTTCTTGAAAGCCGAACCGCAGATCACCGGGAAGATCTTGAGGGCGATGGTGGCCTTGCGAATGCCCTGCTGGATCTCATCCTCGCTGAGCTTGTGGCCTTCCACAAATTTTTCGAACAGCGCATCGTCGTGCTCGGCCACCGCCTCGATCAGCTTCTCGCGATACTCGTGGGCCTGCTCCAGAAGTTCGGCGGGGACCTCGCCCTCGTCGTACTCCGCGCCCAGCGTCTCATCGCGCCAGATCAGGGCCTTCATGCGCACCAGGTCGATCACGCCCTTGAACTGGTCCTCGGCCCCCACAGGCAGCTGGATCGCCACCGGCTTGCACTTCAGCCGGGTCACGATGGTTTCCATCGAGTGGAAGAAGTCCGCGCCCACGCGATCCATCTTGTTGATGAAACAGATGCGCGGGACATTGTATTTATCGGCCTGCCGCCACACGGTTTCCGATTGCGGCTGCACACCCGCCACGGCGTCGAACACGGCGACCGCGCCATCCAGCACGCGCAGGCTGCGCTCCACTTCGGCGGTGAAGTCCACGTGGCCGGGCGTATCGATGATGTTGATCTGGATATCGCGCCAGAAGCAGGTGGTGGCGGCCGAAGTAATGGTGATGCCGCGCTCCTGCTCCTGTTCCATCCAGTCCATGATGGCGGTGCCTTCGTGCACCTCGCCCAGCTTGTGCGTGCGGCCCGTATAATAAAGGATGCGTTCAGTCGTAGTGGTCTTGCCGGCATCGATGTGGGCGGCGATGCCGATGTTTCGCATCCTTTCTAGTGGTACCGTACGTGGCATAAAAGCTCTTTGATTCCCTACCAGCGATAATGCGCGAACGCCTTATTCGCCTCCGCCATGCGGTGTACGTCGTCTCGCTTCTTGATGGCTCCGCCCCGCATGTTGGCGGCATCGTTCAACTCGTTGGCCAGCTTCTCCGGCATGCTCTTTTCCGGGCGCGAGCGCGCATTCAGAATAATCCAGCGGATGGCCAGGCTGGTGCGCCGGGTCTGCGGCACCTCGATGGGCACCTGATAGTTGGCGCCGCCCACGCGCCGCGTTTTCACTTCCAGCAGCGGCTTGGCATTCTCCACGGCCTTCTTGAAGAGCTTCAACGGATCGTCGCTGGTGCGCTCCCGGATCTTGTCCATGGAGTTGTAGAAGATGCCCTGCGCCACCGTCTTCTTGCCCTCCCACATCATGGAGTTGATGAACTTCTCGACCAACGTCGAGTTATATACCGGATCCGCCGGCACTTCCCGAATATCAACGCGTCGTCTTCGTGGCATATCGATTCCCGCGGCCTACGCCTTTGGCCGCTTAGCTCCATACTTTGAACGGCTCTGCTTGCGGTTGGCCACCCCGGCGGTATCCAGCGCGCCGCGGATGACGTGATAGCGCACGCCCGGCAGATCCTTCACGCGGCCCCCGCGAATCAGCACGATGGAGTGCTCCTGAAGGTTGTGGCCGACACCCGGTATATATGTGGTTACCTCGATGCCGTTGGTCAGCCGCACGCGCGCCACTTTCCGCAGCGCAGAGTTGGGCTTCTTCGGCGTGGAGGTGTACACGCGCGTGCAGACGCCGCGCTTCTGCGGGCAGCTCTGCAACGCCGGACTGGCGGTTTTCCAACGAGGCGGCCTGCGCCCGTTACGCACAAGTTGATTAAAAGTCGGCACGAACCTTCCCTTAAGTCCTAATTTACAGTTCGGATGGGCGCTTTAAGCCCGCCAAGCACATGCACAAGCCAAGGGCCTGTGTCTACGGTTCACAACAGCGAGGATCACTTGCTTCGGACAGGTCCATATTCCAACCGGCGTAACCGGTGAAACCTCGGGACCTCACCCCCGGCCGGACCGCGAACACTCGCAGTGGTAGCGCAGGGGCAGAAAGCTGAACTCGCGAAACCTTTACATCATAGCGAAAAGCCAAATGCTAATGCAAGTGGGGGTGTAGCGCATTGTTTTATCGGCGTTTACCGGCTGGCATCGATTCGTCGTATCGTAAAAGCATGTTGAATCGGCGGGTACTCCTGGGGGGCGCGGGCGTGCTTCTCAGCCAGGCGCTATTAAAAGGCGCAGGCAGCAAGGTTGTTTTCGAGCATGATTTGCCTGATCTGACCCTGAAAGACTGGTCGGTGACGGCGGTGGAGGTTTCCTACGGGCCGGGTGAGAGCTCGACCGCGCATCGCCATCCCGGCATCACCATCGTCTACGTCCTCGAAGGCGAAATCCGCTCCAAAGTGGGCGATGGACCGGAGAAGACCTACACCCCCGGACAAATGTTCCTGGAGCGCCCCGGCGAACTGCACGCCGTCTCCGGGAACGCCAGTGCCACCCAGCCGGCAAAAATGCTCGCCCTGCTGCTGGCCGGGACGGGCGCGCGGCTCACCACCCCCGCGTAACCCGATGCCGCGCATATGAAGCAACTCGCCCTGGACGCCCTGGACGCGGCCCTGCGCCCCGGCGTCACCTACGCCGACACGCGCGCCATGGAGATCCGCGACCGCCAGGTATCCACTAAGAACGGCAAAACCAGCCACGTCTCGAGTTCCGTCTCTATGGGACTCGCCATCCGCGTGCTGGCCAACGGCTGCTGGGGCTTTGCCGCCACAGACGACCTTACGCGCGAAGGTGTCGCGGCCGCCGCGGCGCTGGCGCTCGAGATCGCGCGCTCCGGCGTTCTGGCCAAGAAGCACGATGTGATCCTGGCGCCCGAAGAGAAGTACGAAGCCACCTGGGTCTCGCCCATCCGCATCGACCCGTTTGACATCCCGGTCGACCGCAACATAGCCCTGCTGCTCGAAGTCGATCGCGAGCTGCGCCGCAATCCTGGCATCACGCTGGCCGAAGGCGGCATGAGCTTCGAGCGCCGCCGCCAGGTTTTCGCATCGTCCATTGGCAGCCTGATCGATCAGACCCGCTACATGAGCGGCGTGGGCTACGCGGCGCTGGCCTACAAAGACGGCGAGATCCAGAAACGCTCGTACCCGAATTCGTTCGGCGGCCAGCATCAGCTCAAGGGCTACGAACTGGTGGAAGAGTGGAACCTGGTGCAAAATGCCGCGCGCATCGCGGAGGAGGCCGTGGCGCTGCACAGCGCCGATCAATGCCCCGAGGGCAATTTCGACCTCATCCTGGATAGTTCGCAGCTCGGCCTGCAGATCCACGAATCCATCGGGCACCCCATCGAGCTGGACCGCGTGCTCGGCAGCGAGGCCAATTATGCCGGCATGAGCTTCCTGACGCTCGATCAGTTGAACCGCCTGCGCTATGGCTCGGAGATTGTCAACGTGGTGTGCGACGCGCGCCCCGAGCACGGTCCCGGTCTGGGCACCTTCGCGTTCGACGATGAAGGCGTGCCGGCGCAATCCACCGACATCATCCGCGACGGCCTGTTCACCGGCTACATGACCTCGCGCGAAACCGCCGCGGCGGTAGGTGCGGCGCGCTCGAACGGCACTATGCGCGCCGACGGCTGGTCGCGCCTGCCGCTGATCCGCATGACCAATGTGAGCCTGCGACCCGGCCGGCAGTCGCTCGACGAAGTCTTCGGCGGCACCCACCATGGGATCTACATGGAAACTAACCGCAGCTGGTCGATCGACGACAAGCGCTACAACTTCCAGTTCGGCTGCGAGATCGGCTGGGAGATCCGCGGCGGCAAGCGCATCCGCATGCTCAAGAATCCCAGCTACAGCGGGATCACCACGGAATTCTGGAATGCGTGCGCAGCCATCGCCGGTCCCCAGCATTGGACATTGTGGGGTACGCCCAACTGCGGCAAGGGGCAGCCGGAGCAGGTGATGGGCACGGGCCACGGGGCCAGCCCCGCGCGTTTCAGCGGCATCAAGATCGGAGGCGCGTATGCCGATTGACGCCGCCCGCTGCCAGGCCATCTTCGACCGGGTGGCAACCGCGGCGCGCGCGCGCGGGGTGGCGGACGCCGAGGCCACCATCGGCGCCGGTTCCAGCGCGCTCACGCGCTTCGCCAACAACGCCATCCACCAGAACGTGGCCGAGCGCAGCGCGCAACTCTCCGTCCGCGTGCAGATCGACGGACGCACCGCGCGCGCCACCACCAACCGGCTGGATGATGCGTCCATCCGCCAGGTGGTGGAAGAGGCCACCGCCCTGACCCGATTGCAGGAGCCCGATCCGGACCTGCTGCCGATGGCCGCCGCCGAGCCAATTCCGGATGTCTCGCGCTGGCACGCAGGCACGGCGGTAGTGACGCCGCGGGATCGCGCGCAGGCTGTCGCCGAAGCCATTGCGCTGGTGGAAGCCGCCGGACAAACCGCGGCGGGCATCTACTCGACCGCCGAGGCGATGACCGCCATTCTGAACTCGCACGGCGCGTGCGCCTACTATCCCGAAACGATGGCGAACTTTTCGATCACCTGCATGGCGGTGGATAGCTCCGGATGGGCCAAAGGCAGCGCCTGCTCGCACCTCGACCTGAGTCCCACGGCCATGGCCCGCTCCGCGTCCAACAAAGCCATCGCCTCGCGCGCGCCCGTGGAACTGCCGCCGGGCGCCTGGACGGCAATTCTTGAGCCGGCCGCGGTGCTGGATCTGGCCGGCCAGATGTTCGCCGATTTCAGCGAGACGGCCATCCGCGACGGCCGCAGCTTCCTGCGCGACCGCATCGGGCACAAGCTGTTCGGTGAGAACATCACCATTCATGACGACGCGTATCATCCGCTACAGGCCGGCGCGTCCTTCGATGGCGAGGGCGTGCGGCGGCGCCGGCTCACCCTGGTTGACCGGGGCGTCGTCCGCGAGGTGGCCTACTGCCGCCAGGCCGCGCACGCCGCGGGCGTCCAGCCGACGGGCCACGGCTTCCCGCTGCCTAACGAATACGGCGAAGCGCCCACGAACATCGTGATCGCGGGCGGCGACATTTCGCTGGAGTCCATGATCGCTTCCACCGCGCGCGGCATTTTGGTAACGCGCTTGTGGTACATCCGCGAGGTGGACCCCTACGAGAAAATCATGACCGGCATGACGCGCGACGGCACGTTTCTGATCGAGGACGGACAAATCGCCCGCGGGGTGCGCAACTTCCGCTTCAATGAAGCGCTGCCCGAGATGTTATCCAATGTCGAGGCGCTGTCGCCCGCGGTGCGCGCCTCCGGCGAAGAGGCTTTCGATATGGTGGTCCCGGCAATGAAAGTCCATGACTTCCATTTCACCGAAGTGACGCGGTTCTGAACGGCTATCCGCCAAAAATCTCGTGCGTCAGATCTTCCTGCTTCTTGGGCCGCTGCTCGTCCCAGGCCCCCACCACCAGGGATACCGCCGATAGTGTGAACACCGCGATGGTGAGGCCATCTACGCCCCGGTGCCATAGGATCGCCCCCCCGGCAATCACCGTGCGCACCAGCCATCCATAGAGGCTCCGCGCGCGCTGGCCGCGGTGCACCCGTATCGCCGATCGTCCCAGACAGTGCGCGAAAAACAGACAGAACAGCCCCAAGACAACCCGCAGCATGTCGAGTGGTATGGGCATGCTCTCAATTTTGCGCAACTCGCGCCGGTTTGCAAGCGCCCCCGCGCCTTGCCACAATGAGCCTGATGAGCCTCATGCAGGAGATCCGCGATTTCCCGGTGTCGCGCAACTCCGTAGCTCTCTGGTGGCTGGGCCAGAACGGCTACATCTTCAAGACCTCCGAAGGCACGCTGCTGTCGACCGACCTCTACCTCACGAATTCCTGCGCCGAAATGAGCCCGGATTCTCCGATTAACGTGCAGCGGCAGGTACCCATCCTGCTGGCGCCCGGAGAGGTGAATGTGGACCTCTTCGCCTGTACGCACAACCACCCGGACCATACCGATGCCGCCACGATCCAAGGTCTCCGCCACAAAGACACCACCCAGTTCATCGGGCCGCATCCCAGTTGCGAGGTGTTTCAGGCGCAGGGCGTGGAGAGCGGACGCATCGTGCCGGCGTGGCCCTCCTGTGAACTCGAGTTTCGCGACGTGACGATCCATGGCGCCTTCGCCATGCCCACCGACGCCACTGATCTGAACCACATGGGCTTTGTCTTTCAATTTGGCAAGGGCCCCCGCGTCTACATGACCGGCGACACGGACTATCACGAGCTGCTGGCCTCCGCGGCCAAACACCGGCCGGACCTGATGATCACTTGCATCAACGGCGGCTTCAACAACCTGTCGCATTATGAGGCGGCACAGCTGGCCGCCCAGATCCAGCCCAAGGCGGCCATCCCCTGCCATTACGATATGTTCCCGGATAATTCCGTTGATCCAGGACAATTCCGCGCATCGCTGGCCTTGCGCGCCCCGGAGATCGGCTACATCCGCCTGGAGCACGGTAAACCCTTCGTTTTCGCGCTCTAGAGCGCGCCCGCGGCACTGCCCTTGGTTAACTTGTTCCCTTGTCGAGGGGCATGTTATCCCTTCAAACATGGCAAACTCTGGCCAGGTGGAATGGCGCCCTCCCGCGGGGGTGTCGCTGTCGGTGAAGGCTCTCCTGCTGGCGTGTCTGCCATGGCTGGCGTACCAGGGCTACAATCACGGCCTGTATCATTTGATCAGCACCAATCCAGCGGCCCAATTCACCTATTTCGGCATCGCGGTCCTCTATTTTGCGGGCAGTTCGCCTTCCCGCAAGGAGTGCATCCTGGCGGTGGCCGGAGGCCTGGCGCTGCTCATCCTCTGCCCGCTCGACCGGCCCGCCGATTTCCCGGGAGAAGCGCTCGTGCGCGCCGGCGCGTTTGTGGGCATTGCCGGCCTGTTTGCCATGTGCGCCAGAGCCATCGTGTCGCGAGACAGAGATTCGGCTCTGGACACGCTGGCGCGCTCCCTGATCTTCGTGGTGCTGGGCATTGCGCTGGGGACCATGTTGGGCGCGGCATCCTCCGCCCGCCCGTATAAATACGATCACTTCCTGTATGCCGTCGACCTGCGCTTCGGGGCCGCCATCAGCTTCATCGCCGGCCGCTGGATGCGGGCTTCGGCAGCTTACGGACAGCTCGAACTGGTGGTCTACCACTCGCTGCCGATGGCGTTCGCCGTACTGTATGCCGCCCATATACGGCGCGCGAAGCAGGGTCCGGTGGACATTTTGAACATGATGGCGCTCAATGCCGTGGTCGGCTACGGCTTGTACTTCCTGTATCCAGCGGCCGGGCCGATGTACGCGTTTGGCTCGTCGTTTCCGTTCGCCGCGCCGCACCAGGGCCAATTCGCTCTGCAAATGGTCAATTTGAGCGCGCCGCCCAACGCCATGCCTTCGCTGCACATGGCCGGCGCGATCCTGATCTGGTGGAACGCCCGGCACTGGCGGCTGGGCCGCTTCGTGGCGCCCATCTACATGTTCCTGACGGCCCTGGCGGCGCTCGGATTAGGCGAGCACTACTTTCTCGATCTGGTGGTCGCGTTTCCGTACGCGCTGGCGATCCAGGCCATGGCCGCCAAGAGCGCGCTACGCTGGCCCGCCATGGCGCTGGGAACCGCGATGACGGCCTGCTGGTTCCTGGCGCTATTGTTCGCGCCCGCGGAACTGTCGGCCTTGCCCGTCTGGGCGATGTGGGGACTGGCGGCGATCTCGGTGGCGTGTCCGGTGATGGTCAACGCGAGGCTGCTGTCGGAACTCCCCAGCGCCGCTCCGCAGGCCGCCCCGCGCATGCAGGTAGCCTTTGCCGATGCGCCGCGCGCCGGCGGCGGGGCGTAGTCTAAGGTACGCGGCCTGGCAGCCGCTACCGCACGGTCAGCAAGCTCGACGAAGCGACCAGGAAGCTCATCGCGAGCAACACGTCGATAATCACCCGCGTCCAAGGAATCGATTTCAATCGCAGAATCATGTTGCTATCTTTCTTATCGGCTGTTTTGCAGGGTTCTTGGCGACTGATACGCTATCACGCATTCCGGTAGTAATTCTATTAGCCGATGGTTATCCTATCAGAGGCGTGCGGGGTGAGCCGGGACAGCGCGGGCTGTATCCGGGCGTAGCTTTTCAAACCAGGGAAAGCCAACAAAGCCAATAACAGCAGGCCGAAACCATTGATCGAGACCTGCGGCACCACCCAGAGCCCATGATCTTGGATCAAAATGATGTACGGAATCGGCACCGAGAGCAGAAGAGCTGCATACCGCAGCGATTTGGGACCCGGGAGCCGCAGGGCCAGCCCGCATGCCGGCAGCAGCAGCACGGCATCGTAGACGTAAGCATGATGGCTGATCAACAAACCGGCCAAGACCGCGGCTGTGGCTCCTATGGCGAGCGCCGATCGCCGCGAAACGATCCACACGGCAACCAGCGCCAGCACCGCTAGAACCGCCTCCACCGCGGCGCCACACGGCAGCTCGTGCGTAAGACCAAAAAGATTTGGCATCTTCGCGGGCGACGGGCTGAAATCGGAAACCGATGAAAGTTGCAGCAGCCGCGCCGGCCACTCCGGCCCTTCCGCGGCAAACGAAACCGCCAGCAGGACCACCCCACCCGCCAGTCCGCCGGCCAGCGCACCCCATCGGCGGCGGGCCAGCAGGAAAATCGGAATCCCCAAAGCCAGATGGAACTTGGCGGCGCACAGCGAAAGCACCAGGCCGGCGGCGAAGTCCCGCTTCGCTTGCAGGAGCCGCAACCCCGCTGTCACGAAGAATAGAAAGAGCCCCGTATCCTGACCCAGGGAGAGCAAGATGGCCGCCGGGCACGACCAGCACAGCATCATAAAAACATCCTGGCGCCGCCGTAAGGGCCACAGAGCCGCGAACCCAATTAAGGCAGCCGCGTTGATGATGAGCCACGCTATCCGCGCGTAGTTGTAGGTGAGCGCTGTCAGCGGCTTGAGTAACAGTCCGAATACCGGAAGGCGGCCGAAGGGGATGGCGTGCGGACCGGTGCTCAGTTCCAACGCCTGGAGGCGCTCCCAATCATACAGATGGCCGGTGCCGGCCAGTTTTGATGCGGAATAGAACTGGTTGAAGTCGCTGCCGCGCTCGATGATGCCGAAGCTGATCGACAGGCAGACGCAGATCCCGATGAGACACGTTACCCGAACCACAGCACCATTATCCCGGCGCCCGCAGGCGTTCCCTATACTCTCCTTCGATAGCCCGGCGGCGGCGGAACCTGACAGCGCGGTTAACTGAAGGCAGCTTGCTCCCACCAGCACGGCCCTGCTGCAATGTGCATGGGCACGCGTGCGTCCGTCGGAAATGTAAATGAACGAAGCCAGCAGTGGCGGCCTCCTCGGCCTTCTGAGCACCAATCCCCCCGCGCAGTTCTCCTATCTTGGGATCTTCCTGTTGTATTTGTGCAGTTCGCCCGGCCGCCGGGAGCTCGGGCTGACGATCCTGGCGGGCATTGGCCTGCGTGTGGCGACGGCCTACCTGTATCCTCCGCAGCCCTTCCCCTACCCCTTGCAGGAGCTCGCGCAGACCGGCGGATTCGTGGGCCTGGCCAGCGCGGCCGCGCTGGCATTCCGAGCGCGGAAATCTCTGGAGGCACTGGAGATGCTGGGCCGCGCGGCGATCTTCATCGTGCTCGGCATCGCCCTGGGAGGAATCCTGGATCTCGCCACGCGCATGTGCCCGCTGAAATTCGACCATTACTTGTATGCTCTCGATCGAACCTACGGCGCTCCCGCGGCATTCGTCGTAGGCCGATGGTTCGCGGCATCGAACATCCTATACCGGTTCGAAGCGCTTATCTACTATTCGCTGCCTTTGGCGGCGGCGGCGCTCTATGCCGCGCACCTCAGGTGGCGGCCAAACGGTGGATCGGTCGATATCCTGCGGCTGCTGTATGTCAACGCGGTGGTGGGCTTTTGCATGTATTTCGTATGTCCGGCCTCCGGTCCGGTCTATGCATTCGGGCAGGCTTTCCCGTGGCAGGCGCCCGCGGCATTGGCCCTCACGCCGGTGGCGCTGAACCATCCCCCCAATTGCGTGCCTTCGTTGCACCTGGCCGACGGCCTGTTCATCTGGTGGAATTTTCGCGGCTGGCGCCGCGCGCGTCCCGTGGCGTTCGTGTACCTGGTGCTCACCGCGCTGGCCACGCTGGGCTCGGGCGAGCATTACTTGATCGATCTGTTCACGGCCTTTCCGTATGCCCTGTTGATGCAGGCAATCGCGACGCGGGGACCTGGGAAACGATTCTCCCTGTTGGCAGGCGCGGTGATGACGTTCGGCTGGATGGCACTGCTCCGTTGGCACGTCACGGTCCTGATCGGCTCGCCACGGCTGCTCTGGGCATTGACCGCCGTATCGGTCGCCGCGGCGCTCTGGTGTGAACGCCGGCTGTGGCGACGAGGAGTCGCCAAGGCGCCTGACGCGCGCATCGAGGCTAAGCAGACCTGGGTGGTAACCAGTCCCGCGCGCGAGGCTGTGGGCTAGCTTCCTGGCTCACCTGTGTTTTAACCGCCGCCAAGAATCGGGACTACTCGCAGGCCCGTGTTGCGAAGCATCGCGCCCGCGCGCAACGGCGCCACGCAGATGCGCGGACTGCCCGCCTGGCACAGGTCCACGTTGTACAGCGGCAGATCGCTGGGCTTAACCACATACCCGCCGGTCTGGATGGTCCAGGACTCGCCGTAGTCCGACACCACGAACGGGTTCACATGGTCCGCGCGCACGCGGAACTGCGCCGTGGCGGGTTCGTAATTGGCATAGCTGAAACATCGGCCCACGCAAATGCGATCGACCAGATGCGCCAGAGACTTGATGCGGCTCTCCGGGTCCGCGAGCATGCTCACCACGCGCTGTCCTGGCGGCAGTTGGGTGATCGCCCGCTCCATCTGGGTCTCCACGGAGTTCAGGGCGCGCTCGTCCGCATAAGACAAACCGAAGAACACCAGCGCCAGGGCCGCCATGGCGCCGATTATGGGCTTCGGCAGCCTTACCGTGGCGAGGAGCCCGCAGAACAGCACCGCGCCCGCCAATGACATGCGTTCCGCGACAAAGTCCAGACCGGAACGGAAACCGGGAAGCAGTACGCCGCAGGGCAGCAGCACTAGCGACGCCGCGCTCAGCACACAGAGTTGGAACCTGCTATCGAGCAGAGTGCGCTTAGCTCCGCGCACCGCCAACACTCGCTGGAAAGACAGTGCCCAGACGGCCAGCATCGCCAGAGAAACGGCGATGTAGTACTTGCCGTAGATCCAAAGCTGATCCGCCCCGGTCATGGACATCACCTGATCCGCGCCCCGGCGGGTCGGGAACAGCGCGTCCAGCAGGAATCCCGTAAACGCCAGCGCCGCCAGCGCGCCGATAAGCAGCCGGATGCGATGCCGCGGCGCCAACGCCCGGGCAACCCGTCCATAAATCAGGACACCGGCGGACCAGGCCACTGGCATTGGATGCGCCACGTACGCGATGCCCCACAGAAGCGCCGCGAACGCCCATGCCCATCGCCTGTTTCGCCGCGCCAGCGCCATCGCTCCGAGCGACAGCCCCAGGGAGATGTAGAAATTGAACAGGCCCATGCGGAACACCCAGCCATAGGCCAGTATGGCCAGACAGGGGGCCAGTTGCCACGGCGCGCGCCACGGCCGCGGGCAGGAACCCACAAATGCAAACGCGCCCCAAAAAAAGACCAGCACGGCAAAAGACACCGCGATGCGCTGCGCCGCCGCCGGACCCCAGGCGCCCATCAGCCCGCCCAACATCAGATCGAAGAGGACGTTATTGGATTGGTGAGCCAGCGTCAGGCCGGGTGCCTGCCCGCGCTCGATCAACTGCGCGAGCCACGCATTATACAAGTGGCTCGACAGATCGCCCGCTTGAATCCTGGGCTGCCAGAAGCACGGCGCTAACAACACCGCGGACAATGCGCAGCCGGCCCCGCACGCCATCGCACGCTTGGCCGTGCCGGTCACGACTTTTCCTTACGCAACTCGCGCAGCTCCGCTATCAATTCGAACCTGGTCGCCACGGAATCCGGATTTTCTCCTATCTGCTGGATGTTTTTCTCCGCGATCCCTTCCGAACCCCCGGCCAGAGTTAAGTACCCGATACGCGCCGGCTCGATCTGCATAATGCGGCAGCAGGTAGCGTCCACGGCTACCGGGTCGCGCCCGCTCACGATCACTCCCGCCGGCTTGGGCCTTCCCTGGATCGGCCCATTGCCGTCCATCCCCACGATTCCGTCGACAACGGAAAAGTGCCGCGGAAACAATGTGTGCAGGTCCGCCACGCATTGATGGATCCCGGCCCAATGCAGCACGTTCTTGGGCCACCCGTAGACGCCGCCCGGCACCACGCCGAACAGATTTTTCATCGACAGCGTGGCGCCCGCCCAATGATGCGTCTTCATCTTCGGCATGGAGACCAGCAGGTCGCTCGCCAGCACGGTGTGCGGCAGATACAGCGAATTAAGCCGCGAAACCGGCCGCGCCAACTGCACACGCGATACTTCGTCCACATTCAGATCGGTGAACAGATCCTCGAAGCCCGGAATCAGTTTGAAATATCCCGCCGCATCGGCCAGGTCCAACGTTCCCCTGCGATGGCCGGGTCCCTCGGCGATGGCTACCGTGGCGCCCAGTTCCCGGAACGCCTCCAGCGTGGCGTGCACCAGCATCGGATGCGTGTTGATGGTGCTTTCAGGCTCGAATTCCACCAGGTTGGGCTTCAGCACCACGCGCCGGCCCCGCACTCTCAGATTGTGCTCCGCCAGCACGCGGCGCATCGTATCGTAGATATCGTGCGAATACGCCGCCGCGCGGGTGATTTTCACCTGCGAGAGCCGCCGCGGCGCGGGCGCGCGGCCGCAGCCCGCCAGACCCAGGGTGGCCGCCGTCATCAGAAAGTCGCGCCGTCTCATATTCCCTTAATCGACAAAAACGTTATATCCGTGATGGGCGGCTTCCGCGATCAACATCAGCGCGGTGTCCGGCACAGTGCGCCCGGGCGCGGAAAAAGAGGGAGCGCCGGCCGGTAGCTGCTGGTGAGCCAGCAACCCGAGCCGTAACCAGGCGGCTCCCGCCGAGGACCGGTGTTCCCGTAGAAACCTGTGCGCCAGTTCAATGCTCTCGTGCAACTTCTCAGGTTCCGTGCCGGCCAGCGCCAGCAGCGCCTGCCCGGTCGTTTCCGGATACGAATTCAGTTCGTAGCCCAGCGCCCGCGCCGAGCCATGATTCCATCCGCCATCGGCACAACGGCGGGACCGCAGAAATGCCTGTGCCTTGCCGATCCGCTCCCGCAGCCCGGCGGATGGCCTGCGCTGCTGGCACTTCCGCAACGCCAGGATCCCCATGCAGGTCGGCGTGACCCACGAAGCCGTCCCTGGGAACCAGGACCAGCCACTCACATCCGGCCCATCCGGCAGCCTGCCGTCGCGCACCACGTCGCGCAAGCGGATCCATGGAGACGCTTCCATCCCGGTTTGCGCCAGGAGCCATTCGACCGCGCGCGCATGACGCTCGGCCCCGATGGATTCCGGAGGCAGCAGCGCCACCAAAGCCGTCACCCAGGTGCTTTGGTCCACCGACCGCCGCGGCGTCCATCCGCCGTCCGGCCGTTGCGCATTGGCCAGCCAGGCCAGCGCCGCGCCGCCGCGCGGAGCGGGCGCGCGTCCCGCCTGATAAGCCAGCAGCGCCAGGACCGTGGGCTCGGTCCACGAGCCCCCCTTGTGATACGGCCATCCTCCGTCAGGATTCTGCGCAGCCGCAAGGTTGTCGAGCACGCCGTTATGGATCTCCATTCCTGTACATTCTGGTAGTAGGACAAACCTGCCGGCCTGTCTCATAAAAAATCAGGCGCGGGGGCGCTACGGTTGAGCGCCGCCCCGCGCCACAATGCTTGCGAGCCAGCAAAAGCAAACAAGGAAGAACGACTACCGCATTACTTTGCGGCGACGCCGGCGCTGCAAGAGCAGCAACAGGACCACACCGGCCCCAACCCAGATCAGAACCTGCATCATGGTGCTATTCATGACCTTTGTCTCCTTTCTTTAAGAAGTGGCGTATTGCCCGAACTTTTTCCGCCGCTTGCCATCGCACGTCAGAAACCCTTCATCAGCGGCAGCAGATACTTTACAACTCCCAGCACGCCCGGCCCGGCGCAAACCAGCATCATGGCCGGCAGAATGAAGAAGAAGATGGGGAACACCAGCTTCACGCCCACCTTGGCGGCGCGCTCTTCGGCCTCCTGACGCCGCCGCACGCGCAGGTACTCGGAATGTTGGCGCAGCGACTCGGCAACGCTCGTGCCGAAACGGTCATTCTGAATCAAAATCGCCGTCAGCTTGCGCAACTCCGATTCTCCGGTGCGGTCGCCGAGGTTCCTTAGCGCATCACTGCGCCGCTTGCCGGCCCGGATCTCCAGGTTCACTAACTGGAATTCATCGGTTAATTTCGGGTGCGCATTGCGCAGCTCGGTAGCTACGTAATTGATCGCCTGATCCAAACCCAAGCCAGCCTCCACCGCGATCACCATCAGATCCAGGGCGTCCGGCAATGCCAGCCGCAGATTGGTCTGGCGCTTTTTGATCTTCTTCTCGAGCATGAAGTTCGGCAGAATGTATCCGCCCAACGCCATGGCCGCCGGAAAAATAATGTGCAACGCCGGGTTCGGGCTGATCTTGTTGCGGAACGCCAGCCCGAAGATCGCGAGCAGAAGGGTGCTGAGCAGCCGTATGCCGTGATAGATCTTCACGGCATTGTCCGAACGGTAGCCGGCATAGTTCAGCATCCGCCGGGTCATGGAACTCTCGTCGGTGGACACCGGCAGAATTTCGCCAACCCTCTGGATGATCTTGAATTCCCGCGGCTTGTTCACGTCGGGGTCAACCGGCGTTCCGGCCGTGGGCGCCTCGATAACCGGCTCGCCCAACCGTTCGTACACCTGCCCTGGCCGGGCATAGCGCTGGTAGCCGAACGCCGCAATGGCGGTCATCAGCACTATGAAGAACGCGACGATCAGAACAATGGACATCGTTTACACCTTGATCTTGATGATGCGCCGGATAAAGTAATTTCCCAGCAGCACCATGAATCCGGCTGCCAGGATCATGTACTTTCCATCCGGGTCCTTGGCCATTCCCTGCAGATAGCCGGGCGCCACCGCCAATAAAGCCAGCGCCGTCAGAATGGGCAACACCGTCAGGATTCCGGCGGTCAACCGGCCGTGCGCGCTGGCTGCTTTCACCTCGCCCTTCAGACGGAAGCGCTCGCGGATCACGTGCGCCAGGCGGCCCAGAATTTCATTGAGGTTGCCGCCGGTTTGCCGCTGCAGCAGCACGGTCGAAGTGAAGAACTTGAAATCCAGCAGCGGCACGCGGGTGGTCAGATTCTCCAGGGCGTTGGGCAGCGGCGCTCCCAGATTGATTTCGTTGAACAGCGTGCGCAATTCCGTCGAGAGCGGTTCGGGCACATGCTCGCCCACCATCGACAGGCTGATCAGGAACGCGTGGCCGGCGCGCACCGAGCGCGCCATGAAATCCAGCGCCTCGGGAAACTGCTCCTCCAACTGGTCCAGCCGCTTTTTGCGCGTGTGCCGCAGATACACGTAGGGCAGTGTCGCCGTCGCCGCGCCCAGCGCGAGGCAGGTCGCGAGCTGGTTGATGATGAAGGGAAACTTCAGTCCCAGCGCGATCCCGGGGATGGCCGCCCCCGCCGTGGCCATGAACAGGACCGACGGCGTCCAGGTGAGCCCCGCCTGCTTGATCGAGTTTTGCAGGTGGTCGGCAACGTTGACGGATGCCAGCAACCTGTTGAAGCCGGTTTCTTCCCCCGTGACATCCTTCAACAGCTTGGTTACCGGCATCGGGCGGGTGCCCGCGACGGTTTGCAGCATGTCCTTCACGACCTTCTGGCGGTGCCGCTGCCGGTACAAGAAGCCGAACACGGCCAGCGCCATGATCAGCGCGAACACCAGAAGAAAAATACCAGCCAGTAAGAGCGACATGGATTTAACTGATCTCCACGACAGTCTGGAACAGAGTGGCCGGCAGCTGAATGCCGCAGGCCTTGATCCGGTCGTACGCCCGGGGGCGGATGCCGGTGGCCCGGAATCGTCCGGTAACCCGGCCGTCTTCGGTCACGCCGGTTTTGTCAAACAGGAAAATGTCCTGCAGCGTAATGGTGTCCACTTCCATGCCGGTGACTTCGGTCACGTGCGTAATGCGGCGGGTACCATCGCTGAAGCGCGATACTTGCACCACCAGGTCCAGCGCCGCCGAAATCTGCTGCCGGATGGCGCGCACACCCATGTTGGAGTTGCCCATGCCCACCATCACCTCCAGGCGCGACATGGCGTCCCGCGGGTTGTTGGAGTGCACCGTGGTCAGCGATCCGTCGTGGCCCGTGTTCATGGCCTGCAACATGTCCAGGGCTTCCTCGCCGCGGACCTCACCGACGATGATGCGGTCGGGACGCATACGGAGGGCATTGAT
>Ga0070731_10002441_pt1 | contig 17776 bp, 11 predicted proteins | sample Coa_R1_2_FD_66448 | JGI IMG/M metagenome (GOLD analysis project Ga0070731, IMG submission 66448) | Surface soil microbial communities from Centralia Pennsylvania, which are recovering from an underground coalmine fire - Coalmine... | ecosystem: Environmental > Terrestrial > Soil > Unclassified ...
GAAGCGAGCCGTGAGGCCCGGATGAAGCTGGTGGAGGAGCGCAGAGCGATGCCCCATTTCGAAGCGCCCAAAGGCAAGCCGTCCAAGCGGGATCGCCGCGAGATCGACCGGCTGCGCCGCCAGACGTAACCGGACGTAAGATGTAAACCTGTGAACGTATTCATCGCCGGCGGGACCGGATATATCGGCCGTCCTTTGATCGAATTGCTTTTGGAAGATCGTCACAACGTGCGAGGTCTGGCGCGGCCCGGTTCGGAGAACAGGCTACCGAAAGGTTGCCAGGCGGTAACCGGCGACGCGCTGGATGCCGCGACCTATGGATCACGTCGCGGGGTGCGATACCTTCGTTCACCTGGTCGGCGTCGCGCATCCGGGGCCAGGGAAGAAGCAACAGTTCCTCGATATCGATCTCAAGGGCATTCAGGCGGCGGTTCGCGCGGCGGTGTTCGCCGGGATTCGTCATTTCATCTACGTCAGCGTGGCTCATCCGGCACCGGTGATGCGGGATTACATCGAGGTGCGGAGACAAGGGGAAGCTCTGATCCGCGATGCCGGACTGAACGCCACGATACTGCGGCCGTGGTACGTGCTCGGGCCGGACCATCGTTGGCCGTATGCGTTATTGCCGATTTATGCGCTGCTTCGGGCGATACCGACGACGCGCGAGAGTGCCACGCGACTGGGGCTGGTGACGCATGGCGAGATGGTCTCGGCTCTGCGATGGGCGGTCCGCGAACCTGCGGCCGCAATCAAGATTGTGGATGTACCGGCGATTCGAGCTGCTGCGCGCCGAGCCTAGCCGGCGATCCGGCTCAGCTTCCGTAAGAGTGCGAACCTGGATCGTTCCGGCGGCTCTTCCGGCAACCCGCCAAGTTTTCGCGCCAACGCGCGGCACGATTCCGAGAAGGCGCTTTCGGGCGAAGCGAGACGCGACTCCAGCACTGCTCCATTGAGCTCGCCGTAATCGTTGGGCAGGGTCCAGAACACCGGGCGCTCGATCATCTCCTCCAGATCTTTGGCATCGGCGCCTCGCTCCAAGCGGTTGATGACCACCTGAATCCGGTCGCTCGGAATCTCGCAGGCCTCGAGTTCCTCCGCCCGGAAGCGAGCCATCTTGAGTGAGGTCAACTCGGGCGTGCATACGATGAAGACCGTGCGCGCCGAGCGGACCGCTTCGGCGGTAGCTTCGTTCACTACTTCCGGCAGGTCGATGAGCAAGTAGTCGTACTGTTTCTGTGCGTAGCGGAGAAGCTGGTAATAGTCAGCCCACGAAGGCAGCGGGCTGCGGCGCTTTCGATTGGCCGGAAGCAGATGAAATCCGTCGATGCGCTCCACGTGCTGGTGCCATTCGCCGGGAGTCAGCGAACTGCCCAGCGCCAGCGCATTATCGAGGCCCTGACGGCCATCGAGATTCAGCATGATCGAGTAAACGCCGGAACGGCGGTCGCCCTCGATCAGGAGGACGTTCTTGGGAAAGCTCTTGGCCAGGCCGGCGGCGGTGTGAAGAGCGACCGTGGAACAGCCTCCGCCCGCCTTCGCCGGAAGAAACGCCAGGATGTTGCTGTTGGTTACGCCTTTTTCCTTATGCAGCGTCTCGTAAGCCATGGTTTCCATCTCGGCGGCGGAGAACGGTTCGCGCAGGAGGTAATTGATTCCGGCTTCCTCGAAGGTAAGCTGCTCCAGGCGATTCCAACTCTGCCGGAATCCGATCATGATTCCTCGGGAGCCTCGTTCCTTGATCTGTTGTGCCAGCACCTCGACCGAATCCCATTTGCTGAGGTCCAGGAAGATGAGTTCCGGATCTTGCATCCCTATCGCCCGAAGGACGTCCCGGGTGGGGAGTTCGTCCGGGGAGCCGCGAAAAACGATGTTGAAGATTCCGCTGTCCGCAACAATCTGGTCGATTCCCTCGGCCGCAATGGGGTTCGCCGTGATGACGGCCACGCTCAACATAGAGGGTCTCCGGAAGCTGGAAAATGAACTGCCACGTTCCTAAGATCGGCTGGGCAGGCCCGGTCCTTTACACGGGGGTTACCGGAAAGCGGTGGGACCCGTTCACTGGCGTGCCTGCTTGAAAAGCCACAATATTCCGGTTGGTGGGAGTGTCGTCAAGACGGCTGACAGGGACCCGCTCACTGGCGTGCGCGGTTCGGTGGGAGTGTCGTCGGGCGGCGGGCAATCAGCCGCGACCGGGGGAAGCGGTGGATCGCCACGTTTCGCGGAGGGCCCCCGCGCGCTCCACGATTTTGCTTGCTAGTTTAAGGGTTATGATTCGTCGCCTTTTGTCACTATTTTTTCTGGCGATCGCCTGCATTGCGCCGATTTGCCTCGGCCAGGATAGCGCCAGAATGGACGAAATCGTACAGTCCTACGCGACTGGAAAACGGTTTATGGGATCGGTGCTGGTGGCTCGCGATAAGGACGTTCTGTTCAGCAAGAGTTACGGCTCGGCCAATCTGGAATGGAATATCCCCAACTCGCCGGCGACGAAATTCAGGCTGGGATCGGTCACCAAGCAGTTCACGGCGGCCTCGATCCTGCTTCTGGAAGAACGCGGAAAGCTGAAGGTCGACGATCACGTCAAGCAATACATGCCCGATGCGCCTGCTGCCTGGGACGAGATCACCATTTTTAATGTCCTGACACACACGGCCGGCATCCCCAACTTCACCAGTTTTCCGGAGTACCCCAAACTCGAACCATTTCCAACGCCGGCCGACAAGCTGGTCGCGCTATTTCGCGACAAACCGCTCGATTTCAAGCCGGGCGAGAAATGGAGCTACAGCAACTCCGGCTACGTCCTGCTGGGCTATCTGATCGAAAAGATCAGCGGAGGGAGCTACGAGAAATTCGTCCAGGAGAATATTTTCGATCCCCTGGGGATGAAAGACTCGGGTTACGATTCGAACTCCGCGATCATCGAACATCGCGCGGCCGGTTATGAAGCTACGCCCAAAGGCCCGCAGAACGCCGGGTTCATCCACATGAGCATTCCGCACGCGGCCGGCGCTCTGTATTCGACCACTGAGGATTTACTGCGCTGGGAACGGGGGCTATTCGGCGGGAAGGTAATCTCGGCGGCATCCTTGCAGAAGATGACCAAGCCTTTCAAGGACGATTACGCGTTCGGTCTACAGGTGCAAACAGTCGGCGGTCACAAGATTATTCAGCACGGCGGCGGGATCGAAGGCTTCAACACAAACCTGGCGTACTATCCCGACGACAAGCTGACCGTCGTGGTTCTCTCGAACATCGCGCCTGCCCCCGCGATCGGGGATATTTCAGCCAAACTCGCCGCCATCGCTCATGGGGACAAGATCCGGATGACTTCGGAAAAGAAAGAGATCACGGTGCCGGCGGACGCGCTCGCGAAGTATGTCGGCACTTACGAGATGCGGCCTGGCATCAACATGTGGATCACGCTCTCCGGGAGCCAGTTGATGACACAAATGAGCGGGCAGGGAAAATTACCTATTTTCGCTGAATCGGAAACCATGTTCTTCCCGAAGGTGGTCGACGCGGATATTGAATTCGTGATGGACCCGGCGGGTAAGGTCACGGCGTTGATCCTGCACCAAGGCGGCCGCGATCAAAAGGCGCAGCGTATCAGCGATCAGGTGACGGAACGCAAAGACGTGACTGTTGCGCGTGCCATCCTGGCGGATTACGCCGGCACCTATCAGCTACGCTCGGGGTTCGATCTGGTGATTGCGCTCGAAGGCGACCAACTGGCGATGACGCCGACGGGGCAACAAAAGTCAACCTTGTTCGCGGAATCCGAGACGAAGTTTTTTCTGAAGACGATCGACGTCCAGGTTGAGTTTGTGAAGGGCCCTGAAGGCAGGGTGACTCACCTGATGTTTCATCAGGGCCCGGCCGAGATTAAGGCGCCACGGCAGTAAGGCCGGTCTCCGCCCGCTGGCGACCTGCCCTACCTGGCTGCGTTCTCCTCAACGTAATTCCCCACCAGGCGCACAAGTTCATCTTCGAACTCGGGGGTGCCCAGCAGGTCCGATTTCTCCTCGATGGTCGCGCGCAGGACGCCGTTCACCGCACGCGTGATCACAAATACCGCGGCCGGCGAAAGCGGCGACTCCCTCTGCGGGAACAGTTGACCGGTCTTGACTGTGACGGCGTCGGCCAAGGCTTGGACGGACATCGCGCGTTCGTCCCCGAGGCCCTCCGCAATCAATGTGTCGATGGCGGCCCGTCGGGTCTCCCGCCGTTTTTCCAGCTCCGCGATGAGAGCGCGGATCACCAGACGGTATGGCTCTTTGGAGTGCTCGTGATGGCTTCTTGAAAGAGCGGCTCTGAGGGCGGCGCTGTCGCTCTCGATCAGCGCGCGCGCCATCGAGATCAGGATCGCCTCCTTGTTCGGGAAGTATTGATACAGAGTCCCGATGCAAATTCCGGCTCGGGAAGCGATGTAATTGGTGTTGAGGGCCTTGCGGCCTCGCCGTTCGAGTATGCGCGCAGTGGCCTCGAAGATTGCGTTCAAAGTTTCCTTGGCACGAGCCTGGTGCGGCGTTCTTCTGGTTAAATCTTCGGTTGATTTCTTCGCGCGCGCGTTTTGACCCCGGTTTGCAAAACGAGCCATTAACATGATTTTTTATCCGGTGACGTTATCCGCCGGCAGGAGGCACCCCACCCCCTGCCGCGGTTAACGAAACGAGGTTAGAACGTATACTTCATCGCGACCTGCAACTGACGCATGGCCGTGTTCTGGAGGAGTCCGCTGATGACCCCGAAGCCGGCGTGCGGAGCGTTGGCCGGCTGACCCGGAATGGCTGCGCCCGCCAGAATGTTGCCGTTGGGTCCGCCCCAATTCGGATGGTTCAGCACATTGAAAGCTTCAAAGCGAAGTTGAAGCTGATGGCGTTCACTGTAGGGCATCTTCCAGGACTTGTGCAGGTCGGCGTCGAACCCGAACATCGGGGGAGATGCCACGGTGTCGCGTCCGACGTTGCCGTACGTCCCCAGGGGAGCTTCCACGTATGCCGCCCGATTGTACCAGCCTGCGGTGGTCTGACTTCCCGAGGTTGGAGATACACCGGTTGCGTTGGGACGGTCGTAACCATTTTGCGTAATCGAGTTGTCCACGCCGCCGATGGTTATGGTTACCGGCACACCGTTTTGTGTAATCACCGTGCCGCCGACTTCCCAGCCGCCGACGATCGCATCCGCGAAGCCGTTGGTTATGTTCAGAGGTTTGCCCTTTCCAACCGGCACATCATATAGGACCGAAGTCAGCCAGCGGAGCGGCACGTTGAAGGAAGACAGGCCGCGTTCGCAGGCGATGCAATAGCTGTTCTGCGGGAACAGTGTGTCATAACCCTGGGTGCGAATGCCGCTCGAATCGTCCAGCGATTTGGACCAGGTAAAGTTGCTGAGGACGCTCATGCCCTTGCTGAACCGTTTGGTCACCTTTAAGGACAAGGCGTTGTAAGTTGCGTTCACGCCGTCGCGCACTAACTGAATCACACCGAAATCGGCGAACGGAAGGTGCGTTGAAGCCGCACCCACAGGTGAGGGAATACCCTGATTCGCGTTCTGGAAGCCGTAAAGATGATGGCTCTCGGAACCGAGGTAGCCGGCCTCGATCGACCAGTCGGCGCCAAGCTGGCGTTGGATGTTGAGCAGGTACTGCTCAGTGTACGAAGTGTAGTGGCTGTAGGCAGCCACGTACGCGTAAGGCGGCGGAAACGCGGTTGGCGATCCACCCGCGCCGGGCGGCGTCACGGCGTTGGCCCAGGTCGCGGGCAACCCCGATTCCACTCCCGAACCGGCGGACCAGGTGGTCCCGTTGGTGGTGGCGGTCAGAGTGAGACGCACGCCGATATTGCGCGCCATATCGAAGTACATCGAGTTGCCGTTGTCCTGCGCGAAGAACTCGCCGAACGCGGCGCGGATCACGGTTTTCGAATCCGGCGACCAGGCGATGCCGACGCGCGGGGCCAAGTCGTTGAACCTGGTTTGCTGGAGGGCCTGGTTGAACTTGCCGTTGCTGCATACGGCGGGTGTGTTGCTCCAGATGAACGGAATGGCTGGAGTTGCCGTATATGGATTCGAGCAGTTGCCCTGCCGGACCATGTAAGGCCACAGACCGCTGGACTGCGGAATCTGAGGAGAAGCTATGATCGCCGGGATGGCGACGGCGAACAAGTCGCCCGAATGATCCGTGAAGGGCGGAGTCAGCTCATACCGCACGCCCAGGGACAATGTGAGTTTTGGCGTGATTTTCCAGGTATCGTCTATGAACGCGTGCTCGACGTTGCGTTGATTCAGCGCGTTAGCGGCCTGGAAGGCGACCGTGGATTGGTAAATGTCGCCCAGCAGGAACTCGGCGAAAGCGTCGCCGCCGGTCTTGGTCGCGCTCTGAGTCGCGTTGGGCGAGAAAGCGAATCCGCCGCGCAAATACTGATTCCCGTACTGGTTGAAATTCTGGCGGTTGTATTCGAACCCGAATTTGAAAGTGTGCTTGCCCTTGATCCAGGAGAGGTTGTCGACGATCTGCGTGGTGTTGTCTGAGATCTGATAGGGGAAGTCGGTGTTGTCTCCGATGCCGGTAAAGCCGTCTCCGTTGAAGCCTGCGTTCGGCACGCCCCACTGGACCGGCGGACCGGGCGTCAGATTAGGAATGCCGAGCGTGGCCACGGTGTTCACGCTGAATGCGCTCAGAGGGCTGATCGAATTGAAAAAGCGGCTGTAACCAAAGCGCGCTTCGTTCACGATGTTAGGTGAGAGGATGCGCGTGTTCGAACCGAGGTACTGTTCGGTTCCGGATGTGACCTTGGTTCCGGTGATATTGATGCCACCGGTTTTTTGAACTTCACTGCCCCAGCTATAACGGCCAGTCCATTGCGATTTCGCAGATTCCGAATAATCCATGCGGATGATGAAGCTGTCCCGGTTGAACGGCGAGGAGTTGTACTGCGTGTAGTTGTTGGTGAAGCCCGGCAGCGTGGGCGTGACGTAGTATTTCAACAACGCCTGCGAGGTCGGATTCAATTGGGTCAGCGGAATGACGTTGCCGGGATACGGTATCCCGCCTGAATTCGGCTGATAGATGGTGGTCGGCCAGGCGCTGAAATTGCCCTGCTGCATGGCGGCCGTAGGCACGGAGTAAACGGCTTGCGCAGCCTGCCGCTGGACCAAGGTTTCGAAATTGGACATGAAGAAAAGCTTGTTTCGTCCGTCGAAGAGATGCGGAATGCGGACGGGCCCGTCGAGCTCATAGCCGTAATCATTCCACTTAAAGGGCGACTTGATCGGACGAGTCGCGGTGAAGGCATAGGACGAGTTTGCGTCCATCGCGTCATTGCGCAGGAATTCGAATAGTGAACCGTGATACAGGTTGCCGCCCGATTTCGTCAACACGTTGATCTGGGTCGCTCCATGACCGAATTCCGCTGGATAGACACCGGTCTGAACCTTGAATTCCTGGATGGCGTCGATGGAGGGGAGCACAATGTAGGTGTTGAAGTCCACGTCCGTGTTGTTGACTCCATCGAGCGTGAAGTAGTCGAAGAAAATGCGGTTCCCGCCGGCGGAGATGGACTGGTTGGCTCGGTCGCCACCCTGGCGCGACTGCGCCTGGCCGGCCGGCGGAGCCAGCGTGTTGACGTTCGAATTCAGCCCCACCAGATTCACGTAATTACGGCCATTCAGCGGCAACTGGACGATGCTCTGGTTGGTGACCACGTTGCCGAGAGTGGCGTTTTCGGACTGGAGCAGACTAGCGGCAGCCGAAACTTCCACCGATTGGCTCACCTCGCCAACCTGTAACGTGAAATCGAGACGGACGGTTTGTTGCACCTGAACTTCGATGTTGTTACTCGTCGCCGTCTTGAAACCGGGATGTTCACTCTTGAGATTGTAGAAGCCCGGCGGGACTGAAGGGAAAGAGTAGAAACCGTCATTGCCGCTTTCCGCCTGGCGGACAGCGTTGGTGGCCGTGCTGGTTAACGTCAAAGCTGAATTGGGCACCCCGGCTCCGCTCGGATCACTCACCCGTCCCGTGATCTCACCCAGAGTCTGACCTAGCAGAGGAAGCCCTAAGCAAATGGTAACTCCCAGAACCCACTTGGTTCTCATAAGAAATTCACCTCGTTGTGGAATTTCACTAACCGAAAACTGACGTGCATTCTATAACAGAAAATTCACGGGTGCATGGGGGGGTAGGCCGAATGGCAGAGTCGGGGAGAGACGAGGGCTTTATCCCACAAACTAATCGAAAGATTCTAAGGATGTATGGCGTATCAGACGCGTCAGGCTAGGTAACATGGTCAGCGGTATGCCATTCGGCAAATCTGAGCGAGTTTATGGATTTAGAATATCAGGGTTCGCCTTGTGTTTATCGTGATTAGAGACGATATTTCGGCGGCTGCGGATTGAGGTTGGGGAACTGCCTTTGGTGCCAGTAGGGATACGCTGCGGGCTGTTCACTGGCCGCATCCAGACGTGCAACCTGGTCGGCGGTCAGGACGAAACTCGCGGCGGCCAGGTTGTCGCGGAGCTGCTGTTCATTTCTGGCGCCGATGATCAAGCTGGCGATGCTCGGCTTGCGGAGCAGCCAATTCAGCGCCAACTGCGGGACGCTCTTGCCGGTCTCCGAGGCGAGCGCTTCGAGGGCGTCCACGACCTTGTAGAGATAGTCCTCCGGCACGGCCGGCCCTTGCTCGGCGGTCACATGGAGGCGGCTTTGCGCTGGCAAGGGCTGGCCGCGACGAATCTTCCCGGTGAGCCGTCCCCAGCCCAGGGGACTCCAGACCAGAGCGCCGAGCCCTTCTGACAAAGCCTGGGGCATCAGCTCCCATTCATAGTCGCGCCCGACCAGCGAATAGTAGACCTGGTGAGCGACATATCGCGTCCATCCGTAGCGCTCGCTGATGCCGAGGGACTTCTGCATGTGCCAGCCGGAGAAATTGGATGCCGCGATGTAACGTATCTTTCCCGCTCGCACGGCTTCGTTCAGAGTGTAAAGCGTCTCTTCCATCGGCGTGACGGCGTCGAAGCCGTGCATATGATACACGTCGATGTAATCGGTTTTCAGCCGCTTCAAACTTCCCTCGATCTGCTGCGTCAAGTGATATCTTGACGATCCCGAGGTGTTGGGGCCTTCGCCGAACGGAAACGTCCCCTTGGTGGAAATGATGACGTTCTCGCGAGGCGTCTGTTTGATTGCCTCTCCCAGAATCTGTTCGGAGAGCCCCTGCGAGTAAACATCGGCCGTGTCGAAGAAATTGACGCCGGCATCCAGGCAGATCGCGAGCAGATGCGTGGCTTCCTTGACGTCTGTCTGCCCCCAGGCGCGAAAGAACTCGTTTCCTCCGCCAAAAGTGCCCGTCCCGAAACACAACACCGGAACCTGTAGACCGCTCTTGCCTAATTGTCGGAATTCCATATTGTCTGTATACGTGGAAACTGCGTGAACGCGCAATACCTATTCGGGTAGAGGCCGATCTTTGGTCTCGGGCGCGAACGGGAGGACCGCCAGGCCGACCAGGAACACCAGGCACATCGTCACGCCGGCGTAACGCATGGGCTCCGCCGTGCCCGCGAAAACGCGGCTGGTGAGGTATCCCAATGTGAGCGGCCCGCCCGCGGCGACGAAACGCCCGACGTTGTAGCAGAAGCTGGTGCCCGTCGACCGCAGCCGCGTCGGGAACAGTTCGGGAAGATAGATCGCATATCCGCCGAACAGCGCGAGCTGGCAGAAGCCCATTAGCGGGACCATCCAGAATACGTCGCTGAGATTCTTCAGATTCCAGAACGTATACGCGGTCATTCCCATGGCGGCGACGAAGCTGACGGCGAAAGCCTTGCGGCGGTTGGTGAAATGCGTCAGATAGGTGAACGCGTAGACTCCGAAGAACGCTCCCAGGTTCTGCAGGAGGGACGTGATCCCGATCCACGCGGTGGTTTTCCCGCCCAGCGCGGCGCCGGTGAGGCCCTCGGCGCGAAACGTCTTTTCGAGAACGGGACGGAACAGATCGTAGCTGAAGAAGCCGATGCCCCAAAGGCCGACGACGCCGGAAAAGGCCAGCAGGAGGCCGCAGATAGAATTGCGGCGCAGGCGGGCGTCGGAGAAGAGATCCGAAAACGCTCCCATCCGCTTCTTTTCGGCACGAGCTTTGAGCCACTGCTCCGGTTCCTTGAGCTTCTTGAAGATCACCAGGGCTAGCGGGGCGGGCAGCGCGCCGACCAAAAATTCCCAGCGCCAGGCGGTGCCGATCGCGCCAGCCTGCTGCATCTGTCCTAAGACGATACCGGCGACCGCGGCCATCATGTTTCCCACGGCGGAAAACGCCTGCACCAGTCCCAGAGCATAAGGGCGCGCGCGATCGGGCATCGTTTCCGCGACCAGCGCGACACCGACGGCAAACTGGCCGCCTACGCCCAATCCGCATAAGAAGCGATACGCATTGAAATCCCAGACGCCTTGGGAGAGCAGGCTGAGGCCGGTGAAGATGCTGTAGATCAGGATGGTCAGCATCATGGTCTTGGCGCGGCCGATGCGATCGCCCAGGATTCCGAACAGCACACCGCCGGTGGCCCAGCCGATCATGAAGATGCTGGTAGCGAAGCCAGCCTGTTCGGCAATGACGCCGGGCGATGGATTGCCGCCCAGCAGGTCGCGAATGGCCGGATTGCGAGCCAGATTGAATAGCTGCTGGGCCATGGTGTCGAACATCCAGCCCATGGTGGCGACGCTCAGCACGAACCACTGATAGCGGTTCAGCTCGCGGTACCAGGAGTATTTCTGAGTGGATGCCGACGACACTTGAGTTGACATTTTATCCGGCCATCACTAAAGCCTTGAGATTGCGTCCGCAGATCATGCTGGCCTCGTGCTTGTCGCGGTGAGGACCCTTCCAATGGGTCTCCAGGCTGATGTATCCCTTATATCCGTCGGATTCGAGCGACTGAAGCTGGGCCTTCCAGTTCACATCGCCCTCGCCGATGGCGCCCCAGACCGGATTGTGACCCGCCATGGTGCAGTCCTTGGCATGTACGTGCACAATGCGATCGACCGGCAACAGCCGGTACCCGTCGGGATAGGCGTGCTCGCCGGAAACATAGGCGTTCGCGGGATCCCAGATGACTTTGAAATTCGGGTGGTCGATCGCCTTCAACAGCCGTGCCGATTCGGCCGCGGTGGCGATGTTGCAGGCGTGCTCATTCTCAATCGCGATGATCAGGCCATGCTGCGCGGCCTGTTCGGTCAACGCGCGCAATGCTACAACGACTCGATCGAAGCAGGCATCCGGATCGACGGTCCGCCAGTAAGAGAAGACGCGAATGATTTTCGCGCCCAGCAGCTTGGCGACCGCGAACGCGCGCTCCGCGATACGGGGCTGATCCGCGATGGTGTGCTGCTGGCCGAACACGTCGTGCTGAATTTTCGTGTCGATCGGCGGGGCATCAGGCAGCGTGCATTTGAGCAGCGGCGAAGCGATCGAGATTACCTTGAGGCCGTGCTTGGCGGTGATCTGGCGGACGCGTTCGAGTTCTTCGTCGGAGAGGTCGACAATGTTCTTGCCAAATACAACGCGAAGCTCGGCTGCCGTCATGCCGAGCTCTTGCATGGAGGCGGTAGCCCTTTCGAGGTCGTCCGGAGAAAACTCATCCGTAATGGCTGCGAGTGGAAAGCGCTGAGACATGGGCACTGTATTTTACCACCTCCCCGCGTGAGCGCTCTCAGGCTCGGGAAGCGGGGCGGCGTGCGAAGACGATATCCTTACTTAGGAGATCGCCCCGCATGTTGCGCTTCCCTTCCGTAGCGGGCTGGCTTACCATCCTTCTCGCGTTGGCTGCTTTCGGGGCCACCGCTCAAAAACCTTTCGTCGACTGCACGCCAGGGGAACTGGTGGGCGCCGTGCCCCAACTTGCCGGTGTCCAGTTCGACGCAAGCCAGGAGAGCCTCGACGGATTGCTCCGCGCCACCGGGGAAAATCTTGCGAAGATGTACGCGACTTTTGCGGATATCTCCGCGGCGGAACAGATCAATGAGCTGCGTTTTAACGATGACATGGGTGCAATGAATCGCTCTGAAGCGTTCCGCTATACGATCAGATTCATTCCGCCGGGTGGAGCAGAGCCATTTCAGGAAATTCGCATCGATCCAAGAACGAAGGCGCCGGTTCGTCCGCCCGAATCAGCGGAATTCCTGGTCGTCTCGAATTTTTTCAAGTTGCTGAATTACCTGCACCCGCAATTCCAGGGACAGTCGCGGTTCCGCTATTTGGGCCGTTCCAATTCCGGCGGACAGGATTTATTCGTCGTGGCGTTTGCGCAGCGCCCTGACGGAATCGGGATTCACAGCAATATTCAAACGGGAGCCGATGGCGAAACGGCACCGATGCAGGGCCTGGTATGGATCGACGCTTCAAGCAAGCGGATCGTCCGTCTCAGACTGGATTTATTGGGTCCGATAGACGGCTTCCCGCTCGAAACCCTGACGACGGACATCGCCCTGGCGCCAGTAAACTTCACGTCCTCCGAGAACAAGTATTGGCTTCCGGCCAGGGTCACGGTTCACGCGCGATTTTTGGGAGGAGAGCTTCACAGCGTGCATCGGTATTCGGATTATCGGTCAGCCAACGGCACCGGCGAGGCCGCGGCGGTCTCAAGCGGCGAAGACGCCTACGAAATGTTGGCGCGAGGAATCGGGCTGTTGGAGGCAAGTAAATCGACCGACGCGATCGTGGCGTTGCGCGCTGCGTTGGTTCTGAATCCGCAAAATCCGTCCGCGCATTTCAACCTGGCTAACGCTCTACTTGCTTCCGGCGACGCCGCCGGCACCGAAGCGGAATTGCGCGACGCCGCGAAGTTGATTCCCGAATCCGGAGCGTTGCACAATTTTCTAGGCATCGTGCTCGGAAAACGCGGCGATGTGGCGGGCGCCGTCGCCGAATTCCGCAAGAGCGCGCAGATTCAGCCGAAGGAACCGAATGTGCGGTTCAATCTGGCGCAGGCTTTAGAGAAGTCGGGCGATAGGGCAGAAGCGCTGGCCGAATATCGAGCGGCATCCGAACTCGCTCCCGACAACGTCACCTTCAAGACCCGTTACGAGCAGTTCGGGGTAACTGCGAAGGTTTCACCGTCGTCAGAGACAACCATCAAGGTCGACGTCCGGCAGGTGCTGGTTCCGGTGATCGTGACCGATAAGGAAGGCCATCACGTCACCGGCCTTACGCAGACGGATTTTAGAGTCTTCGAAGAGGGCGTGGAGCAAAAGATTTCTGCGTTCAGCGTGGAAAACGCGGGGCAGAACGGAGATCAGCCGGTCTCCGCCGGGATTCGTTCCGAACCGGAGCATTCTGCGGCGCAGACGCCGTCCGCGACAGCGAAGCCCGCGCCGGTCCGGCGGACATACGTGATCTGCATCGATTCTTTGCATTCGTCTGCCGCGAACCTGGTCTCTTTCCGAACGGCGCTGGTGAATTTGTTCCGATCGGAGCGAGCCGGCGATTCCCAATACGCCGTGCTGGCGATCGGAACATCGACTCAGTTGGTGCAGAACACGACCTCGGATCCGGAGCAGGTGACGAAGGCGATCGAGAGCAAGGATTTCCAGAGGATGTTTCTCGCCGGCCGGAAGATCGACATTCTCGCGTTCCGTCGAAGACTGGATGATGTACGCGCCGAATGTGATAGCGGGCAGCCGGGCTGCGCATCGGATAAGCGCCAGCTCGCGGCGGAGGCGAGCGGGATTGCCTCAGAGGACCGCGGCTATAACATGGCGTTCCTTGGCGAATTAAAGTCCGCCGTACAACAGATCGCCCGCGGTACCGAGCGACGCACCATCGTCCTGGTTTCCGACGGTTTCCAAATGGTGCCGGGCAAGGAGGCACTCGACCTACTGATCGCTTATTTCCCCGAGTTGAGATCCACTGCGCATCCTTCGTTCGAGCGAATGCAGGAACTGGATCCGATTCTGCACCTGGCCGCCAACAGTAACATCCCGATTTATACGATTGACTCGCGGGGCCTGTACCCCTCGCCATTCTTCCAAGCATCGAATCCTGGCGGGTCACCGAGGCTTATGCCTGAAGTTTCCAGAATCATGAGTGCCGCCGCCAGCGAATCCGGAGATACTTTGTCGGAAATCGCGGCAGCCACGGGAGGCACCTGGTTTAAGAACAACAACAATATTCTGACCGGGCTCCAGCGGGCGTTCGCGGACGGACGGCAGTACTACATGCTGGCGTACGTGCCCAGTAATACCGCGCCGGACGGCAGATTCCGCGCCATTTCCGTGCGGCTGCGCGACGGCAAAATGGTGGTCAAGGCGAAACGAGGCTATTGGGCCGGAGCGAACTAGCGCAAATCGAATAGAATTGAATTGGAAGCCGGTCTCGACCTTGGAGGTATGATGCGACGTTATCTTCTTATCGCTCTGAGCGCGATTGCCTTGATGACTACGGGGGCGCAGGCCAAGGAACAAACGCCTCTGCGGGAACGCGTTCGTGACGGGGTGCAGCGAACCGATAAGGATCTGCAAACCCTGGTGCATCGCGACAAGCTGAATCAGCAGCAGCGCGATCGTCTCGATGCGGCGATGAAGGATCTTCAGGAACTTCGCGAGGCTGTGGCCGGGACGCAATGGGAAGGCGAACGGGCGCGGCTGGAACGCGCGGTCGATAACATCGATTTCGTGGTGACGAACGCTCCGATTGAAGAGGGCGACCGTCAGACGCTGGGCATCGACTTATACTCTTTACGGGTGATTCTCGATAGCTGGAAGTAACCCCGTCAGCGAAGAATCGGCGTATTCTCGCCTACGAAGAGTACGCCCGCCAGAGCCAGCAGAATACCGAGGACTCTGTAGCAGCGGAAATAAAACGTCCTCCCGCCGGGATTCAACTGATCCAGATTTCGCCATCCCCAGATCCTGGCCGCCTGCGCCGGTGAAGCCATCAGGAAGATTCCGATCGCCAGAGCAATCGTACCGATGCCGAAGTTCAACATCTACTCTTGTTCGACGAACCCAGGCAAACGCGGCCCGAGCCTGTCGGTGCTTCTCGCGCACCACACGTAGAGAGTCGGCAACAGATAAATGCTGATCAACAGCGTCATCGTCAGCCCTCCGACGATTACGATCGCGAAGGGACGCTGCGAATCCGACCCGATACCGTGCGAGGTGGCGGCCGGCAGCAGGCCGAGCGTGGCCACCAGCATAGTCATCATAATCGGGCGGAGCCGGAGCACCGCGCCATCGCGGGCCGCGTCGACAACGCTATGCCCGCGGGCGCGCATCTGATTGATGTACTCGACCATAATGACTCCGGTCTGAACCGAGACTCCGAACAGCGCCAGGAATCCAACTCCGGAGGAAACGCTGAAGTTGGTGTTGGTGACGTAGAGGGCGAGGACTCCTCCAATAGGCGCGACGGCCATGTTTGCCGCGATCAAGAAGGCCCACTTCAGGGTCCCGAACATGGAATACAAGATGATGAAGATCAGCAGAAGCGTGAGAGGCACGATGATGGAGAGCCGGCGCTGCGCCCGCTGCTGGCTCTCATATTCTCCGGCCCAGTCGATGTGATAGCCCGGCGGCAGGGTCACCTCATGTTCCACTCGCGCGATCGCCTCCCGTACGGCGCTTCCGAGGTCACGGCCGCGGACGCTGTATTTGATGGCGATGTATCGTTGATTTCCTTCGCGAGAGATTTGAGAAGCGCCGTCCGAAATTCCCACGCTGCAAAGCTGGGCGAGCGAGACGCGTTCGCCGGAAGGCGCCAGTAGCCGGATCCCTTCAATGGCCTCCTTCGTGTCGCGAAAATTGGGCAGGTAGCGCATCACCAGGTCATAGCGCTGTTCTCCTTGCAGCACCTGCGTGAGCGCATTGCCGCCCACGGCGGTTTGAATGGCGTCCTGCACATCCGCCACGTTGATCTGGTAGCGGGCGGCCGTGGCGCGATTGATGCTGAAATCCAGATTCGGCTGGCCCAGCACACGAAACAGGCCGAGGTCCTGAATGCCTGGAACCGATCGCATCGCGTCCACGATCTGATCGCCCTTGTCTTCGAGGGTACGAAGATCGTCGCCGTAAACCTTAATTGCCAGTTCTCCCTTGACGCCGCTGACCGCTTCCTCCATGTTGTCCGAGATCGGTTGCGAGAAATTCCACAGGACGCCGGGAATTTTCATCAGTTCGCGGTTCATGGCGGCAATCAACGCTTCCTTGTCCTGGTGAAAGCTGGGCCGCCACTGCGCCTTCGGCTTCAGGTCGACAAAATACTCGGTGTTGAAGAATCCCGTGGTATCGGTACCGTCATCCGGACGACCCACCTGGCTGGTCGCAACGGTGACCTCAGGAAATGCGGCGAGGACGACTCGCGCCTCATTCGCCAAACGGATTCCCTCGCTGGGTCCGGTGCTTGGCGCCAGCGTGCCCCGGACCCAGATGGCGCCTTCATCCAGATGCGGAAGGAACTCCGATCCGATTAGCCGGGTTAGGCCAATCGCTCCGGCCAAGCTGAGAAGCGCCGCGCCAACCGTGATCCAACGCCACTGGATCGCCCATTCGAGGGTGGTTCGATAGAAGCGCGTCAACCAGGTCATCACGGGGTTATGCCATTCTTTCGCGCCGCTCCGGAACAGGAAGCTGGCCAGTACCGGGGCCAGGATGATCGAAAACAGCAGCGCGCCTAATAGGGCGAATGCGACCGTCCAGGCCATCGGCTTAAACAGGCGGCCTTCCACGCGCTGCAGCGTGAAGATCGGAAGATAAGCGGTGATGATGATGGCGATCGCGTAGAACACGGGCCGTTGGACCTCGTGCGCGCCTTCGAAGACTCTGGCTTTGACACTCCGGGCGTTGGCGCTTCGGGCGGGATCGCCGGCGTTCCCCATGTGCCGCACGATGTTTTCGATCATCACGACCGCGCCGTCCACCACCATCCCGAAATCCAGGGCGCCCAGGGAAAGGAGATTCGCCGGAATCTTTCGAAGGTCCAGGCAGATGGATGCGAACAATAAAGAGAACGGAATGGTTAGCGAAACAATCAGCGCTCCGCGCGCATTACCGAGCAGCAGGAACAGGATCACGGCCACCAGGAGCATGCCCTCGGCCAGATTGTGCTCCACTGTCGCGGTGGTGAACCGCACCAGATCGCTACGGTCCAGAAAGGGCACAACCTTGACCCCCGGCGGCAGAATCCGGTCATTGAGATCCTTGACCTTGGCGTGAATCGATCGAAGAGTCGAATCCGAGTCCGCGCCCTTGCGCAAGAGCACAATGCCGGCGACAACATCCTCGTTATCGAGAATGGATCCGTCGGAGCGGTGAATCGCTTTTGCAAACTGGCCGAGACGGATCTTCGGCCCCTGCTGCACGGCTGCAACATTACCGATCCGCACGGGAGTTCCGCCCTTGGTGGAGATGACTGTCTCGGCGATATCGGGGACACGCTTGACCAGCCCCAGGCTCCGCACGTTGATCTGCTGCAGGCCTGCCTCTATGAAACTGCCTCCGCCATTCGAATTGTTCACGACGAGCTGCTGTTCCAGTTGCCCGATGCTCAGGCCGTACGCGATCAATTTGTTCGGGTCAACGCGCACTTGATACTCTCGTGTCGGCCCCCCGAAGCTGGCGACATCCACTACGTTCGGGACTGATTTGAACTGCTTTTCGATCACCCAATCTTCCAGCGATTTCAAGTCCATCACGTCGTAGAACGGATTGCTTGAATGCAGCGTGAAAAGGTAGATCTGGCCCACGGGGCTCCAGTCCGTGCCCATCTGCGGCTGGACATTGGGCGGCAGCGTC
>Ga0070731_10002442_pt1 | contig 17771 bp, 16 predicted proteins | sample Coa_R1_2_FD_66448 | JGI IMG/M metagenome (GOLD analysis project Ga0070731, IMG submission 66448) | Surface soil microbial communities from Centralia Pennsylvania, which are recovering from an underground coalmine fire - Coalmine... | ecosystem: Environmental > Terrestrial > Soil > Unclassified ...
CGCGCCTCGCGCTGCCGTCGCATCACGACATCCGGGCGGGCGATGTCGTCGGGCGGCGGCTCCGCGCGACGCTCGCGGCGGCCGCCGAGCGCGCGCCGGAGGACTTCGCGGACCTGCTCGGTACACCGGGCGTCGGGGCGCGCACGGTTCTCGCGCTCGCGATGGCCGCCGAGGTGATCCACGGCGCGCCCCATCGGTTCTCCGACCCCGCCCGCTTCGCGTACGCGCTCGGCGGCAAGGACGGGCATCCGTTCCCGGTCCCGCTCCGCGTGTACGACGAGACGATCCGCGTGCTCCGGGACGCGGTCGACGCGGCCCGCTTGTCGAACGACGATCGACTCGCCGCCGTGCGACGGCTGGACGACCAGGCGCGCGTCCTCGAGCGCGCGGCCAGCTGACGTCAGCGTCCGAGCAGGCGCCGGATCGTCTCCACGATCGCGTCCGGATCGCCGGCCGTGTCGACCGTCGGTGCACCGTCCGGCGGCTCGAGGGTGGCGAGCTGGCTGTCGAGCAGCGTCGCCGGCATGTAGTGACCGCGGCGCGCCGCGAGGCGGGCACGAAGGAGCGCCGGATCGGCCGTGAGGTGAACGAAGCGCACGTCGACGCCAGGAACGCGCAGTTGCTCGCGATACGCGCCCCGGAGCGCCGAGCACGCGAGCACGGCGTGTCCACCGCGGCGGCCGACGTCTTCGATCAGCGCACGCAGGCGCGCGAGCCACGGCACGCGGTCCGCTTCGTCGAGCGCGATGCCGGCGCGCATCTTCGCCACGTTCGCGGGCGAGTGGAAGTCGTCGGCGTCGTAGAAGCTCCAGCCGAGCGCGGCAGCGAGCCGTCGGCCGATCGTGGTCTTCCCGACGCCGGCGACGCCCATGAGGACGACGACGACCGCCGCGGACGCGCTCACTCCGCGCGCGGCAGGTAGATCGAGCGCTTCGGCGCGGCGAGCACGCGGCGTACGATCGGCTCGAAGAATGCGAGCGGCAGTGTGTCGTAGCGCGGATCGAAGCTGTTCTGGTCGTAGTCGGCGCAGAAGTCCGCGCACGCCTGGAAGTGAGCGTGGCCGCGATAGCGGTCGCGCATGTTCCGGTCGAGCCCGAGATGGTGGAAGAAGAAGTAGCCCTGGAAGATGCCGTGGTGCTTCACGATCCAGTGGTTCTCCTCCGACACGAACGGTTCGAGCACGACGGCCGCGAGCTCCGAGTGGTTGAAGCTCGCGAGCGTGTCGCCGATGTCGTGGAGGAGGGCGCACACGACGTACTCCTCGTCGCGCCCGTCGCGGTGCGCGCGCGTCGCCGTCTGCAGGCTGTGCGTCAGGCGATCGACGGCGTAGCCGCCCGTGTCCCCCGCGAGCAGCTTTAGGTGTGCGAGCACGCGGTCGGGAAGATGCTGCTGGAAACCGAGGGAATGGCGTGCGATCACGCCGTAGTCGTCGCCGGTCGCGTCCATCATGCGTGTGAAGGTGGTCTCCGGGGCGGCGCTCATCGACACAGTATCGCACCGCGCGCGAGCTACGGGTAGCCTGATCGCACTCACCAGCGGACGGGAGGTTCACGGCACGCGGCGCGCGCTATGACGCGCGCCGATGTCCCGCTTCGTCGCTGCGGCGCTGATCTTGTTCGGTGCGCTCTCGGTTCGTGCGGCGAACGTGCTCACCGTCGACGACGCGACCGTCGACGCCGACGAGTTCGACCTGGTCCTTCCGATCGAGCTCGAGAGCGACCATCCGCTCACGCGCCTGCGGTTCGATCTCGCCTACGATCCCGCCTTCTGCGACCGGCTCGACGACCCCGAAGGGATCGACCTGTCCGGCGCAGGGCGCGCGACGGTGGATCCCGACGACACGATCGACATCACCTGCACGGACGGCGCGATCCGCATCGATATGAGCGACCCCACGGGCGCGGTCGTCATCCCGGCGGGAAGCGGCGAGATCGTGGAGGTCGACTTCGGCGCGCTCGTCGGGAACGCGGCGGCGACGTTCACGTTCACGGCCAAGAACGTCCTCGCGCGGGCGGGCGGCAGCGACGTCGCGGTCTCGGTCATGCCCGGGACGCTGACGATCCGCGCCGTCACGACGACGACTACGACGTCGCCGCCCACGGGCTCGACCACGACCACCACGGTCTCGACGGGCGGCAGCACCAGCTCGACCGCGCCGTCCGCGACGACGACGTCGACCACCGGCCCCGGAGGGACGGCGACGACGACCTCATTCCCGGGCGCCACGACGACGACGTCCGTGCCCGGAGTGACGACCACGACGACACCGGGCGCCGCGCCCGCGCCCTGCGACGTTGTCGACGCGCGGCCGAGCTTCACGAACGTGCGCTGTGCGCTCGATGCGTTCGCGCAGCGCGCCGCCGCGGCGCAGCTTCCGACCAGCCTCGCGGCGTTCGTCGACCGCGCGCGCGCCGGCGTCGACACGGCCGAGGCGCGCTGCGCGCAGGCGAGCACACGGCGTGCACGCGCGGCGCTCCGCGTCGCGATGCGAGCGGTGAGCGGTCTTCGCCACCGTCTCGGACGCGCACACGTCGCGGACGACGTGCGCGCCGGCCTCGCCGACGCCGCCGGCAGCTTCCTGTTCGAAGCCCGCTTCCTGCGCGGCTTCCTCGCCTGCCCCGAGCCCTGAGCGACCCGCTCAGGCGCGCGCGCCGACGAGAGCCTGCACCGCGGCGGTGATCCCGTCGACGGTGAGCGGGAACATCGGAAAGAGCCGGCGCACCATCTTCGTCGTCTGCACCCACTCCCACTCGGTTTCCGGCTCGGGGTTGAGCCACACCGAGCGGTCGAAGTGCTCGAGGATGCGACGCAGCCAGTCGACGCCCGGCGTCTTCGAGTGCCGGCGCGGATCGATGTTGCCGTAGGGCTGGAGGAGCTCCGCCGGGTGCATCATCGCGTCGCCGACGAGCGCGACCTTCCAGCGCTCGTCGAGGCGATGGAGCAGGTCGGCGGTGGGCACTGCGTCGGCGGCGAACATCCGTGCCCGCGTGTAGACGTGCTCGTACACGCAGTTGTGGAAGTAGTAGGGCTCGAAGCTACGCAGCCCGCGCTCCTCGTGCAGCGCGGTGAGGAGCCGGCTCATCGGCTCGACGTGCGGGTCCATGGTGCCGCCGACGTCCATCAGGAGAAGGAGCCGGACGTCGTTCCGCCGCGGTGGGCGAAAGACGAGCTCGATCTCGCCCGCGTTGCGGCACGTCTCGTCGACCGTTTCGTCGACGTCGAGCTCGGTGGCGAGCCCGGTGCGCGTCAGCTGACGGAGACGACGCAGGGCGACCTTCATCTGGCGGAGGTCGAGGGTCACGTCGGTGCGATAGTCGGCGAAGCGGCGCTCCTCGGCGACCTTCATCGCCGAGCGCGAGCGCGACTGGCCGCCGACGCGGATGCCGGTCGGATGCGTCCCGTTGTTGCCGTACGGCGAGCGTCCGCCGGTGCCGACCCAGCGGTTGCCGCCGTCGTGGCGCTCGGTCTGCTCCGCGAGCGTCTCGAGGAAGCGGCGCATGAGCTCGTCCGACGTGAGCCGCTCGAGCTCCGCGAGCTGCTCCTCGGTGAGCTGGGGCAGGTCCTTGGCTTCGCGCAGCCAGTCGAGGAGACGGTCGGTCACCTCGTCGCCGAACGTCCCTTCGACGCCCTGGAACACACGCGCGAAGGCGCGGTCGTACGCGTCGAACCACGTTTCGCTCTTCACGAGGCAAGCGCGGCCGAGATGGTAGAAGCGGAGCAGGCTCGAGCCGTGCAGCCCCTGCTCCAGCGCGGTGAGGAACGCCTGCCATTCCTGGATCGCGACCGGCACGCCCTCGTCGCGGAGCCCGAAGAACAGGTCGAGGAACACGGGCGACCGTTAGCGGCCGGCGCCGCCTGCTGCAAGCGCGGCGGCTTGACCGGAGCGGCGAACGCGCTGTAGGCGCCGCGCAGAATGACCGACATCGTCCTCTATGACTCGCCCGGCTCGCCGTGCGCCCGCCGCGTCCGCATCGTGCTCCTCGAGAAGGACCTCACGTGGACGACCCACCTCGTCGACCTGACGAAGATGGAGCAGAAGCGACCGGAGTACCTCGCGCTCAATCCGAACGGCGTCGTGCCGACGCTCCTCCACGGCGCGCGCGTGATCTACGAGTCGAACGTCATCACCGAGTACCTCGACGACGTCTTCCCGGAGCCGCGCCTCTACCCCGCGGACCCGTGGGCGCGCGCGCAGGCGAAGATGTGGCAGGCGTTCGAGCTCGCGATGGCGAAGGACTTTCGTCCACTCATGTACCTGCGCGTGATCGGCCCGTACGACCGCATGCGTCCGAAGGCCGACGTGATGGCCGACGCGCGCCGCTCCACGGACGACCCCGCGCACCTCGACTGGGTGAGCCGCGTCTACGACGGTACGGTCGCGACCGATGAGGAGGCCCGCAATTTCACCCATCTTCTCGATCAGCGCCTCGACCGTCTCGAGCAGGCGCTCGACGGTCACGACTATCTCGTCGACGACCGCTTCACGATCGCGGACCTGTCCGTTCTGCCCCGCGTCGCGATGTATCCGCTCGTCCAGCTCTCGCTCGATCGCCATCCGAACGTCGTCGCCTGGCTCGACCGCGTCGGCAGCCGGCCGTCGATCGCTCGCAGCCTCGAAGTCCCGCTCGTCGGCTGAAACTACGCGAGCCGCTCGATGATCGTCGCGTTCGCCATGCCGCCGCCCTCGCACATCGTCTGGAGGCCCCAGCGCCCGCCGGTCCGCTCCAGGATGTTGAGCAGCGTCGCCATGAGCCGAGCGCCGCTGCACCCGAGCGGGTGACCGAGCGCGATGGCGCCGCCGTTGAGATTGACCCTCGACATGTCGGCGTCGAGGTCCCGCTGCCAGGCGAGGATGACCGGCGCGAATGCCTCGTTGATCTCGATCACGTCCATGTCGGCGAGCTTCATCCCGGCGCGGGCGAGGACGTTCTTCGTCGCCGGGATCGGTGCCGTCAGCATGATCACCGGGTCGACGCCGCCGAGCGCGAAGGTGTGGAAGCGGGCGCGCGGACGGAGGCCGAGTGCCTGCGCCTTCTGCTTCTCCATGATGAGCACCGTGGCCGCGCCGTCGGTGATCTGGCTCGAGTTGCCCGCGGTGATGACGCCGTCGGCCTTGAACGCGGGCTTGAGCGACGCGAGCTTCTCGAGCGACGCATCCGGCCGCACGCCCTCGTCGTTCGTGATCGTCTCGCGTGAGCCATCTTCACGGCGGATTTCCACGGGCACGATCTCGTTCGCAAACCAGCCACGCCGCGCGGCCTCGGCCGCCTTCCGGTGCGAGCCGAGCGAGAACTCGTCGAGCGCCGTGCGCGGCAGCTTCCACTTCGCCGCGATGATCTCCGCCGAGATGCCCTGCTGCACGAGGCCCCCGACGCCGTACAGGTCGGCGTCGATGTAGCGCTGCATCATCGTCGGGCCGAACGGCTGGCCGCCGACCGCCGCGCTCGTCCCCATCGGGACCCGGCTCATCGACTCGACGCCGGCCGCGATCACGATGTCGTAGGCGCCCGCGATCACGCCCTGGGCGGCGAAGTGCAGCGCCTGCTGGCTCGACCCGCACTGCCGGTCGACGCTCGTGCCGCACACGGTTTCCGGGAAGCCAGCCGCGAGGGCCGCGTTCCGTCCGACGTTGACGCCTTGCTCGCCGACCTGGCTGACGCAGCCCATGATGACGTCCTCGATCTCGGCGGGGTCGACGCCCGTGCGTTCGACTAGCGCACGCAAAGGCCGCGCGGCGAGGTCGACCGCGTGCACCGGATGCAAGGCTCCGGTGGGCTTGCCGCGCCCGAGCGGGGTGCGGACGGCATCGACGATGACGGCTTCTCGCATGTCAGTCTCCTTCACTGATTATAGCGCGGTCCCAAATCGGCCCAACGCCCCGGGTACTTGCCGCCGCCCGCGCCGTAGCGTCCGAGCGCGTCCACGTCCTGCTCCTTCTTGAGCAGCGCGCCGACGAACGGGATGTGCGCCTCGAGCTGCTGGTGCGTCACGCCGGAGCGCAGGAGCGCGCTGATCCAGTCGACGAGCTCCGAGGTCGACGGCTTCTTTCGCAGCTCCGTCTGCTCGCGCAGCCAGTAGAACTTGATCAGCACCTGGTCGAGGAGCTTCGCGTCCAGGTGCGGATGGTGCACGGCGACGATCTTCCGCATCGTCGCCACGTCGGGGAACTCGATGTAGTGGAAGATGCAGCGGCGGAGGAACGCGTCGGGCAGCTCCTTTTCGTTGTTCGAGGTGACGAGCACGATGGGCCGGTCCTTCGCCGCGACCTCGTCGCCGGTCTCGACGACGGTGAAGCGCATCTCGTCGAGCTCGCGCAGGAGGTCGTTCGGGAACTCGAGGTCGGCTTTGTCGACCTCGTCGATCAGCAGGACGATGCGCTCCGGCGCGGCGAAGGCGCGGCCGAGCGGCCCGAGCTTGATGTAGTGCCGGATGTCGGCGACGTCGCCGGTGCCGAAGCGGCTGTCGTTCAGGCGCTGGACCGTGTCGTAGACGTAGAGGCCGTCGATCGCCTTGCTGGTCGACTTGATGTGCCATTCGATGATCGGCATCCCGAGCCCGTCGGCGACGTGGCGGGCGAGCACGGTCTTGCCCGTGCCGGGCTCGCCCTTCAGGAGCAGCGGGCGGCCGAGTGCGATCGCGCAGTTGACCGCGTCCACGAGCGGGCCGGTCGCGATGTAGCCGGGCGTGCCGCGGAAGCGATTGAAATCCCCGTTCCGAGTCATTCCCGGGAGGGGTAGCGGCTCGTCTCCGCTCACGCAAGGGTTGCGTCAGCGGTGGCGGCGCGCTGTACTGCGGCCATGGTGGGACGGGCGACGAACGGACGGCGCCGCGGCGGTCGCTACTGGTCGGCCGAGGTGACGCGGACCAGCAACGCGCTCGACCTCGAGGCCAGCGTCTTCCGGCAGCGTGACCCGCACCGGATCGCGGCCTCGCTGAAGCGTTCCGCCGAGCGGAGCCGGCGACGGAAGGGCACGCCCTACCAGTCGGCGATGTCGATGCTCACGTTCTACGCGAATCGCGCGGGACGAAGCCTCGGCGCCGAGCAGCGGCGCGTCCTCGAGCGGGCGAAGGGGGAGCTGCGAAAGCTCTTCCACCGCGCAGACACGCGGCGGGCGAGCCGATGAGGGCTCGTCTCGCCGTGGTGCTGCTCGTCGCCGCGCTCGCGTGCGGCGGCCGCGACCCGTTCAACATTCTGCACGTCGGCGACCTGGCCGCGCGTCTCGCGGCGCCCGCGCATCGGCCGACGGTCGTCGATGCGAACGGCACCGATTTCCGCGAGCGCGAAGGCATCATCCCGGGCGCCGTCCTCCTCTCGAGCTACAAGAATTACGACGTTGCGAAGGAGCTGCCGGCGGCGAAGGACACGCCGCTCGTCTTCTACTGCGCCGACACGCATTGACACGCGTCGCACGAGGCCGCCCGGCGGGCGGTCCAGGCGGGCTACACCGACGTCGCGGTCATGGCCGACGGGCTCAAGGGCTGGCGCGCGGCAGGACAGCCGGTCGCGAAGCCGCAGGGCTAGCGGAGACGTGCTGCTAGCGCCCGCGTTTCCGTAGCTGCCGCCGCAGGAGCCGCATCTCCCGCTTGAGACGATCGATCTCGCGGGCCTGCTCCTGGAGCGCGGCCACCGCCATGCTCGTGTAGCCGTAGAGGTCGACGGTCTCGCCGTTGGGGGCGACCGCTGGGCTCGGCCCGACGTCGTCGATGATGAACCCGAGACGCGAAGCGGACGGTGCGCCCGGCAGGTTGTAGCGGAAGAGGGCGAGGCGGAGATCGAGCACGTCGCCGTGCAGACGCTTCACCTCGTCGGCGGTGAGGTACCTGATGTCCTGCTTGTACCGGCGGCGGGAGATCGGGCACATGCCGCCGTGGGTCGGGTCGCTCGTCGCGCACTCGAGCAAACGGTTGCACTCGTCCCCGGGGTCACACTCCGCTCCGAGACACGAGCACGGGATGCCGGCCTGCTCGGTGGTGCACGGCGAGACGCCGGGGTGCCCGCGATCGCCGCCACATACGGGGTCGCCACAGGTGTAGAAGTACTTTCCGTCGCCGGGCGAGCAGCCGCCCGGCACACACTGACAGGCCGGGGCCCCGGTCAGGCTCGTGCACGAGCTGCCCGCCGGACAGGCTCCGTCGCACGCGGGGAACGTGTCGCCGCACGCCTGGACGCACGCCGGTCCGGGGCCGCAGCACGAACCCCCGCCGGAATCGACGCAGACGCAACCGTGTTCGCAGTGGCCGTCGACACACTGGTCGGCCGTGCACGGGTTGCCATCGTCGCAGTCCGCGTTCGCGGTGCAGGACCCGCCGGGAAGCGTCGTGGTGGTGATGGTGGCTGATGTCGTGGTCGTCGTCTGCCCGCAGCTCGGCGGCGCGGGATGCGTGGCGGCACGGCATGCCGCGAGGTCCGCGCTCCTCTGCCCGGCGCATGCCGTCGTGCACGCCGTCCGCGTGTCTTCTGTGGGACATGCGCGCGCGCACTCCCTGGCCGTCCTCGTGATCGCGCTCCGGCACGGCCTCGGGCACCTGGCGGCGGCTGGCGAAGCGATGATGCCCGCTCCGAGTGCCAGCACCGCGACGCCTCGCTTCATGATGGGCCTCCGTCCGCGTTGGAGGACGGCTCGCCCGGAGGGTCGCAGGCGGCGGGATCTCCGGCCGGGCGGGTCGTCCCGTCTATTGCGCGTCTACGCCGCTTGCGCTCCACCCGTCAATGCTGCCGACCGCACGTCTCCACCGATCGCGTCAGAGGCCCAGCAGCACGCCGCGCGCGCGACCGCGGCGTGGCTCGTCTTCTACTGCACCGACACGACACGCGTCCCACGAGGCCGCCCGGCGGGCGGTCGAGGCGGGCTACACGGACGTCGCGGTCATGGTCGACGGCCTCGAGGGCTGGCGCGCGGCGGGACAGCCCGTCGCGAAGCTGCAGCGATCACACGCTTCCCCCACCGAGCAGCGCGATCGCCCGGCGATGCGCCTCCTCGAACGGGTCGGGGTGCCGGGTTGGTGCGGTCCGTTCCGACACGCCACCGAGCAGGAAGAAGACGCTCTGCACGAGGAAGAACCCCCACACGGCCAGCATCATCGAGACGAGTGACCGGCCGGCGAGGAACCGGGCAAAGAGCAGCCCGGCCGTGACGAGCGACAGCTCCGTGGCAGGTCGCGCGCGATAGAGGATGGTGCCGCGCACGACGCCGAGAAGCGCGGCGAGGCCGAGCGCGCACTCGGCGATCGAGTGGGTCATCGCGGCGACACCGAGGCCGGCCGCCGCGACGCCCAGCGCCGCCGCGATGCGGCGGCCGCGATGCCCGCCGAGGCCCGCGACGTAGACACTCAGGAGCCCGACGAGATAGGTGCGGAGCGCGACCGGCGGTCCGAGCAGCGGCCCCGCGAGCACGAGCCACGGCACGAGACCCACCGCCGCGAGCGCGGCGAAGCAGGCGCTGCGCGCGAATCCCTCCCAGCGCATCATCATGGTGCTCCTTCCTGCCGGCGCCGGCGGAGAAGCTCGAGCTCCACCTCCTCGTCCGCGACCACGGGCTCCGAGAGCCACGCCGGCGCTCCGGCAACGTCGGGCTCCCGGGCGAGCTCCGCCCGCACCCGGATGCGCAGGTTCTCGAGCTGCGTCTGCTGGACGTCGACGCGCTCGGCGAGCGAATGGCCGTCCGCGACGCGGTCCTCGAGCTCGGTCCGCAGCGCCTTCACCTCGCTCCGCCGCGGCAGGAGCCGGCGGATCGCGAAGCGGGCGAGATCGTCCTTCCCGCCCGCGAGCGCCAGCGCGATGTCCTCGTCGAGCGAGCGAATCTCGTCCTCGCGGTGCGCGAGCGCGTCCCGCAGGCGTTTCTCCTCGTCGCGCACCGCCTCGAGACGCGCCCGCTTGCGGTCGAGCTCGATCTCGGCCTCGCGCACGTACTGTTTCAGCAGCAGCGACCGCTCCTCGAGCGACTCCACCACGCCGTGCGCGTCGGCCTTGAGAAGGATCGCGATCCGGTCGAACAGCTTGCTGGGCATGGCGATCACCGTCACTTCTTGCTGCCGACGCGCCGCTGATCGAGGGCCTCGGCGCCCTTGGACTTGGCGAGCTCGTTCTGCCGGGCTTCCTGGTCCGCGCCTTCGAACGCGCCGCCCACGTCTGCCTCGAGCTGGTCGAGGCTCTGCAGCCGTTCGCCGACCGCGGCCGACTTGAGGCGCCCGTTCGCCGCCTCGGTCTCGTCGCGGAACGTCCTGATCGCCTTCTCCGCGCCGTCCTTGCGCCCCGCCTTCACCTCGCGCGCCACGTCCTGCTGCATGCGGTTGTACGCGTCGACCACCACCGACCGCGTCCAGGCCGGGACGTCGACGCTCCCGTAGAACTCGTCCTCGCCCTTGACGCAGGCGACGCGCGGCAGGTCGTCGAGGACGAGCGTCCGGTGCTCCGCGCCGTCGCCGTAGGCCAGCGTGAAGCGCCCGAGACCGTAGTCGGCGACCGTGTGGCTCGGCACGGCGAGCGTCACCCAGATGCGCCGCTCCTGGCCGGCGAAGAGCGCACCCGGATGAAACACGATGGCGCCGCCGTCGTGCTCCAACGGGTAGCCGGCGGCGTCCACGACCGAGATGCCGTCCCCCGGGTCGATGCGCACGGCGAGGCTCGAGGCGACGGTCGTCCGGGCGGCATCGAACTCGCGCGCGAAGACGCTTCCCAGATCCTGCGCCGCCTGGAGGTAGTAGTAGTTGCCCGCCCCGGCGTCGGCGAGCGCCGTCATCAGGTACTCGTTGAAGTCGGCGCCGACGCCGACCGCCGAGAGGACGTATTCGCCGCGCGCCGCACGCCCGGCGCGGCGGACGAGCCCGTCCCGGGACGCGTCGCCCTGGTTCGCGAGGCCGTCCGAGATGAGGATCGCGCGTGGCGCGCGCCCCGCCGTGCGCGCACGGTCGATCATGTCGAGGCCGACGTCGAGCCCTGCGGCGATGTTGGTGCCGCCGTCGGCGCGGATCTCGCCGATCGTGGCGAGCCAGTGCGCGCGCGCGGTATCGTTCACCGGCGCCAATGGCAGCGCGAGCGTCGCCTCGTTCGCATACGTCACCAGCGCGAAGCGATCGTCGGGACCGAGCTGCGACACGAGCTCCCTGATCGCTGCCCGCGCCTCGTCGATCTTCTCACCCGCCATCGAGCCCGAGCGATCGAGGATCACGAGCAGATCGGTTGGGACTCGCTCGCGCGAACGCGTCGCCGTTCCCTTGGCGCCTATGACCAGCTCCAGCTTCACCAGGCCGTCGTGGCCGCGCAGTACCGCGGTCCGGTCGAGGTGGCCGGTGAACGTCACCGGGCCGCCGCCGGGCGCGGTGAACCGGCTCGTGCCGCCGCCCACGGTCCCGCGCGCCACGGCGCCCGCCAGCGCGGTTGCCACCACGAGTGCGCCGGCGATCTTCCACCTGCTGCCTGTCGTCTTCTCCCGTTCCATCGTGCTCTCCTTTTTCGCGTCGAGGGCTGTTTCCCTCGCGATCGAATTTGACGCGCGAAACCCGCGAAGAGGAGAGCCGTTGCGTAAAACCAACGTAAAAAGCCGAGCGCGGAGTTTGCCGAAGATTTACTCTCCGACGAAAACCCCTAGACTCGGAGTGGATGGCGTCGAAGCGCACGGTCCTCGTGGTCGAGGACGAGGCGGCGATCCGGGACGGTCTCTGCGACCTGCTCGCGTTCCACGGCTATGCGCCGCACGCGGTCGAGTCCGGCGACGACGGACTCCGGCGCGCGCTCGACGGCGACTACGGGCTGGTGCTGCTCGACGTGATGTTGCCCGGCCTCTCCGGCTTCGACGTTTGCCGTGCGCTCCGCGCCGAGCGCCCGGATCAGCCGATCTTGATGCTCACCGCGCGCGGTTCCGAAGCGGACGTCGTGGAGGGGCTCCGCGCGGGCGCCGACGACTACGTGACGAAGCCGTTCTCGGTCTCAGAGCTCGTGGCTCGCGTCGAGGCACTCCTCCGCCGCGCGGGACGCGGCCCCGGCGTGGAGACGGTGCCGTTCGCGTGCGGCAGCTGGCTCGTCGATCCGGACGCGCGGCGGGCGCGCTCGGGAGCGATCGAGGTTGCTCTGTCGCGACGGGAGGTCGCGATGCTGGTCCTTCTCGCGCGCGAGCGCGGCCGCATCGTCAGCCGGCGCTCGCTGCTGCGCGAGGTGTGGGGGATGAGCCGCGTCGACCACATCCACACCCGCACCGTCGACGTGCACATGGCGAAGCTCCGCCGGAAGCTCGAGGCCGCGCCGATCGAGACGGTGCGCGGCGAGGGCTACCGGCTCGCGGAGTGAGCGATGCGTCGGTTCCGTCTTCTCTTCCTCGCCCTCGGCGTGGCGCTCGTGGTTCCGCTGCTGCTGCTCGTCCGGCGCGCGCTCGACAGCGTCGAGAGTGAGCGACGCACGCGGCACGAGGCGGTCGCGGAGCGGGTCTTCGACGAGATGGAGCGCGCGCTGTCGGCCGTGCTCGCCCGCGAGGAGGAGCGCCCCTTCGGACAGTACGGCTTTTACTACGCGCCTCCTGGCCAGCTCGCGGGCCAGCCGACGGTGGCGCGCTCGCCGCTCGCCGAGCCGCCCGAGCTGCCGTTCGTGGTCGGCTACTTCCAGATCGACCCGGACGGGAGTCTCCACACGCCGCTGCGACCGCGTGACGGCGAACCGCTGCCCGGACCGGCCGACTGGCAACCGTCGGCGCGGGCGCAGGCGGCCATCGCGACCTTGGAAGCAACGATCGGACCGGCGTTTCGTGCCGGCGCGCCCGGCACCCGCAGCCGCGCGGCGCAGCTTCCGGGTACCACCGTCCCGGTCGGCGCGGACCTGAAGACCCCGCAGGTCGGGCGCCTCCAGGAAGAGGCGAAGGAGAAGAGCGCCGCCTCCACGGTCTCGGCCTACGATGCCCTCCGCGCGCTCAACAAGGGCGTCGAGCAGCGCGCCGCCCGGCAGTCGAAGCTGTCGCGGGAGTACGCGGTCGATCAGGAGGAGGCGGGGGAGCGTGCCAAGTCGCTCGGCGGCGTCGCAAGCACCTCCGCCGACGAGCGTCGTCGCGACGCGGCGATCCCCGTGCTGACGAACGAGGTCGAGCGTTACGAGCTCTCACCGATGGTCGGGCGCGTGCTCGATCCGCGGCACCTCGTCCTCTCGCGGACGGTCGTTCACGAGGCGCGCGCGTACCGGCAGGGGCTGCTGCTCGACGTCGAGCAGCTCTGTGCGTGGCTCCGGACGCAAGGGCTCGGCAGCGACGGCGTCGCGCGCTACGCCACCGCGAGCTTCTCGACCGGACTCGGCTCGGTCGGTAGCGAGATCTCGTCGGCGGCATTCGTCTTCCAGCACCGCTTCGCGGAGCCGTTCGACGACCTGAGCGCGCGCGTCGCGCTCGCGGCTCTGCCGGGCGTCGGCGGCGCCACGTACGTCTACGCGCTCTCGCTGCTGCTGCTCGGCACCGGCATCCTGGGGCTCGCCGCCCTCTATCGCACGGTGTCCGTCACCGTCCGCTTCGCGGAGCGGCGGGCCAACTTCGTCGCCGCCGTGTCGCACGAGCTGAAGACACCGCTCACCGCGATCCGCATGTATGGCGAGATGCTGCGCGACGGCATCGTCCCATCCGAAGACAAGCGGGCCGAATACTACCGGCACATCACGGCGGAGTCCGAGCGTCTGAGCCGCCTCATCAACAACGTGCTCGAGTTCTCGCAACTGGAGAACGACAGCCGGCGGATGACGCTCGTGGTCGGACAGATCGGTCCCGTGCTCGAGGAGGCGGCGACGCTCCTCCGGCCGCATGTCGAGCGCGAGGGATTCGAGCTCCGGGTCGACGTCGAGCCGGGGCTTCCGTCGGTCGCGTTCGAGCGCGATGCGCTCCTGCAGATGCTCTTCAACCTGGTCGACAACGCGGTGAAGTACGCGAGCGAGGGGGACGGGAAGCGCATCGTGCTCGAGGGCCGGCGCGACGGAACCGCCGTGCGCGTCGCCGTCCGCGATGGGGGCCCCGGCGTTCCCGCGGAGCACCTGGGACGTATCTTCGAGCCGTTCTATCGCGGCGAGAGCGAGCTCACGCGCCGGCGGAAGGGGACGGGGCTCGGCCTCGCCCTCGTGCGCGGCCTCGCCGATCGCATGGGCGCCCACGTCACGGGGCGGAACGCGGCCGGCGGCGGCTTCGAGGTGGAGATCGCCTTCGCTACGGCTCCCGGCACTTGATTCCGCGGCCCGCCGGCTGACAGCTCGCGATCGCGTCCGAGCGCACGACGCCGGCGTCGTGCGTGATCGTCACCGTGACCGGCCCCGTGAACGGACCGCTGATCGCCTGGCGCTGGAAGCCGATCTTGAACGTCCTCGTCGCCGTGTTTCGCCGCGGCTTGACGGTCGCCTTGAACCGTCCGTCGGCCGCGGAGTCCCGGCAGCGGACGCGCCCGGCGCTGGTCGTGCAGCTCGTGAACACGTGCGAGCGGTCGACCGTGCCGCCGTCCTGCACGCGCACGGTGAAGGGCGGCGGGAAGTCGAACGCGGGCGGGACGGAGAAGTCCCCGCTCACGCGGATGCTGCCGTTCCCCCCGCTCGGCGACTGCGCGGTGATCTTCGCCCGCGTCACGTGGAGGTTGCCGCTCGCCAGCGCGCACGTGTCGTCGATCACGTTGGGGACGTCCGCCGCGAGCGCGTAGCCCGGCGGCACGACCTTCCCGGACGGGGCGTCGATCGTCATGCCGTCCGGCGCCTCGAGCACCGGGAGACGCAGCCGGAGGTTCGAGACGGTGATCGTCAGCTGACCGTTCGAGTTCCGGCCGTACGGCTGATCGGCGGGCAGCAGCTCGAGCTTCACGACGTGACCGTCGGCGAAGTGCCAGCCGTTCGGGTGGAGCTGGAAGACCTGACACGTTGCGGTCGAGTTGATCTCGGGCCGGTAGAGCCCGCGCGCGACGAGGGTCTCCATCGATGAGCTGGGGTCGACGTCGAGGAGGCGGGCGGCGATCTGTGACGAGGGCCCCGCCGACGCGATGTCGGCGACGACCGTCGGTGCGCCCATGAGCGTGAAACCACCGGTCGGGACCGGGTCGCCCCGGTAGGTGGCGGCGCCGACCTGGTCGGCGCTGCTCGCGGTCGCGCACGCGCCGCCGCCCGTCACCGGGTCGAACGCGTGCCCGACGGTCGCGTCGGTCGGCACCGCCGGCGCGATCGTCTGCGCCGCGGCCGCCTCCACCCGGACCTCGCCGGGCGCGAGCGACGCCCACGTCGCCGCGTGGAACGGGACGTCCGTGTCCGGGTCGTCGAACGGGCCCGTAAAGCTCCCCGACGGAGACGTCGACGGACACGTCTGGGTGAGCGTCTGGACGCCGAGGAACGGCTGGCTCCCGAGGCCCCGCAGATAGAAGTCGAACCACGCGTGACGGTCGTGGTCCTCGAACGTGAGATCTGGCGCCTTGTTCTGGCCGCGCATGTGACCGTGGTCGCTGAAGAGGAGCGCGATCGGCGTGCCCGGGTGGTTCGTTCGCGTGCGATTGTAGAAGCGGAGCGCCTCGTCGGTGGGGAAGAGGTCGTCGGTGAAGCCGTTCGAGATCAGCATCGGCGCCGGCGAGGTGGAGTCGTCGATGTAGTAGGACGAGTGGTGGCGCGTGATCTCGTCGACGATGTCCTCGGAAAGCGGGTTGCCATCGTACGGCTCGCCCGCGTTGATCGACGCGAACCAGGTGACGAGGTCGGCGTCCGGATCCGTGCCCGGTGCGGCGTAGTTGCTGAGCGCCTGGCCGACCGCGTACAGCGCGGTGACGAACGACTGCTTCATGATCCCGATCCGGCCGCGCTCCAGGTACGGCGCGTCCGCGACGTAGTCGAGCGTGTGCCCGTTGGGCTGGAGCGAGTAGGCGAGGTCCGTCCACGGGATGTCCGGCTGCGCCGCCGCGATCCGCATCGCCTTACCGCCCGCGCTCACCCACGCCACGAGGGGTCCGTCCGCGTTCGGCGAGCCCTCGTGCGCGCCTAGCATCTTCCGGTCCTTCAGCGCGCCGAGCGCCATCGAGATGCCGCCGCCGTAGGAGCTGCCGGTCGCCGCGATCCGCTGCGGGTCGATCAGACCCTGGCCCGCGGTCGCGCCGTCGGCCGGCTGGTCCGCGAGCGCCTCGAACGCCTCCTGCGCGTCGCGTACCTCGTAGCGCGTGTCCATGAGATGGTTGTAGCCGTTCGCGCATGCCGGCGTCGGCTTCTTCGGGTCGGTCGCGCCGCAAGAGTTGCCCCAGCCGCGGTCGCTCATGCTGAAGACCGCGTAGCCGGCGTCGAGCCACTCCTGCATCGAGCCGTCCGTCAGCGCGATCTTCGAACCGCCCCAGCCGTGGTAGACGCCGACGATCGCGAAGTTGCCGTCGGGACCCGTCGCCGGCGTCGGCGGGAAGCCGACGTTCACGTCGATCGGCGCGCCGTCGAACGTGGTGAAGATCCCCGCGCAGTGCCGTTCGCCGGCGTTCGTGCCGGTCTGCACGGTGCACGGCACGCTGCCCCCGAACACGCTCGAGATGGCCGCCTCGGCCGGCGCACCGAACGCGAGGGTGACGACGGCGATGACGACCGCGCTGGCGCTCTTCATGACCCCGACCGCTACGTGATTACTCGGCCCGGAGGCAATCCGGGCTCGGGGGAGTCCGGGTGCGGAAAGACGGGCAAAACGTCGCCGGTATCCGGTGACGGTCTTCAAACCCGCAGGAGCACCGCGCGCGCCGGACCGCCCGTCGCGCGCGCGACCGCCGCGGCGTAGAGCGCGACCTGCCGCCGGTACTCGTCGAGCCGACCCGCCAGCTCGACGTCGGTCTTGAAGTCGACGACCGTCCACTCCGACCCGTCGTCCGCGAACGCGAGATCGACGACCCCCTCGACCAGCGTGCCGTCGAGCGCGAGCGCGACCGGGCATTCGCGCCGGCATCGGCCCGCCGCGGCCGCGCGGCGGAGGAGTGGATGCGCGAGCGCGGCAACGACCGTGTCGACGGCCGCGTCCGTCTCGTCGTCCGTCGCGCCGAGGAGCCGCGTCTCGAGCGTCGCGACGGCGGCGACCGCGGCGCGGTCGGCGTCGAGCGCGACGGCGGCGAGCACGGCGTGGACGAGCGTTCCGAAGCGCTTCCCGTGCGGGCGGGCACGCTGCGGCTCGACCGACTCGACGGTGACCTCCCCGGCCGGCGCCCCGGTCGCCGCGCGCTCCGTCGCCGTCGTCACGTGGAACGTCGGGGCGACTCCCTCCGCACGCACGCGCGTGCGCTCCGCTTGCCAGGCGGCGTGCGCCTGCACGCCCTCCTCGGCGCGCACGCCACGCTCGTCGACGGTGAGGATGCGCTGCTGGGCGAGACCCGCCGACTCCTGCACGTCGAGGACGAGCGTCGTGGGATCCCACCAGACGACGCGATGGCGTCCCGCCTCCGGCACGTGCAGCCCCGGCGTCACCGCGTCGGGGGGCGGCGGGACACCGGCCGGACGTCCGGGCGTCGCCTCCGTACCGAACGGCGGACAGCCCGGCATCGTGCGCGTCTCGGGCCGGTGCACCCGCTCGGGCGAGGGATAGATCGCGGGGTCGAGCGCGGCGAGCCATCCGGCGTCGTAGCGCCCGTCGCCGAGCGCCGGCACGACGAGCAGATCGCGCGCCCGCGTCGCGGCGACGTAGAGCACCCGGTCGGCCTCGGCCGCCTCGCGCGCGAGCTCGTCCGCCGCGTGCTCCTGGAGCTCGGGCGGTGCGCAGCCGGCGAGCTTCAGCACGCAGAGGCCGCGCTCCGGATCGGTCCAGCGCTGCGGCTCGCGCGGCGTCGCGTTGCAGGTG
>Ga0070731_10002443_pt1 | contig 17768 bp, 17 predicted proteins | sample Coa_R1_2_FD_66448 | JGI IMG/M metagenome (GOLD analysis project Ga0070731, IMG submission 66448) | Surface soil microbial communities from Centralia Pennsylvania, which are recovering from an underground coalmine fire - Coalmine... | ecosystem: Environmental > Terrestrial > Soil > Unclassified ...
TTCGTTTAGCGACAGTACTGCTAAGCGCTTTGACGCCGGCCTTCAAATTACTGTGGGATTCCGGATGTCCTGCCAGTGGTCATTTTCGATCGCCTACGAATTGGGATTAGTCAATATCGCCCAATCAGTTGGCAGCTCCAGCTACACTGCCAAAAACCATGTGTGGAGCTTTAATGTTGCTTATTGTTTTGGTGACCTTATGGGCAATAAAAAATAGCAATGGTGCAAGATTGATTTCTGCATGAGCAGTGGTTTCTCTATAATCAGGCGCGGGTAATCCTTACCTGCGCTTTTATTTTATTGATTATCAATATATTAGTAATCATACTTCGACTTTTTTCATCCTATGAATTACTTTCTTTTTTGGTTATTTAGCAAAAACGTAATTTCGGGTAACCTGTTCACGCAGGACTTTCCGACTACTTTTGGTGAACGTTGGCGGATTTTACCCTCACTACCATCCCATTTGATTCAATAACGCAGACCCATTAATTTCTTTTTTTTAAATTTTTAAATGGTGAAGTATGTATTCGTATGCATTGCTGGAAAAGAATTGCTATTATCTAGTTAAAGAAAAGGAAGACGATGCGATTACGTTGGTCAAGGTAAATTTTGAAACGGATCAATGCGTGCATGTGTCAAGGTTTGACGAAACTACGGTGCTTGAATGGCGGCAAAAAAATGACCCTATTTTTGATATCCTGGAATTGCTGGATGACGACAAGGTGAAGGAATGGGAACTTGTTTATAAGGATAATTCGGATACGTATAACTATGAGGAGGATGACGATTAGTGACTACCATACAGACAGGAATTTTTGAGGTTAGTGTTCTCCTTTCAATCCGATTCTTTTTTTAAACGTTTTCCAAACCGGAAGAATGTCGGGCGAGAGTTGCAAGCCCACCGTAGCCGTCAGGTAGATTGCAATAAATACAAAGCTGCGGAGGATTATCCAGATAAGCCCGTGGCCGGTTGAAAAGAGTAAAATACAGATGATATATGTCCCTGCCGCGACAAGCAAGGTCAGCATGGTCTTCTTATCGAACGGCTGAAGGCCGAACCTTTTAAAAAGGAATAGGAAGCGGATCAAATTATAAGTACTGAATGAAATTAGATTCGCTATAGCCGGGCCAGTAATTCCCATTGATTTGGTCAAAACATAAGTTAACGGTAAGGAAATTGAAAGCAATATCAGGCCGGTTGCAAAATCAAACCTCCAAAACGTCGATGTGCCGATAATCTGGGCGTTCAGTCCCGTACCCATGTCAACGATACAGTTTATGCCCAAAAAAAGGAAAACCTGCTTGGCGTCAAGGTAATTTGCCTGCAGGTGAAAAACGCTAAAGCCGTCGTCGAAATTCATCCAGATTAACAAAAAAATTGCGGTCGAAAAAATAAGTTGATTTATCGAGGAACGATGATAAACCATGTTAATCTTCGCTATGTCCTTGTCCTTCCATGCCTTGGAAAGCGAGGCCAGCGAAGCGGCGATGATGCTTCGCTGAGGCGCCTGCATAATGCTCGTCATGTATTGAGCAAGAGTAAAAATTGCTGCATCAGCCAAACCTTTGGGCATTACGGCTGCGATTACAATGTTCGCATAGACAGCAGCCAAATTGTGAAGCAAGCTGCCACTCCATATTAGCGAAGCGAGGGTCAAAATCTTCTTTCTGAACTTTCGTGTTACCCGGCTAATACTCAGGGTGAAGTGAATTTCCTTTTTTGTCACCAGGTGAGCCAGAAGTGTCAATGCGATGATGACATACCCAAAAGAATAAAATTTGATGAATGTATCAAAGCTTCCGAGGAACCGGGATAAAAACAACAGAATCAGCAGTGTCGTAAATGCTCTGAACTGGAATTCCCTGAGGTAACTGGTTAGAACGGATTTGTGTAACTGCCACGCATATGATTCCAGCAATGTGTAGATCGTAAAGCCGAATCCGAAAGGAAATATCCAATAGTAGTACTGAACAAGTTCCGGAGCATGCGCGCCATATTTTCTAATAACGAGATTTTTAAATGCCAAACCGCCAACAACAACCAAAATAAAACCTGCCGTCGTGATGAGCAGGGATAGGCTGATCATGTCATTTTTTTTCCTGGGCAGATTATCAACGTAATACGGAAAGAATTTAAAAATATAGGATTGCATTCCCAGATTCGCGCAGGTAAACATGACATAAGCTATTGAGCCAAAAATGGAAATTAAGCCGTACTGAGTGGGGGTAAATCCCCCATTCCGGGTGAATAGGTAGGTGTTCAAGGCGCCAAGGGCAAAACCGACATAAATGATACCGGAAGAAAGAATACTTTGCCGCCTGATTGTGCTCATGTAGGTTTTCGATGCTTCTTGCTTACAAAGATGCGCGATTTTATCTATTCAACCCTCTTGGTTTGGACGAAGAAGTTTCTGTCAACTGTCATGTCGGCCGGTGGAGTTTGGAGAATAAGTTTTTGCCATTCCTGGGTTGGATGAACCATCAGATTCTTCTTTTCGCCGCAATTGATTTTAACAGGCATATTAAAGCCTGCCACGCAGTCGGTCCAGCGATATTCCACGGTATCGACGGCAATGTGGTACTCGAGGATAGGTATCATGGTCGTGCGCAAATACTCATCAAATACTTTGGAAAAGTCAATGCCCGCCTGCTTACTGATATAATCTTCAATCTCTTTACTATCGACCGTTTTGTGATAGAATGTTGAATTGATTCCATGCAAGATTTGCCTGAACTTGTCGTCATTCCCAATAAGCTGCCGAATCGTATGAAGCATATTGCCTCCTTTGTAGTACATGTCACCCGATCCCTCTTCATTTATGCCGTAATGCGCAATAATAGGCCTGTCGTTTAAGATCCTTTTTCGCGTTCCAATACAGTAGTCATCGCCGGCTTCAATTCCATCCTGGCAATCGGTATAAAGCGTTTCTGCATAATTTGTAAATCCTTCATGTATCCACATGTCAGCAAGGTCTTTTGAAGTTATGCTGTTGCCCATCCATTCATGACCGCTTTCATGGACAATGATGAAGTCCCATTTCAATCCCCACCCGGTGCCAGACAGGTCTTTTCCAAGATATCCATTTTCAAACCGGTTTCCGTACGCTATGTCGCTTTGATGTTCCATACCCAAATGGGGGGCTTCGACGAGTTTATACCCATCCTCATAAAATGGATAGGGTCCATACCAGTACTCAAAACAGGTTAGCATACTGTCAACCTGCTTGAATTGTTTTCGTGCCTTGTCCAGGTTATAGTCAAGAACCCAGTAATCACAATCCAATTTGCCCTTCTGACCCATAAAATCTTCATGCCAGGTGACGTATTTGCCGATATAGGGGACAATATCATAATTATTAATTGGGTTAACCACCTCCCATTTATACGTTGTCGTACCATTGTTGTTCATCTTTCTCTCTTTCAGTCTCCCGTTGCCTACGGCAATCAGCGTATCGGCAACCGTTACAGACAAAGAGGCCCCCTGGTCAGGCTCGTCACTTTGATGATCTTTGCAAGGATACCACACGCTGGCACCCAGTCCCTGGCACGCGACCGACATCCAGGGCCGATCGAGCTTATCCTTCGTAAATATCCAGCCGCCTCCCCACGGAGGTCGCACGGCAATTTTCGGATTTCCTTCGTAGCTAATAAATATCGTTTCGATTTTTCCTTTTTCGAGGGTTTGGGGAAATTCGACATGAAAGGCGTTTCCTTCCCTCCTGAATTTCAGTTGTCTGTTATTCCATTGAATATTTGTGATGATCATTGGTTCCTGGAGGTCGATCTGCATTACACTTCCCTGCGAAAGGACTTTAAACCGGATGCTATTGCTTCCAAGTAAATATTTTTTTTCGTAGTCCGGCCTGACCCATATATCGTAGCGAAGAACGTCCCACCACGCCCTTTCCGGAGTAATGGTGCCCCTCAACGTGTCTGAATGTGTAAACGGTCTTTGTACTCTTTGTGCGAAGGATGCATTCACCGCACACAGTAATAGAGCCAGGAAAAGTTGGGAAAGACTTCTCATGTGCGATTTTTGAATTTGAACCAAAGGATTGATTTTGTTTTGCCAGCTGATGAAGATAAAAAACGGTTTGGCAGCTTATTTTTAAATTACATCAGCGGTTAAATGCAGCCAAAAATAAACGGGGCGTAATAAAATTACACCCCGTTGCACAACCGACCCTAATCTATAAAACTAAAACTATCTTTTTTCCTGATCTTTGTTCATGTGCGGAATCTTTTTTTCAGTGTTGTTCTCGTCATTTTCGCGAAGTTTTCCTGGGTTTTCAATTTCGCTTTCGTCGCTTTGATTTTTCCAATTTTGATTAGTGTTCTGTTGATTTTTCATGTGATCGCCTTGTTGCTGGTGGCCGGAATGCGCCTGCGGTTCCTTACCGCCAGTTTCCTGGCGCATATGCCCTTTGTCTTTTCCGTGATTCTTCGTGCCTTGCGAAGATCCAGTGTCTTTGTTTTTCTTTTCAGGCATGTCGTTCTTTTTCATATTTTCCTGCTTTTGCATAAGCTGATTTTTAATTTTTAAAATAGATCTTCTTGGAAAAATCCAAAAATGATACCAGCAGGACAAAAAGGGAAAAAATGTTGAAAATATCAGAACTCGTCGGATTGCAGAGGTTCCCTATCCACAATCAGTAGATTATTTTCTACAAGAGGAATGGAATTGTTTCGATTTGCGATTATCGATCGCCCTTATGGTTCGATTAAGGGAATATACCGAGTTCAGCGTAGCTGGTGGCGACCTTATTTATCGCGACAATATAAGCTGCCGTTCTCATGTCAGGAATTTGGACGTTTGATTTCCAGCAATCCATTATTTCCTTTGTGGCGGTGCTCATGGTTTCTTCCAGGCCGCTATAAACAAGGTCGACTTCATCTGCTCCATGCATAATAAATTCTCTTTCCTTGGCCCCCACTTTCTTACCCGTCAGGTCTTCAATTTGACTTATTATATGCGCGTTCATATTTTCTGTGAATCGTTTCTCCAGCCTTCCATACCGGACATGACTGAGATTTTTCAGCCATTCAAAATATGAGACAGTTACTCCGCCCGCGTTTAGGTACATGTCCGGAACAACAAGAACTCCCTGGTTGGCAAAGACGTCGTCGGCCTCTGGTGTGAGCGGTCCGTTTGCAGCCTCACCGATTATCTTAGCCTTTACTCTCGGCGCGTTTTCTCCGTTGATGACATTTTCAAGCGCTGCCGGAATAAGAATATCGCATTCCTGCTCCAGCGCATCTGATGAATTGACAATGTTTGTTGCACCCGGGAAATTCAGGATGGACCCGGTCTTTTTACGATGTTGAAATACTTCTTCTTCATGCAGGCCATTTTTATTAAAGATTGCCCCTTCATATTCCGCCAGGGCGATGACCTTAGCGCCACCTTCGCGGAAAAATTTAGCGGCGTGATAACCAACATTGCCCAAGCCTTGCACAATCACCGTTTTTCCGCCCACACCAAGTGGCAAATTCATTTTTTCCATAACCTCCTTCATATTGCACACCTCTCTTATCCCGTAAAACACGCCCAAGCCAGTCGCTTCTTTTCGTCCCCTTACCCCGCCCTGCGAAACTGGTTTGCCGGTAACGCAACCCAGACCGTCAATCTCCCCGGGGCGCATGCTCATATACGTATCGAGGATCCAGGCCATTTCCCGTTCGCCAGTCCCATAATCTGGTGCAGGTACGTCGGTGCCAGGTCCAATAAAGTTCTTTTTGATGAGCTCAGAAGTGTAACGGCGTGTTATTTTTTCAAGCTCGTACGGCGTATATTTTTTCGGATCAATGCTTATTCCACCTTTTGCCCCTCCAAACGGTACATTGACAATGGCGCATTTGTAGGTCATCAAAGCGGCTAGCGCCATAACTTCATCCAGGTTTACCGAGAGGGAAAATCGGATGCCGCCTTTGCTTGGCAGTTTGTGTTGGGAGTGTTGAACGCGATAGGCCTTGATGACCTCGATCTTGTCGCCGATTTTAACGGGGAAAAACATGCGATATACTGAATTGCACTGTTTGATCTGTTCAAGGATTCCGGGGTCCCAATTGGTAAATTGGGCAGCCTTGTTAAAACTTTTTTCTACTGCTTCGAAGAATTTGTATTCTGGTGCAGGCATATGAAAGATTTAGTTTAAGAATTTGGAGCTATCGGGCACGAACCATATATCAAATTTTGCATGGTCATTTTTCCAACCCGCTGATTTTTCGATCCAGGCTGATCAGGTAAAAAAAGAGGCCTAAAAGAATGACCACCAAAACTGCCACAACGACGTAAATTTTCCCATTCGATCTCAGCGCATCGGCCATTTCTGGTCTTTTCTCATTCAGGCTGTCTTGTGCGTTTGTAATCAGGACAGGAAAAGCGACGAGCAATGTTGCCAGTTTTTTAATCAAGAATTTAGACATTGGCCAGTTTTTTATCGGAAATGGTGCGGAGTCTGATGTGCAGCGTTGTAACCCACGTACCCAGCAAAGTCCAGCCTGGAACAGCACCAAGCCAAAACACCATTCGCATGCGGCTGTCTATGTCCTTAGTGTCTAAAGCCGGGTTACCCATCCCGCCTGGATGCAAACTTTCAACCATTCTGGGTATGATCCAGATCGTAGGAAACAGCATTGCAAATGCGAATATGTTATAAACAGCCCCCAGCCTGCCCCTTTTATCCAAGTCAGTGACGGAATTACGCAAAACAAAATATGCGAGATAGATAAGTAAAGCTATCGCCGCTCCAAGTTGTTTCGGATCGTTGCTCCAGAAAGCTCCCCAAGTATAACGTGCCCAGATCGAGCCCGTAACGAGCCCGAGTATTCCAAACACAATGCCTGTCCTGGCGTATTCGACTGCATAATTATCCGACTTTAAATCTCCTTTACGCAAGTGCCTGATGGAATAAATGGCCGACGTAATGAAGAAGATCATCATGGCGAACCACATCGCCACGTGAAAATAAAGATTGCGGATGCCCTCATTCAATATTGGTTTTACGGGAACTTTTCCTAAAAATCCCGCGGTTACGGTATAGACCAACAAACAGATGCTTAATATTTTCCACCACTTATTGCGAAGCATAGAGGATCCCATGTCGGTGGTATTTTCAAACCTTCACCAGCAAGTGAATAGCAAACGCAGGCCACCACAATTTGGAACGCAAAAATAGGGTAAAGGCATTCAATTTGAATATTTAAGGCCAAAAAACTTACAAGTGTTAGTTATGTGCACAAACAAGCATACATCGAGAAGGTGCGAAGTAGCCAAAACAAAGTCGACTTTTCCGCCAATTAGTCTTTCCATAAGAATGGAAAAAGGATGATTGCCAGAATTACAATTAATAGGTCAAACGCTGCCACAAGCAGAAAGATGAAAGTCAAGCTCCCTTGAACTACAGATGAAAAGGCAATATTTGAGAGGCGGATCAAAAGCAGCAATTGCGGAATAATCAACGGAAAACCCAGAATTGCCATTAGGGCGGCGTTCTGCTGGGCCCGGGTGGCGATTGCTCCCAAAAAGGTAAAGACAAGGCTTAAGCTGACACCGCCAAAACTGCTGATGGCGGCAAATAAAAGCGGATTTTGAAGGGGGATACCTAATAAAAGCATAAACAATAGCAGTGCTAACAAATTCATCACAAGCATGAGCATCCCGTTAAATAACAATTTCGCCAGTATAAAATGTGGTGCGCTGATAATAGAGTAGAAGTACAACAGGCGGCCGCGGGTCTCCTGCAAAAAGCTTTTGGCGATTGCATTCACACAAATAAAAAGCTGCATCATCCAAAATAGACCTTTCCAAACTGATTCCTCGGGTTGACCCAAATCGAGAAAAAGCACAAAAATAGTCGAGGAAACATAAAGGAAAATGCCGTATAAGCTATACTGCTGCCGTATTTCAAGCAGGATATCTTTTTTTAGCAAAGCCAATATTTTCCGGGCCATGAAGGTTAAATCAGGCTAAAGATAAATCGTAAATCAACTTTGAAAGACTAAATGTTCAAATTTCCCGCTGATCGTCTTTAAGGAATATAAGGCCTCTGCACTATGCCAGGTCACCTTTTGCATAACAAGCCCTGCATCGCGGTTCATAAATGTCTTTTTCACCAAGAAGAATCTGCGACTCCTGATTTGTCTTCCGATATGAATAGTTAGCAATATTGCCGCAACGCGCGCAAATAGCGTGCAGTTTGGTTAAATAGTCTGCTTTTGCCAATAGTTTTGGAACAGGGCCAAACGGCATGCACGCGTAATCCATGTCAAGACCTGCAACGATCACGCGCGCTCCTTTGATTGCCAGCTGATCGCAGATATCTGGAAGTTCTTCATCAAAAAATTGAGCTTCGTCAATGCCGACGACATCAGCAGATCCAAAATGATCGATTATCGCTCTTGAACTGCGTACCGGTTTGGAAAATAAGGTATTTTCATCATGGGAAATGATGCTTTTTGAATCATACCTGGTGTCCATTTCGGGCTTAAATATTTCAACTTTTAGATTGGCAATCTTCGCTCGTTTTAAACGGCGAATAAGTTCTTCCGTTTTACCGGAAAACATTGACCCACAAATGACCTCGATCCAACCTCTACGCGCATTGTTAATATTTGGTTCAATAAACATATTAGTAAAAAAACTTTTCTAATTTTACCACTTTGCCTCTTGATACCACCATTCATATACTTATGGAACGATTGCAGGAACTGATCAGCAAATTAAAGGAACAATTTGAACAAAATGCTCCTGCCTCGCAAATGTTGCTAACGACGCAACTTATCCAGAGTGAATTATTCAGGAACAGTCAGCAACCGGCTTCATTAGGGACAGCCAAAGTGGCCGTCGTGATGCCGTCGTCAGTTAAGATGGCCGTGCCTGAAAAGGAAATTGAGAAAGTTATCGTACAGAAAAAGGACGAAAATCCCGAGTTCAGGAGGTACGCGCAACCGCAGGGATCAATAATGGAGCCTTCTGATAATTGGTCCTACAATAATCCAATGGCTGAAATTCCGACTCTTGCACAGCAACAGATTGCCAAAGAGGTTAACGATTTTATCGGAAGCGAGGGAATGTCGCTCAATGAAAAACTGAAAGGCGATGTCAAAGAATTGGGAACTTCTTTGAAGCATAGTCCCGTCCAGGATTTAAAAAAAGCTATTGGAATTAACGATCGATATCTTTTTATCAGTGAGCTTTTCAGGGGTGACGAAGCTATGTATGAGCGCAGTATCAAGACGATAAATAATTTCCGAATACTTGCTGAAGCAGAATATTGGATTGAGCGCGAATTAAAGGTTAAATTGGGTTGGGACAACGCAAAAATCATTACTCATCATTTTTACGATGTTGTCAAGAGACGATTCGCATGAATATATTCCATAATTTTTGTGGTGGCGCCTCTTCTCGTGTACACAAAGTCTCTTGATGCCTCGCATGCCTGGTAATATTCTTCAGGATAAGTAAGTAACCTGTCAAAAACAGATTCAACCTCCAAGGCACTGTCCACGACGAAGCCGCCGCCGGATTCCGCCAGGTCAACCGCTTCCGCGAACTTTTCGATCACCGGCCCATACACGACTGGTTTACCATATACGGCAGCTTCCAAAACGTTGTGTATTCCATCATCGCCGAAACCTCCGCCGACATAGGCAATGGTGGCGTATTTATATAATCTTGATAACATTCCAATATTGTCTATGATGACGACATTGGTTTTCTCGGACTCTTTGATGCCTTGCGTCACCAACAGAGAATAACGGATTGTGCGGCGGAAGAGCGCCTCTATTTCGCGCAGCCTGTCTTCGTTGATGTCGTGCGGGGCAATGATAAACTTTATTTCAGCATGGGAATTTGCATAGTGGTCAAGCTCTTCTTCATCTTCTTCCCATGTGCTTCCGGCAACTACCACCGGGATATCTCTGCCGCAAAATTTCTCAATGACGGGAAAGCTTTCAGCATTTTCCGCGATTTCGATGACCCTGTCAAACCGGGTATCACGGCTCACCGTAACGTTTTCGCTGAGACCAATTCCCGCGATCAATCTCTTCGAATCGTCTGTCTGCACAAAAATGTGTCGAAAGCAAGACATCATCCCCCGATGCAGCCCTCCATACCATTTAAGGAAAATGTAGTCGGAATAAAAGACAGCGGAGACAAGAAGGACCGGAATTCCTGCTTTTCTAAGCCTCCTCAGATAGAAATACCAGTAATCGTAGCGAATCCACAGCACGAGACTGGGTTTTATTAATTCGACGAACCGTTTTGCGTGATCCGGCGAATCGGTAGGCAGATAGGTTACATAATCGGCAATATCCCGATTCTTGACAACTTCGTATCCCGACGGAGAAAAAAAGGAAATTACAATTTTGACTCCCGGATATTCCGCCCTGATTTTCTCCAACACCGGCCGGCCCTGTTCGAATTCGCCAAGCGATGCAGCATGCATCCAAACGACTTGCGCGTCCGCAGGTTGAAATTCAGCCTGGATCCGTTGCATCAACCGTCGCCTGCCAGCAAGCCAGAGTCTCGCTTTGTGGTTCCACGGTGATATGATCAGTGCCCCGAGCCTGTAAAGCCAAAGAAAACCAATATAAAAAGCAATATTCACGGCGTGAATTTAGTTCGTAAATGTCAAACCATTATCTAAGTTCACTGCTCCCGGCCTCATTGCGGGAAAGCGATTTTGTTATAGGTTTGTGGCCGCCCGGAAATACCATAGCCCAGAGATCATGGATCCGGGCTTAATAATAATTTAAAGTTTGAGACGTTTTTGTAATATTTAGCCCAAAAATGGCGTTTAATGACCTGAAAATGAAAGGCTTTATTAGGCGCTTAAATTAAACCACAATTATGAAGATTGCCGTTGTCGGTACCGGTTATGTCGGTTTGGTGACTGGTACCTGTTTTGCGGATACTGGAAACGACATTTGCTGCGTAGACATTGATGTTGCGAAGGTTAATAAATTGAAATCCGGCCAGATTACTATTTACGAACCGGGTCTTGAAAAGCTTTTTTTAAGGAATCTCAAAGAAGAGCGGCTGCATTTTACCACGGATCTTGAAGAAGGAATCAGAGACGCAGCCATCATTTTTTTAGCGCTGCCAACTCCCCCTGGCGAAAATGGGTCCGCGGACCTTAAATATGTTCTTGGAGTCGCTGATCATATTGGCCAGATCATTAATTCTTACAAAGTGATCGTTGACAAAAGCACGGTTCCGGTGGGGACTGCCGAGAAAGTTCGCGCTGCGATCAGTAAAAACTATTCAGGAGAGTTTGATGTCGTGTCTAATCCAGAATTTCTCAGGGAAGGAGTTGCCGTTGATGACTTTATGAAACCGGACAGGGTCGTGGTCGGCACAAACTCCGAGCGGGCGAGAAAGGTAATGGATGAGCTTTACAACCCGTTTGTTCGTCAGGGCAACCCGATAATTTACATGGACGAACGCTCAGCCGAGCTGACCAAATATGCTGCAAATTCATTTCTGGCGACAAAGATCACCTTCATGAATGAAGTCGCGCAGCTTTGTGAACGGTTGAATGCCGATGTGGATATGGTAAGGAGAGGGATCGGAAGCGATGAACGAATCGGCAAACGATTTCTTTTCCCGGGTATTGGATATGGGGGAAGCTGTTTCCCGAAGGATGTGCATGCCTTGGTCAATTCGTCAAAGGAAGTGGGTTACGATTTCCAGATTTTGAATACGGTGATGGATATCAACGAAAAGCAAAAGCTTCATCTCGTATATAAAATCAGGCGCTATTTTGAAGGCAACGTTAAAGGCAAACATTTTGCGCTATGGGGTCTGGCGTTTAAGCCCAACACAGACGACATCCGCGAGGCTCCTGCGCTGTATATTATTGATGCATTGCTTAAAGAGGGCGCGACATTTTCTGTATTCGACCCTGAAGCCATGAACAATGTCAGAAACCTGCTGGGTAACAAGATTCAATATTGCGATAATCAGTATGACACTTTGAAAAATGCTGACGCGTTAATTATTGCCACTGAATGGAACGAATTCCGCACACCTAATTTTCTAAAAATTGTAACTGCGCTCAAGAACAAAGTCATATTCGACGGAAGAAACGTTTTTGATGTAAATGCCATTAAAGAACTTGGATTTTACTATGAAAGCATTGGCCGTGCGACAGCCATTCCGCTGAATGGAAATTATCATAAATAATTTGGCATGAAAAAACGTGTACTCATCACCGGCGCCGCCGGTTTCTTAGGTTCACATCTATGCGACAGGTTCATAAAGGAGGGGTTTAAGGTAGTGGGCATGGATAACCTGATTACGGGAGACCTGGTCAATATTCAACATTTGTTTCCCCTTGAAGAATTTGAATTTTACCACCATGACGTCACCAAATTCATCCATATATCCGGTGACCTCGATTACATACTTCATTTTGCATCTCCTGCAAGTCCTATCGATTACCTGAAAATTCCGATACAAACCCTGAAAGTGGGTGCCATGGGCACTCATAATTGCCTGGGATTGGCTAAAGCAAAAAAAGCCAGGATTCTTGTAGCCTCGACAAGCGAAGTTTATGGCGACCCCCTCGTCCATCCGCAGAGCGAAGAGTATTGGGGGAACGTTAATCCGGTTGGGCCAAGGGGAGTGTATGACGAGGCCAAGCGTTATATGGAGTCGATTACGATGGCCTACCATTCGTTCCATAACGTGGAAACCAGGATTGTGCGCATATTCAATACGTATGGACCACGAATGAGACTTAACGATGGAAGAGCGCTCCCGGCTTTTATCGGCCAGGCTCTTCGTGGGGAAAATCTTACTGTTTTTGGCGACGGCAGCCAAACCCGCTCGTTTTGCTTCGTGGATGACCTTATCGAGGGGATATATCGACTTTTGTTGAGCGATTATCATATGCCGGTTAATGTTGGGAATCCGGATGAAATTTCTCTCAGGGATTTTGCTGAGGAGGTAATTCTTTTGACAGGAACCTCCCAAAAAATTGTGTATAAACCGCTGCCGGTGGACGATCCCAAGCAGCGCCAGCCGGATATTACCAAAGCCAGACAGATCCTGGGCTGGCAGCCAAAAGTGAGCAGAAAAGAAGGCTTGAAAATCACCTACGATTATTTCAAGTCCTTGTCGCCTGACGAATGGCAAAAGCAGCCAAAGGAGTTTGAGAGCAGGAAATAACCCGCAGAAACGCGAAATTGCAGCGATGTATAAAGAACTCACGGAAAAGAAAAAAAAGCTTGCTGTCATCGGGCTTGGCTATGTCGGATTGCCCCTCGCTTTGGAATTTGCCAAAAAAGTCAGCGTCATTGGGTATGATATCAATGAACACCGCATTGGAATGTTGAAAAGTTGCGTCGATCCCAATAAGGAGTTGAGCAGCATTGATTTTGAGGGACGGGATATCATATTTACCTCGGACCCGGCGTTGTTGCTCCAGTCTCATTTTTTTATCATCGCTGTTCCTACGCCCATAGATAAACACAACATGCCAGATTTGGGACCTCTCAAAAGCGCTTCCCAAATTGTCGCCAAGGCGCTAAAAGCACACGATTACGTCATTTATGAGTCGACCACTTATCCCGGGTGTACTGAAGAAGACTGCCTGCCGATTTTGGAAAATTTGTCGGGGTTGAAAGGCGGACTTGATTTCAAATTCGGCTATTCGCCGGAACGAATCAATCCCGGGGATAAAAAAAATACATTAAGAACTGTGGTGAAAGTTGTCTCGGGGTGCGATAAAGAGGCATTGGATGAAATTTCGAAAATTTATGAACTTGTTGTTGATGCCGGAGTTCACCGCGCCGCGACAATCAAGGTAGCCGAAGCCAGTAAGATCATTGAGAACACCCAGCGCGACCTTAATATTTCTTTGATGAACGAATTGTCACTCATATTCGACCGCATGGGAATAAACACTTACGAAGTTCTCGAGGCAGCAGGCACCAAATGGAATTTTCTTAAGTTTCAACCGGGGCTGGTCGGAGGCCACTGTATCGGAGTGGATCCATACTATCTCACTCATAAAGCAGCTTCACTTGGATATGAGTCTAAGGTCATTTCTTCTTCCCGATTTATCAATGACGATATGGCCAAATACGTGGCCAGGAAAATAATAACACACGTCCTTCGCTCAAGCAATGATCCGCGCGTACTTATTAAAGGTGTCACGTTTAAGGAAAATGTAAGTGATATCCGAAACTCAAAAATTGTCGACACCGTAAAGGAAATGCTTGCATTTAATATCAAGGTCGATGTTGAAGACCCGTTTGCGGCCGAAAAGGAAGTCTTCGAAGAGTATGGCTTACATTTGACAACAAATCATTCCAATGATTATGACGCAGTCGTCATCACGGTGCCGCATGCCCCTTACAGGGAGTTGAATAATGACTATTTCGAGGGAATCACCAAACCGAACGCCCTGATTGCGGATTTGAAAGGCATATACAAAAACAAAATAACGAATCGTAAATACTGGAGCTTATAATGTCAGATTTTGCCAAGAAAATAATGATAACCGGCGGGGCCGGATTTATTGGATCCCATGTTGTCCGACGATTTGCAGAGAATTACCCTCAATATTTTATTGTTAATGTAGATGCGCTGACTTATGCTGGAAACTTGGAAAATCTTCGCGATGTCGAACATTTTTCGAATTATCGGTTTGAGAAGGCCGATATTGTCGATGAAAAGGGAATTACTGCTCTTTTTGAAAAGTTTAGATTTGATGCGGTAATACACCTCGCGGCTGAAAGCCATGTAGATCGCTCAATTCTGGATCCATTGGCGTTCGTTAGAACCAATGTTCTGGGAACTGCGTCGCTGCTGAATATTGCTTTGAAATTCTGGAAAGCCAGTTTTGCCTCGAAATTATTTTACCACGTATCGACTGATGAGGTGTATGGATCGCTTGGACAGACAGGCTTCTTTACAGAACAAACGCCTTACGATCCTCGTTCTCCATATTCGGCCTCGAAGGCGTCATCTGATCATTTTGTTATGGCTTACCACCATACCTATGGTTTGCCGGTGGTACTGTCCAATTGTTCCAACAATTACGGGTCGAATCATTTTCCGGAAAAATTAATTCCGCTGATGATTAATAATATTATTCACCAAAAACCGCTGCCGGTATACGGCAAGGGGGAGAATGTCAGGGACTGGCTTTGGGTGGACGATCATGCGGCTGCAATTGATATCATCTTCCATCGAGGTAAAATTGGAGAAAAATATAACATTGGCGGGTTCAACGAATGGAAAAATATAGACATAGTTCATTTGCTCTGCAGTATAATGGACAGAAAATTAGACCGTGAGCCAGGGACTTCGGCAAAGCTGATTCAGTATGTCGTGGACCGCCCGGGTCATGACATGAGGTATGCCATCGATCCTACCAAACTGAATGAAGAACTGGGATGGAAGCCCTCGCTTCAATTCGAAGAAGGACTGGAGAAAACTGTCGATTGGTATTTGAATAACGAGGACTGGGTGAAGCACGTTACATCCGGAGATTACCAAAAATATTATAATTTATTATATGGGAAACGGTGATAAAATGAGTCGCTCTTGATAATGGATTTGATTTATAGAACTTTAATATAATCGATTTAAACTGGTATTTAGATATATCCATGCCTTTCCAAAAAACAGATTTTCCAGGATTGATGGTTTACGAACCAGTGGCGTTTAAGGACGAGCGGGGATTTTTTTTCGAGTCCTACAATGAAAAATCATTTCTGCAAGAAGGGATTGACCTTAGATTCATACAGGATAATCAGTCACATTCCAAGTTGGGAGTGATTCGTGGACTGCATTACCAATTAAATCCGCATGCCCAGGCTAAGCTAGTACGGACATTAGCAGGGAAAATTTTAGATATCGCGATCGACTTAAGGAGAGGCTCTCCGAAGTTCGGTAAAGTCTTTGCCATTGAGCTTTCAGCGGATAACAAAAAGCAGCTGCTCATTCCGAAAGGATTTGCTCACGGATTTTCCGTATTGAGTGAAACTGCCGATGTATTGTATAAATGTGATAACTTTTACAACCGGCAGAGCGAAGGAGGGATCATTTTCAATGACAGGCAATTGAATATTGATTGGCAATTGCCTGCTTACCGGGTGGTTGTTTCGTCGAAAGATCTTCTTTTGCCCACTTTTGCCGATTGCAAAAATAATTTTGAATTTGAAGGACACGCCGACTAAGAAGAAACTGATTGTTACAGGTGCAGGAGGTCAGCTTGGCCTGGAATTACAGGCACTATCGTCGAATTTTCCCGAATTTGAGTTCATCTTCCTGCAACGAAGCGACCTTGACATCACTGATGTTCATGCACTGTCATCTGTCTTTTCGCAGTATTTACCTGCGTTTTGCGTCAATTGCGCGGCCTATACGGCTGTCGATAAGGCGGAGTCAGAGAGAAAAGAGGCATTCCGTGTCAACGCCGACGCTGTCGGGATTATCGCGAGCTGTTGCGGGAATTATGGAGTGCGACTGGTGCATATTTCTACCGACTATGTATTTGACGGTAATTCGGAAAAGCCATTGACCGAAAATGATACCGTGTCTCCGTTGAATGTTTACGGAGAATCAAAACTCGAAGGTGAGCGCCTCGCTTTCAAAAATAATGATCAAACAATCGTAATTCGAACGTCCTGGGTTTATTCCGAATTTGGGAACAATTTCGTAAAAACGATGATGCGCCTAATGCGCGAAAAAGTTTCCATCAATGTTGTTGCAGATCAAATAGGTTCTCCAACTTACGCGGCTGATTTGGCGGCCGTGGTTATGCAGATTGTCGGTCATGGGGCATTCACCACCGGAATATTCAATTACAGCAATGAAGGAAGGATCAGTTGGTTTGATTTCGCCATCGCGATTAAGAGAATGACCGGCAGTACCTGCACCGTCAATCCGATACCGACTTCCCAATTTCCCACGCCCGCGCGGCGACCAAGATTTTCTCTTCTCGATAAAAGGAAAATTAAGATGACCTATGGAATCGACCCCGTCTACTGGGAGACGAGCCTTGAAATATGCATTAATCGGCTTCGACAGAATTGATTGATCTTGCCGCTTCGGTCGGTCCCGAATTCATTTTGCCCCTTAAAAGTACTAATGCAGGTTTATCTTTAATACACGGTCATCAGAAGTTACAAAAAGGACATCTTTAGCCTGGTCGAACGCACAATTTGACACGGGATGGCGATAGATTCTGATTAAGCCGAGCAATGTTCCCGACGGAGAAATGATGTTAATCCCGTCGGGGCCTGAAGCAAAGAGGTTGCCATATTTATCGATTTTCATGCCGTCACCGCCCTGTTTGATGGTTGCCCTGGCCATCAGGGAAGAAGCATCAAGGAGCATACCGCCGCTGATGATATTTCGGTTCGAATCCAGTTGATAGGCATACCATCCGGAGTGCATTCCATCGGTGCTTCCCAGGTAGAGGGTTTTTTCATCGGTCGAAAGCGCTATCCCGTTCGGGCGGTGGATTGAGTCTATCAACAAGCGGACTTGCCCGTTTGTGCTAATTTTAAAGACTCCTTCGAAATCTAGTTCTCTCGATGGGTCTTCAGCTCCGCCCGGTAGGCCGTATATCGGGTCCGTAAAAAATATTTCGCCCCGGCTATCGACAACCAGGTCATTAGGGCTGTTGAATTTTTTTCCATTATAGTCGGGTGCAAGAATGGTGAAAGACGGTTTCGGCGAGTCAATTGACGCATTCATTCTTGCTACTTGCCTGTTGCCAGACTGGCACATTAGCAGGTGGCCA
>Ga0070731_10002444_pt1 | contig 17767 bp, 15 predicted proteins | sample Coa_R1_2_FD_66448 | JGI IMG/M metagenome (GOLD analysis project Ga0070731, IMG submission 66448) | Surface soil microbial communities from Centralia Pennsylvania, which are recovering from an underground coalmine fire - Coalmine... | ecosystem: Environmental > Terrestrial > Soil > Unclassified ...
ATGCACGCACTCTCGTCTGGGGTACGGTCGACCATCTTCCCGGGGAAGGCGTACGAGTACCTTGCCTCTGGGCGGCCCATTCTCGCCGCCGTTCCCGCCGGCGATGCTCGCGAAGTCATCGAGCGCGCCGAGTGGACGGTCGTCTGCGATCCGGACGACGTCGGCGCGATGGCCGACGGGCTCGTGACATTGGCTGATCAGCGCGACCAGCGGCGGCAAGAAAATGCAAATCGGACGGAGCTCTTAAGGCCGTTTGAACGGCCTCGGCTTGCCAGCCAGCTCGCAGGAGTGCTCGATCACGCGCTGTCGACGAACGGCCGCCGTCCCGCGTAGCAAGTCCCACCATGTCATCGCAAGCTGCAGAGTCCGCGGCGACGGTGCGTCCGCTGCAGGTCGCCCCAACCGGCCAGACCGGCCGCGCGTAGGCGAGCCTGAGCCGCTTCGAGCTCTTCGCTTGCCGCGTACGCGGACCCGGCCTGCTCGAGGTGCCGAATCGAGACGGCATCGACGATCCCGAGCCGAAGCCCAGCCGTCCGCTCCAGCTCGGCCCATTCCGCTTCCACGCCCCAACCCATTCCGGTCTCTGGAAGGGGCAGAACGTGCGGTAGCGCTCGCGGCCCGAAGGCGACGACCGGGCCGATCTCGACGAACGAGGTCTCCCGACCGACGACGAACGGCATCCGGCGCGTGAACGAGTGCGAGACATTGCTCCCGAGCGTGTGGGCAGGCTGCGCGATGTCTAGTTCGAGCGCGCTGGCGAATCGGATCAAGTCGACGATGTCGCCGTGATGGAACCGAACATCATCGTCGATGAGAACCCGCCACGGTGCGTCGGCCCGCGAAAAGAGGCGATTCGCAAGCTGGAACCGTCGGCCTGGACCGCTGCCGACAGTCCACGGCGCCAACGTCGCCTCCTCGCCGTCGAGCGCCCAGAGCGTGGAATCGAAACCGGCGCGAAGCGCCGGCCCGAGCGCGTCGAGAAGGGTCGAGGCATTCGCACGCCGATAGATCGAGACCAACTGGACCTCGGGCACCCGCGCAGACAGTCGCCGGGCCGCGAAATAGGGCGTGGGATCCGCGAGCGCGACGACTTGCACAAGGCCACGCCACACACGAACCGGGCGAAGCTTTCTCATCGCGGCCTCCGCGCTGATAGAAAGACATGCGACGCGATGAGACTAATGATGCGCCGGGCGAGATCCGTGTCTACACCTCCAGTGGCACCGCCGAGTCGACTCGCGAATCATGGCGCAACAGCCCGCGCGCAACGCCTCGACAAACGGAGGCTATCCCCGTGATCCCGATCGACCAGATCCACGCGGACGCCGACGACATCGCGCTGCATCCACAGCTCGAGCGCATCTACGAATCAGGAACCGCAGTGGACGCCAACGGAACGGTGGTCCCGGTGCGGGACTTCATCGCGCGAGCTGAGAGCGAGCTCATCTATCGGCAGGTGCTCGCTTCGCGCTCGGCGTCTGCCGTCGAGATCGGGATGGCTTGCGGAGCCTCCTCACTAAGCCTTGCAGACGCCATGAGCAGGGTATCTTCGCAAACTCGGCTGATCTCGATTGACCCGCACCAAACCTCCGGGTACAAGCGAATCGGCCTCGCCCAGCTTGAGCAGGCCGGCCTTCTCGACAACTCCGTGTTGATCGAAGAACCATCGCAGCTCGCGCTTCCGAGACTGGTCGCGGGAGGTGACCGGTTCGACTTCGCCTTCATCGACGGCTATCACACCCTCGATCACTGTCTCGTCGACTTCTTCTACGTCGACATGCTGCTTCGTACCGGAGGTATCGTGGTGTTCGATGACGTGGGCTGGCCTGCCGTCAATCACGTGGTGCGATTCGTCGCCGCGAACCGGCGATACACGATCGTCGATTCGGTTAGGCGAACCCCCCTTGGACAGATTCGCGGAGTTGTCGGCGGTTGGCCTCGAACGCTGAGACAGCCGCAGGCGCTTCGCACGTCCCTACGGCGAGTCGATAGATCCTTCGCAGTCGCGCTCCGGAAGGACGCCGACGACGACCGTCGCTGGGATCATTTCGTTCGTTTTGCTCCTTAGGCGACGGCGATCCGAGGAGTTCAGGGCGAGCGGAAAGCATTACCGTCGAAGGTCAGCTCGTACATCCGGATCATCTGCTGCGCGACGACCGGCCATCGGTACTTTTCCCTTGCTCGCTCTCGACCAAGGCAGCCTAGGCGACCAGCCTCTGCCGTCGCTCGATCGACAGCGGTCGTGAGAGCCGCGCGATCGCCTTCCGGCACGACAATACCGGCGTCTCCCACAACCTCCGGCAATGCCCCGCTGTCAGACACGACGACGGGAACACCGGCGGCCATTGCCTCGACTGCGACGCGCCCGAATTGCTCCTTCCACCCCCGCGTCGTCCGCGACGGGACTACGAGCACCGCCATCCGCTCAAGCTGACCGATGAGGTCCGCAACCGTCCGTGCCACGACGATCTCGGCGCCGGAGGCCCGAACCTTAGGCTCGAGTGGCCCCGCGCCGACGCAAAGAAGACGTTCGCCGAACGAGAGAACGTCGAGCACGCCCTTCTCTGGGACGAGCCTACCGACGAACCCGACGCGGTCCCCATCTCGCCTCGCCGCGAAGAATTCCTCCTCGACCCCGAATGGGATCACCTCGACCCTGCCGCGATAGCCCCAGCTACGGAGCACGTCCGCCGTTTCTGTGCTCGACGGGTACATCGCCTGAACGCGCTTGAAGACCCAGCCTCGAAGAAGTCTGATCGGCATCGGATATCGTTTCGGCAGGTTCTGGTTGGCATTCATGACGACGGGAAGCCCCCCGGCCGCAAGTACCGCTTCGGCGGCAGCCGGGAAGGATGGCTCCTCGTGAATGTCGACGATGTCCGGGCGAAAGTCGCGAACTGCTCGCCGAAGAGCGATCGGGTCCCACGCGTGGAGCGGGATGCTGTTCGCGTTCGCGAGCCGCGAGCGCCAGTGCGGGATCTCCGGCTCGATCGGTGTCGGCGCGAGGTCTGCGCCGTATCGGTGCGGGGCCACGATTCCAACCTCGATTCCGAGCGACCGCAGAGCATGATCTCGCCGCCGGTGGCGCGGATCATTTGCCGTCGGATAGATCCGGAGGACGCGCACGCGGCTACCGACCCGACGGCGAACTGACCGGAGCACCTTGACGAGGTGCCGCCGTCTCCCGCAAGACCTCTCGGTAGAACGCCAATGTGCGCGCAGCTGCGCGCTCCGGCGAGTAGCGCTCGGCGCTCCTCAGCGCCGCCTCGCCGAGCCGCACCCGTAGCGCGCCGTCGCTCGCCAGTCGCTGCAGGACTACGGCAAGAGCAGCGACGTTTCCCGGCGGGTAGAGGACGCCGTCGACGCCATCGGTGATGATCTCGAGCGGACCGCCAGCGGCTGGGGCGACGACCGGTAGTCCTGCGGCCATGCCCTCGACGACGACACGGCCGAAGGGCTCGGGCAGCACCGACGCGTGTACGAGCATGTCCAGACAGGCAAGTTCGCCAGCGATGTCGTCACGGAAGCCCCGGAACTCGACCCGGTCGCTGATTCCCAGACCCTCTACCTGGGCGTGAAGGGCGTCCGCATAGTCATCCTCACCGAAGAGCGCACTTCCCACGACGACCGCGCGCTCCAGCCCGTCGGGGAAGGCCTGGGCGAAGGCGGCGAGAAAGACGTGCTGTCCCTTCCACTCCGCGAGCCTGCCCACCATCCCGACGACGAGCGCGTCGTGCTGATCCTTCACTGCCCTCGGTTCGAGCGCGATTGCATGGTGCACGATCGACGTCGGAACGTCGAGGGCTCCGAGAGGTTCCAGCGTTGTCTCGGAAATCGCGATTACGCCGGCCGTCGCACGGCGTGCGAGAAGGCGAATCCCGCGAACTGCGGGCGACGGTAGGTAGTCGATTGCGATCCGATCGTTCACCTGCCATACGAGCGGCGTCGCGCTCAGTTTCGCGGCCAGCCCGCCGTAGACTAGAGACTTGAGAGTGTATGCATGAACGACGTCGGGGCGGAGCTTCCTCAGCCGCCGCGCGAGTCGATACCCGTACGCACCGATCTCGGCCGCTGCCGCAAAAAGGCGTAGAGGCCGCGTGACCAGAGCCTCACGCTTGACGGTTCGGGCAACAGCCCGCAGCGGCAGCACCTCGACAGATACGCCACTTCTCTGCAGTCGCGCGACAAGCGGACCGTCACTCGCGAGGATGACGTGCAGGTCGACATCGCTCAGAGCAGAAACGAGCTCTGCGATGCCGAGCTCGGCACCCGACAGCTCCGCCGCGTGGCCGATGAAGACGACGCGAATCGGCGAAGTCACGGCTCGGCTCGAGACCGCGGCTCCACGTCGAGCAGCGAGCGGTAGATCGCGTCGTGGGAGTCAGCCCAACGGGCCCACGTGTATTCGAGCACCCGCTCGCGACCGCGCACGCCCAAGCGGTGGCGTAGCTCAGCATTCTCTGCAAGTAGCGCGATCGCTGCTCCGACCGATTCAGCGCTTCGTTCAACCGGGACTCCAGCTTCGCCGTCGGCGATCAGCTCCTCGATTCCGTTGATCAGCGGCGCAACGATGGGCAAGCCCGCGGCCGCCGCCTCCAGAGCAACAAGAGGGAAGGCCTCGTACAGCGACGGGAAGACAAACATGTCTGCGGCGGCATAGAGTCGCTCCGCGTCCGACCGCCACCCGGCGAAGACCACGGCGTCTGCCAGAGCGAGATCGCTCGCCAAGCGGCGAAAGAACCTCTCATCCCCCCGGCCTGCGACGAGCAGGCGGATAGACAGTTCGGTTGAGCTCCGCGCAGCTGCCACAGCCTCGATCGCGATCGCCAAGCCTTTCGCGTGCCAGTCGCTACCCACGAAGATCGCGACGACCTCTTCATCAGAAATGGAGAACTCAGCACGCACCTCGCGTCGGGCCCGGCCATTCTGGCGAAAGCGGTCGCTGTCCACTCCGTTGGGGATGACCTCGAGGGCGAGGCCCGGATAATCTTGCCTAAGTTCTTTTGCAACGCCGGCAGAGACGGGGACGACGGCGCGAACTCGCCGAGGACGGTAGCTGACCCGCTCGGCCGCAAGTCCCACGGTACGCGTAAGAGCCGTGTTCAGCCGTCGCGACCAGGGGGCATCTGGAGGTGCAAGGTGACTCGCAGCGCGGCGAAAACCTGCGTGACAATGGGGCACTGTTGCCATATCGACAGTGTTCGGAACGATCGCCCCAAGCGTGTGGATGAGCGCCGCCCTCTCGCGCCGAACGTGGGCGGCGGCGGCGAACCAAAAAACTGCGAAGCGAAGGGGCGCAGGCCGCTGGGGGATGCGTATGCGGCGCCACTCCACCAGCGGACGAAGTGGATCCCCGAGGTCGCTCGAGATCACGACGAGCTCGTAGCGGTCGTGCAGTCGGTGAACGAGCTCTGCGAATGAGCGTTCCATTCCGCCGTGGTCGTGGACGCCGTGCGCCACTAGTGCGAGGCGAGGCCGTCCACCGTTTGCCTCGTCACGAACAGTCATACGACTAAAGGGACGCCGACGATCGTCGATATGCGATCCCGGGTGACGATGGACCGGTGCCCTCGTATCGAGCCAAACACTCGGCGCTCGCTTCGGCCTGCAGGTACGCGACTCTCGGGGGATGCAGGGCGGGAGGTTTTGGCCATGAGCAGAAGCCCGGCATCTCGTTTCGGGGGGTGACACGCATCGCCGTCATCTCTCCAACAGCCGTTGCATGTGACGCGGAGCGGGGGCGGCGGCCTGGTCGTCAGGACGGGCGTCGGCCCAGCCCATCACCAGCCACGGCAGAAAAGCCACTGCGTACTGCCCGCCGTTCAGCCATTGCATGAATGTGACCGCGAGAAGGGCGAGTGCCGCGAGCGAGAGCAGATCGCCGCGATCGGACGCGAGGCGATAGAGGCGCGTGAAGCCATACCCCACGACCGCGATGTACGCGAGTAGGCCTGGTAGCCCGAGTGCGACCGAGACGTTCGACGGGTCTGCTTCGGTCCCGTGCGCGAGGCCGCCGAACTTCGACCCGGCAATCGTCACCGTCGAGACACCGTAGCCGATCGGATTGGTGATCGCAGATTTCAGGCCGCCAATCACCTCGGTGAGATGAATGCCGCCAGTCGATGCATTCGAGTTGAACGGGCTGGCAAGCCCCTGGACCTGATGGGCTACGAGCGTCCCGGTCGAATTCGAACCGAACGAGGAGGGCGCGACGGAGCGAACCGCGATCGGCAGGAGGAAAAGTAATCCGACGCCAGCAGCCGCGGCGAACGCAAGAGGCAGCCGCTTCCACGCGGCGAATACGACGCCAAGAGCCAGCACGGTCAGGAACACAACTCCACGCGACGACTCGTATCCGAGGGCGACCGCGAGCAGAGGAACCGCGCCGAGCGAGAGTAGACGAAATAGCGGTCGCTTCAATGCCGCCGTCACGACCAACACAATTCCAATCGACAGATACGCGCCGTACTCAGACGCCGAGGAGAAGACAGAGAACGGTCGCGTGACGCCGTTGACGCTCAGCGCATCGAGATTCACTGTCTCGATCCACCGGCGATCCCACCACGGGAAGTAGCGGAGGCTCTGCCAGAGCCCGTAGACCGCAGTCAGGGCGGAGACGACCGCGACGAGGCCGAGCAACCACTTCAGGGCGCGGTCGCCGCAGAGACCGCGTCCAATCCAGAACCCGAGCATCGGGATGAAGACGAAGAGGAGGCCCGCGAAGCCTGCGCGGATGCTCCCCTGGAGAGGATTCAGCGCCCCGAGCAGCATCAGCCCCGCGAGCACGGCCACCGCCTGAGAGAGGCGAGTAGTGTGACGACTCCGACGGTGTAAGCCAAGGAGAGCGAGGAGTACCAACGCGGCAGGCCCGACCAACAAGAGCGGATCGAGGCTGCCGACGGGCGCCGCGTTCACGAGCAGCCGTCGGATCACGCCGAGCATCGCCAGCCAGATGACGGTTCCGGCAAGGAGACCTGTCGGACGCACCACGGCGAGACCGACCACGAGGACGACTGCACACCCGCTCAGAACCAGGCGGGCCGTGTTGGGTTCGGCCACAAGTCGCCCCGCGCCGAGCGAGATCACAGCGACCGATCCCGCGATCGCGGCCGCCGAAAACGCCGAACGGCTCGCGCGGCGCGGAAGAGCGGCGCTACCGACTGTCATCTCAGATGCGCTACTCGCCGAACGGAAGCGCGACCGTCGAACTCTGGCACCGAGGCGCTGATCTCCGCGAGCGTCCCGGCCACGCGGACTCTTCCCTCCTCGACGTAGAACACGCGGTCGCAGTCGCGCACGCTCGCGAGGCGGTGTGTCACCACGATCATCGTCATGCCGCCTCGGAGCTTCGCGAGTGTGTCGACAATCCGCTGCTCCGTCCGCTGGTCGAGGTTCGACGTAGCCTCGTCGAGCACGAGAACGGTCGGACGCGTGTACAGGGCCCGCGCTAGCCCAACGCGCTGTCGCTGGCCTCCTGAGAGCCGCACGCCACGCTCGCCGACGAACGTATCGAGTCCCTGGGGCAGACGCGCAGCGACGTCGTCGAGCCCGGCCAGGCGGATGACCTCGACGACTCGCTCATCGTCGATCTCGTCCCCGTGCCAGCCGAGGGCGATGTTCCCACGCAAGGTGTCGTCGACGAGATAGACGTCTTGCGGCACGTATCCGATCGACCGCTGCCACGCGTCGCGGCACTCGGCGATCGGAACACCGTCGATGGTGATGTGCCCCGACTGAGGTTCGAGCATGCCAGTGACGACGTCGAGCAGCGTGCTCTTGCCCTGGCCGGTCGGGCCGACGATCCCGATCGACTCGCCGCGGGACACCGTGAGGCTGACGGCGCGGAGCGCCGGCTCATCCCGCGTCGGATACCGGAACGTGACGTTGTCAACTCGGAGCTCATCGGCGAGATGCAGCGGCGTGACCGCTGTCGGAGACGACTCTTGCTCCAGAGGAGCGAAAGCGCCGAACGTCCGCAGCTCTTGCTCGACGATCGCCACCGCAGGCCCGTTGAACTGCACCTGGTTCGAGAGGAAGAGGACCTGGTTCAGCGCAGGCAGGAGTCGGAACGCTCCTGCGAGCACGAGACCGACGGCAGGGAGCACCGTCTCGCGGCCACCGGTCAGGCCCGCCACGCCGACGACGAGGACCGCGCCGAGCACGAGTGCCGTCTCCAGCATGTAACGCAGACTCGCGTTCATCACGCTTGCAAAGCGCATCACGGCGTTCATCCCGCGGTTCTTCGCACCGGCGGCGTTTGCATAGAAGAGCGCCCGACCCCGGAGCTGCAGCTCCTTCGCGGCTCCGATTCCCTGCATGATCAGCTGGTAGCGATCCAGCGCCAGCTCCTGACCTCGTCGACCGCGCTCGGCGAGCGGCCCCCGGAGAAGGCGAACCCAGCCCAGCGCGATGAGCACGAAGTATCCGCTGATGGCGAGCGCGACGACCGGTGTCGACAGGATGAGACCTACGGCGACGGCGGCGGCGACCGCAAGGTTCGCAAGGAGAGAGACTGACGAGAAGACGATGCCGGTGACGACCTGATCGACCGAGACGAGGAGCGTCCGCAGCGTCGCGGCCGAGTTTCGCTCGAGCCGCATCAGATACGGAGCATGGGCGTGACCGGCGAGCAGCCGGGAGATCAAGTTGGCCTGAGCCGTGTTCGCGACCCCGGCGCCCCACCACAGCACGAAGACGGACAGCAGGCTTCGACCGACGAAGAGCGCAGACGTGATCGCAAGGAGGACGAGCGCGAGCCGGTAGTGGTCGGAGCCAGGGTGGCTGCGGCCCACGAGATCGGCAGCGATGCCCGACACCGGCTGGTTGTTCATGAGGTTGATGAGCGCGTAGACGAGCAGCAGCGCGAGCGTGTCGAGCATCGCGATCGCCACCCCGATCAACGCGATCAGCTGCAGGCGCCGGCGCTCGCGCCGATCGATCAGCGCCCATGCCTGCCTGACCTGGTGGAGCGGCACCGCCGGCCGGCGACGGGCTCGCAAGACGGAGGGCTCCGCGGCCCCAGAACTCATCCGTCGTCCTTCAGCATCGCGGGGAGGGTGCTGCAGACGAGGCGCAAGTCATGCCAGAGGGACCAGGTCGTCACGTAGAGGTAATCGAGCCGCACCATCTCCTCGAACGGAATGTCGCTGCCGCCGAGCACCTGCCATAAACCGGTTATCCCGGGCTTCAGGTCGAGCCGCGTGCGGGCCCAGGCATCGACGTACGCGTCCTCGCTCGCGATGAGCGGCCTCGGCCCCACGAGGCTCATCTCGCCGCGAAGTACGTTCACGAGCTGCGGCAGCTCGTCGAGCGAGAGCCTCCGAAGGAGCCGGCCGACCCGCGTGGCGCGCGGATCGTTCCTCACCTTGAACATCCGCGCGTCCCCGTTGCGGTGCTTGTTGAGGTGGGCGACGTCGCCCTTGCGTGCGTCCGCGTCGAGCACCATGGTCCGGAACTTCAGGATCCAGAATTCGCCGGCGGCGCCGATGCGCGGCTGCCGGAAGAAGACGGGCCCCGGACTGTCGAGCTTGATCGCAACTGCGGCGATTGCCCAGATCGGTGCGAGCAGGATCAGCGCCGTCGCCGACACGATGACGTCCATGGTTCGCTTGAGGACGCGCGAGGAGAGGCCGAGTCCCCGCGGCGGCAGACAGAGAACAGGAACGCCCTCGATCGCGCTCATGGCCGTGTTCGGCCCGATCAGCTCGTAATAGCGCGGGACGACGTCGACCTGGACGAATGCGTCCTTGAGGCTGCGGATGAGGGTCAGGATCCGTTCGTGCGAACCACGGGTGAAAGCAATGATCACGCGCTCGACTTCGAACGCTCGGATGATCGAGCTCAGTCGCTCAGGCGGCCCGAGGACCGTCAAGTCGCCGAGGTCGCGTGACCTCGCCTTCGGGTCGGCGTCGACGAAGCCGACCAGGTTGACGCCGTACTCGGGATGCCGCAGGAGCTTCTCGGCGATCCACTGGCCGATATCGCCGGCTCCGACGATGACGGTGTTCTGGATGTAGCTCCTTCGCGTGCGGGCGACAGAACGCGCTGCCGCACGCGCGAGAGGAACGAGCACTGCTGCAAGTGCCCAAAAGAGGAGGAGCTTCTCGACTGCGGGGTGCGCCAATCCGGTCACCCACGTGAACGCGAAGAAGAGCCACGTGCAGACCGTCACGAGGTGGAAGACGCTCGCGACCTCGTCGGTGGTGGTGTGGTTCGTATGTCGGTCGTCGTGGCTGTAGAGGCCGTAGAGCCAACCGGCGAGGATCCATGCCGGCAGCGTCGCCGCGAACAGGATCCCCTCGAAGCCGAAGTCGAAGGAGCCGCTGCCTCGACTACCGAAGATCAGCTCCGCCAGAAAGAAGGCGGACAATAGCCCCAGAAGGTCTCCGCAGAGGAGCATGCGCCGGACGAGCCAGCCGCGACGGTGGACGGCGGCAGCGCGGCGCCGCCGCTCGAGGATGTCGAGTGTGCGCTCACCGACGACGTCCTCGAGCGCCTCCCACTCGCTGAGGGCGCCCGCAAGCGTGTTCTCGTATGTCTCATATGTGCTGAGAGCGTTCCCGCTCATTGCACCCACCCCGAGCGTTCGGGTGCTGCAGCGCGGCCCGAATGCCCATAGCCGTAGCTGTCCCCGTAGGACTCGGAGACATCCGCGCCGGTCACAACGACGCCGAGCTTTGCGATCGGCGCCGTGTCGAGGACGCGGCGCAGCTCGGTGAGCATCGTGCGCCGGATCAGCGAGAGCCGCGCGACCACGACGAGAGCATCGACGCGTGTCGTCAGGGTCATCGCATCGCTGAGCTGAAGCATGGGCGTCGCATCGATGAGGACGAGATCGGCGCGCTGCTCGAGCTCAGCGAGCAGCTCGGCGAGGGCATGCGAACCGGTGAATTCAGCCGGATTCGGCGGCAGCGGACCAACGGGAAGCACCTGGAGCAGGCCCCCGGCCGAACCGTTCCGCGATGCACGCTCCTCGCCCTCGTACTGGAGAAGCGGGATCGGCGCGAGCGCGTCGTCGAGATCGAGCTTTCCCAGCGCGACGTTGGTCAGACCCCGATTGCCGTCGGTATAGAAGAAGCCGCCGACGGAGGGAGCCCGCAGGTCGAGATCGACGAGGATCACCCGCCGCCCCGCACGCGCGAGCGCAAGCGCAAGGTTGGCGACCGTGGTCGATTTCCCCTCGGAATGCTGTGCGCTGGTGAACATGATCGTGCGCGCGCTTCGCTCGAGATTGACGAAGTCGAGGTTCGTTCCGAGTATCCGATAGGCCTCCGCAGCCGGGCTCGACGGGTCGTTCAGCATCGCGAGGTGGTTCTTGCTCCGCAGCCGACGTGCGGGCTCGGGGATGCGAGCGAGCAACGGCAGGTCAAGGAGCTCTTGCACCTCGCCCGCAGTACGGACACGAGTGTTGAACGCGTCGCGGAGCAATGCCAGGCCGGCTCCGAGCACGAGGCCGAGAACTGCCGCGAGCGCGGCGTTGCGCTTCGTCTTCGGCTGCGTCAGAACGGCCTTACTTCCTTCGCGAACCACCTCGGCGTTGGATCCCTGCAGCACCTTGAGCGTGCTCAACTGCTGCTGCTTGTCGAGGAGATTCCCGTAGACGGTCGAGTGCTGCTCGCCTGCCGCCTTCAGCTCGGCCAGGCGTGCGTCGGCCTTATCGAGCGCCTGCGAAATCGCGATCGTGTCGAGCTTTCTCCGGTAACGCGTGTAGGCGGTCGCGTCTGCCTGCGCGAGTCGCTGCGCGAGTGACGGGCTGGGGTCGGTGACCGAGAATGTGAGGATGTCGTCGTCGGCCGAGCTCGTAACGGACGAACGCGAGAGAAGCTCGCTCGGCGTGCGGTCCGTGACGTGGGCGATTCGGAGAGCCGCTGCGGCAACCTGAGGTGTCGTCGCGAGCTGCGCCTGTGTCGCAGCCACCCGCGCGGGGTCCTCGTAGGCTGCCGGCTGCACGCTCGCCAGGCTTGCTGCCAGATTCTGGTTGCTCAGGTAGACGTCAGCAGACGAGCGGTACAGCTTCTGCTGCCGGTGCGAGGCGTAGACGGCGCCGACCGCCGCGAGCGCGGTGGTGAGCGCGACGATCCAGAGACCGCGGCGCAGGACGCGCAAGTAATGCGTCAATGCCGCATCGTTTCCGTGCTGCAAGAACTTCCCCCCTCGGCTCGGAGGTCATGTCCGACCGGGCCGCTGTTGGCAGTGGTAGCCAAGGGGTCGGGGTATGTCAAGTAGATTCTTCTTCACAATCGACCTCGCCCCTCCTTCGGCCCGTCGGACTACGAAGGAGCCGGCGGCCACTTTTGACTCACCGAAGGGCGAGGACCCGGATGCCGTTTGCCGTGGCGAGGATGGTGGGCGTCCCGCCCGGCAGCGCGAGTCTCGCTCCGTTGAGCCGTCCGGTCACGTTTCCGCCTGCGCCGAGTCGAAACCAGAGACTCGCTCCGGTGAACCGCTTTGTCGTTCCCTGGCTGATGACGCCCACGAAGATGACCTTTCCGCGGGCGGACCGAGACCGGACAACCGTCCAGCAGTCGCCTCGGGTCGCCGACAGGACGAGGTGGGCGAGCTGCCTCGGTGTCCCCTGCGCCGACGTCCCGACTCCGGTGCCAGAAGCCGTCGCTGCGGGAGCCGAAGCGGTCGTCCGTGGAGCCGAAACGCGTACGTCGTGGTGCTTTCCCCTCACGACGAGATATCCGAGGACGCCGATGGCGCAGAGCCCCAGGACCAAGACGAGTCGTTCGAGCTTCGTCTCGGGCACGCTCAGCGATGGTAGCCAGCTAGGTGGCTGTTATCGGGTCAGCGCTTGCTGCACGCGCCGAGCGTGGCGAGCCCTTGTGCAATGAGCTTGTTCGCCGCAATCTGCGGCAGGTTCAGGGTGATGTGGACGAACGGATGTTGCGGCGGAACGGCAAGGCAGACGAGGACGAACTCGAAGTACTGGTGATGAGCCGGGTTTCCGCCGTCGTCATGATCTCTCTTGAAGAGATCGCTGACACTGTCGTCGCCCCCGGACTTGATGTCGTGCGAGCTTGTCGGCACGAAGACGTGCGAGATCGCGGAGGCGGTGTGCCGGGCGCCCGATGCCGCGTAGCTCATCCCGCCGGCGGCGGCGGCAACCACGAGGAGCGCCGCGGTCAGCGCGACGGCGAACGCGGCGCGGGCGCGGATCGGAGTCCGTGCCGGCTCCGGCGCGTCATGCCGGCGGATCTCGGCAGTGACGCGGTAGAAGAGCTCCGTCGAGGGCTCGGGGCGCTCGTTCCGCAGCCGCTGCTCGAGCGGCTCGAGTCCATGTCGCTTGGTCCGGAACCAGTTCATATAGACCCCTCCCCCTGCGGTGTGGCTGCTTCCACCCCTCCTACCGCGCGCAGCACCCGTTTCCTTACAGCCGGGTGAAGCAGGGACCTGAACCCTCGGACGAGGAGTTGATGAACCAGGCTGACTGCGCCGATAGTCAGGCAGGCCAGGGAGCTCCGATGCGGCGGGAGCCCACGGCCGGGGAGATCTTTCTCCCGTTCGTTCGGCGGACGAAGAGGCGAGGCCCGCGACCCCCTCGGAGGGCCTCGCCTCTTAGTCCTGCGGCAGGAGCTGGACGACGACGCGTTGCTCGCGCTCGCCGAGCAGGGGCTCGACCGCGTGGACGATCCCGCGGCGCCCGCCGATCGCCACCTCGTCCCCCTCGCGCAGCGGCTCCTCGGTGGAGAGGCGCCCGGTCGCGACGACGTCGCCGCCGTTCCGGAGCTCGTACAGGTAGGCCGCAGCGCCCATCGCCCTTCTACGGTATGCGCACGACCGGCCGGGGAGCGGCGGGTACCGGCGGTCTGTCCCCAGGCGCGGTGGACAACTGAAGGTTTTTGTGGACGACGAATGAAAGTTGTGGACGAGTCGTTGACGCGCCGGTTGTGACGTGCGTTACTCGTCGAGCGCTCGGCTGCGGCCGCGCCGACCTCCGCGGAGCAGGCACCGGCTCGTTGCGGAGAAGGGCAAAGCTCGGGCCTGCGCGGATGGCTCTCCCCGGAGTTGCCGCGAAACAACTCCCTCCCCCATCTGCGCAGGCCCGATGTGGGCTAACGGCGTACCGAGCGCATTCTACGCGGGCGCGCCCTCGGGCACCGCGCCCACCTGCTGCATCGTCGCCAGCGCGTCGAGGACGCCCCAGTGCTCGTGCGCGAGGCCGTCGTCGCCGAAGCGGACGATGTCGATCGCCTGAAAGTCGACGACGTCCTCCAGATCCATGCGCATGTCGGAGAACCCCCCATGTACATGGAGAAGAACTGCCGGACGCCCTCCTTCGTCGGCGCGAGCCCGGGAGCCACCTGGTGCTCGACGAAGTCGTCGGCGGGGAGGGACGACTCTAGGAGTCCCGGCCGGCGGGCAACCCGCCCTCGAGGGTGGACCGGCGGCGGCCGGGGGAAGACTCGGACCGAGTGGGAGCGACGACGAGGACGGCGTGCGAATGAGGGTTCCGGGGGCCCGGCGGGCCGATCTCGCCGTCGACCTGGGGACGGCGAACACGGTCGTCTTCCGGCGCGGCGACGGGATCGTCCTGTTCGAGCCGTCGGTGGTGGCGATCGACGACCAGACCGGCCGGGTGTACGCGGTCGGCGACGAGGCCCGCCGGATGCTGGGACGGACGCCGGCCACGATCACCGCCAGCCGGCCGCTGCGACACGGCGTCATCACCGACTTCGACACGACCGAGCAGATGCTCCGCCAGTTCATCCGGCGGGCGGGCGGCGGGAGCCGGGCGGGGGTGATCGTGTGCACGCCCAGCGGCCTGACGCAGGTGGAGCGAAACGCGGTCGTCGAGGCGACCCATGCCGCCGGCGCGCGGCGCGCCGAGCTGATCGACGAGCCGATGGCGGCCGCCATCGGGGCCGGCCTGCCCGTGGCGGAGCCGGTCGGCTCGTTCGTCGTCGACGTCGGCGGGGGAACGACCGAGATGGCGGTGACCGCCCTCGGCGGCATGGCCGTCTCCGGCTCGATTCAGGTGGGCGGCTACGACCTCGACGACGCGATCGTGCGGCTCCTGCAGAACCAGTTCAAGCTCCTGGTCGGCCAGGAGCAGGCCGAGGAGGTGAAGATCGAGATCGGCAGCGCGCTCGAGGGCCGCGAGCGCGCGGGCGCAGGTGAGATCGCGGGCCGCGACCTGACGACCGGCATGCTCCGCCGCATCGCAGTCCACGCCGACGAGGTCCGCCGCGCGCTCGAGCGGCCCCTCGCGCAGATCATCGATGCGGTCAAGGATCTGCTCGAGCGGACGCCGCCGCAGCTCGCCTCCGACATCGCGACGCGCGGCGTCACCCTCGTCGGCGGCGGGGCGCTCCTGCCGGGCTTCGACGAGCTGCTCGGCCGCGAGACCGGTCTGGCGGTCGCCCGCGACCCCGAGCCGCTGACGACGGTCGCGCGCGGAGCGGGCGCGGCCCTCGAGGAGCTCGACACGCTCCGCTCTCGCCGCCCCGGCCGGCGGGAGTGACGGGAGGGGCGGCCGTGGCCGCCCCTCCCGTCCGACTCAGCGTGTGTCCGTGCGTCAGCCCTTGACGGAGATCGGCTGCGGGCCGCCCTTGCCGTCGTTGTTCGGGTAGTTCGGGTCCGGCTGGATGACGTTGAAGGCGCACTGGCCGATCGCGTTCCCGTGAACGACGTTCGGTGCGGCGCCGGAGTCGCCGAACTGCACCGCCGGGCTGTTGCCCAGGCAGATGAGGTTGCCGAAGACCGTGTTCTGCACGGCCTCGTTCGAGTCCGGGTCCTGCGTGCTCCCGTTCCCGGAGTAGATCATGTTGCCGTGGACGGTGTTCCGCAGGGCGCCGGACCAGCCTCCCTGCCAGCCCTGCACGATCAGGTTCCCGCGGATGTCGCTGTCCTTGATCGGGAAGTTCACGAACGCGGTCGAGCCCGGGCCGCCGCCGTTCGAGATGACGTTCCCTCCGACCTGGAGCGCGGTCAGGTACATCGTCAGCGCGTTGTTGGCGACGATGTTGCCGCCGACGGTGTCGTCGGGGGATCCCGTGCAGGGAGTCGGGGGCATGGTCGCATCGATTGCGCAGCCGAGCCCGAGAATCGCCCCTTGCTGGACGAGCACGTTGCCGCCGACGTGCACGGTGCCCATTGAGAACGCGTCGAGGCATGCGCCCGGCGCAAGGGTCAGATTGCCCCTCACGGTGAAGGTCGCGCTGTTGTCGACGTAGTTGTTGCCGCTGATGGTGAGGTTCCCGGCAACCGTCCCCGACAGCGCCGTGCCCGGAGAGCTCATGGTTTCGCCCGGGCACAGATGCACCAGTGTCGGGTCGGCGGCGGCGCTTCCCACCACCACGGACGCCGCCACCAGCACGGCGAGCCCGACCAGCAATCTCAGTCTTCCTGCCATCGCTCTGCCTCCCTTCCTCGCGGTAGGCGACGATGCTCGACCGGACGAAGTCGGAAGTCCGCCTGAGGCGTGGTCGATCATCATCAACCGATGGCGCCGACCCTACACCACCTCCACGGCAGCTGGAAAAGTGCGGATGCGGACATGCGGGGGCGAGGCTAGGTGATCCTCGACCTCCGTATGGCAGGACCTAGTCCTTCGCTAGGGCGCAGGCGGAGGCGGTGCGTTATCTAATGCTCGCGGACGTGAGCGCCGCGCCAACCGACGAGGGACCCTCTCGGGCCTGCGGCCGCAGCAAGGTCAGAGGATACCTCTGCCGCTTGTCGTTCAGGCGCTCCGTCCCCTGTGTTAGTTGACCGTAAACGCGCTCTCGCACGTCTGGCCGTCGGGGAAGCTCCATTGGAAGACCCAGGTGCCTTCCCCGACGTCTTGGCGCTGGAAGAAGAACACGTCGCCGTCGGTCCATTGGAACGAGCTCTGCCATTCGTCGAAGGTGGTGCCCCAGTCGGCGAGGCTCGCCGAGTAGAACAGGTTCCCGTTGGGCTCGTAGAGGTTCACCTTGGCGCCGGTGATCGTCGTCGTCGGGTCTCCGGCGAGGGTCACCACCGCCCAGAAGTTGGTCGGCCCGCGGGCGAGGATGTCCGTGCTCGCGAAGCTCGTTGACGCGGCCGAGGTCTGGACGGTCGACCAGGAGTTGCCGGTGTACTGCGTCCAGCAGGCCTTCACCTGATACGAGGCCGACGCCGCCGGCGGTGTCGGCGCGAAACCCGGCCCAGGCTTGGAGTTGACCGCGTTGCTCACGCCCCACAACGCCTTCACGGCCGCCTTCCACTGTTTCCAGGTGAGCTGGATCGTCTGCCCCCAGCTGACGACGAGCGGGCCCTTGGGCGTGAAGCCGTCGACCACCGTCGTGTGGCTGCCCGCGGCAGGGGTGTACGGGCCGAACGTGTCCCCCTTGGTGAACGTGAACTGGGCGAGGAGCGCCGTGTAGGCGCGCACGTCGGTCTCCACCGTGGCCGGATCGGTCGGGTACGCGTGCAGGCCGAGCAGCGGGACGCCCGCGATCCCGTGCTCGAGCCAGTAGACGAGGAAGTCGTTGACGGAGAGGCCGGAGTCGAGCGTCCCGCCCGCCTGCGCGAACTCGTAGCCGAGGAGGGTCGGGTCCGGATGCTTGCCGAGCACGATCTGCTCCCAGTGCGCAGCGGCCGCGAAGGTGCAGTCGCCACACGGGCCGTGGGCGCCGCTGCCGTAGCTCGGGTAGACGGCGTCGATGGGGCCGTAGAAGCAGTGCGGGCCTTCCTGGCAGGCGGCGAGACCGACGACGGTCGGCTTCGACGCGGCGGCCGGCTTGCCGCCCGACTGCGCGACCGAGACGGTCTTGAGGGCGGAGGAGCCGTCGCTCCCGACCGC
>Ga0070731_10002445_pt1 | contig 17754 bp, 19 predicted proteins | sample Coa_R1_2_FD_66448 | JGI IMG/M metagenome (GOLD analysis project Ga0070731, IMG submission 66448) | Surface soil microbial communities from Centralia Pennsylvania, which are recovering from an underground coalmine fire - Coalmine... | ecosystem: Environmental > Terrestrial > Soil > Unclassified ...
CTGCGCGCCGTGCTGAATGCGCTGCCCGGAAAGGCGCAAGTTGCGGCGACCGACGGGGAATTCGATTCGCTCGATTTCATATTGCGCGCCTACCGCGAGAAGGGCCGGATCGATCTCGGGATCATGCCCTGGCGCGAGCTGCAGGTTGGCAGCGCGACGCTGGTGGTCGTCTCCAGCGTGATGTTCCGCGACGGCGAGCGCGTGGACACGCTGTCCAGGCTGGTGCGCGCGGCCCGCGCCGCGGGCGCGCTGGTGCTGCTCGATGTCTACCACCATGCCGGCGCGCTGCCCCTCGATCTTGCGTCCCTGGAGGTCGACTTCGCAGTCGGCGGATCCTACAAGTACCTGCGCGGCGGCCCCGGCGCGTGCTGGCTCTACGTGCGTCCGGGCCTCGCGGAAACGATGCGCACGCTCGACACCGGCTGGTTCGCGAAGCGGGACATGTTCAGTTATCAGCGCCCGGATCCGCCGCAGTTCGGTCCCGGCGGCGATGCCTGGCTCGAATCGACGCCGCCGGTGCTCTCCCCGGTACAGGCGCTGGCCGGGCTGGAACTGACGCTGGAGCTGGGCGTGGACCGGCTGCGCGCCTATTCGCTCGCGCAGAAGGCGCTGCTTGCGGAGCTGCTCGGGCGCCAAGGCGTGCGGGCCGAAGGGACGGGCGAGGGCCATGGTGCCTTTCTTACCTTGGCCCATCCCGAAGCGGCGCGGCTCGCCGACGAGCTCGGGCGCCGGGGCATCACGACCGATGCGCGCGGCGACCGGCTGCGGCTTTGCCCCGACATCCTCAATTCCGAGGCCGAACTGGCGCAGACTGCGGACGAACTCGGCGCGGTAATGAGTCGCTAGCGCTTCTTGGTCGCGAGCGCCTCGCCGATCGTAGTCTGCTCGGCGATTTCCTGCTTGGCGATGGCGTTGCGGTGCACCTCGTCCGGGCCGTCCGCGAAGCGCAGCGTGCGCTGGTGCGCGTAGGCGTTGGCGAGGCCGAAGTCGTCCGACACGCCGCCGCCGCCGTGCACCTGCATCGACCAGTCGATCACCTGGCAGGCCATGTTCGGCGCCATCACCTTGATCATGGCGATTTCCTTGCGCGCCACCTTGTTGCCCACGGTGTCCATGCGCCAGGCGGCGTGCAACACCATGAAGCGCGTGGCATCGATCTGGATGCGCGCCTCTGCGATGCGCTCGCGCGTCACGCCTTGCTCGGCCACCGTTCGGCCGAATGCCGTGCGCGACGTCGCCCGCTTGCACATTTTCTCCAGGGCCCGCTCGGCCTGGCCGATCGAGCGCATGCAGTGGTGGATGCGGCCCGGCCCGAGGCGCCCTTGCGCGATTTCGAAGCCGCGCCCTTCGCCGAGCAGGATGCTCGACGCAGGCACGCGCACGTCCTTGAATTCGATTTCCATGTGGCCGTGCGGCGCGTCGTCGTAGCCGAACACCGGCAAGTGGCGCAGGATGCTGATGCCCTTGGTGCCCGCCGGCACCAGCACCATCGACTGCTGGCTGTGGCGCGAGGCGTGGTCGGGATTGGTCTTGCCCATGACGATGTATATCTTGCAGCGCGGATCGCCGGCGCCCGAAGACCACCACTTGCGGCCGCTGATCACGTAGTCGTCGCCGTCGCGCTTGATATGCATCTGGATGTTGGTGGCGTCGGACGAGGCCACCGCGGGCTCGGTCATCAGGAACGCCGAGCGGATTTTCCCTTCCAGAAGCGGGTCGAGCCATTGCTTTTTCTGCTCTTCGGTGCCGTAGCGCTCGATGGTCTCCATGTTGCCGGTATCCGGCGCCGAGCAGTTGAACACCTCGGGAGACCAGGAGACGCGCCCCATGATCTCGCACAGCGGCGCGTATTCCAGATTCGACAGGCCTTCGGGCACGCGCTTGGAATGCGGCAGGAACAGGTTCCACAGGCCGGCCTTCTTCGCCTTGGGTTTCAGCTCCTCGATGATCGGCACCGGCTCCCAGCGCTTGTCGCCGCGCACGTGCGCGTAGTACTTCGGCTCGTTCGGGTAGATGTGCTCGTCCATGAACGCCGTGAGGCGCTTCTGCAGTTCCTTGACCCGCGGCGAGTATTCGAAATCCATGGCAATGCTCCTATGAAGCGCGTTTCAGAATTCGTTCGACCTGCGACCAGCCCAGTTCGGCGAGCAGCGGCGCGCGGGCGCCCGCGTCGCGCGCATGCTCGCTCGCGGCGGTGCCGTCCACCACCCGCTTCGCGATGCCCTGGCAGATGGCGGCGATGCGGAAGAGGTTATATGCCATGTAGTAGTCCCATACCGACGGCTCGATGCTCTTGCGGCCGGTGCGCTTGAAGTACATGTCAACGTACTCGCGCTCGGTCGGGATGCCCAGTTCCGCCAGCGGCAGGCTCTCGATGCCGCGGAATTTGCCCGGCGGGATGTGCCAGCTCATGCAGTGGTAGGAAAAATCGGCCAGCGGATCGCCCAGCGTCGACAGTTCCCAGTCGAGCACCGCGACCATCTTCGGCTCGGTCGGGTGGAACACCGTGTTGTCGAGCCGGTAGTCGCCGTGCACGATGGTGGTCTCGTCCGTGGCCGGCACGTTCTTCGGCAGCCAGGCGATGAGGTTGTCCATGGCCTCGATCTTCTGCGTCTCGGAGGCGACGTACTGCTTGCTCCAGCGCCCGACCTGGCGCTCGATGTAGCTGCCGGCCTTGCCGAAATCCTCCAGCCCGACCGCCTTGTAGTCCACGCCGTGCAATAGCGCGATGACGCGGTTGAGCTCTTCCCAGATCGCCCTGCGCTCCGCCTTCTGCATGCCCGGCAGCGACTGATCCCACAGCACCCGGCCTTCGACGCAGTCCATCACGTAGAACGCGGTGCCGATCACCGCATCGTCCTCGCACAACACGTAGGGGCGCGCCACCGGAAAGCCCACGGAGTGCAGCGCCTTGATCACCTTGTACTCGCGGTCCACCGCGTGCGCCGAAGGCAGCAGCTTGCCCGGCGGCTTCTTGCGCAGCGCATAGCGCCTGCCGCCGGCCGTGACTCGGTAGGTCGGGTTCGACTGCCCGCCCTTGAACTGCTCGACCTGCAGCGGGCCGCGGAAGCCGTCGATGCGGTTCTTGAGAAAATCCTCGAGGCGCCCCGCATCGATGCGATGGCGCTCTTCGACGGGCTTTACGCCGATGAAAAGGTCGGACATGGGGGCAGCAATCCTAGCTCATTTTCACGCCTGAGCCGACGTTTGCAGCCAGAACGTCACGGGCCCGTCGTTCACCAGGCTGACCTTCATGTCGGCGCCGAATTTTCCGGTTTTGAGGACGATGTTTTTCTCTGCCATTTCGCAAAAATGACCGAACAACCGCTCTCCGGCTTGCGGCGGCGCGGCGCTCGAAAACCCCGGCCGCGCGCCCTTTTTCGTATCCGCGGCAAGCGTGAATTGCGGCACCGCGAGCAGCTCGCCCTCAATGTCCGCGAGCGAGAGATTCATCTTGCCCTCGGCGTCGGGAAAGATCCTGTAGCCGAGCACGCGTTCGACCAGCCGCTCCGCCTGCGCCTCGGCGTCGCCGCGCTCCACGCCCACCAGCGCCAGAATGCCGCGCCCGATCGCGCCGATGACCTTGCCATCGACTTCGACGCGGGCTTCGGTCACGCGTTGAATCAGGGCTATCACGCGAGCGTGATCCTGCTCAAGCAGGAATATCAGGTACCAGCAGGATCTTCAGACGCGAGATGGAATCCTTGAGGATGAGCTTGCGTTTCTTGAAGCGGCGCAGCTGGAGCTGGTCCTGGTCGGGATTCCCGGACAGCCGCTCGATCACGTCGCCGAGATCCTGGTGCTCGATCTCCAGGGCCGCGATGCGCCCCTCGATCTGCACCCGCTCCTCCTCGGTCAGCGAATGGTTGCCCAACGCCTCCCCTCCCCGATCTGTGACAAACGTCATCGCCGGCCGGACCGGCTTGCTGCATCCTATAATACTTGCACCGGAGAAGGGAACGGCGTCACGCGCAATGCGTCGCAACGACCACGACGTCACCAACAGGATACGCACCACCGACCCGAAGCAGGTTGCCGGCGAAGTGCTGCGCCTGTACCACGGTCTGTACAACGGCACGTCCTCAGGAGCGATCGAGCGCGCCTTTGCCGACTTGGGCCGCCTGTATGTCGGCGAGCACCCCGACTACCTGCCCTGCGACACGGAGTACCACGACATCCAGCACGTGCTCGATGTCACACTTGCCATGGCGCGCCTGATGGACGGCTACGAGCGCAGCCGTAAAACAACGCGCTCGCGCGTTGGCGATTCGCCCGCGCTGCCCGCCGCATGCTTCGCGCTGGGCGTGGTGATCGCGCTGTTCCACGATTTCGGCTACCTGCGCAGGAAAGGCGACCGGCGCCACCGCTACGGCGCCGAGTACACGCTGACCCACGTGACGCGCGGCTCGAAGCACCTTCACGGCTACCTGCCGCGGCTGGGGCTCAAGCGCTACGCGAATGCCGGGGCGAACCTGGTGCACTACACCGGGTATGAACGCCGCGCAGAATCGATCCCGCTGAACGATACCCTGCTGCGCCGCGTCGGCCACATGCTCGGCACCGCCGACATCATCGCGCAGATGGCGGACCGTTGTTACCTCGAGAAATGCCGCGACCGGCTCTACCCGGAATTCGTGCTGGGGGGCCTCGCGCAGAAGAAACTCCCGGGCGGCCGCACGCAGGTCCTCTTCAGCTCGGGGGACGACCTGGTGCGAAAGACGCCCGGCTTCTACATGAACGCGGCCAAGCGGCTGGACCTGCAGCTCGCGCGGGCCTATGAATATGCCGGACGCCACTTCAAGGGGCAGAATCTGTACCTCGAGGAAATGCAGAAGAATGTGCGCTACGCCCGGGCCGTCGGCGACGCGCCCGAGGCCAGGATGCTGCGCAGGATGCCGCCGTCGACCCTGAACGAGGGCGTGGAACCCTACCCGAAGGACCTCGTCATCCGCTAGCAGGGCGCCAGGAGCGCCGGCTCCCCGGGCAATTCCAGTAGGATTCGCAAGGGGAGGAACATCGGTTGTCGGCGATCAGCCTGCACGGCGTGACCAAGGCCTGGGGCGCGGCGCGTGCCGTGGACAATGTGAGCTTCGAAGCCATGGCCGGCCGCTTCCTGGTCCTGCTGGGTCCTTCGGGCTGCGGCAAATCCACCACGCTGCGGCTCATTGCAGGCCTTGAGCCGGTCTCCAGCGGCCGCGTGAAGATCGGCGGCATCGACGTCACGGCGCTGTCGCCCTCCGAGCGCAGCATCTCGATGGTGTTCCAGTCCTACGCGCTGTTTCCGCACCTTTCGGTCGCCGAAAACATCGTCTTCGGCCTGCGCGTGCGCGACGTGCCGCCTGCGGAGCGCAAGGCGCGCCTGGCGAAAGCCGCCGCGCTGCTCGGCCTGGAAAAGCTGCTCGAGCGCCGGCCTTCGCAGCTTTCAGGCGGCCAGCAGCAGCGGGTCGCGCTCGGCCGCGCCATCGTCGCCGAGACCCCTGTCTGCCTGATGGACGAGCCGCTGTCGAATCTCGATGCGCAGCTGCGCCAGGAAATGCGCCGGGAAATCCGCGCGCTGCAGCAGAAACTGGGCATTACCATGGTGTACGTCACCCATGACCAGACCGAAGCCATGACCATGGCCGACCAGGTGGTGCTGCTGCGCGAGGGGCGAATAGCGCAGGACGGCAGCCCGGATGAGCTCTACGGCCGGCCCGCGAACGTGTTTGCCGCGCGCTTCATCGGCACGCCGCCGATGAACGTGATGGAGGGCGTGCCCGGCGCCGGCGAAGGCAGGCTGCTCGGCGTGCGGCCCGAGGACGTGCGCCTGGAATCGCGCGGGCTGCCGGCGACCGTGGAGAGCATCGAGTATCTCGGCGCCGATTCGATCGTCACCTGCCGCGCCGGCGGCGAATCGATCAGCGCGCGCATCGCGCGCCACGCCGCGGCGGCACCGGGAGATCGCGTCCACCTCGCCTGGAACGCCGAGGCCGTGCACCTGTTCGACGCGCGCACCGGAGATCGCGCCGCGCAAGTCGATTGAACCGATTTTCAACGGAGGAAACCATGAGAAAAATCCTTTCGCTAATTGTCGCTGCGCTGATCGCCTTGCCGGCGTGGGCACAGGAAATTTCGTTCTACTACCCCGTCGCGGTGGGCGGCCCGATCACCAAGATCATCGACGGCTTCGCCGCCGATTTCGAGAAGGAGAATCCGGGGATCAGGATCAAGCCGATCTACTCGGGCACCTACCAGGAGTCGATCGTCAAGGCGCTGACGGCGCATAAATCGGGCGAGCCGCCGGTGATTTCGGTGCTGCTTTCCACCGACATGTTCACGCTGATCGACGAAGACGCCATCGCGCCGTGGGATGCCGTCGCCACCACGGCCGACGACCAGCAGTGGATCAAGAGCTTCTATCCGGCGTTCATGGAAAACAGCCAGACCGGCGGCAAGACCTGGGGCATACCGTTCCAGCGCTCCACCATAGTGCTGTACTGGAACAAGGAAGCCTTCAAGGAAGCCGGGCTAGATCCAAACAGGGCGCCCGCCACCTGGAAGGAAATGGCCGACTACGCGCAGAAGCTCACCAGGCGCGACGCCTCGGGCAAGACCACCCAGTGGGGCGTCGAGGTTCCGTCCTCGGGCTTTCCGTACTGGCTGTTCCAGGGCTTTACCACCCCGAACGACGCGGTGCTGATGAACAAGGACGGCAACACCACCTATTACGACAACCCCGCGGTGGTCGAGGCGCTCCAGTACTGGGTGGACCTGGCGCAGAGGCAAAAAGTGATGCCGCCCGGCGTCATCGAGTGGGGCACCACGCCGAAGGATTTCTTCGAGCGCAAGGTGGCCATGATGTGGACCACCACCGGCAACCTCACCAACGTGAAGGCGAACGCAAAGTTCGATTTCGGCGTGGCGATGCTGCCGGCGAACAAGCGGCGCGGCTCGCCCACCGGCGGCGGCAATTTCTACCTGTTCAAGAAGTCCACGCCGCAACAGCAGGCGGCGGCGCTGAAATTCGTGAAATGGGTGACCTCGCCCAGGCGCGCGGCGGAATGGGGCATCGCCACCGGCTACGTGGCGGTGCGGCCCGACGCCTGGGATACGCCCGAGATGAAGAAGTACGTCGAGGGCTTCCCCGCAGCCGCGGTCGCGCGCGACCAGCTGCAGTATTCGGTGGCCGAGTTGTCCACGCACGACAACCAGCGCGTCACCAAGGCGCTGAACGACGGCTTGCAGGCGGCGCTCACCGGCGGCAAGAGTCCGGCGGATGCGTTGAAGGAAGCACAGCGCGAAGCGGACCGGATACTGCGCCCGTATCGGAAATAGCAGCTCGCGCCCGCGGAAGTGAATCGCGCGAACGCCCAGATCCACGGCTGGCTGCTGTTGCTGCCGGCCGCGGTTCTGCTCGCGCTGTTCACGCACTACCCGGTGCTGGCGACGCTCTGGCACAGCTTCCAATCGACGCCCAGGGGCGGGCGCCCCGCGGACTGGGTGGGCCTGGAGAACTACCGCGCCCTGATCGAGGACCCGGTATTCTGGCAGGTGCTCGGCAACAACCTGTGGTTCGCCGCCGGGACGATTCCGGCGTCGATCGCGCTCGCGATCCTGATGGCGATCTGGGTCAACGGCAAAATCGCCGGCCGCGGTTTCCTGCGCCTCGCCTATTTCGTGCCCACGGTGCTGCCGATGATCGCGGTAGCCAACATCTGGCTGTTCTTCTACACGCCGACCTACGGGCTGCTGGAGCAGCTCACGGTGGGCCTGCTCGGCCTGCCGTCGCACAACTGGCTGGGAACCAAGAGCACCGTGCTGTACTGCCTGATGGTGGTGACGATCTGGAAGGAAGCGGGCTTCTTCATGATTTTCTATCTCGCCGCGCTGCAGGCCATCCCGCCGTCGCTCGGCGAAGCCGCGGCCATCGAGGGCGCCGGCCGCTGGTACTACTTCCGGCGCGTCACCTTCCCGCTGCTGATGCCCACCACGCTGTTCGTGCTGGTGAACGCGGTGATCAACTCGTTCCGCCTGGTGGACCACATCGTGGTGATGACCCGCGGCGGGCCGGACAACGCGAGTTCGCTGCTGCTCTACTACATCTACGACGTCGGCTTCAAGTTCTGGGACTCCGCCTACGCTTCGGCGCTGACCATGGTGCTGCTCGCGATCCTCGCTGCGTCGGCGATCCTGCAGTTCGCGTTTCTGGAACGGCGTATCCACTACCAATGACCAGGGCTTTGGAAGCCATCGGCGCCTGGCTGCTCGCCATCCTGTGGATCCTGCCGCTCGCCTACGCCTTCTGGACCGCGTTCCACCCGCCGGAATTCGCCACGCGCTTCGATCTGTCGGCTCCGCTCACGCTGCAGAATTTCGTCAACGCCTGGAACGCGGCGCCGTTCGCGCGCTACTTCGCCAACACGGTGCTGCTGGTCAGCCTGATCCTCGGCGCGCAGCTGGTGCTGGCGACGCTCGCCGCCTACGCCTTCACGCGCTACGAGTTCTACGGCCGCGACGTGATGTTCGCGCTGGTGCTGGTGCAGCTGATGATCATGCCCGACGTGCTGGTGGTGGAGAACTACCGCACCATGGCCGCGCTCAATCTTACCGACACCATCACCGCGATCGGCCTGCCCTACGTGGCCTCGGCGTTCGGCATATTCCTGCTGCGCCAGACCTTCAAGACCATCCCGCTCGAACTGGACGAAGCCGCGCGCGTGGAAGGCGCGGGGCCGCTGCGCGTGCTGTGGGAGGTCTACGTTCCGCTCTCCAGGCCCGTGTACATCGCGTATGCGCTGGTATCGGTCAGCTACCACTGGAACAATTTCCTCTGGCCGCTGATCGTCACCAACACCGTGGGCTCCCGTCCGCTGACGGTCGGCCTGCAGGTTTTTTCCTCCGGCGACCAGGGCATCGACTGGTCGATCATCACGGCGGCGACGCTGATGACCTCCGGGCCGCTGCTCGTCGCGTTCCTGCTGTTCCAGCGCCAGTTCGTGCAGTCGTTCATGCGCGCGGGAATCCGCTGAGATGCGAGCGTCGGGCGTCTCATGAAGTTGCTGCAGTGGAACATCCAATGGTGCTGCGGCATGGACGGGCGCGTCGATCCGGCGCGCATCGCGCGAGTCTCGAAAGATTTGTGCGATCCGGATGTGATCTGTTTTCAGGAAGTTGCCGACAACTACGATTCCCTTGCCGGAAGCTCGGGGGAGAATCAACCTGAACTCCTGAAAAATCTCTTTCCCGGCTACAGCGCCCACTTCGCCTGTGCGGTCGACGTTTCCGACGGCAGGGGCGGCCGCCGCCGCTTCGGCAACATGATCCTGTCGCGCCTGCCCGTGCGCCAGGTGTTCCACCATTCGCTGCCCTGGCCGCCCGAGGCGGGGGTGCAGAACATGGCGCGCGTGGCGCTCGAGGCGGTGATCGAAGCGCCGTGGGGCCCGGCGAGCGTGACCACCACGCACCTGGAGTACTACTCGGCGAAGCAGCGCGCCGCCCAGGTCGGGCGCCTGTGCGAACTGCAGGCCGAAAGGGCCGCCCACGCGGTGACGGAACCCGCGAAAACCTGGAAACCGGGGCCATTCGAGCCGTTCGCGCGTCCCGCCGCTTCCATCCTGACCGGCGACTTCAACATGCGGCCCGGCGATGCGCAGGTCTCCCGGCTGCTCGAAGTCTGGGCCGACGCCTGGCGTATCGCGCATCCCGGCACGCCGCACCCGCCGAGCTTCGGCCTGTTCGACAGCCAGTTCGCGAGCGAGCCCTACTGCTGTGATTTCGTGCTGGTCACGAAAGACCTCGCGCCGCGCATTGCCGCGGTACGCGTCGACATGGAAAGGCAGGAGTCCGACCACCAGCCGGTGATCGTCACCTTTACCTGATGCGCGCGCGCAGCGCCTCGACGCGCGACCGGTTGACGCCGAAGTCGCGCCGGCCCAGGCGCGAAGCGGAACGCACGTGGATCATGGCCGTCTTCTCGTCAAACACGAGTTCGACGTCGTCAACGAAACGCAGGAGCCTGGTGCGGTATTCCGCGTAAAGGTAGTTGCCCTCCTGGCGGATGACCGTCGCGCCCTGCATGCCATCGACGGCCTTGCGCACCGCGGCCATGGCTTGCGACGCGTCGCCCCTGAAGACGATCGGCGCTATGTAGTGTTCGGCGTCGGCGGGATCGGCCTGGCTGGACACGCTGTTCGGCGTGCGCTTTGGCGGCGCCAGGCGGCCGTCCTTTGCGCCGAGATTGCCGGGTCGTTTCCAGGAAAACACGGCGCCGATGTTAACATCGGCGCGCTTTCTCTCGACAGGGGGCTTCATGCTGCAAATCTCCGCAATTCAGCTCGCCGAACTGCTTGCCGGCATCGGCCGCGCCCAGGCGGCGATGGTCCAGGGACTGGAAAACGAAATGGCCGGCGTGCGCAGCGGCCGCGTCATTCCCGCGGTGCAGGGTGTTGCGCATCTTCGCGATCACCCGGAGCCGACGCTGGTCGACCTGCCCGTGCGCATTTTCCTGTCGAGCATGGGCCGTATCGGCCCAGATCCGGCGGTCATCGCGCGCGACCTGGAGCGGCTGATCAGCGGCACGGTCACCGCGCCAGCGACCAGGGACGAAGCGGCGGCGGCGTCCGCCCCGGGCGGCGGCGCCCTGGATTTCAGCGCGCCGCCGGCGGGCGGTCCGCAATAGCTGCGGCCTAGAAGTCCTTCGGCGGCGGCGGGAACGAAGGCTTTCTCTTCTCCCGCAGAGAAGCGATACCTTCCTTCACCTCCGGGCCGGTAAAGCCGAGCATCTCGTAGGCGAGCGAGGCATCGAAACCCGGCCCCGCCATGCGCAGCCAGTTGTTGAGGCTGGACTTGGTCCAGCGCAATGCGGTCTGCGCGCCTGATGCGAGCTTGCGCGCGACTTCCAGCGCCTTCGCCTGCAATTCTGATTCCTCGCAGCAGAGCGACACGAGGCCGATCCGCTCCGCCTCCTCGCCCGAGACCTGCTCGCAGAGCAGCAGGTAGTACTTCGCTTTCGCCATGCCGCAGAGCAGCGGCCAGACGATCGCCGCGTGGTCGCCCGCCGCCACGCCCAGCCGCGTGTGGCCGTCGATGATGCGCGCGTTCTTCGCCGCAATCGAAATGTCCGCGAGCAGGCCCGCAACCAGCCCGGCGCCCACGGCCGGCCCGTGCATCGCGGAAACGACCATCTTCGAGCAGTTGATGATGTTGTAGACGAGATCCCTCGCCTCGCGCCAGACGCGCACGCGGGCCTCGAAGTCCTGCGTGACCTGCTCCACCATGGCGAGGTCGCCGCCGGCCGAGAAACCCTTGCCGATGCCGCGCAGGATCACGACGCGCGTTTCCGGATCGCGGTCGACGTCCAGCCAGACGTCGGCCAGTTCCTTGTGCAGCCGCGCGGTAGCCGTGGAGAGCTTGCCCTCCTCGCCCATGGCGATTTCGAGGATGCCGGTCTCGAGCCGGCGGATTTTCAGATCTTTGTATTCGGCGTAGTCCATGGCTCATTCTACAATCCACGGATGCGCACACCTGACGAACGATTTGCGAACCTGCCGGACTTCCCCTACGCGCCCCATTACCTGGAATGGCGCGGCCTGCGGGTGCACTACATCGACGAGGGAGGGGACCCACGCGCCGAAGGGCGCGTCATTCCTACATTGCTGTGCCTGCATGGCGAACCGACCTGGAGCTACCTGTACCGCAAGATGATCCCGCCCTTCGTCGCCGCGGGTTACCGCGTGGTTGCGCCGGACCTCATCGGCTTCGGCCGCTCCGACAAGCCCGTGGAGGAAGAGCTCTACAGTTTCGAATTTCACCGCAATATGCTTTTATTCTTCATGGAAAAACTGAATCTCTCCGGCATTGCGCTGGCCGTCCAGGACTGGGGCGGGCTGCTCGGCCTCACGCTGCCCATGGAAATGCCCGCGCGCTTTGCGCGTCTGCTCGTCATGAACACCACGCTCGGCACGGGCGACGTCCCGTTGAGCGAAGGCTTCATCGCGTGGCGCGCCTACGTCAACAAGAACCCCGCGATCGATTGCGGCAAGCTGCTCGGGCGCGCCTGCCCCCATCTGAGCGCCGCCGAAGCTGCCGCCTACGAGGCGCCCTATCCGGATGCCGCGTCAAAGGCGGGGGTGCGCCGCTTTCCGCAGCTGGTCCCCGACCGTCCCGATGCGCCCGGCGCCGCGATCTCGCGCCGCGCGCGCGACTGGTGGCAGAACGGCTGGCAGGGCGAAGCCTTCATGGCGATCGGCGCCAAGGACCCGGTACTCGGCCCGCCGGTAATGAGTGCATTGAGGAAAGTCATCCGCAACTGCCCCGAGCCCTACGTTCACGCCGAGGGCGGGCATTTCCTGCAGGAATGGGGCGGGGACGTCGCCCGGGAGGCATTGAAGCAGTGGAAATAAATTTCGACGACGTAGCGCGCGCGCACGAACGGATTCGCGCACACGTGCACCGCACTCCCGTGCTCGCCTCCGAGACCGTGAACGCGCATACCGGCGCGCAGGTCTTCTTCAAGCCCGAGAACCTGCAGCGCATGGGCGCATTCAAGATCCGCGGCGCCTACAACGCGCTGTCGCAGCTCTCGCCCGACGCAAAGAAACGCGGCGTGGTGGCATTCTCGTCCGGCAACCATGCGCAGGCCGTCGCGCTTGCCGGAAAGCTGCTCGGCATCCCCCGGGTCATCGTGATGCCCGCCGACGCACCCAGAGTGAAACTGGAGGCGACCCGGGGGTACGGGGCGGAAGTCGTTGTTTACGAAAAAAACCAGGACCGGGAAATTCTCGCGGCCGAAATTTCGTCCGCGCGCGGCCTTACGCTGATCCCTCCCTACGACCACCCGCACATCGTCGCCGGCCAGGGCACCGCGGCGAAGGAACTGATCGAGGACGCCGGGCCGTTCGACCTGCTGCTCGTGCCATGCGGCGGCGGCGGCCTGCTCTCTGGCTGCGCGATTGCCGCCAAGCACCTCAATCCGCGCTGCCGCGTGATCGGCGTCGAGCCCGCCGCCGGCGACGATGCGACGCGCTCCTTTCGCAGCAAAACGCTGCAGACGGTGAAAAATCCGGACACTATCGCCGACGGCGCGCGCACGCCTTCGCTCGGCAAGATCACCTACCCGCTGGTGATGAAATACGTCGACGACATGCTGACCGTCACCGACGAAGAACTGCTCGGGACGATGTTCTACCTGTGGGAGCGCATGAAGATCGTCGTCGAGCCCACCGGCGTGCTGGCGGCCTGCGCGCTGCTGCAGAAAAAGCTCGATGCGACGGGCAAGCGCGTCGGCGTGGTGCTCTCCGGCGGCAATGTCGACGTGAAGGCCATCAGCGCCTTGCGCTGACCGCCCATCGGCGCTCTGCGCCGATCCTTCTATCGCTTTGCTATGATTCGGACCCCATGAAATGCATCGAGATCAGCAAACCCGGCGGCCCTGAAGTCCTGGTTCCCGCCGAGCGCCCCACGCCGTCGCCGAAAGCGAACGAAATCCTGGTAAAAGTGGCGGCCGCGGGCATCAACCGCCCCGACGTGCTGCAGCGCCTGGGCAAATACCCGATACCGCCCGATGCCTCGGACCTGCCGGGGCTGGAGATCGCCGGCGAAGTCGCCGCCGTCGGCGCCGACGTTAAGTCGTGGAAAACCGGCGACAAGGTTTGCGCGCTGGTGCACGGCGGGGGCTACGCCGAATATTGCGTCGCGCCCGAAGTGCAGGCGCTGCCGATGCCCAAGGGCCTCTCGCCTGCGGAATGCGCATCGCTTCCCGAAACTTTCTTCACCGTCTGGTCGAACGTCTACGACCGCGCGCGCCTGGCGCCGGGCGAATCGCTGCTGGTGCAGGGCGGCTCATCCGGCATCGGCGTCACCGCGATCCAGATGGCGTCGGCGATGGGCAACCGCGTATTCGCCACCGCCGGCTCGGACGAGAAGTGCGCCGCATGCGTGAAGCTGGGCGCCGAGAAGGCGATCAACTACCGCACCCAGGACTTCGGCGCCGAGATCAAGGCCGCCACCGGCGGCAAGGGCGTCAACGTGATCCTCGACATGGTCGGCGGCGATTACGTGCCGCGCGAACTGAAATGCCTCGCCGACGAAGGCCGGCTGGTCTTCATCGCTTCCCTCGGCGGCGCGAAAGCCGAAATCGACATCTTCGAAATACAGCGGCGGCGCATCGTCATCACGGGCTCGACGCTGCGGCCGCGGCCGGTCGAGTTCAAGGGCGCGATCGCGCGCCGCCTGAAGGAAGTGATCTGGCCGCTCATCGAGGCCGGGAAAATCAAACCGGTGATCTACAAGACCTTTCCGCTCGCGCAGGCGAGCGAGGCGCACCGGCTGATGGAGACCAGCATGCATATCGGCAAGATCGTACTAACGGTCTAAACCAATTTAGCTAGCAATGTGCCGGCGAAAGCGATCGAAATGGCGGAAAGGCGCGCAGGGGGGGCAGGCCTTGCTCCTTTTCCTCTCCGTGCTCGTCGTGGGCTTCATGTGGTACACGGTATCCTCTCTGAGCAAAGTGATGATCGCATCGTACGATCGTGATCAAATAACCGGCCTTGCCCTAAAGTCTGCAAAGGTTGCGCTTCTTGGGTACGTGGCCCAGCAAGCGGCAAAGACCACCGAGCTCTATCCGGGCCGCTTGCCGTGCCCTGAGTCGCTCAGCCAACCCTCTCCACCGACGGGTTCGGCTAACGCTTATGAAGGTCTGGCGGCAGCGGAGACGAACAACCCTTCGTATCCAAACTGTTCCCCCATCGGCCGGCTTCCTTGGAAGACGCTCGGTGTCGACCAGATCCGGGATGGTTACGGAGTACCCCTCTGGTACGCCGTCCCCAGCAACGCAACTTGGGCTTTCATCAACAGTAGTTCGACCCTGACGATAAACCCAGCCCTGACGAATCAACTCAGTTACGACGGCACCTCGAACACGGTGGTCGCGGTCATCATTGCTCCCGGCCCGCCGTTAAACACCACAGGTCTTGCCGGCCCGCCGCCAGCGGGCTGCTCAGCGGTTAACCAGCTAACTAATCGCTACACCGTCCCGTACGTCGTCACCAACTTCCTTGAGTGCGGTGATGCGACTGGAAGCTATACGACAATTGGTCCTTCGTCCTGGAGCAATGATCGAACAATATCCATTACCGCCAATGAGGTGATGGACGCGATATCGGGGGCCATCTCCGATCGACTGCAAAGACAGGTTGCACCGGCGCTGAGCAATTGGCGCGTCACTGAGTCCGTGACGAACTGGAATACATCTTTTTTGCCCTACGCTTCGACCTTCAGCGTTCTTACAACGAATAATCTGTGCGGCAACTATGGAACGGTCGAGGGCCTGCTGCCAACCGCCAGCGCCACATCAGGAACGTGCAATACGTCCTGGTCAACCGGTACTGTTTCGGACGGCGGGCTAGGAATCGGAACTTTGTGTACAAATCCCGGCCACGGTTGTGGCGGATCAGGCACGCCTACATGCGCTCCAGACCCGGTGGCGACACCGACCCAGCTTAAGTGCACGTTCTCCGGCATTACTGATGTAGGCGCTCTACTCGGGCAATTGTCAGTACAAATCACAGCTACCGCGCCAGGAGTGGCAAGCAGTTTTCGGAAATACACCCCAGCATCGCAAGTGACCGTATCAGAGTCACCCTCGCTTCCGTTTGGTGCTACGACTCAAGTAACTGTCGTTAGCAGCACCATAGCGACCGGAACAGGTGTGGGCTCCGTCACATATCAGATCAATGTAACTGGGGCACTGATTGGCGGCTTACTATCGGATTACACCGTAATCATCCCGAATCCGCCGGACGCCGATCTTCTCTCGGATGCGAGAATGACATGGTTTCTGAACAATGGCTGGCCACGGTACACATACTATGGAATCTCTTCGGCAACAACCGTAAATCCCGGGGTAAATAGTTGTCCGGTCGGAGGCGGCGCCCAATGTCTTGTACTGAGCGGAGTGCCCGCGTCATACGGCAATGGTACGTCAAATAACAAGAATTTTATGCTTACGCTAATGGGACGAGCCGTTGGCGCTGAAACACAACCGAGCGATTCGCCGGCGCAATATCTCGAGTCACATACGATCGTCCCCCCATCGCTGACCTATAACTATCAAGCGGTCGGTAGTAACGACCGCTTTGCAACTTGCCCGTTTCAGCAGACGCCCGCGAGCGGCACGCCGGTCACCATATGCAATTGAGACGGGATCTTGCAGGCTTCTCGCTTGTTGAACTAGCGGTGGTATTGGCGATTATCGGACTTGTGATCGCTGGCGGCATGGCAACGCTCTCGTCCCAAACGATCGTGAGAACAAACACAGAAACTTTGGCTCGGCTGAATGCGGCAGCCGATGCGGTGATTGGATTTGCGATTGTCAACCGCAGACTTCCCTGCCCGGCGACTGCTACTTCGGGAGTTGCCAATGGTTCATCGGCGACGACGGGGATTGAGTCATTTTCCAGCGGATCCGCCGCGACTGGCGGTGGTTCGTGTACATCCAGCTTCGGCGGCTACCTTCCGGCTCAAAGTATTGGTTTTACCCCTGTGGATTCCTATGGTTTTGCTGTAGACAGTTGGGGCAATCGGATTCGCTACGCGGTGGCGGGCAGCGTTGCGCTTACCGGGTGTACTGGGTCATCCACTATCCCTCATTTCACCCAGCAAGCGACTCTCAAGACCAATGGCCTCAGCTGCATGCCGGGGACAATGGATTTGGACGTATGCCAGACATCCGTTGGGATCACTGCAACTTCCTGCAATACAGCAGCCCGCGTAGCGAATCAAAGCACTGTCGCGTTCATCATATTCAGTACCGGCCAGAACGGCGCGGTCGCGTCAAGTTATGGGGTGGACGAGACGGCAAATACGAATGGCGATGCGGTGTTTATAAGCCGCGTGCAAAGCGATAGTACGTCGGCCCAGGGCACCTTTGACGATCTCGTCGTGATCGTACCCGCAGGTGTGGTTTACGAAAAGCTCGTCAATGCGGGCGCGCTTCCTTAGCGGAACAAGCCCGATCATCTAGACGACGATGACCGCGAATAAAAAAAAGTGGCTCCTCGTTGCAGTAGCGCTCCTTCCGATCGTGGTCGCCGGGATCCGGCTTTGCTTAGTCGAATCCTACGAATATGCCTTGCACGCCCATGCCAAACGCGATTTCGCGGCGGCTCTGCCCTTTGTGTATGCCAATGCTTTCCTCAATGACTCCGCCGCCTGCGGCTTGTTAGGCACGATGTATCTTTTTGGGCAGGGCGTCGAAAAAGACGGCCCCCAAGCTGAGTATTGGTTGACTAAAGCGGCGAACGGAAATTCAGTCGATGCTGAATCGTTACTTGGTGAAATGTATGCCACGGGTCAGGGCGTTCCGATTGATGGAGATAAGGCTAAGGCATGGCTCACCAAAGCTGCGGCAGCCGGTGACGTCCACGCCCAGGCATTGCTGCACCAGATTCATCAAGGCAAGAGGACTTAGCAAAGCGGATAAGCCCCCCAGGGATGACGTGGCGTCAGGCAACAGATATTCATTGGGTGTCCGATTGCACCCCATCCCGGTTCTGGCCGAGGGCTGCATCTCCCGGAAACCACTGACCCCCGGACAAGGGCCTAAGAGGAAAGCCTAGCCAGGTCCGAACTCTAGTCATCCGGCCGCTTTCGGCCCAAAGCGGTCAGTCGCCTGACCAGCAGAACAGTCTCAGCGGTGCCCTTCGTGCATGACGTCGCGCCCGTGATCGTGTCCGTGATGGTCCGCCTCGCTGTGCGGGCGCTCCCACGGGCGTC